>Ga0316207_10000957_pt1 | contig 39646 bp, 36 predicted proteins | sample 6weekpyrite_MG_FD_204943 | JGI IMG/M metagenome (GOLD analysis project Ga0316207, IMG submission 204943) | Microbial mat bacterial communities from mineral coupon in-situ incubated in ocean water Damariscotta River, Maine, United States -... | ecosystem: Environmental > Aquatic > Marine >... | reverse complement strand
TTCACGTGGCGGTGGCAGTAGTGACTTTAACCAGGCTCCATCGGGGGGCGGACAACAACAATCAGCACCATCACAAGCGGCTCCCGCAGCAATGAATAATGATTTTGATGATGATATTCCGTTCTAAGGATTACCTTAGAGTATAATGTAAAGAATATCCTTGAGACCCCCATTTATTGGAGGTTTATTGTTTCTATAATTGTAAATTTTATATTGCTTCTTTTATGTTTATCTACTACCATTAATAAATGTAAAGAATAGCGGTATGAATGTCTATGCAATTAGTAACAAAACATATTATTGGTGAGAGTGGAGAACGTCTTAAGTTACTTGTAGACGACTCGAACGGTGTGCCACTTTTCTATCCCAATCTTTATGTTACATCTCAAATCAGAGGTGCCGCCAAATCAATAGCGACGATACAGAGCTTCATTACATCAATGAAGGTTCTCTATTCATGGTGTGAAGAAGATTCAGTCGATATTGAACATCGTTGGTTAAAAGGTGAATGGTTGAAAGTGTGGGAAATTGACTCCTTAAGGGATCATTGTTCGTTATCACTTAGGGGAAGTTCTATTCAGTCCGAGAAAGTTGTCAATATAAACAAGGTAAGAGGATATAGCTCTGAAAATGTGGAGTCGCCAACAAAGTACATCAGGATGACATTCATAGCAGATTACCTTAAATGGCTTGCTGAAATCTTGAGATCACAGAAAGCTGATAAGGCATGTAAAGATGAAGTTCTTGCCATGTATAAAAGCTTTAAGGCGCATAGACCTAAAAAGAAAGGTCGTTCAGATACGGCAAGAGAAGATAAGGGGCTTGAGCCTGCACTATTAATAGAAATCTTGGATATAACCAAACCTGGACATGAAAAAAATCCCTATAAAGGGTACGAACTTCAGGTTCGTAATGCTTCAATTATTGCGTTGTTACATTATTTAGGTATTCGCAGGGGAGAGTTATTGAATCTTCGAGTAGAAGATATAGATTTTGTAACAAACGAAATACGTATTATTAGACGGGCGGACAGTTCAAATGATCAGCGCGTTTACCAGCCACTAGTAAAGACCGAAGAACGTACTTTACCAATAAGCGAAAAACTAGCAGAAAGACTTAGTAGTTATGTAACTAGTATTCGTTCTACTTTTCCAAGAGCAAGAAAGCACCCATATCTATTTGTAACCCATAAGATTGGACCTTATCAAGGCAAACCACTATCCAATAGCGGGTTTGGAAAATTGATGGCTACTTTACAAGATGTAGCGGATAGTTTTTCTGGTGTACATGCTCATGCCTTCAGGCATAGCTGGAATTATAGTTTTTCTAAGACCCTTGATAGTTCTGATAGCGATTCCAGTCCTGAGAAAGAAGAACAAATGAGATCTTACTTGATGGGGTGGAAAGAAACATCAGGAACAGCTGCCATATATAACAGACGTCATACTAAAGAAAAAGCAAAAGAGGCAATTTTAGATTTTCAGCGAGGATTAGGTGAGAGAGGTAATTCATCTGATGCATAAGAATAATGAGTTAGTTGAAAATAGAGAAATATATTTGTCACGGGATGATCGTGAATTTAATCTTTATGATGATTCATGGCAGTTAAATAAAAATGTAGTGGTTTCGGTTGGATGGATGTCGAATCTAGAGACGGTAATAAGTGATTCATTTCGTAAAGTGATTGCTAGATGCGCTGAAGAATATGCACCAGATACTGTTTATGGGTTAAATGCTGAGTGTCGAATATATTTTAAAAAGATGAGAGTGACTAGTTTCGATTGCGATGCATTAATTTCATTTCGTTCACAGTTGAAATCAAGTGAAGAGCATCGCTTAGCTAAGGTTAGAATGCTAATAAGGAACTGGAATGATTGGGGTTATCCTGGAATTGATAAAAATGTTATTAGCTTACTAGATAGTTGGAGATTAAAAGGCGTTGAGAAAGGAAAGGCTATCAAAAGACTTGATCCTGAAACTGGTCCACTTACTGAAGTTGAAATGTCTGGCTTGATAGATGCGATGTTGAATGCTTATGTTTCAGGTCAACTGCCCCTTTCAGATTATGCTTTGGCAGCAATATTGGTGTATTCAGGACGAAGACCGATTCAAATAACGAGTTTAAAAATTAAAGATCTGTATTTCACTAAAAACGATACGATTAATGATTATGGAATTAATTTCCCACGAGCAAAGCAAAGATTTAGTAAGTGGAGATCAGAATTTAATAAATATCCAATAACGGAGGACTTATGGTTACTCCTAGATATTCATTCTAAGAATGTTGTTAAAAAAGTTGAACTGCTTGTTGGATTTAAGCTAAGAGAAAAAGTAATAAATGAACTACCTCTTTTCCCTGATTATAAAGCGTTCAGTTCGAAATATGATGAGAATAAGTTTTATGAAATATGCTTAACTGACTTTTATCACATAGAGAGAGATCACTGTAATGATGTTATGAAAAGTCTGGAGTCAAAGCTTCAGGTTTTTTCAGAGCGTACTGGCGATTTTTTAAAATTAGCTACACGACGTTTTCGTTATACCTTAGGAAGTAATATTGCTCGTGAGGGAAAAGGAGAGCTAATTATAGCAGAGGCTCTTGACCATTCTGATACTCAAAATGTTGGTGTTTATGTTCGCAATTTACCTGATGTAGTTGAACGTATTGATAAGGCAGTAGCACTTCAACTTGCTCCACTTGCTCAGGCATTTCAAGGTGTACTTGTTGATTCAGAAGATGAGGCTATTCGTGGTAATGATATAAGTAGCCGAATTGGAAATGGAGAAGTCAATGTGGGTAGCTGCGGAAGTTACGGTTTTTGCGGAGCTATGGCACCGATAGCTTGTTATACCTGTAAACATTTTCAGCCATGGATAGATGGCCCACACGAAATCATCCTTGATGAGCTTCTTGAAAAACGTGATGAAGTCTTTCGCAATACAAATGATATTAAAATTGCATCATCTAATGATCGTTTAATACTAGCTGTTGCTCAAGTTATTCGACAATGTAAAGCTAAGAGTTCTGAGCAACTTATGCTGGGAGCATGTGATGGCTGAGATTTTTCAATTTATATCAAAAGCTGAACTAGATGCTAGGGGTAATGTTGATGAGTTTATACGTCGTTGTCGTGATGATCTCACTGTATTCGGTGCTGATTTGGAGTGGGATAATTGGAATTGGAAAGGTGTTGTTAACTATACAAAGGTTGGAGCACCGAGCCGAGGGGTAAAACCCGAACAGATTATTGATCAAACGTTATTGCCGTTTGCAAAAGCTTATATTCGATACCAGCAAGGACATAATCCCACTAAGAATATTCAAGAAATAAAAGGCATACGATGTATTGAGCCCGCTCTTCTAAGCGTAAAAGGCTCTGCTGATATAACTCAACTTGATGTAGTGGTGTTAGATGAAGCTGCGGTAGTTGCAAGAGAGCAGTATGGTTCTTCGGGGTACCATGCAGGTGCACACTTAGAAAGGCTAGCAAGGTTTCTTTCTGAGAACAGAATGATACCTACACCAATCAACTGGAAAAACCCTATCCCTCGTTATGAAGATGGAAATCGCACAGGTGATAAAGGGAAGAAGAAAAGAGAAGAAAAACTTCCTGGTGATTTTCAACTAGATTACATGGCAGAAATGTTTGCTAATGATCTTCAAGAACCTCGTGATAGATTTACGACGTCAATGTTTGCATTAGGTATGTGTGCTCCTGGTCGTGTATCAGAATTTCAGGATTTATCAGTTGATTGTTTACATGAAGAAAAAGATAGAAAGGGAGAACTAAGGCTTGGATTGCGATTCTATGCCGGTAAAGGTTTTGGTGCTGACATTAAATGGGTTAGCACTCCCTTTGTATCAATAGCGAAAGAAGCTGTTAGACGTTTGAAAAATTTATCTGAAGAGGGTAGGAAACTTGCAAAATGGTATGAAGAGCACCCAGAAAAATTTTATAGACATGCTTATTGCCCTGATGTTCATGAAGAAGAACCGTTATCAGCAGAACAGATTTGTGCAGCGATGGGATGGATTTTCCAGAAGAGTAAAGCAAAGTCTATTGCGTTTCATCCAAGTAAAGAATGGTTGCTAGATATTAGAGAGGCAAAAGGTTCTGTAACGCTTGGTGATCTGAATCGTTATATTCATTCGCAATTGCCTAGAGATTGGCCATGGAAGAATAAAGAGCGCGGTGTGAAATACTCCAATGGACTACTTTGTTTTAGGAAAGACGAGTTTGATAGTATCAAAGGTGTTTCACCTGTAGTTCTGTGGTCTCCGAATAACTCTCAGTTTACTTATGATCTAGGTCCCAGAAAAATCAAAAGTCACAAAAGTATCTGGATGCGTCATGGTTACACTAATCCAGATGGTTCAAATATTAAACTCACATCCCATCAGTTGAGACACCTGTTAAACACAGTTGCGCAACGAGGTGACTTAGGTCAGCTAGATATTGCTATGTGGTCAGGACGATCAAATATTCATCAAAATAGTACCTATAATCACATGTCGGAATACGAAGTGTTAGACAAAGTTAAGGGAATAAAGGGAATGGCATCAATGATGGGGCCTCTTGATAAAGTAAAAAGTTATATACCTGTAACTTTAGGTGACTTAAATGCCATCGGCGAAGGGATTGCTCATGTTACTGAATATGGCTTTTGTGTCCATGACTTTTCAATGGTGCCCTGCCAAAAGCATAGAGACTGTATAAATTGCACTGAGCAAGTATGTATTAAGGGTGATGAGGAAAAACTTAAAAGATTAAAAAGTCAGTACGATGCAACCAAAAAACAGTTTGATAAGGCAGCGAAAGGGATTACTGATGGTTATTATGGTGCTGATCGCTGGTACGAATACCAGAAGAAAACTTTAGAACGAACACATGAGTTGATTCAATTATTAGAATCAACTGAAATAGAAAATGGAGCAGTAATTCGATTGCAAAATGAACATGAGTTTAGTCCGTTGAAGCGGGAAATTTCTGCGAGGTCTACACTGCCTGAGCCACCAAAATCGGGGCCGGACAAAAAGGAAATGAGAGCATTATTAGGAGGCGATTTTGGCTAAACACTTAACAGATAATGATATAAACAAGATTATCGGTATACTGGATGGGTGGCAAGGTAAGCTAACATGGGATGCGCTTTGTGAAGCTGCTAGCGCCCATGTGGGAAAACGACCTACTAGGCAATCATTAAATGCGCATAAAAAAATAAAAATGGCATTTGCTGATAAGAAAGAACGTTTGAAGGGAAGTGTCGAAGACATCAAAACGCCTCCATCCCTTGCTATAGCGGGTCAGCGAATAAAAAGATTGGAAGAAGAGAATGCCAGGTTAAAAAATGAAAATAATCGGCTTCTTGAACAGTATGTGATTTGGCAATACAACGCTTATCGCCATGGTATAACTGAAGATAAGCTAAATGCAGCTTTACCAGTAATAGATCGTGAAGGTCATAATTAATGTTCTTAGGAGTTATGGTAGTTAAAGTCTGAGTAAATTATTAAGAACAGGAAAAAGATATAAAATTATGTTCGAACAAACTTTTAAAAATATTGATGACATTCTTCGTAAAGATGCTGGTTGTTCAAGTGAGCTTGATTATACGGAGCAGACTTCATGGATGCTATTTCTTAAATACCTTGATGATATGGAACATGAAAAATCGCTTGAATCAGAGTTGTTGGGTAAAAAATACCAGTTCATCATTGATGAACAACACCGCTGGGGAGTATGGGCAGCACCTAAAGACACCAATGGTGACTTTGACCACAATAATGCTTTAACTGGTGATGACTTGATGGACTATGTGGATGGTGAGTTATTTCCTTATCTTAAATCTTTTAAGCAGCGAGCAGAAAGTCCTAATACAATTGAATATAAAATCGGAGAGATTTTTGGTGAGATAAAAAATAAGATTCAAAGTGGTTACTCATTACGCGATGCTTTAGAAAAAATAGATGAACTACGCTTCCGCTCACAGGAAGAAAAACATGAGCTCTCACATCTCTACGAAACTAAAATTAAAAACATGGGTAATGCTGGACGCAACGGTGGTGAATACTATACGCCCCGACCACTAATTCGCGCCATGATCGATGTGTTGCAACCACAAATTGGTGAAACCATATACGATGGGGCAGCTGGTTCAGCCGGTTTCTTATGTGAAGCATATGATTACTTGAGGCAGGGAGGTAGCAAAAAGAAAAAACTTTCAACAAGTGATTTGAAAACTCTGCAAGAAACCACGTTCTATGCTAAAGAGAAAAAATCACTTGCCTACGTCATAGCTATTATGAATATGATTCTTCATGGCATCGAAGCACCGAATGTGTTGCATACCAATACATTGGGAGAAAACCTTCAAGACATTCAGCCTAGCGATCAGCATGATATTGTTTTGGCTAATCCGCCCTTCGGTGGCAAAGAGCGTAATGAAGTACAACAAAATTTCCCCATTAAAACCGGTGAAACGGCTTTCTTATTTTTACAGCACTTTATTAAAATACTGAAGCCAGGTGGTCGTGCGGCCATTGTTATTAAAAACACATTTTTATCAAATACCGATAATGCTGCTATTGCTCTGCGTAAAGAATTGTTAGAAAACTGTAATTTGCATACGGTGTTAGATTGCCCAGCCAAGACATTTTTAGGTGCAGGTGTAAAAACTGTGGTGTTGATGTTTTCAAAAGGCGAGCCAACAAAAAAGGTGTGGTTTTACCAGCTAGACCCTGGACGCAGTTTGGGTAAAACCAACCCACTAAATGATAATGACTTAAAAGAATTTATTGACCTTCAAAAGGAATTTAGAGATTCAGATAAATCATGGTCATTAAAAGTTCTTGATGTTGATGAAGCAACTTATGATTTATCAGTTAAAAATCCAAATGCTGAGGAAGAAGTACCTCTAAGAGAGCCTAATGAGATTATCAAGGAAATTATTGCTCTGGATAAAGAAAGTGAAGTGATTCTGGAAAGTATTCAGGAGTTGCTTTAATGGTTTGGGAACTTAAAAAACTGTCTGATATTTGTAGCAATATCTTCGCGGGTGGAGATGTTCCTAAAGATAATCTCTCGAAATTTAAAACAGAAAAATATACCATACCTATATATGCTAATGGTGAAAAATATAAAGGACTATATGGCTATACTGATATTGCAAAAGTAACAACACCTAGCATGACGGTTTCTGCTAGAGGAACCATTGGATATTCAGAAATAAGAAATGAGCCATTTTATCCTATTGTTAGGTTGATAGTATTGACTCCAAATTTACAGTTGGTACAGCTTGAATATTTAAAATATATTTTAGAAGGAATGGAATTTAAAAATAGCGGTACTTCTATTCCGCAATTAACGGTTCCAATGATAAAAAACTATCAATGTCATCTGCCCTCTATCCCCGAACAAAAACGCATAGTTGCAATTCTAGATCAAGCCTTTGCAGACATCGAACAAGCTCGCGCTAAGACCGAACAAAACCTCAAAAATGCCCGCGAACTATTTGAAAGTTATTTGCAACAAGTTTTTAGTCAGCCTGGCGATGGTTGGAGTACATCAAAATTAAAACTAATAACTTCTAAAATTGGCAGCGGTGCAACTCCTAGAGGTGGAAGGGCTTCATATAAAGAAGAGGGTATCTCATTAATTCGGAGCATGAATGTCCATGATCGTTTTTTTAAAGAAAAAGACTTAGCTTTTATTGATAAACAACAAGCTGAAAAATTAAATAATGTAGATGTTCATAAAGGTGATGTTTTACTTAACATTACAGGAGCTTCAGTTGCTAGATGCTGCATGGCTCCTGAAGAATTTTTACCCGCTCGTGTTAATCAACATGTTTCAATCATTAGAGTAGATCGTGCAGTATTAAATCCATCCTTTTTAAACTTTATACTTACATCCAAGTATTACAAAGATCAGTTGTTAGGTATTGGAGAATCAGGTTCAACACGTCAAGCAATTACCAAAAACCAAATAGAAACGTTTAAAGTTAGTTATCCTGACACACTTCAAGAGCAAGATAAGTTACTTAATGAACTTCACAAACTTGAAACTAAAGTTAGAGATATTAAAAATATCTATATTGACAAATTAAATTCTCTTGATGAATTAAAAAATTCTATTCTACAAAAAGCCTTCACTGGTGAACTGACTAGCAATAAAAGCAAAGGAGTAGCTGCCTAATGTCTACTGCAAGGACGCGTAATGAAGCCGACACCAGAGCGGATTTAATCGACCCTAAGATTGTTTCTTGTGGTTGGACTCAGATAGAGGGTAGCTACATCCGCCGAGAAGTGATTTGCCCTGGTCGTATTATTACAGGTGGCAAGCGAACGTCACCTGTAACGAGTGATTATGTTTTAACATATAAGGGCCGCAAACTGGCTGCAGCAGAGGCGAAAAAAGAAGGTCTGAGTTATACCGAAGGGGTTCGCCAAGCTAAGGATTATGCAACTCGACTGCACTGTCGTATAGCTTATGCTACTAATGGTCATGAGATTTACCAAATTGATATGCTGACAGGTAAAGAAGGCTTAGTAGATGATTACCTTTCTCCTGATGCTCTTTGGGCATTAACCTTTGAGAAGCCAGAAGAGGATTTTACAACCGCTTGGCGTGAACGTTTTGCAGCGATTCCATTTGAAGATAAAGGCGGTAAATTTTATCCTCGCTATTATCAAGAAAATGCGATTAATAATGTACTTGAAGCCATTGCTCGTGGTGATACAAGAATATTATTAACGCTTGCTACTGGTACAGGTAAAACAGCGATTGCATTCCACTTAGCTTGGAAGTTATTTCAAAGTCGTTGGCGTTTAAAGTCACGCTTGCAGCCGGATGAAGAAAAACGTCGCCCTCGAATTTTATTTTTAGCTGATAGAAATATACTAGCGGACCAAGCTTACAACTCCTTTTCAGCCTTTCCTGAAGATGCCTTATTGCGTATAGCTCCCGATGAAATAAGTAAACAAAATAAGAATAGCGATGATCCTGACATGAATGTTGTAAAGCCTGGAATAGTACGGACTTCACAAATGCGTAATGTGCCGAAGAATGCTGCAGTGTTTTTTACCATTTTCCAAACTTTTATGACGGGTAAGGATGATGAAGGAAATGATGCACCATACTTTGGTGATTATCCGGAAGACTTTTTTGATTTTATAATCATAGATGAGTGTCACCGTGGTGGTGCAAATGATGAAAGTAGCTGGCGTGATGTACTTGATTATTTTTCACCTGCTGTGCAATTGGGCTTAACTGCTACACCCAAACGTAAAGATAATGTCGATACCTACGCGTACTTTGGTGAGCCTGTTTATAGCTATACTTTGAAGCAAGGCGTGAATGATGGTTTCTTAACACCGTTTAAGGTTTACCCGATTGTGGGCACTATGGATGAGTATGTTTATACCCCTGGTGATGGTGTTGTGGTTAAAGGCAACCCTGAGCCGGGCAAGAGTTATACGGAAAATGAATTTAACCGAATTATTAGTATACCTGCACGAGAAGAAATGAGGGTACGTTATTGGATGGACTTGATTAACCCTCACGATAAAACCATTGTTTTTTGCGCTAAACAAGAACATGCCGGTGAGGTTCGGGATTACATTAATCAATACGCTAGAGAAAAAGGTTGGACCGCAAATACTAACTACTGTGTGCGCGTAACTGCAAACGACGGTACCGCTGGAGAAGGTGACTTAAGAACTTTTCAAGATAATGAAAAGACCATTCCTACAATCTTAACTACTTCACGCAAGCTTTCCACGGGAGTAGATGCACGCAACGTACGCAATATTGTATTGATGCGCCCTTGTAACAACATGATTGAATTTAAGCAGATTGTTGGTCGAGGTACTCGCATGTATGAAGGCAAAGACTTTTTTACAGTTTTTGATTTTGTTAAAGCTCATCATAACTTTGCAGACCCAGAATGGGATGGTGAGCCTTTGCCGCCAGAACCTTGCAAAGTTTGTAATGAGTCACCATGTACTTGCGAAAAAGTACCTTGTGAAGTTTGTGGTTTTTACCCTTGCTGTTGTCCCGCTGAAGTTTGCTCAGTATGTCAAAACGAACCTTGTACTTGTGAGCAACCAGTATGTGAAGAGTGTGGCCAACAGCCCTGTATTTGTGAAGCTCCTCCATGTCCAGAATGCGGTAGTGCACCTTGTGTTTGTGAAAGAGAAGAAACCATTGTTATAACACTAAGCGATGGAAAGAAACGGCAAATCAGACATATCTCATCGGTTATGTACTGGAGTCCTGACGGCAAACCCATTACTGCTCGTGAGTTTGTTGAACGTATGTTTGATGATCTTCCTCAATTCTTTGAAAATGAAGATAATCTACGTGAAATTTGGAGCGACCCAACCACTCGCGAAAAGCTATTAAGTGATTTAACTGAAGCTGGTTATGATGCTGAAAAGCTAGATAGTATGAAAGATTTGATCGATGCTAAGGATAGTGACGTTTACGATGTCTTAACCTTTGTGGCTTATGCGGTCGAAACGCGCACTCGTATGGAACGAGCATCTAAAGCCAAGCCTGCAATTTCGGAAGCATTTGGCGATGATAAGCAACGTGAATTTATAGACTTTGTTCTTGAGAGATATGTAGAAGACGGTGTATGTGAATTGGCTGAGAAAAAAATGCGAACGCTTATTGAACTGAAATACGATACTATAAGCGATGCGACAACAGAGTTTGGTTCGCCAGCAGTTATTCGGGATACGTTTATTGGGTTTCAAAAATATTTGTATATGAAAAGATAGTTTTATGGCTAGTATGGCATTTACAGAATTATAAAATAATCGGGGATTCTATGGCTTTTAAAAAAACCACTCCAAAGACTGCTGCTCCAGCAAGTCCTGATTTATTGTTTAGGGAATTACCAAGAAGAAAGTTTCCAGATGTATTGCCACATCAAAAAGATATGATGCAACGCTATGCTGACGAAGTAGAGAATGTTCCTGATGTTGCGTTGCAGTTACCTACTGGAAGCGGAAAAACGCTGGTTGGATTGTTAATCGCTGAATGGCGTCGCAGAAAAAATAATGAAAAGATTGTTTATCTGTGCCCCACTCGTCAGCTTGTGAATCAAGCAGTTACACAAGCTGAGGAAAAGTATGGATTGTCTGTTGTCGGATTTACTGGTTCGCGAGCTAAATATAGTGCAGCAGATAAAGCTAAATATAATCAGGCTGATTGTGTCGCAATAACTACCTACAGTAGTCTATTCAATACAAACCCCTATTTTTCCGATGCAGATGTAGTAATTGTTGATGATGCTCATGCTGCAGAAAATTATGTGGCAACAATGTGGACTTTGAGTATTAACAGGCTTGTTAAAAAAGAGGAGACATTACATGGTGTATTATCTTCTATATTACAACCGCATATTGATACCGTATGTTATACACGTTTAATTGGGCAAGGGGGTAGTCAGTCTGATTCGTCATGGGTAGATAAAGTACCCACTCCAGTATTAATTGAGATACATGATGAGATAGTAGGAGTCTTAGATACATACACTAAAGATACTAATCTTCAGTATCAATGGTCTATGCTTCGCAACAATCTCTTGTCATGCCATATTTACCTGTCTCACTTTGAGATAACTATACGCCCTATAATTGCTCCTACTTGGAGTCACCACGCATTCAATAATCCTAAGCAGCGAATTTATATGTCAGCTACCTTGGGTGAAGGTGGCGATCTGGAAAGGTTAATGGGGAGGAAACATATAAAGAGAATACCGGTACCAGAGGGATGGGATTTGCAAGGAGTTGGGCGGCGGTTCTTTATGTTTCCGAGTTTGTCATTAGATTGGGAAAATGAGGTTAAATTACGACGTTCTCTTCTGAAAAAGTCACCGCGAAGCTTGGTTCTCGTACCTAGTGACCGCATGAAAGATGAATTAACAGAAGATATTAATGAGCATTTAGATCTCGCTGTATATTCGGCAGAAGACATAGAAGAGTCCAAGGAGGATTTTGTTAATTCCACTGGCTCGGTTGCCGTTGTTGCAAGCAGATATGATGGCATCGATTTTCCTGGTGAAGAATGCCGCTTATTGTGCATTGAAGGTTTACCAAAAGCAGTTAACTCTCAAGAGCGCTTTTTTATGAGTAGAATGGGAGCAAATATTCTTTTTAACGAGAGGATACAAACTAGAGTTTTGCAGGCGATTGGCAGATGTACCAGGTCTTTAGAAGATTACTCAGCCGTGATCGTTACAGGTGATGAATTACCTGATTATCTTTCAGATCCAAGAAGGAGAAAGTTTTTTCATCCAGAACTTCAAGCAGAGTTATCATTTGGTGTGGAGCAGTCAAAAGGTCAAACTATTTCAGACTTTGAGGAAAATTTTGATACGTTTATTGAGAATGGCTCGGATTGGGAGTCAGTTAACCAAGAAATTGTAGAACAGCGGAACACTTTAATTAAGACTCCTTTTCCTGGAATAGATCAACTAGCAGAAGCTGTTAAATATGAGATTCAATATCAGGTTGCAATATGGCAACAAGATTATACGGAAGCTGTTGATCGTGCTGAGTCTGTAATTGGTTTGCTTACAGACCCTCAACTTGGAGGTTATCGAGCCCTCTGGGAATATCTTGCTGGTTCTGCAGCAACTTTGGCAGCTTCAAATGGTAGTCCGGCTTTTAGTGGCAAGGCTCATGAGCACTTTGCTAGAGCTAAAAACGCAGCAAAAGGTATTCCATGGTTAGTTCAGCTCTCACAACAAGAACAGCAGGGGGATCAGGGTGCCGATGCAGATACATCAAATGCCTCAGTTATGTTTCAGGTTGAAAAAATAGAGGCTAACTTAAGTGCTCTTGGAACTGTGCATGATAGAAATTATTCGAAAGCAGAGCGTGAGATATTAGATGGTTTGAATGATGCCGCTACATTTGAAGATGCTCATAAACTATTAGGTGAACATTTAGGCTACGATGCTGAAAAAGTTGAATCAACAGGTTCCCCTGATCCATGGTGGCAATTAGGGCTTAATTGTATAGTGTTCGAAGATCATGCTGATGCTAATGAGGGTTCATCGTTAAGTGTAACGAAGGCGCGTCAAGCAGCATCTCATCCTGCATGGATGAAAGACAATGTAGCATCATGCCGACCTGAAAATGTTGAGATTACTCCAGTATTGGTAACACCTGTATCAACAGTTTATTCAGGTGCTCTGCCACATCTTGGAAGTGTTTCATTATGGAGACTATCAGACTTCAAAAATTGGGCAAGTGATGCAATGGCTACAATCAGAGAATTAAGGAAGACATTTGTTGAGCCTGGTGATTTGGTTTGGAGAGCTGAAGCAGCAACAGTTCTTCAGGCAAGAGGATTCGATATGATTGGTCTTATTTCATATTTAAAAACTCAAGTTGCAAAAGATTTACTTGTTGAGAAGTAACTGTAAAGTTAAACCTATATTTTGCTGATAATTAAAAAAAACAATCATTTTTTATTGCGATTTGCAGTTTAAAGTGTGGTTTTTAAGTAATTTCGTGCCTAATAAACATTGATCTTTTTCTGCCAAAATAATATAGTGAATTACGGCCACTGGTGCAGGCCTTTTTTTCACCCATTTTAGTTAATGGAAAAGCTATCGCTTGCGATGCGCGCCAGGCAACAAGTCAATGTTGTATACCAAAATATATCGTAATTAATTTACACTTCCTGTGAAAAAGAAGTGATAGGAGAATTAATTATGAAACCCACTCGATATACCGCCAATGGCTATTCTCACAAGTCTTTGAGAGATAAAGCCAAGAAATTCAGAAAAAACAATCCAAACATTAAATCTTTGCAGCAAGCAAAAAACACCGTTGCGCAACAAATTGCCTACTCAAATTGGAAGCGTATCGAGAGCGAAAAAATTGATAAAAAGAGAGACAGTTTTTATCGCGAAGCATTCTCAAATAATAATAAGTACAAGCCATTATATGAAGAACATCTTAAACGTTCTTCAAAAGAACCCTCTATGTCTGAATATAGGATGTTTTTAGTTAAATATTATGAAAACGTTGAGGCTAACAAAACGGAAGGAGAGCATGTAATAAAACTGTATCCGGTAGAAAGTATATTAAAGGAAATTATATCAAGAATCGAAGCGCATGGAGTTGAATCAATTTTACCTCAAAATTTACCCAATTATTTATTTGAACCCATAATTCAATATTTTTATACGTTCCTAGATGATGATGAATCTGGTGAGTATGAAGAAGATGAAGAGGCTAGTATGGTGCCTAATCAAATCATAATATTGTTATTAGGAGCACAAGAAAATATTAAAAATACCAGTTTTGATGGGAAGTTTGAGATAACACTTGATGTACTAATAAATAATATTAAGACATATTATTTATATCTTAATTTTGAGCAGTATAGCCGTGTGATGGGATTTAAATATACGAAACCAACACTGGAAAATATTTTTGATACTGGAACTTCTCTCGAAATTGACATACCAAAAGATTTTGAGGAATACCTTTTTAAGATGTTTGACAATGACAATGACAATGACAATGACAATGATGATTGAGTCTATCCCCTAATAAAAGAATAAGTGTAAAAAATAAGAATACTCCATATTGTCTAGACTTTAGATGGAAGAAGGCTAGGTTTTACGAAGGTAATTGATGACTCTAAAAAATGTTGGCATTAATTTATTTTTTAAAGGTAAAGAAGAAATGAAGCCAGTTATTATATATATCGATATGGATGGTGTTCTATGTGATTTTTTTGGGGCGCATAGTAGGGACAGAAAACAGAATCCTGATGTTCAATTTCCACATTCTAAACTTGGTTTTTTTGAAAACCTTGAACCATTATTGGGAGCAATTGATGCGGTCAATAAATTAAGAGAGAACAAAAACTTTGACCCTTGGATATTAACAGCGCCTAGTACTAGGAACGCCCATTGCTATACAGAAAAACGAAACTGGATAGAAAACCACTTTGGTTATGAGTTCACAAAAAAACTAATCATATCTCCAAACAAAGCATTACTTAAAGGTGCTTTTTTAATTGATGATTATATAGAAGGTAAAGGCCAAGAAAATTTTTGTGGTGAATTAATACAATTCGGAAGTGATACATATCCCTCGTGGGAGTCTGTATTGAAATATTTATATATAAAATAATGCAAGAGAAAAAATGAATTATGTCGGGAAAGTTGTTCGGGTTAAGGAAAATGGTAATGCTGTAGTACAGCTGCCTAAACAATTGTGCGCGAACCTAGATATTCGCTCTGGGGACAGTTTTTATTATATACAATCTGAAGTTGATGGAAGTATTGAAATGATACGTTGTGTTTCATTTACAAGGTTAAAGCGTGAATGGAAAAAATATATGCGGAGGATGGAAAATTTCGATGTTTGTTTTCAGATTATCCGTGCGGGTAATACTGTGGGAGAACTGAAGTCAGCAGATTTGAATTCTAAGTTTGATAATACGCAGCTTCATAGTGATATTTATGGATGATGATAAAATTTTAATATTTCTGGACTTTGATGGCGTGACTCATCCAATTTCAGGTTCGCCGATGCAACTTAGACGATGTATGGATGCATTAAAAATCGCATTAAACAGTTTTCAACTAGAAGTGGTTGTTTCAAGTTCCTGGCGAGAAATAAATACACTGGATGAGCTTAAAAATATTTTGAGTTTGTTAAATGTTAAAATACAAGGTGTTACACCCATAATAAACGAACCGTTTATAAAATATGTTAGATACCACGAAGTGCTGAAGTATTTACAAGACACGAATCAAAATTTTCGTCGCTGGATTGCCATTGACGATACAAAAGGATTTTATCCTGAGGATGCGCCAGTTTACTGTACAAATCCGAAAACAGGATTCGTTGAAGATGATATACCAAAGTTTCAAACCATGGTATTCAATGAAATTATAAAAAAAGCACTTAAAGATGGTGATTATATTGACTATGAATTTTAATAATATGAATGATTTTTAAATTGATTAAGCTTCAAGAAATAGATGTTGCGATGAGTAAATTTCGGCGAGAAATGAATAAATGGATCCGTCATATTAATAATAATCCTTATGATGTCATTATTATTCATCGCTCTGGTTTGCGTATCGCCGCATTTATGTCACCAGCTTTATATAATGAATTTAATGATCTAAAAGAAAATTTTAATTCGACAATAGCGTCAAATTTAAATTTAGAAAAATGATTCATTATATATTTACATTGATCTAGTGTTATCTTTGGGGTGTTAATGGACTTTAAATATAGTGTGAATGTACGAGTCAGCCGGTTTAGGCGTGAATTAAATACATGGATGAGGTTTTTAGAAAAAGAACCTAAAAATACAATTTATCTCACAAGAAATAATAAAGTAGTGATTTCTGTAATCTCTCCACATCAGTATGAAAAGCTTAGGTTGGAACAAATGCTCATTAACAATGAGTGAACATGAATTAAGAAGATAGATTACAAACTGAATAGAATGTTTTGACAGTGCATATTGGTTCGTCTACTATTGGCCTATCGACAGCGATGTCATAACTGTAGTCTTTAATAAAGAGCCTTGCAAAGAGGTTCTACCACACCTCAAGTTATCTTGGTGCGGCGGTTATGAGTGATGTCGATTCCTCTACTGATTTTATATCTCATAACCAAAAAATTATTATTTTAGTTTTTTATGGAGAGATATATTGAAAATTCAAATTTTATCCGATGTGCATAATGAGTTTATTAATAATACATTATCGCACTCACGCAGTAATTCTAGTTTTGAAATTTGGGAAGGTATTATTCCTCTGACCGATGCAGATCTTATTGTGCTGGCAGGTGATATGGATGTTGGAACCAAGGGGGTTGAATGGGCTGTCAATGAGTCAGTTACGCTCGATAAACCTATAATCTACATCGCGGGTAATCATGAATATTATAATCGTGAATATTATAGTACGTTAAAACAAATGCGTGAAATTGCCGCTGATACTAATGTTCATTTCTTAGAAAACGATGAAATACAAATTGGAGAGATCAGAATATTAGATGCTACCCTTTGGACTGATTATAATGTTGTTCCCGATCTGGATGCACATCAAGTCATGAAAGAATGTGCTAGTGCGTTGAATGATCACAGATTAATACGGATCTCACCAGACGGGGATTTCACTCCATCACATGCAAAGAAAATACATACTGAATCAGTTAAATGGCTTAAATCTAAATTGAATCAAAAAACTGAAGCTAAAAGCACAGTGGTTGTAACACACCATGGGCCATCATCAGTATGTCAACATAAAAAATATCCTATCTCATCAATATCAGGGGCATTCCATTCTGACTTAAATGAATTAGTGTCAAATGCAGATTGTTGGATATATGGTCATACCCATTCAAATTTAGACACTATAGTTAATGGCTGCCGTGTGATCAGTAATCAACCAGGTTATCCGAATGAAATTGTGCCTGATTTTAATTCAATAAAAGTGGTTGAGGTTTGAATCGATTGAGTGATGTGAAGTTATCAATTTTTCTTGATACTGAAGCATCATCTTTGACTGGTAAGTCATACCCAATTGAAATTGCGTGGAATGTACCTAGCGGAGAGATTGAGTGCTATCTCATTAGTCCATATTTATATCCTCGGGAATATGATGATTGGAGCCCAGGTGCGCAGGCAGCTCATGGTTTAAGTAGAGAGTTTTTAATGAAGAACGGTGAAGCTCCAATTTATGTTGCAGAAAGGATGAACAATGCACTATCAAACCAGAAAGTTTATACCAATGCCCCAGATTTTGATGGATTCTGGATTAGAAGACTATTTAATGCTGTTGATATAAATATGTCGATACAGTTTATGGATACCAAGTTGCTATTTAATTATTTTTGTTCTGACCCTTCTCTGATTAAAGTTGCTGCGAGAAAAAGAGCGGGTGGAATTCATAGGGCAACCTTTGATGTGAAGTATTTAATTGAGATGTATAGATTATGTATAGGCTATGGAAAATAATATAAAGAGAGAAAAACATAAATAAAATAGTCTTCACGGTGAATGTTATGTTTGAAGTAGTACACCAATACTATCAACTAAAAAGTGATTTTGAGATTTCCAATAAGACAATGGCAGATTGGCTGGGGGTAAAGCCCAGAACTTTGTATAGCTGGGTTGATCAGCCTCGCAATGTTTCAGCAAAAAATACACAAATTGAATCGAGATTATCGGAGCTGGTAAAATTTAAATCAGAGATCGAAAAAGAGCATGTTTCTTTGGTGTATAAAATTGCTTTTAGTCCGATTTTTGGTGAGCCTCAGTTTGGCCAAGATATTTTAGACGGTCAAAGTAGTGAGGTTCTTATAAAGTGGTATGAGGCGATATTTTCTAAGTTCGAAGCATATCGTGCTGTTCAAGAACATAGAGAAAATTGTGTTGGTAAAACTGCAAATTCATTAAACACAAGATGATACTAACAAATCATTATATTGGTGGCTGTTATATGATTGAAGATATTAGAAAAATTAAACAAGTAATCATCTTACGTAAAGATTTGAATATGCGTAAAGGTAAAATGGTAGCGCAAGGAGCGCATGCTTCTATGGCTGCTATAATCAATCGTGGCGGCATAAAGCATCGAGAAAGTACAAGCTTGGTTATTAATATGACTCCAGAAATGAAAGAATGGTTAAATGGCGGGCATGCCAAAATCTGTGTGGGTTGCAATAGCGAAGAAGAATTAATTAAATTATATGAGCAAGCTGGCAAAGCAGGGTTGTTGTGTAGCTTAATACAAGATGCTGGTCATACTGAGTTTTCTGGTGTCCCAACGTACACGGCAGTCGCTATTGGTCCGGCAAAAGCTGAAGATGTAGACAAGGTTACAGGTGATTTAAAACTTTTATAGGTTTCATGTAGTACTTATGGTTGTTTATAATGCCATCGTTTGTGATATGTCTATATTTATGGGATACCATTTGTGAAAGGAGTTATATTTTGAGTTCAAAGGAATATATATACGATAATGATAAGATTGTTCTTTATCATGAATTGAGTTTCGGAAATGAAATACAAGATTTTTTTATTGAATTTATCGATCCAAAGAATTTTTCTGTTAAACGAGAGTCAGATGGAAGTCCTTCTGTTTGCATTGGTTTACCAGCTGAATCGATGGATGCTTTGGCAATTGCGTGGATTAAAAAACGTGATTTAGGAGGAGCTTTTGGTGCTCCTGTGGGAAAAGAATTCGGTTCCCCCGATTGTGATTATTCATAAATTTTATATTTGAAATTTATTCAATTATACCTAATAATTAAAGTTGAAGTTATACTACTAATATACCTTTTTTCTTTGCGCTAGATATTTTTACATTTACCCCTGCATTGAAGCTTATTGTATCTTCCAGTATGCCGTCACTAAATATAACACCTTCTTGTGGCATTGCAGAGGTCATATTAAATTTCGATTGTGTAGTGAATTTACCAAATACCAAGTCTGTACCGGTTGCCTTGGATGGAAAAGGTTCCCTGACACTGTAGTATAATTCGTCACTATCCCATGGGAACCCATTTATCAGATCTGAATTTTCTATGGTATTTCCCATTGATTGAGTTATTGAAGCTGCGCCTGTTAGAATACTTTTGAACCAACCCGTGGAACCTAGCCCTGTAGAAATGATGACGCCACTTGATGATTGGAATTCGGATATAGCTTCTATTTCTAATCTATATCGTGCAGAAGTATGACGTTCAGGGCCGATAAAAAAATCATTGACTGCTAGTAGACTTTGTCCATCAGAAAGTTCTGCTTTTGCCATAGTGATCTCTTTTAATTGCCGATTTGCATTCATTACATCCTTAGTAATATTTTTCATATCTTCAATTCGAAAGGGGAGTAGTATTCCATCATAACGATCTGGATCAGGATTGACTGCGATGACAGGCTTCCCTGGTATGTATTTCAAAGTATTGGCCACCAATCCGTCTTGACCAATTACAACGGTAAGATCATCTTTGCCAAATACAAAATTTGGCAAAAAGTTACGTTCTAGCAATTGAACTCGACCAATATTTGACAACATGGCTTCTGCTGTATCTACTATTTGTTTATATGTACGATCTTCTAATACATAATCATCAAAATCAGCACCAAGACTTTCCACGTAAAAGCGAGCTTGCTCTATCGTATTATATCGATAGAGCAGCTCATCTAACCGTGTTTGCCGAGTTATTACAATGATTTTACGTTCTGTTTTACGATCCATGAAACTAAGCCCTAGTTAGTGATTGCAAAAGATCTGGAGAGATATTTAATTCACCAATTTTTCCAGAACTTTTGGCAAGCTCTTTAAATGCCTGAGAAATCAATTGTTCAGGTTGCATTCCGGCACTTGTTATTGCCTCTAATATTCGTGGGTCAACTTTTGACATGGCTTCCATGGATGTTGACACAGCATAAGCTTTGTCATCTGCTTCTTTACGTGTATTTTCAGAAGTGAGTGCAACTAATTCTTTACGTTGGTCTTCTAGCTGAATATCACCCTCTAATTTTTCTTGGCTAATAATACGATCTTTTTCTTGTATTACGCGCTTCGCCTCACGTTTTGTTTCTTCTATTTCACGCTTTTTTTGTTCAACGGCGATGTCTGTACGAAGCTCATTTTCTTTAATTGCTCTTTCTTGTTCAACCGAAGCATTACGTCTTATATAAATGGCTTCGTCAGCTTCCTGCATTAGCTTTTCTCGTACGGATGATTCCAATGCGCGTGATGTTTCAGGTGTTGGTTTTATGGCTACAACAGCTATATCCATCACTGAAATACCCATTGAATCCAATACCGCAGATGAAGAAAGCTCTTGTTTTAATTCTTTAACAAGACCTTCGGAAGAGGTGAGAACCTCACGAAGCTCCATTTTTTGTATCATGGCGCGTACTTTAATTTGTACTAGATTGACTATTCTATTCGGCATTTTTTGAGGGTCATCACTTTCGTATGTTTTGCCATCAGGTTTAAGACTGTAATTCATAATTTCTGACAGTTTTTTAGCATTAGTTACACGATATATGAATTGACCTTGTACGGTGACTGTTTGGAAATCGCTCGTCACTTCCTGGAACATAAACGGAACCTCTTGGCTACCGACAGGTACGGAAACCAAAAAGCTCGTAGGTGCAAAGTAAAAAAATGATTGGCCTCTACCTTCACGCACTATTTTTCCAGATTTGTACTGCATGAGGCAGGTATTTGGGTCGGCTTTTATATATTTGAAATAAAACATGGCGTTTCTCCTTATGCGTGATATGATTATCAATAGTGGCACTTGGCCACTAACTGACACCAAAGATAGTGGCTAAGTGCCACTATGTCAAGGGGTAATAACATGAAATTGTCTAAATCTGAAAAAGAATTTATCAAGAACTATGATATACATGACTACGAAATACCGCTTGCTTCGGTAGATTTGTGTATTTTTTCAATTTTCGAACAGTCACTTAAGATCTTACTGGTGAAGCGCACTGAGTACCCATTCAAAGATAGATGGACATTACCAGGGGGATTTGTTGATATTGCAAATGATCAAGATCTGGAGTCAACAGCAACCAGAAAATTAGAAGAGAAAACCAGTGTGAAAACACATTTTCTTGAACAAATTGAGAGTGTTGGCAATAGGGAGCGCGATCCACGAGGCTGGTCAATTACAGTGTTGTATTTTGCTTTGCTATCAAATAGTGAAGCTGAAATATCCTTAGAGGAAGATGTACAGTGGGTAAGTGTTAAAGAGGTGCAAAATTATGACTTGGCATTTGATCATCATGATTTATTTCTAAAGGCAATGCGGAGATTACAAAGAAAAGTTAGCTATACAACATTACCAATGCACATATTACCAAAGAAATTTACTCTCGCTCAATTACAGCAAGCATATGAGATTATCATCGATCATAAAGTTGAAAAAAAATCATTTAGGAGAAGAATTGATGCCTCAAATTTACTCGTTGATACAGGAGATATTCAACAAGATGGTGGTAGACCGGCAAAACTGTACTCAATGAGAAAAGGATCAGAAACACATTTTTATAATAGGGCAATATAAGGTCTGATTATTCTTAGTTTATCGATGAAGATTTTCATTCACATGAAGAATATGACAAATCGTGAGTCTATGTACATGCCATCAGTTAAAGACGAATTAATGAAACTGATTCAAGAACAACCTGATGACAGTACTAATGACGAAATAGTTCGTGAGCTCATATTCAATGTAATGCTCAAGAAAGGCTTAAAGGGTCCAGATGCAGGTCTAACAATTTCTAATTGAGAAATGTCTCATCTAGTTAATCAATGGTAGAAATAATCTTGGCAAGAAAATCTGATGATTCTGGAGTGTTTAATAAGATTTACCTCCAATTTAGAGGTTAATATTTTTAGTTCAATCCGCCTAAGTCGGGTTCAATTTTTGAGTACATATTAGCTGTCCTTTTGATCTGCTTATTTTCGTGATAATCAATACTTATGTTATAACAATAAAGACTTGGATTTAGAAATTTAGAGGTGGTTTAATCAAAAAATACCTCTAAATTCGCGGTTATTTCGAATGGTGGTCAATGAAATATGGCATCTAGGCCGCCCGGTCAATAGCAGGACAAAGATGTTTATTCGAATTCACAGCATTTCAAGCTAATTTGAAAATCTTGTGGTTACAGAATGTGACTTCAACATGGTAAAACTGTTTATTACAAAAAACATGCACCACACAAGGGATAGTAATTATGAGCTCAAAATCTGATGAAAGAAAGGCGTCACCACATGCACTCGGTCTTTCTAAGGAACGTTTTTGGTCATCGGGGAATACGCTTCCTGTGAAACGAATTATCGCACGCGTACTTTCCGATCCAACTGAGGAGGACATTGCAATTCTCAATGATAAGTTCGGTCTTAGTTTAATCCTTTCTACTTGGGAACTGCTTCAAGAACGAAAAGAAGTTGCTGAGTCGGTAGTACCTATTACAAATGAAATTTTGAGAAAGATGGTTTAGCGATAAACAGGTGAGAAATACGTTAAATGCTGCTTTGTCAGTTGATGATGCGTTAGAAATGGCAGAGCAGTCAGAGGTATGAATAAGGTCGCGGCGACCGTTTGAAGTCACAACCCAAAGAGGACATTAAGCTAAGTAATTTTCTTGGTCTTTTTTTTAAAATAAATGAAATCTCTATTAATATTCCTTTTAATATTTTTCTTTTTATTAAGCTCTGAAGCGGAAGGTTTAGCATTTTTCGCATTAATTCTGTACCTATCATATTTAGTGGGGTCATTACGGTCACCCAGCGTCATAGGAAGTCGTGGTGAATGTAAGGTTCGCAATAAAATTCAGTCCTATGCGAGAAAAAATCCGGAATATATTTCATTTCACAACCTTACATTAGAAGCTCCTGATGGAACCACGCAAATCGACCATGTGATAATTTCGCCATACGGAATATTTGTAATCGAAACTAAAAATTATAAGGGATGGATTTTTGGTGATGAAAACAAAAAAATGTGGACACAATCAATCTATCGTAAGAAGTTTAAATTTCAAAATCCGTTACGACAAAATTATAAGCATGTAAAAGCCGTTCAATCGCTTTTAAATTTAAATATGAATCAAATCATCTCAGTCGTGGTGTTTGTTGGTAATAGCCACTTTAAAACTGCAATGCCAAATAATGTTCTACTTTTAGGTGAGTTAATTACCTTTATTGAACTGTATCAGCAGCAAATACTAAGTATTGATGAACTTGAAACCTACGCAGAAAAACTTAGAAAACCCTCATGCACTGCTGCTGAGAATCATGAGAAACATATAAATAATGTTACACAAAATGCTTACAAACCAGTTTGCCCCAGATGTGGCAAACCCATGGTTTTAAGGACAGCAAAAAAAGGATGTGACGAAGGTAATCAATTTTGGGGGTGTTCAGGTTACCCTGCTTGTAATGCAACTAAAGATATTTAAATAATTTTTGGAAGGAATAACAAGGAGAATGATAATGACAACTAATCCCTCATCCTCGTAAAATAGTTGATTAATGTTAAATGACGGGTGTAGTATGAAGGTCTCTTCACTTAAGACAAGGACAGTCTCGTGTTAAAGCTCAATCGAAAAGTTAACGAATCTATCATTATATCAACACCAACCGGTGACCTGATAAAGATACACCTCTGTATCTCAAGTCGAAGTCACTCTAAAATCGGGATAGAAGCACCCAACAACTATAAAATACTTCGCGATGAACTTATTGATGAATATGAGCTTGGAACAATGGGCTAACATTTATGACTGCTGACGACCCCAAGCTGTCTGTTAGCTACATCTAATATAGAGTTAAAATAAAGCTTAAGCGGACATCCGGTGCGATGGTGTCATGTGGCGCTACCGATCTAGCCGGAAACTCATAGCAAGAGTTCGTGAAATTAAAGTTTCACATAGCTAAAGCCGCTATAATAATTAAAGGAAATAATAAGAGAAATATTGTGCCTGAATCCATAAAAATTAGTTGGGATACCGTTAATCTAAAGAACATTCTTATTGTCGGTATTCTTACTTTTGTTATTTTAACACTATTTTCTGAGCATAAAGTTTCAGAAATCCCCAAGGCGTTGGGTATGGTTTTAAATTTAGGTTTTTTATGGGTTATTGCTGGATGTATCCTCGGATACATCTTAGGTCTAATTATTGCCTTCTTAATTGATGACACAGCTATTCAATTGCCTGACAGGCACTATATTTTATTTTCAAAAAAACTTGCACTTATCGGTGCAGTGGCTGCCCCTATTATATGGGCAGGTATTCTGATAACTCAATTATAATGGATATTGTAGAATTATATTGGAAGCCAGCTGTCAAACTTGAGCTCGACTCAAGAATCCCGTGCTACAATATTCCTGAAAAACAAGATATTTGGGATAAAGCTGGTTGCTATCAAATTTATGGTGATCATCCTGTTTATGGTCGTGACTCATTGTTATATATAGGGATTACTAACACAAGCTTTAAAGTGCGATTCAAAAAACATCTGCTAGATTTCATAGGTTACCATGTGAATTTATCCGTTAACTTTTGTTTGAAAGATGAAATTGACTTACAAGGTAGAGCGCTTGAGGAAATAGAAGCATTATTAATTTCTTCCCATATGCCAGCACTTAACAAAGAATATCTTCATACACCTATTCCAACACAAAATAATTTAATGATACTAAATCTTTCCGAGTCAGGAGATTTAATGCCCGTTATTTCAACAGCATTATTCAATAATAGTTCTTAAGTTATGATCTTATAGATAATTATGATTAGTATGATTTAGTGCATAACTATACTTTTGACTTAATCGCTAATTTGAAGGTTTTTAAATTATCTATAAAACAACCATTGATATATTTACGTAAAGAATTTAATTAAAGGAAGGTATATATGAGATTAGTAACAGTTATTGCAGTTTTAACTATAACACTTGGCTTGACGGCATGTATGTAGTGACTCAAAAGAGAAAGAAAAAGATAAAATATTAAATAGAATATCAATGTTTGCAAGTAATGAACTAAAAATAAAACGTGACGACATTAAAGATATAGTATTAAAAGATTTTTCTTTTTTGCAGAATGGTAATGTTTTTAGCTACGAGGCTTTAGGTAAAATAATTTATACAAGCAATAGTGGAGAGGAATGTAAGCTCTTCAAATCAGAAGATTCTGGTCAGCATGGTATGGCAGGAGGACTTTTTGCATTTACCGTTGAAGGAAAATGCTAAATATACAGACTTAACAAATTTCTTACTTTTATCGCTAGGGATCACTAACTTTTACTCTCGGTTGGTTGCCCTAGCACAATGTCTAACGTCAGCTTTCAATTCATTCGTAAGAAATATTTCTATTGTGGTAGGAAGCTACTGGCCGAACTCGTAAGTACCCGTGAAATTTGTGTGAAAATAGATAGGATGGCTGTTGTCCCAAAAACAAACATTAAGTGGAAAATTAAGGTTGTAATTATGTCGATAACTTTGCCGTCACACTATCTACATGACTAATACTCCATTTCGTAGAGGGCCGAAGATTGGCCGGAACTCACCATGTTTTTGTGGCAGCGGCCTTAAATTTAAGCGCTGTCACGGCAAGCCGCAAAATACGCGATCAGCACAACTCACAAGCGATAGGATTGAAAATGAAATCATCGAACAGGGACGGCACCTTTTTGAGAAACACAAGGTTCGAGAACTCCAACGGGAGAAGCAACAAGGATTAGGCAAACCGATTATATCGACAGAACACAAAGGATACCGGTTTGTAGCTGTTGGGGATAAATTACACTACGGGAAGTGGATGAGCTTCCCTGATTTTCTTACTAATTACATCAAAGATACTTTAGGCGTCGAATGGGGAAATACAGAGATTGCCAAACCTCTGGCAGAGCGTCATTCCATAATGCAATGGTACGACAAGATTTGTCACCTTCAAGCTGCACATACCAAGGGGAAAGGAGTCATCTCCACTCCTATAACGGGCGCAATATCAGCCTACAACCGACTAGCTTATAACCTTTATCTCATAGCGCACAACCACACGGACATCCAAACCCAACTTATCGCCAGACTGAAGAATAATGATAATTTCCAAGGCGCATTCTTCGAGACACAAGTAGCAGCATGGCTAATCAAGGCAGGTTTCGAGTTAGAGTTTGAAGATGAGTCGGACAGAACATCAACGCATTGTGAATTTACTGCTACTCACATTGAAACCGGCGAAAAATATTCTGTAGAAGCGAAATCGCGGCAGATTGAAGCTGGAAAATCTTCACGTGAAAAAGTGGGCCGCAACTTATATCAAGCCCTTGAGAAAAAAGCTGACCACAAACGATTAATATTTATTGACCTCAATAGGCCGCTTCATACGCAGGAGGCTGCGAATATTGCAATAGATCGTGCAGAGCGCATTATAAGACAGTCGGAAAAACGGGAGGTTAATGGTAAACCAGCTCCAGAAGCATATGTCTGCATATCGAACATGAATGACCAATACATGCTTGATACTTCGTCTCTGGCGACGATAATTTCGTTTACAGGTTTTAAGATAGACGACTTCATGGGAGATCAATTCCCGTCATTCAGGGAAGCCGCTCGAGCGCGGGAACGACACTGGCCTATGTTTCAACTTTTTAAGTCAATAGAAGAGCATCGTGAAATACCACAGACATTTGACGGTAAGTTGCCATCAGAAGTTTTTGTTCCTGACTCACCTCCAAGATTGAAGATCGGTCAGCTCTATGCTGTTCCTGGGCCTGATGAAGTAGAAGTCAATGCAAAACTTATAGATGCAACAGTCATGAATGATAAGGCCTATTGCACCCTCCAAGATCCGGCAACAAACAAATCTTGGATAGGCACGTTTGACATGACACCGGATGAACTAGCTGACTATGCCAAATACCCAGACACCTATTTCGGTATTTATCGGCAGAAAAATAGAAAAGCCGAAACTGCGATGGATATGTTCGACTTCTTTGTCGATGGTTATCGGGACACATCGAAAGAAAAGCTTATAGAGCTTCTACCTAATTACTCCGATAAAGAAGGTCTTCAAACTATGTCTCAGAAAGAACTGGTAGAACTCCTTGCCGAAAGATATACAGCGGATGTAGTTGCAAAAGGCTTCGCTATTAAGCCACCAAAAACACATAAAAGTGGGACACCGTCAAAATAAATATCTGATATTTGGTGTCAGAGTAAAAACTAATAGTTAAACTATCTAAGTGTCCGCTTCCGCGAATCTAAAGCTATACAATAGATTCTCATCAGTAGCTGCTATTGGCCGGTTACAGACATAATTTTTTACTTTATTAACAACCAGAAAGGATACGTGGCCACCGATCGTGGATCGCATTTTCAAGTTCAGGTGTGATGGTAACGATATACACCCGTTGTTCATATTTATCTCTGGCAATTAATCCTTGGATAAATTGTCCCTTGGTAATGTCAAACCAATGACTATTTCCTTCTATATCTTTTTCCATAAATTGGGAAATGGGTAACTTTACCGGAATAGGGAACCACTTATCCCAACGTCCCGCATAGATGGAATCCAATCGTGCCCAACCACCTAAGGGTAAGTGACCTTGTTGTTCTTTGCGTCGTCCCCAGGGTAATAATGCTATGCTTTTATCTTTTTCGATTACCGGCAAAACAGCCTTCGGGTTCGGAAAGTATATCCTCGATTCTTGTCCTTCATGAATGTAATAAACACCACCACACATTAGCTTTGTTCTTCATTTGTTTTTTCGATGGTTTGTCTATGACCAAATGGCTTCCAAGCTGGGGATATAACATTTGGCATACTTGAACGGTTTAATAAACGTGCGGGTGCAAGACATAGCTCACCATACCTTTGGTTAATGTTATCCATCGTTTTATGATAGGTTGTTGTTTTCTGAGTATTATCTAACAAAGATAATTGACCTGTTGTTGGATGTGGGTTCAATGCTGTTATTTGTACTTGGTGTACGCCTTCACCTTGCCATTCTTGTTCAAGAAACTTTTTACACAAACCATTGATCAATCGTTCATCCTGAGTAGGGTTTGCTAGTCGTAGTTTAGAAGTTAACCAGCCAGTGGGTGTGTTTAGTCCAATATAAAAATGATTTGCTTGTAAGTCATAACGGCGTAGTCGTACAGCTACTTTTTCACTCATGTGTAAGAGGTAGGTAAGAAGCGTATCTTTATTGGTCGTATTCGGTGGCATAACTTTTCCATGCCCAATAGACTTTGGATCTTTTGCTTCAGTGACAACGTGATCCGGATCTTTACCTTGGCACATATACCAAATGCGTCGACCAATATTACCAAAGCGACGTCCGAGTTCACTGATAGGTAACTTCGCCATATCAGCACACGTGTAAACACCACGCTCTGCTAAGTAACCACCAATACCTTTGTTGATTCCACATAGTTCAGTAACCAATACATTATGTAAATATTCTTTTGCCGTATCAGGATGCACAATGGTTAAGCCATTGGGTTTATTTTGCTTTGCTGCGTGCTTTGCGGTTGTCTTATCGCCACTCATTCCGACAGAGCACAAAATTCCCGATGCGTTATAAACGGTTTGTTTTACTAAACGCGCAATATCTTCAGCTGAAGCATGTAACTTTTGACACCGAGTTACATCCAAAAATGCTTCATCCACTGAGAATATTTCAACATCGGGTGTAATGGTTAATAGCGATTCCATAATCGCGGTTGACACCTTTGCATAACGTTCTGGATGAGCAGGGCACTGTATTAAGGTAGGGCATTTTTCTCTCGCTGCTTTTAATCGCATGCCCGTTTTTATTCCAAAAGCACGTGCTTCGTAGGAGCAGGTAATAATGCACGTCCCCTGAAGACCGTTCGTTATCGCCACGGGGCGACCCCGCCATTCGGGATGGTCGTATTGTTCGACGGAGGCAAAAAAGGCATTCATATCCACTAAAATGATGGCGCGGGGCCAGGGCGCTGAAGCTAAATCAGCTGGAAGAAGAGAACGTTGTGGCACTGCAATATCGGGCATAGAAATTGGCTTTTTAAGGATTAACAGGGCTGAGAACGACTCAATTGTTCTCTAAAAGTACTCCGCTAAGGATAGAGCAGATACTGGCATTGCGCAACGTAAAATAGAGGTGAAAAAATGACCACAATAGCGACTTGTCCTATTGTCGGTGTTTGTTATAGTGGAAAAATAACAAGGATATTGAGGCACGAATAAGTTGCCATTTAAGGCTATAGCCGCAAGGGATGATGCGTTATACGTTCCCCCAACGTATGAATATAAAATATTAAATACACTTAACGTATTGCACGACAATTATTCTTTGTATTTGAAAGCCGGTTACGTAAAACCCGATATGTTAATTTGGGGTTTAATTATTGAGGTAGCGTGTAAAAATAATAAAGAGTTATGACTGCTAACAACCCAAAGCGGTCTGTTAGAAAGACCTAACATAGAATTAAAATTTGCTAAAAGCAGTCATTCAATTTATGTATTAAGATGACACTAAATAAGTTGTCGTAATATCCAATAATTCAAGTGTTAGGCGGCGTGTCGTCTAAATCACTGTTACATGCCAAATAGAGAGCTCGATTAAATATGGATATAAGTAAGTATCTTGAAAGAAAAGGATTAGGATATGAACATCTTTCCAAAGAAGAGCGCAAAGCTATATCTGATTTTGCTCTAGTTTGGTCGTTATTTGAAGCCCAGTTACTTGATGAGAATGGATCCTCAAAAAAGATCCTAGAAAAGTGCAAAGATTGGAGCGCAAACGAAGGAATAGACGAAATAACAATAGATAAGCACTTATCCTACTTTCAGAATCGGTACATTGAGAATAACGAAACCAATAATAAATTTGAGCATTTGCACTTCAGAAAAAATGATTTCCCTGACCTAGTGAAAGAGACATTGAAAGGAAATACAAATGATGCCTCTAGCAAATTAGCGTGCTGCCTTATAATTATTCTTAGATTCAGAAATAATTATTTTCACGGTATCAAGTGGGCTTATCAATTTAAAGATCAGCAAGAAAACTTTGAGTTATCTTGTGCATTATCAACGGATTGCATGGACAAGTATGCATATTAAACAAAAAGCATGTAACAAGTTGCTGCGCTCGGACTCCCAAACTGTTACGTTTTTTGTAAAGCAAAAATTAACGCCAGCTTGCTACGCCGGTGAGCATGTCGTTAGGTAAATAAAACAACGTGGATACTCAAAAGACACGCGCACTAATGCAAAAGTATACTAGTGCACTGGCATATATTGATGGCTTTATATGGTAAAGATAAAGAAAGTCCAGCAGAATAAAAAATCAACCGTACCAGATTTGGTTAGCTACTCCAGAGCTGGAGATACTTTTCATTATCGTTGGGCAGCAAGACGGTGCCTGCGTTTACTGGATTTTAACTCTAACCTAGATCATATCACTATAGAGGGTTCTAAGGAGCCAAAACTTGGTGGCGAGTATGTTATCGATACAGCAGAATATAGCTCAGATGAAACTAATGCGCAGACCGTTGAGTACTTTCAACTTAAACATTCTACTATTCGGTGCAATACAAACTTTACACTAAGTGGTCTAAAAGAAACTATTGAAGGATTTGCCAATCGCTTCAGAGACTTGCAAAAACAAGAATATAGTTTTTCATCAATAAAGTTTACTGTTATTACAAACCGACCAATTAGTTCTGGTTTCAAAAAATCAATCAAGAAATTAGCTGGTGGTGAATCTGGAGGTGTGAGTTTCGATAAAACGATAATAGCTTACACCAAACTTAAAGGAAAAAAACTAACAAGCTTTTGCAGTTGTTTACGGCTGATTGATGGTGAAGGTAATTATGATTCTCAGAAACATACATTACATAGAGAAATATCCAGACTAGTTTGTGAGTCCAATGATGTTAGTCAGATGCTCAAGCTGGTGGAGTTAGTAAGAGCTCGAATTGAACCAGATAGTAAAAAGAATGAAATCGATAAAGACGATGTACTAGAACAGTTTGGTCTAACTTCGCATAAAGATTTGTTCCCCGCTCCCCCATTATTTGAAAATTTAACAGCAGTTATTAAGCGAGAACAACATGCTGATTTATATTACTCGATTATAGCTCCTAAATCACCTTTTACCATTTTGACTGCCGAAGGTGGCACAGGAAAGTCAATTATATGCAACCAGTTAGTTAATAGCTTTACTAATGGCTCTCTCGGTGTAGCCTATGATTGTTTTGGTAATGGTGGATACAGAAAGCTAAGTGAGCATCGACATCGAGCTTGTGATGCTTATGTACAAATCGCCAATGAATTAGCACAGCAAGGTTTATGTGAACCGATGTTGCCAGTAAAACGGGATCAGGACGACCGACTTACACGAGCTTTCTTATCGCGAATATCAGAGGCCGTTGGGAAATTACGTGAAAATAATAAAGATGCTTTATTAATTATTCTATTTGATGCGGTCGATAATGCTGAAATGGCGGCAGCAGAATTTGGTGACAGGTGCTTTGCCAGTTATTTATTAAGAGAAACACTTCCCGAAGGCTGTCGGGTTGTCTACCTTTCTCGTCCAGAGCGAGTTCATTTATTCAAGCCTCCAGCAGCAGTTCCAGAAATAACTATCGAACCGTTTAGTAATACTGAATCGCACCAGCATCTTCAAACAATTTACTCTGATGCCACTCTGATTGATGCTATTGAATTTCGCCGATTAACCGATGGTAATCCTCGCGTACAGGCAAACACTCTAGCACTAGGCAAAAAAGCGATTGAAGATGTATTGGCCTACTTAGGAGTTGGTGGTAAAACGGTTGATGATTTAATAGAAGAGCAACTCAAGAATGCAGTTACAAAGATAAAAGAATTGTACCCAGTCGGTTTTGAAAAACATGTGGAAGATATATGTACTGGGTTAGCATCATTACCACCATTTGTTCCTATTGAGGTATTAGCAGCAGCATCAGGTACAGATTCCTCAACAGTTAAAAGCTTTATTTCTGATTTAGGCAGGCCGCTTTGGTTGACGGATAATTATGTTCAGTTCAGAGATGAACCTACGGAAACTTGGTTCACCTCAACTTATACAGCTAACCCAGATCAAATAAAAACTTATATTTCCAGACTAGAACCATTAGCAGAAAATTTCTCTTATGTAGCAGAAGCTTTACCATCGTTGCTATTAAAATCTGGTCAATATAACGAATTAATTAATCTGGCTTTATCGGAGGATAAGCTGCCGACAGATAATCCAGTTGAGGCAAGAAGTATTCAGGTATACCGCCTGCAATTTGCTTTTAAAGCAGCATTAAAAAATAAGCAATTTGCTGATGCCTGTAAATTGGCTTTACGTGCGGGAGAAGAAGTTGCGGGCAGTGATCGGCAACTAGAAATTTTGTCAGATAATCTCGACCTTACTACAAGATTTTTACCAGAACAAAGAGTAATGGAACTCGCTCATCAACGTCGCATGCATGGTGCATGGAATGGTTCTGAAACCATATACTCTGCATCGTTACTCTCGTCTATAGCGGAATGTGAAGGAGAGGCACGTAGTTATTTAAGGTCGAGCAGACATTGGTTAGCCCGATTTTTTGAAGAAAGGGATAAGAAAGAAGATGACTTTCATAATAGTGATAAGCTTGATGACGATGATGTCTTGGCCATGTTCTTTTGCTACCACCACCTTGATGGTGAGGAAGCAGCCATTGATTTTATACTAAGTTGGCGCCCCGATGAATTAATCTACAGAGTCGCATGTGAGTTTGCAATAAGGGCAGTGGATGAGGCCGCGTATGAAGTGCTAGAACGGATGGCGCTTTATGGTAAAGACTGCCCTAGCCTTGTTATTGCAATAACACATGAACTAATGAAAGTGGGCCGAACACCGGACAAAAAATGTCTGACACGTACATTAAATAAAATCGTAGGTCCAGGAAAATGGCTTGATAAGAGCAATGATAGTTTTGATTCTCACCATATCAGTACCAGTGCCTATTTATCACTTCTTGAAGCCTGCGTTATCAATGAGCTCCCACTATCAAATATTAGACGCGCATTAAATTATTATATTGATGATCCAAGGATTTATTCAATAAACGAAAACTGGTATGAAGCCAACAGAATTAACTACTTTAGATCTAAAGCAATTCGAGCATGCATAACCGGTAATTTTAGTTTATCTGTTGATTCAGTCATACCAAAATCCTGGTTAAAAGAACAACAAACACATCAAGAACAGGAAGAGTTAAAAAAAGTAAAAACTGTCATTGAAGTATTACTTCCATTTTATATGGTAAGAGCTAAGTTGCTAGCAGGTAAGAAAATTTCTTTGGATAAATGGCATAAGCTAGCACAAGAAAAATCTTCTAGAGCCTTAAGTGGACGTTATCAACAGCATGATCCCTTACCTTTTGAAATTACTGCGGCACGATTTTTTAATATAGTGTTATCAACGGGTAATGTTGATTTAGAATTAAACAAACTTATTGATAGCATAAAGAATGAAACAATAAAATTTCGGCATCCTGACAGGATAAATGCCTTACGTATAGCTAATCGGCAACCCAGATTAAGAGCAATAACTGATGTGCTTGAAGAGTCTTGTTATAGAACATTGCAAGTTATCAATGAAGATGAAAGGCCTATTGATCATGCTAATGGACTTATATCTTTATGTCGTGCGGTACTTGCATCCAGTGAAACCGATGCGGAAGTTTATTTTGAAAAAGCGATTGAGGCTGTTTCGCGTTTTGGTGATGAGGCTATTGAGCGATGGGAGGCTGTGAATAGTATTGCTAAACATAGTGCTATTGGAATAAAAAAGGACCCGGAACAAGCCTACCGTTTTATGCGATGTGCGGAGCTTATTGGTGATACAGCCGCAAGAGAAAAGCATTGGGATCGAGATGGGGCAATGGAAACCTGCTTTCAACTCTCCCCAGAATCGGCCTTTGCCATAGCTAGTCGCTGGAAAGATAGAGAAGTTGGATGGTTAGGACGGATGCTTTCATCATTACTTGAAACAGCCGTTGCAAAAAATGCCATCTCACCATCTCCAGCTTGGGCAATATCAGCTTTTTCCTTTGACTATGATTTGGTTAAGTTCGCAGACCAATGTATAGAAAAAGAGTCTGATAACGCTAAAAAACAATATATTTATAATTGTTTGATAAGTGATTATCGGCAGCAAGGCATTACTGGTGATACATGGAAATATATTAACAAGCTTTCTAAAAAATATGATTTATCTCATGAAGCATTAGAAGAATTGGACACGTTAATTGGCGAGACAAAAGATGATCGTGCACTACCATCAATAAAAAATAACACCCAGCACAATGAAAATAACAAAAATAATGAAGAGTTATATGGCGATATCGATTTCTTTTCTGAGTCAGGATTTCGCGAAGCACTGGAAAGGTTTGAAGCAATAGAAGGAATAAGAGATGTTGAAGGGCTTTGGAAATATGCTGCCAGCAAAGTAACTAATTCTAACGCGACTAAATATCTATCGTTAGTTGTAAATTCTGAGTACTTAGATCTTTACAATATTCGGCATGCGATAAAAAACTTTTCAGACAGTTTAAAGAAAAAGCCAGCCGTACAAAAAGCTTGGCCCAGCATAGTAAAAACAATTGCTGCACGATTTCCTGATGATTTTATCCGCTGTTACATGCGTGAATGGGTGATAAAAGACATTGGAACGGATGAAATCACAGTTAATGCTATCCGTGAAGGTGTATTTCAAGGGCTATCCGAATCCAACGGTTTGGAGTCTGCCAGTACCTTTTATGGCTTTGCCGGTTCTTGCGTGAATGAAACATCAGATAATGAAGCAGTAGAACTTTTCGACTTTGCACTGGCAAGATTTGAACTTCATATCGATAATGAATATGCCGACGGTCTTTGGGCTCCTGAGCTTAATCCTCCAGATCAAATTGTTAAATCCTTAACTGGATATATCTGGGCAAGTTTAGGCTCCCCCAAATCACCTGAACGCTGGCGAGCGATGCATGTAGTGAAGCGTTTATATGAGCTCGGGTGCCAAGATGAAATTGATGCATTGTTAGAATGGATGTCACTTACTCATGCTAATGCATTTGTAGCTAAGAAATATCCTTTCTACATTATGCATGCTAAACAGTACTTGCTGATGGCTTTTGCTCGTTGTGCTGTTGATGACCCAGCCTTATTTATAAAACATCACAGTATATTCACTGATATTTCTTTACATGGCGAACCACATATTTTGATACAAAAGTATGCAGCAAATATTGCATTAGCTATACAAAATGCTGAGCCAAAAACATACGATAAACAGATTTTTAGCGCATTAACACAAGTTGGAAAAACACCGTTTCCAATTAAAAAGTCGGATGACTATAATACAAAAATTGATACACCTTGGCATAAACAAGGTAATGTAGATACTTCTTTGGATTTATCGTTTGCTCATGACTTTGACCGTTATTGGTTTGAACCTTTGGCTAACGTATTTAAAGCTCCAAGGTCCCAAGTACAAGAGCTTGCAACAGAAGTCATAATAAATGACTGGCAGTTATCATTTAATGAACGATATATGCGTGATCCACGTCAAGATCTGTGGAATGCAAGACAAGAAAGAGAAACGTGGCATAGTCATTCAAGTTATCCGAGAACGGATGGTTACAACTTTTACCTGTCATACCACTCCATGATGGCGGTAGCGTCCAAATTATTAAATGCTATGCCTGTTGTACATTCTCACGACTGGCATGAAGATGAATGGCAAGATTGGCTGGATATACATCTTCTGACTAGAAAGGATAATCATTGGTTGGCCGACAGAAGAGATTTTATTCCGGCAGCTCGCAGACAGTGGGTAAGCGATAAGCCTGACAAGGATTGGCGTTGGCAAATTTGGCCAAAAGATTTTTTGGAAATGCTCTTGCTTGAACACAAAAGTAAGACATGGCTAAACGTAGCTGGATCTTGGGATGAATATAGTAACGGGCATAATGAGGGTATTTATATCTCTAGCAGATTAGTTCCATGCAGGGCATCTTCATCATTACAACAGGCTATAATGCACTACGAAAGTCATGTGCCCGGTAGTAACAGTTTGGCCAATTTCGATGACCGAGATTATGGGAAAAGTGTTGAGCACCCGTTTAAGTTAAAAAGTTGGTATAGTCGCGGGGATCGCCATGGCGGAATTGATGAATTTGATCCCTATGCTGGCGCTATAGAATACCCACCGTATAACCTTGTTCAAGATATTGTTGCTCAATTCAATATTACTTCAGATAATGAACAACGCTATTGGTTTAATCTTGCAACTAGTGAGACCGTTCTACGTAATCAGTTATGGAGTGAGGAAAAACCATTAACAGAAGACAATGACTATTGTTGTAAGGGCAACCGCTTACAGGCCTCATTAAAGTTTTTAACAACAATGTGCAAAAAACTGGATGCGGATTTAGTGATTCAGGTAGATATTAAACGACAACTAACTGGTACATATCGAGATAATGATTATGATGTTGGATACTTCTCCCCATATAGAAAAATTTATATCCTCTCAGAAGATGGAAGACTCAGAGACACAAGAACGTCTTTTAAGCTTAGGGCGGAAGTTAACAAAAAACTTTGAAGACTATAAAGGTGATGAAATAAGTGAATGGATAGCTCATTACATCGCAGAGAAAATGACAGCGATAGAATCAGCTCGTGGAAAGTCAAAATCATCCGTGCAACGAGAATGTTTTGAAGCTATTTTACTACTCTGGGAGCATCAATCTTATTTCCCTAATGGTATGCGACCTTTTGATGATTTTGAACCCATTTTTCGTGTATTGGGGCATATAGATCCTAATAATAGCTCGCCATCATTTTTTAGAAATGAAAATGCTAATAAGCAGCCCCCCAAAGATATTGAACAATACATTAAATTCATAACCAATTTAGATAATGCTACACGAATAATGATCTCCTTTTTTGTTCGAGAAGCGGTATTGAATGCAGCTGATGAATCCACACTGCTATGGCTTGATGCTATTAAAGGCGTTGCCCAATCTGATGAAGCTAAAGTCATATTAAATCTGGCTCCCGAGCTTGATGTTAAGAATATAGATGAAGCTCAAGTTCAAAAAGAGAAACGGATAAATGACCTTTCTGAGCATATTGATCGTTTAGATGCATTTGAAAGTTTGAGCCAAGATATAAAGTCTATATTAAAAACTGAATTGGAAAGACTGGAAGTTGGATAGGAGCGATTAGATTTTCTTGTAAAGCCTCTTGAAGAGCTATAAAACTGGCTTCTATTCATGTTAATAAAACGATATGTAATGGTCAAATATAAAAAATTGCTTGTTTTTGAAATCCGCTTATTAAAGACGTTAGATGCAAAAATAATATGCTAGGCAACATTAAAGTTGCAACAAGAACACGAAAAAATATTAGGTGAGAGCTAAATTAAAATGAAAAACTTGGTTAGTAAGTGAGTATATAACAATAAATCACCTTTACTCGAGTCACGAAAGTGAATGTAATCAAAATTAATGTTTATAGATGTTAATAACAATGAAATGATAATTAAAGTTATTTTAAAATTAAAGAGCGCATTAAATTTGAAACCAATATATTTTTTGTCCATAGACACCTCCGTACTTGTATAGTGACTACAGACACTTTCGTTTACCACCAGGTCCTCTGTAACTTGAGGTTCGAGAATCGAGTAAAAGTGACTTGTGTTAACGTGTCATTACACAATAAATCGAGCATAATGTAAACAATAGGTTGATATATCAATGTGCAAATACTGTATCTAAGAAATGCATCAAGAACATTCGCTTACATCATTGGGACAACTAAAAGCCGTGCTCCGCACGTTTTTAGTTTCCCCTTACTTAAGTCGTTAGGCTCACGAAATATCGGGATAAATAAACTTTGCTTGAATATATTATAAATAACAAGGAATGGATTTTTAGCGGCGCTGGAGTAACAGCGTTAGTACTGCTGGGGACTTATTTTCTAAAAAGGCCTAATAGTAAAATTGAACCTGATAGTGTTTTTGGCGCAATAGAATCCCCTAAGATGTCACTAATCAGCCTATATTCGATGATTCCTGATTTCATATTAAGGTGGCGCTTCAAAGAATCTAGAATAAATTCATTAATCAAAATTGATGTTCGCCCACGTGGAGAAGCAATTCGTTTAAATCTTGGCGAGTTGCCGGACTGCCAAGTTTGGATTCAATTAGTCAACCATTCCCCGTTTGACCTGGATATTGAAAACATCAAGGGAGAACTAAACTACAATGGATGTAGGGTTAGTGTTGAAACAAAAGATCATATTGATATTTTAAAACATAGTTCGCATGACTCCATTTTGTTAGAGGGGCCGCTCACAGGTGAACAAGCTAGTCACTGTTCAAGAAACAATGATTCATCCTACACTTCGTTAATCCTAAGAACTAGAATTAGAACTGACTTCGGAATATTCAAGAAACACTCAGGTGATTTACAGTATTTCAATGTTCACATTATAAATAAGCGTGAAACATGAGCCTAACCATCAAATCAACTATGACCACCATGAGCTAAGGCCTAAAAAGCAGGTCTCCTCAAGGTGGCACGTTATTAAAGAGTGGAACGTCCGCTTTCGGTGTATTTGTTAGTAAATCATATCTAATACGAACGACAGCTTCTGGCCGATAGTGGACTAATTACGATATTTTTATTACGGAGTAACTATGGTTTCATGCACATCTGAATGGGGAGCTGCAATATGGGATAATTTCAAGATGAAAATGAGGATGGTTATTCGTAATTGTTAAATATAGACTTTGTTTGTTTTGTAAAGAATATTGCCAAAAATGATTATTTTTTTACAAAATATTGCTTTATTAATGTTGGTATGTGATATTTGTCTTTATTAAACAATAATTTAAATGCAAATAACTTTACAGAAACAATTTAAGGTAATTATAACCGTTCTAATTCGGAACTAAAAATCATGTAAAATTTTTATTCTTTACCAAGTAATTAAAAACCCTGTTATACAGGGTTTTTTTATGTCTGCCGTTAAAATATGTTCAAAATTAATATAAATAAATTA
>Ga0316207_10000956_pt1 | contig 39664 bp, 53 predicted proteins | sample 6weekpyrite_MG_FD_204943 | JGI IMG/M metagenome (GOLD analysis project Ga0316207, IMG submission 204943) | Microbial mat bacterial communities from mineral coupon in-situ incubated in ocean water Damariscotta River, Maine, United States -... | ecosystem: Environmental > Aquatic > Marine >... | reverse complement strand
AACTTGCGGTTATCGCAGGAATTTTGCTCACCGTTAGTGGTATGGTGATTGGGTTTACACTCTTGTTGAACGAGAGCGAAAACGCGATAATATGGCTTGGCACCATCATACCCGTTGGATTTATTGTTTTGTTTACCGGCATGGTAACCACGATATTATCCGAACGTAACGACGAAGACTAAAGTTTTAGTCCCCATCGTCTAGAGGCCTAGGACATTGCCCTTTCACGGCAGTAACAGGGGTTCGACTCCCCTTGGGGACGCCATATTAAGTCTATCCACTACCGATATGCGGTAGTGGATATTGGCTTTTAAACTTACCGGATCTAATTCAATACGCTCAACGAATGGCGATATAGCTTCTTTGCTTGGATCTAGCATTCCTTCAGCTAAATTATTTAGTGACTGTTTCAAATCATCTTCTGTTATATGAGCTAATGAGCTTTGAGCTTTATACTCTCTTTCTAGCGTTGTTATTTCGTTGGCGACCACTTTTCTTGTTTTTTCCAGTTCGTTTATCTTTCTTAAGGCCGGTGCTGGATCTTCTAGCTCTGATGCGAAGTCCATTGTTTTTGAAATTCGTTTGTTGATGTCATTTAGTTGCTTGGTTGCTTCGCCCAGTTCTGGTGGTGGTTCGATGGTGTTGCATAGCTGTACTTTTTTCAGTAGTGCATTTAGAAAGCTTTTTGATTTCATGTCGGCTATGAACTGAGCAATGATTGGGCGCTCAATTTTTTCCCGGTTAACGTACCGTCCTTTTAGTCCGGCTTTGGTTCTTACTCTGTAATTTTTGCCATCGCCGTCCCAGTTTCTTCCGTCTGGTGACTTTAATAATCCTGATAATAAATATTTGGAGCCGGCGGCTTTGGCTTTTGCTCTGTTTATATTGGCGTTGCTTGTTTCAAGTTGGGATACCAGGTGTTCGGCTTCTTCATTTGAAATTAATGCTTTATGTGTTTTTTTATTGATTAGCCATTGGCTTCGCGGTTTACGTTTTGAGCCGTTTTTATAGCCTTGACCTGCAACAAATTCATTTCTTACGTTCCATATTGTGTTGCCGGCATAGGTAAGTGCGTTCCACTCTAAGTCAACTAATGAGCTGTTGCTTGCCTTGATGGCTGAGTCGGCTTTGGCTTTGGCGCGGGGAACGTCCTGCGCTCTTGCTTTTAAATATCGTTTAACAGCAGGCGCTTCGTTGTTGGGTTCGAGCGTGGATTTTTCTACGGGTTTACCTTCTCGCATTGTGCCGGTGGCTACGTGTTTGAGTTTGTAACCCCGTGGCGCACGACCACCAGCACGAAAACCCTGGTTAACGTTTTCGGCCATGCCAGCTAATCCTTTTTCTTTGGATAGCATGGAATGAACCACGTCCATTGTTTCAAAGGTGCCTTCTAAAACAATTTTTGTGATGGGGTCAACATCGGGGATTTTTGAAAATATAATATCAACGCCACGTTTTGAAAGTTCGTGTTTGAATATAGGGGCGAAGTATTGCCTTCTCGATAACCTGGATGAATCCAGCAATATCAATGTATTCCAACTGCGAGAAGGGGACCGTAAATCAACAAGAAGTTTTTGAAATTCAGGACGACGTTCATCTTTAGCTGAAACAACGGGATCAGCGTACTCATGAACGATTAATATGCCTTTTTCTTTAGCGAGTTTCGTTAAGGTTCTGCGTTGAGCATCGATGCTTACATCGCTTCGATCCTTCGACGACCTTAAGTACAGCGCGGCTTTTTTGTTTTTTTCTATCATCTAGTATTGAATTTAGCACAAAATCAGCAGCCAGATCCAAGTCTGGCACGCCTACTGAAGGCAGTATTGTGATTTTGTCACTCATTTTAATGTGTATTTACCTTATACATCGTTAATTTATTGTTGCTCCAACACGAATAAAGCTTTTGCGGAGTGCTTCTAAAATTTTTGACCAGCCGATCCTTTCTTTCCAAATTTTACCGTCGATAACAGCCTGGTAGCAGTCGGCGCGGTTTGATCTTTTTAATACTATTTCGTGTATGACTTCGCCAAAATCATAGTCAATGATAATGATTCGCCGGCGAACGTCTGGCAGCATTACGGGGTAGTCGGGCGCATCACCTTCAAGCCGTTTACGCTCTTTAGCAGCACGCGCAACTTTCATTTTTTCACTGTATTTTGTACGTTTTCTGTACACTACCTTGCACGCTCTGTATATTCTGCTGTTATGCGCTTTTGCGTTTCTGTTTTGGCACCCATATTTTCCATAGTCCACATGCCGGGCATTTTTTCTGATTGTGCGCTTTACTCATCTTGTCAGCCCACGCGTGCCATCCTAAATAGCTGGCGCTTTCTTCCGGTACAGGCGTATGCAGATGCTCGCACTTAGACATTGCAATCTGGGCAAAAAGAAGCATCCCATCCATGTTGCCACCCATCAGCAAAGGCTTGTTTGCAGTCGCCGTGGTATTCTTTGTTGCAGTGCTCGCAAATGAAGTCGCACATAACAACATGGTCAACTTCGACATTCGTTTCGCTGCGCTCACTCATGCGCGTTACCTCCATCGTTAGGCGCTAACCATGGCTTCGTACTTTCTCCACGCCTTGGTTTTTATTAACTCCAGCTTTTTGCCTGGCAGCATCTCGTTGATTGGCCCCCACTGGCTATTGTCTCCTGCTGGAATTACACCAAGCGCCACAGAATACGCAGTAGCCATACTCTCAATGGTCCCGTTCTCGGCCTCATTCTTTATCAGCTTCTTTACTGCGGCACCCATTTCCATTTCTTCAACCTCCGCAAGGCTTCGCCCTGCTATGTTAGTCCCGCACCGGCTTCGCCCGTGCACCCTTCGTTTAACATCGCGCCTAACCAGTCAATAGTGCGGGACTGGCTACCGCGTCGTTTAATTCAACTTGTAAGAAATTCTTACAGGTTGGTGTCTCCGGGGCCTCGTTTCCGCCAGCCCCACATCTCCAGCGTTATATTCTTAAATGATTATTATTTCTTTTCTAGGTCTATCATTTTCTTTTAGTAAAATCTTACCAGCCTCTACTCTTTCGCCTATCTGCTGATAAAGCCTTATTGACTGCCTCACGAGAGCGGTTTTAGTAATGCCTTTTTCTTTACAGAGTTTTTCTACAAGCTCAAACTCATGCGCAGTTAAATTTGTAGTCATTGTTTTCTTTTTCATAAATCACCTTAAAATATAACAAATAAATCAAAATGGACGCGATAAAGCCGCGCCACTTATTAAAGCCGTTAGCCACCACCAGCAACAGAATAGGCAACACGCCTATCCAGTCGATGTACTGAAAGCGTACCCCACGTATAAACCTCATAGCCTTGGTTGGCTTCAATCTGCTTTCTTGCGTCTGCTTCATCTTTAGCGATGGCAAATGCCATACCGCTTGTGTAATCAGGACAGAATCCAGTCCATACAAATAATTTCATATCAGCCTCCTGTGGCTAACAATAAATTCCAGCGGATAAACCGCTGAATACGTGCGTTATGTGTTTATTCCGCCAAACGGATCTAGCATATAAACTCTATAACCCGCATTTAAAAGTAAATCTTTTGCTGCCTCTAACTTTTGTGCAGAGGGCTTGCGACCTCTGCCGCCTTTATATGTTTCAGGATCACGAGGAAGTGAAATGCCATTCCTGTGGCAAATTTTATGCAAGTTTGGCACGGTTGTTCCTATGGTCGATGCAATCTCTTTAGTTGAGTCATTGCCGGCCATTTTACGTATCGTCGATAACTTGTTGTCCCACTTTCCCATCTTAAAATCCTCTGTTAAAACACATAACACGCTGTCCAAAATGGAAAGCGCGAAAGGCGCGCTTCCCTTTAACTAATCGTTATGCAGCCCTTAATTCATGGATAGGTACATGCTGAGTGTAAATTTTTATCTCCCGTTCAATTCCATGTTCTGGCGGAATAATGATCGGATCATCTAATACAACAGTGCACATAATTCCATCCTGCTCGATTGAGAGTGATTTCAGAGATCCGGCCATACCGTCATAAATAACACGCTGGCCAAGGTAGAAATTCAGTTGTATACCTACTTTCATTATTATCTCCTTGCCTTGCATAACAAGGCGTTTAAAAATCGGAGCGCGAAAAGCCGCGCCCGTTTAACTTTGCGTTATATTCCCGCATACTGATCTTCATCTATTGCTTCTCTGGGCGTAAATGCATCGTCGTAATATTCTTGCCACGCATCAGGGCTGTTTTCGCTAACCTCAAAACCATAACTATGAATAGCCATTTTTTTAAGTATCCGAAACCATGCGTCAAAAGATATAAAGCCGTTTGTTTGTCTGTCTTTCATAGCTATTCCTTAATTAAAAATATAACAAGTAGTTCAATTTGACGCCGAGAGCGCCGTTCTTTTCTTTGTTCAATCAGTGGCGCAAATTAACAGCGCCGTTATGTGTTACAGGCCTGCGTACTCTTGCAGCTTATTAAATTGATCTTCTGTTATATAAATATCCGATTGCCGCCAATTACCATCATCGTGCGACATAAAAGAACATTGGTTTTCAACAGTATCAATAAAACTCCTGCCGTCATCATCAAACAGGCAGACGTATCTTTTAGTCTCGTAATCCTCGCAAGCGGGAGCGTGATTGCTTGGTGCAAACCTTCCATTTTGCGTTTCCTCCCAAGTTCTTCTCATCGTTCTGCAATTACACATAACAATTCTCTCCAGTTGATTGCTCTTTCGCTGCGCTCAGTCGCAACAACTGAGCAGCGCCGTTATGAATCTTCCAGCCCTTCCACCCAGTGCTGTAATTCCTCTTTGCTTTTGAAGTTGTTCTGTTTGTCCAGCAAAGACTTTACTTTTGCAAATAGGAAAACGAGAAACATTAAACCAGTCACAAATGTCCACCAAGTACTTCCTTGGCTTATGTATACGCAAAACGCCACCATCACACCTGTAACGAAATCCTTATATATTGACTGCGCCACGGTCTCATCTTTCACAAATACAGCATATTTTGTATCACTCATCTTTGTTCTCCATAAATTCATAACAAGTTAATAAACATCGTTCGCTATCGCTCATTCGGACGCTCGTTACCTCGCGCCGGTTATCATGGCGTTAGGTATTCATAAAAGTAAGCCAGTGCGTATTCATATTTTTTCCTGACTTGTGGCCAAACAATGGTTTTTTATTTGTTAACGCTAATAACTCACTTACTTTTACCTGTGTTTCATTCCACTTGAAAATTAGAACCCCATCTTTAGCTAAAACTCTAAAGCACTCAGAGAAGCCTTTTTGAATGTCTTCTTTCCAATTTTCGTTAAGCTTTCCATACTTGAGCTTCAACCAGCTTTTGTTGCCAGCTCTTACTAAATGAGGAGGGTCAAAAACAACCAATTTAAAACTCCCATCATCAAACGGCATACTTCTAAAATCCAACTCCATGTCTGGTTTTATATTTAATGCGCGCCCGTCACATAGCGTATGGCTTTCTGTTCTAATATCACAAAACAAAGCCTGTTGGTTTTCTTTGTCAAACCACATCATCTTACTTCCACAGCATGGGTCTAAAATATTTTCTTTAACGTCCATAAATACCTAACACTCCATTCAAAAAAGACGCCTAAAAGCGGCGCTTTTTAATCTTGCCGTTATAACTCATAGTTAAACAGTGTGCCAAACTCAGCATTTAAGGCATCGTACCTCGGCTCAATGTCGTGCCGTTCTGTGATTCCGTCATCTGTCGCAATCAAAAACGTGCCATTCTTTTCCTGCATCGTTAAATCAGTAGCCCAGTTTTTTCCCGCCTTATATAGCATTTCGTGCATATCCTTGCGCTTCTTGCCGTGTAGCTCTTTGTGCGAGTAGTGCGCCCTTGAGTACATTTGCAGGCTGTTACGCTCCCAGTCCTTAGCTCTCCACAAGAAAGCATTTACAACGTCATTGGCTGGCACATTAAACACCCTGGAATCAAATACAGGGGTATGTGTAGTGAAGCGGAAATACTTTGCAAATCTCACCGACATTAGAGCCGCTGATAATGAGACAATCTTAGCAAGGTCATAATCAAACCAGCCTTGCGTTTCAATGTTGTCGTAGTCGGTAAGGCAAAAAGTGGCTTCATCGGACTGAACATAACCAACCTTAAAACCCTGCATATCAGCAGCAACATCTTTAGCAGCAGCAACCATAGCCGCCATTAAATCAGAATCAAAAGGCCGCTTCATGCCTCTGGTAAACGTATGGAACGCCCTGCCATCTACGCGAATCATAATGGGAGTTCGGGCAGTTAGGCTGTAATGTGAAACAGTTTCGTATCGTTTTATTCTGTCACCAAGTTTCATAGTTCACCATAAATGAGTTATAACAAATCGCCCAACGGGACAAGAAAAAGCGTCTTGCCCGTTACCTCAAGTCGTTATGTGGCTAAAGTGGGATCACTTTCCCTGTAATGGCTCCATCAAGATTCATGCAATACCCTTTCAGCCCAATAGTCGTATTTGTTTTCGGGTATCCCATTTCCAAGCAATCTGCCTCGTTTGATAAATGTACCGGCATCCATATACATATTATGTAAATCAAAAGGCCAACGACTGGGATCGCAATTACTGGCAAAACTTTTGTAAAAATAAAATCTCCCATCTCAATTCTCCTAGTGCTGTAGCGCTTAACAATGATTAATCTAAATGACTACAAAGCTCATCTACTTTGCATTCTGTTATATCTATAATGTGGTGCAGTAAATTAGCCTGGTTGTGGAGTCGGGGCAGATAACCTTCTGGCACAGGAGGTGTGTTGTTTTCGCCGTTGGTGATCATTGCTTGCGCGCTATATTCTCCGGTGATTCTTGATGTTAAGTTTGCCACTCGCTCTACCATTGATTCTATTCTTGTGGTTGCAGCTTCAATTTTATCGATTGCTTGATCGAATCCGGGCGCTCGTAGCTCTTCCGCGCTATCAAGTGATCCGGCGGCGGATGATGCTGTCATTGGTCTTGTTGTACTCATTTTTATTGCTCCTGTTTTGGATAAATGGTTTCATTTTTATAACTCAAGCTCTTTAAAGACTTCTTCGTCGCTCATGTCTGAGCGCATGAATTTTATGGCTTGTGCCTGATTGTCTTCTAAGCCATCGCAAATAAACTGAAGAAAGTCTATTGGTACCACAACCCATGCCTCGTCTTCTGGATCTTGGGCAAGCAAATAGGGGTACTTGTCGGTTTTATAATGTGAGCATAATGAGTGGTGGTGGGCTCCGGCATGGTCTTGTGCGGATACCGGCCATGTTTTACAAAAGCAATCGAGCTTTTTATTTAGTTGAATAACGTTATTTTTTGGTTTTTGTTGGTTAGACATTATTTTTTTCTCTTAATTTTTCAACATTATTTTTTGTAAACTTACTGGCATGGTGAAAGGTCGGTTTAATTTTTTTATTTTTTACTGCAACCCGCTCAACTTCGCCGTTACCATAATCAAGGCTTAAGATTGCTTTTGTTCCAGATAGCTGGGTTAACCTGGATGTCACTTACGCCACCTTCCTCTGGTTTAAATCAAACAATAAGGCTTCAAGTTTTGGTTGTTTGGCCTGAAGCTGTTCTTCTTCATAGAGTTTTACTAATCCATCCCAGTTGTTAACAACATTTTTCCAGACGCGACCTAGCGTTTTAAGTTTGTCGAGTTGTTCGCGTGCACCGGGTACTGAGGTGACTAAAATATGACAGGTACGAAATTCGTCTGCTGTTGTTGGCGCATAAATGCAAAACTTTTGCTTGAATATATATTTACGTTCTACGCCTAATAAAGTGAGGGCGATTGTTTCTGCAGGACGGGTTCTTTCACCGGAGCATATCCATTGCAATATGTCGCGCTCAAAATCAGTTATTTTTTGTTGTGTGCTTAAATTCATCTTTATCACCTATATGCCGATTGCATATTGAATATCGTTTTTGGTGCTATTGGTTGCTTTGCATGAGCCGCATAGTCGGTTGCCACTGCCTTCGGATAGAAAAGTATTTTTGCAACGAAGACAGCTGCGTGTTTTTTGATTGGCTTTAGCGTAGCCAAAGGGGGAGTTGATTGCGTTATAGCGATTTAATACGTTAATTTTTCTATAAACTGAACAGACTGAACGACCTAAGATTTTAGCAATTGCTGCTGTTTTATATTTTTTTTTGCGCAGCTCTCTTAACTTAGCTTCCTCGTCTGAAGTCCACGGGTTCTTTTTTGTTTTTGCCATTTTAATGAACCCGGACAATTTTAATCGGGAAAGAAACTTTGATGCCTTCGCCCAGGTGGCGCAGGTAAATTTCACGTCGCTGGCAGTAAAGATTCAAACGTTCTGCATTGCTAAGGGGGGATTCTGCGTTTAGTTGTTGCTGGTTGTTGTGCATGTTTTAGCCCTCTTACAAATAATTTTGTCTATACTTACAAATTATTTTGTATGTGTCAACAAATAATTTTGTAGATATAACAGAAAAGCCTTTCTATTAAGCTAAAAGAGAGTTGGCTTTAATGGTTTTAAGTGTGGGGCTAAAACTATATAGAGGGAGGGGAATTGGGGTTATTCGCGGAACTTTAGCTTTTTATGGTGCTTTTTGTGGATTTTAATTCATCCATAAGACTATGGAAATCTAATGCTAATTCTGTTTTATCAACTTTAATGCCTTTTTTGTAGCTGGCATCATATTTTTCGTAAAAATGTGTGAAGAGAGTTGTCCATTCTTCTATGGATAGCTCGGCTTCAACCTTGTGTTCGATGTACCTGATAAAAGTAATGGTGTCTTTTACAGCCATTTTGTTAAGAAGGGGCGAGTATTCAGCGGGCTCTTCCTTTACTTCTAGTAGAGCGTATTCCCCTTGACCTGTTTCAAGCCAGTGACTATCCACTCTTAGTATTTTTGCAAGTTGCCCTGTGTATTTACTGCCCTTATTTTGTTCTCTTTGATTGGAACACAAATATTGCACTGTTTGCGGTGTTACTCCTATTGCCCTGGCAAGTTTAGATTGGCTCATTTTGGGGTCAAAAGTGTCTTTAGCAAGCTTTATCGCGTAGTTGAGTCGATCGCTGTATGTTAAAAAATTGTTAGTCATGCCTTATTCTCACAAATTTGCTTGTTTTAAGTAATGCAAAAATATTTGTTGATCTATTACAAATATGTTTGTATATTTGGGGGTATGAGCAATCAAAATGTTAAAAATTCAGTTGCAATTATGGGTGGACCAACTAAGGCCGCGGCAAAATTAAGCGAAATAACGGGGTGCAACGTTATACAGCAGCGGGTTAGTGCGTGGATAACTTCTGAAAAAGTGCCGCCTGAATTTGCTCCTTTTATCGAAGAGTTAACCGCAAAAAAGGGGAGTCCGATCACAAAAGAAGAGCTTTGCCCGGACTTCCCTTGGGCGAAGTGCTGTAAGCATGGATGCATTAAGGAGTCAGCAGCATGAGATTCCAGGTTGCAATTCTTTTCCTGAAGTTGGGTGTACTGCGATAGCAGTACTTTTGGCTGTCCGTTTCCCCATGCGGATGGCCTTTTTTTATTTTTGTGGATTCGGTTATTCATGGTTGCAGTATGGCTGGCCTGAGTTTCCTCAGCAATCCACGTGTTAGCGGAGGGCGAGGACGTGAAAAATTATCGTGATGGTTATGAAGCATTAACTGAAATGTGTGGTGGGTTTGGTTCTCAAGAAATTGCCCATCATTTAATCGAGGTTGATGGTATTTGGAAAGGTAAGTCGCTTGACACTGGGGCGGCACGTGTCCGGGCTTGCTTGAATAAAGACAAGGCTGAGTTTTTTAAACTTTCTGAATTGATTGCTGTTTCAAAATTCACAAAGCATTATGACGCTATATTTTTTATGTGCAACGAGCTTGAGTTAAGCGTTCCTCAGCCAGTGAGTGTCGAGGAACAGCTGGCGAATATCTCTCGCGGTATTAACGATGCTGCAAATTTTCTGGCGCATGCCACTCAGCACCTTTCGCGTATTGAGCAAGGTAGGGATGAAGTTTATTACGAGGATTCAGAAAAAATCGTGAATTTCAGTCGTGAAAACATCGAAAGCTTAATGCCTTAATTGGTCGAGTAATCAAAATGCCATCTACTCAATGGAACGACGAAGAAGAGTTTGAGCTACAAGGCTTGCCTCCTTTAACGCAAATTGTTTATTTGCGTTGTTTTCGGCGGCACATGGATTATAACTCTGGACTGGTGGGCGCGGTTCGTAAAATAAGTTATCAGATGATGATTGAAACGTGCGAAACGATACGTGAACGAGGCAGTAAATATCAAAACATTAAGCCTACGCGGAATCAATTGCGTGCAGCAATACAACAGCTATTAAGACGCGGCTTGCTGCAATTAGTTAGTAAACGTATGCAACAACCTATTTATCGGTTGCCTTTGGCCACGGTTAACCGTTTTTCCCCCACGGCCACTTTAAAAAATGGTAATTCTTCTGGTGGTGAATCTTCAGGTTCTAATGAGGAACAACCAATGAACAACCAAGAGGAACAACCAGAGGAACAACCAACAAAAAGCGCCGCAAAGCCTTTAAATGTCGTTAGTTTTGAGAATAAGAACAACCAGAGGAACAACCAACAACAAGAGGGTATGAACGACATACATCAGGGATCAGGTATACCTAACCTAACTATACCAGTGCAAATATTGCTTGATGAAGAAAAGTTAAAACACGCGCCTACCAGCGGCAGCGAGTGGGGGCAGTTCTTAATGGATAAGGCAAGATATGCTTTACATGAAGTCAGGACGATTAATGTGATGACGATGTTCAGACTGTGGTGTGATTCTAATTTCACGTTAAGCGAAGCTGTTGTTGCTATAGAGGCGGCTGAGAGCAAGTTAGGTGCACGTCCTGATACCCCCGCATATTATAAAAATTTTGCTGCTCAAATTATTCGAGATAGAAATAAAAAACTTCCCCAAGGAGTCCATCATGTCAGTAAAAACAAGCGTCTTAGCGCAAAAGAGCTCGCAGAAGAACAGCTGCTGGGAGGACATAGGGTATATGAACACGAAACTTGATATTGATAGCGAAGTAATGATTGTCCTGTGGGAGTTTATGGAAGGGTTGTTCGGTTCAAGTTTTACTTCGCAGTATGGCAAGCAAGCAAAGACCTGGTTAAAACATTTTCAACGCAAGAAATTTACACCGGCACATATTGAGCTGGGTAAAAAAAAATGTGAGGAGCTTGGAGAAACACATTCGCCCAATCTTTCTACTTTCTCAAGATATTGTACGCCAGAATTTAATGACTATCGTTTACCAGATGAGGATGAAGCGTATTTAATGGCTACGCGGGGAGATTGGCGTATAGCTATCGTTTGGCATGCTGTTACTAAAGTCGGGCAGTGGGAATTCAGAACGTGGCCTGAAAATAAATCACGTAAAGCTTTTGAAAAGCACTATCGAAATTTATTTAGACTTTATGTGGCTGGTGAAAGGTTTGTTATTCCTGTTTGTGATGTTCCGCAAATCAAAGGACCAGAACCAACAGCCGAAGAAGTCGCCGCAGCAAGAATTGTTTTAAGTCGATTTGTTGGTCGTGAAGATGCTTTTAAACCAAAAGCGTAATAAATGATCAGGTGTGATCGGGTAAGGTGATTTATGAAAAAATTATTAGGCTTTTGGTTGCTAGCCTCACCATTTATTTTTATAACTGTATACATGGTAATTGAATTTGGGTTTATCCGTGCTGCGTTAATATGGTTAGGAGCGATTGTTGGGGTAACTATTATATTTGCTGGTTTGTATTTAATGACGGATTAGGAATATAACGCCAGCAAGAATTGTTTTAAGTCGATTTGTTGGAAAAGTTGAGAAGCAAACTATGAATAAAGTTGCAGAATGTTCAAAACATATTGATAAATGCAATTTTAAATGTGCGAAATGTGCTTTTTGTCCTGTTGTTTTTAAAGTATTGGTGGATTGAGTATGGGTAAAAATAAAAAAGAACCAGTAAGAGCTTATGAAGTTGTTTTAAATAAAAAACATGAAGATAAGCTTTGGAAGAAAGCGAAGGAAATGAATTTGAATGATGATTTAGATTGTTTGCAAACGTTAGTCGAAGAAATGGTTGATGATTTATAAACGTTCCACATGGAACATAAACTAAGAGGGTTGAGAAAATGGAATACTTTAGTCAGTTTGGTTTTGTTAGTGGTATTTGTTTTGGTTTGGTATTTGGTGCAGCGGTTGGAATGTTGGTTGCAGGATTACTTGGAATGAGTAGTGACCGGGTGAATGAGGCAATTATAAAAGCTTCTTATCAATTACCGGTTGGTTTTGTGTTGGTTACTTATGTTTATCTTGGTCAAGTGCTAATTAAGGTTTGTGATACGGAAAACAACGACACTGGATATGTAGACAACCCAAACTTAGATTTAGATGTCAGAATTATGCTAGCTGAAGAACATGCTACCAATACGGAGGAACGTGATAAAAAGGAAATGCTATTGGATAGCGTGATTAACGAAGCGCAAGAAATTAACGATGGGCTTGCAGCATAGTGAGTAACACAGCTGTACAGCTTACTCAGGTTGAGCGTGAAGTACTTGGAATGGAAATTAGGGAAAAAGGCTGCGATATATGTATGCGAGTCTTAAAGTTTAATGATGGTGCTCGTGTGTGTCGTACTGGCTTAAAGTTTCCATATTGCCGCAAAAATAAAAAGCGGGGGTTTAAATTAAATGAAAAATGAAAAAACAGCATCTAATTCACATTTTATTACTGTACTTACTGAGGGAGAGATTAAGCCTGATGTTGAAAATGCGCTTAAAGATATTGGGTATGAAATCTCTAGGGCAACAAGTTATTCAGGTTATGCTACTACTGAATTTAAACGAAAGGGGGTGGCAAATGCTTCCTGAACGTGTTTTTGCAATTGACAGACCTGAAATATCAGGTTTATTAATGGCTGGTATGCCAGAACATTGGCATCAAGCAGGTTGTTTAAAGTTTAATCGTGATTTAAGTGAATCAATACTAAGCTCGCTTGATTATAAGCTGTGGAATATTGCGGTAAAAATGAAAATCAAATATAACTGGAAAACAAAGAAAGGTGATGCAGGTAAAGCTATGCTAAGACAATTAGGCCATCTTGCTATTTGTGAAATGCATGCACCAGGACGATTTAACACCCCCAATGCCTGGGAACTGCGAGCAGCTTTTATTGGGGTAAGTAAGTCGGCATGGTTTTCAACGTGGGCGGGGCGCTATAAAGTTTTGTTTGATGAATTTAATGAGTGGACTAACCGGGCATATCGTTACATTAAAGTTCGGGCAAAGCGGCTCTTTAAAGATGCTAACGAAATAACACGCTCTATTGCGGCGAATGAAGAAGTCTGGATGGAAGCAGAGTTTCGGAGGGTGGTGTGATGGGTATTGTTAAACGCAAATATACTGAAGACGATATGAAATCTGTTATATCAAAAATGACAGGACCTTTTCTACCGTATTCAATAGTTTTTTTAACTGAAGCTGAAACGTTCGCATGGCGAGACTATATGAGTATGATCAAAAAGGTGAAATACTGTTAATCGGAAACGATGAATATCAAGAGCTAAACAAAAACCTTTATGCTAAAACCTGGTGTCATTTAATGTTGGTAACGAGAATGATACGTGTGATGTATTAATAATTGATGTAGATCAGTTTTAAATATAATTTATTTAGCTTTACAGGCGTTGCCTTCCCAACTCCAAGATGAAACTTTTCCTTTGTCAAACTCAAAAGTTGTTGTGCAGGTGTACGTAACATTATAGCCGCCATAGCCACCTGTTGAAGTTGTTGTGTAATTCCCTAAAAAATCTCTTTGGGTAACGTAGGATGGTTGTTGACCTGGTATGTAGGCGGTTCTTGAATTATGGTAAACAATGAACTTTTTGTTGCTTACTTCGTAAGTCTTTTGAGGAGCACCCCATTTTCTTACCAAATCAAGCTCAGTGGCACCAATCCAAGTGTTAAGCACTTTTTCATATTTCTCTGTTGTTGCACAAGAAACCAAGGTAAATGCAGCGATTATTCCTAAAATCAGTTTTTTCATTGTTTCCCTCCAATAATCGGACTATACGCACAATATAGTCTCCTTAAAAGTTTTTTCAAAACTTTGTTGACAAAGCAGGACTGAGGAAGTAGCTTATCACTATAGTGCAGAAAATGCCCCTTAGCAAAAGTTACGGGGCATTTTTTATGCTCCCCGTTTATGACTCCAATTCGTTTGCCCTCCTTGTGAGGGCTTTTTTATGCCACAAGGATACGCATGGATACCGCAGCGATAAAAAAAGCGATGAACGAGGTTTTAAATGACCACAGGAATATAAGCCAAGAGCTTCATTCTGACGATCATGAGTTTATTGCTATGTTAAAAGAGCGCGAGCGTAAACGTGTTGAATTCTGGCAAAAAGCTAAATTGTCATTTGTTGGAACAATAGCAAGCACTCTTGTTGTAGTGCTGGCATGGATCGGCATGTTGGTTATTGAGGCACTTAAGAACGGCAATCATCCAGGTAATTAATTTATATGAGGTTCCCCAAGAATCATGGCATCAGCGCGAAACATAAACGGATTAACACAAAAACAGCAAGTTTTTGCTGATTTGTTTCGCGCATCTGATGATCCGGCTATCAGAGATAATGCCAAACGTTGTTACATGATTGCCTTCGATGCCAAGGCAAAAAGTGCTGAAGCCAATGGCCCACGATTATTGAAAGATAAGCATGTTGCTGAATATTTAAAAACAAAAGCTGAAATGACGATGGATAAGTTCGATATTTCAGAAGAGCGTATTGTTCAAGAAATTGCTTGTACTGCATTTTTAGACCCAGCTGACTTTTATGACGAAGATGGCAGGTTATTACATATTCGGTCTATGCCAGAACATGCAAGACGTGTTTTAGCTGGCATGGATATTTATGTTGAATACGAAGGTAAGGGTAATGAACGTGAAGCCGTTGGTTACACCAACAAAATTAAATATAGCGATAAAAAATCATCACTTGAATTATTAATGAAATATAAAGGCATGCTCAAACAAGAAGTTGAGCATACTGGCAATATCGGGGGAGTATTGCTGGTGCCAACTGATGTGGATGCAGCCGAATGGCAAGCGCAGCACTTTCCCCAGACAGCACAGAGCAACAGTTAAAGATTGTTTGGCAGCCTTATCCGGGCGGTCAAACTAAATTCTTAACCTGTCCAATAAAAGAAATATTTGCTGAAGGTAATCGTGGTGGGGGTAAAACCGACACGTTACTGATGAAGTACTTACGGTATGTCGGTTTAGGTTTTGGTGCTGCATGGACCGGTGTTATTTTTCGTCGAGAATATAAACATCTTGATGACATTATTAAAAAATCAAAACGCTGGATACCACAGTTATTCCCTGGTGCTCGTTGGTTAGCATCCAAGGGTGATTATAAGTGGGTGTTTCCAGATGGCGAGGAACTGTTATTCCGCGTTATGAAAGATGTGGATGCTTATTGGTCTTTTCACGGTCACGAATTACCGTTCATTGGTTGGGAAGAGTTAACTAACTGGCCAACTGACGAATGCTACGAAGTAATGAAGTCATGTAGCCGCTGTTCAGTACCTGGCGTACCTAAGTTTTATATATCAACCGGAAATCCGTTTGGCGCTGGCCATGGCTGGGTTAAAGAACGTTTTATTGATATCGGACCTGAAGGAACGGTTGTTGAAGATGAGCAAGGCAATCAGCGTGTTCGTATTAATGTCAGTCTTGACGATAACCCGTCTATTTTTGAAAACGACCCTGAATACGTTAAGCAACTCGAAGGCATTAAAAACCCGGAACTGAAGAAAGCATGGCGACATGGTGATTGGGATATCGTTGTCGGTGGGTTCCTGCAAGGTATCTGGGACAGCAAAATTCATAAGGTTACACCGTTTAAGATTCCAGGTGATTGGCCTCGCTGGAGGGCTATGGATTGGGGTTCAGCTAAACCGTACTCAGTCGGCTGGTATTGCATGAGTCCAGAAGGGGAAATTTATCGTTACCGTGAACTATACGGCTATGGTGGCAAACCTAATACCGGTACACACGAAAACGCAACAACTGTTGCTAAAGCTATTTATAAAACTGAAGCCGCAGAGCGCAAAGCAGGTATTCGATTCTTAAAAAACCCGGCAGATTCAGCAATGTGGTCTGATGTTGGGAATGAGCAAAGCATTAACGATTTGTTTAAAAAACAAAAAGTGCGCTGGATTAAATCCAAGAAAGGCTCCGGTTCGCGCATTATTGGTGCACAGTTAATTATTGATGCGCTTACTGAAAATAAGTTCTTTGTTTTTGATACATGCACACACTGGTTAAGAACGGTTCCAGTACTTATGCCCAACTCAAGCAATTGGGAAGACGTGGATACTGAAATGGAAGACCACGCATGGGATGAAACAATGTATTCGTTACGTTCACGGCATAAAGTCTTGAACGTCGAAGCGAAGGATGAGGGGCCAGCTAAAGGCACCTTTGCCTGGTTGGAGCAAGTAACTGCTAAAAAAGTTACCCGCGACATTGAATAAGCAAAATTAATTAAATGTTTTACCGGTAAATAAACAGGAGATAAGACCATGAGTCTACAACGTAAAGTGATTGCAGCTGCGCAAGCAGTAGGGCAGTCAGCAGGTGTTGCAATGAATGAAACGCCGTTTATGGCGCGTCATGCAGGTGTGGCCGTTTTAAAAAGTTCAGGTGATCGTGTAGTTAAGCTTCAAGAAAGTAGCGATGGTGTGACATACACAGATGTTAGTGGTGTGACATTATCGAGCGGAACAGATCGTTTTTCACTTGCTTCATTAGCTGATTTTTATCGCATAGATGTCAGTGGTGGTACAGCTGGTACCGGTGATTGCGAAATTGAAGCTTAAGTAATCATTAAAAAATGACAAAAGAAGAACAAGGCACGCAAACACCTGAAGAAGATCAAGCGCAAAAGGAAATGCGTGCCTTAGTTTCTTCGTGGCAAGAAAAAATTAAAAGCTCGAAAGATGCTGAACATATTGTTAAATATCATAAAAGCATTAAAACAAATCGGCGAAGAGTTGCGGGTATAAAAGAAGGCAAGTTGGATGGTGATGAGAAAGTAAGAACAAATCTTATTTTTTCTACAATGCGCTCACAGTTAGCGCGTGTGTACGCACAAAATCCTGAGTTATCTATACGTCCGAGTAAAGCCGTAAATCAAAAACAATATGCGTTATGGAAACGGTTCGGCCAAACCGCTGAGATTGTTGTTAATAGACAGCTTGTTGATGCGAAATTAAAAAAACGTGGCAAGGCCAGTGTACGCGCATCATTAACCAGCAAAATTGGCTGGTTGAAAGTTATTTATCAGCGGGATATTGAAACAGATTCAATTATCGTAACCCGGATAAATGATACGCAAGAAAACATCCGCAAGATTGAAGCAACATTATGTGAATGTAAGTTACAAGAAGAAACAGAGTTCTATGAGGCTAAAAAAGCTGAATTAGAAATCATGCTTAAAGCATTAGAAGAGCAAGTTGAAATAACCCATGCCGAAGGCATTGTGCTTGACCGCGTGTTAAGTGAAGACATGCTGTGGGATGAAAGCATCCCGGAGTTTGAATTAGTCTCTGAACTATCTGGCTGGATGGCGCAAGGGTTCTGGTTTACCAAAGACAGTTTTAAAGAAACGTTTGGTCGTGAAGCTGGCAGTAAGTCTACCGTTTATTCTGCAAAAGATTTAAAACAAAACGATAAAGAAACAAAAGGCCAGCAATACCGAGTTTGGGAAATTTGGGATCGCGTAACTAATACGGTTTATACCATTTGTGAGGGCGATGAGGATTTTTGTCGCGAACCTTATCAACCTGAAATAACCGGTGAGCGTTGGTTCCCGTTCTTTGATTTGGCGCTTATTCCGCTTGACGGTGAGAAGCTGCCCATGTCGTTGGTTGAGCTGCTTGAAAAACTTCAAGATGAATACGAAGAAACGCGGCAAAAATATGTTGACCATCGTGAAGCCAATGTACCGCATTACATTGCAGCTATTGACACTGACGAAAAATCAATCCAACGAAAAGTAGTGGCCGGTGTTGGTGAAGTAGTTCTCATTGATACAAATGGATTGCCATTAAATGACGTGTTTAAAAAAGCAGAATCATTGAGTATAAATCCAGCCGATTATGATACGTCACCCATTCGCCAAGATATTGAAATGATGTCCGGTTTGGTCGGTAGTGCGAATGCCTCTGCTAACAAGTCTGATACGTTAGGCGAAGCGCAAATAATGGAAAATGCAGTTGCATCACGTAGTAATGATATGACTGACCAAATAGAAGCCTGGTTTAGAGAAATTGGATCTTACACATTAGAAATATTGTTGCAGGAACTTACCATTGACCAAGTGAAACGTATTGCCGGTGAAGACGCGGAATGGCCTGAAATGGCAAAAGAAACGATTTTTGACATGGTGAATATTGAAACCCGGGCGGGTTCATCGGGTAAGCCCAATAAACTTCAGGAACAAAAAACATGGGTTGAGTTTATGCCGCAATTGCGCGAGCTCATTACGGCTATTGCTGAATTGCGTGATGCGAATAAAGATGATGTTGCAGATTCATTAATTATGGTTGCACGTGAAACCATCCGTCGCTTCGATGATCGGATTGACATTGAAGAGTTCTTACCACAAGACGATGAAGAAGAACCTGCAAACGACGAACAAAAACGCATGGCTATGATGGAACAAATGGAAAAAATTAAAAAAGAACTTGACCAAATGGATGCTGATATTCGTAGAACCAATGCCGAAGCTGAAAATACCGAAGCTGACACAGATATTAAACTCGCAGCAGTTGGAATGGCTAACTAATGAAGTGGCTAAAAGATTTAGCAATATATTTATTAGGCTATAACAAGCAAACCATTAAAAGCGAAATAAAAGAAATATTTAACCAGTCATATTATAAGCCCGGTATGGCTCTCAATACGTTTAATGGCGATAGTCAAAGATATTGGAAGCTTAAAAATATCTTAACAAAATGGTTTTAATAAAAGTTTTCCCCAAGCAAAAAAGGTAATCCCCATGGACTTAGAAAACGAAGATGGGCTGGAAGTGTCTGGTTCGCCCTCAGACACAGGTAATGGCAGTGAACAGGTAGGGTCGCCAACTACTAATGACAGTGAAAACGGCTCGTCACCGGAAGAAGAAAACCAAACTTCACTTGAAGCAATGAAAGAAGCTCTAAATGCTAGTGATGAAAGTGAAGATAAGGCAGGCGGTAAGCAAGACGTAAAAACTGATGAAGGTGATGCTGAAGTAAAACCTGAATCAGATAAAGAAGACGGCGAAAAAGAGAATAAAACTAAATCTGAAGCGCCGACTGATGAAGAATTGCTAAAGCCTTTGCCTGAAGGCACCTCGGAAAAAACAGCTGAGCGTTTTGAAAAGTTAACGGAGGGGTATAAAACCCTGAAAGATGACTTTGAAGCTGTGACTTCCGAAAAAGAAACGTTACAGAAATATCATGATGATGTGACTTCGTTGGTTCAGCATTCAGGGGCAACACCTGAAGAATTTAATGAGCTAATTGAATATTCTCACCTGGTTAAAACAGGCAAGCTTGAAGATGCTTTGGCTGTTTTAGATGTGCAACGTGCAGAACTTGCTAAAGCCATTGGTAAGCCAGTGCCCGGGGTTGATTTGTTTGTGAGTCATCCAGATTTACAAGAGCAAATTGATAATCATGAAATTACTGAAACTGCTGCCGCTGAAATTGTAAAAGCACGTGAAATTGAAGCGCAGCGTAAAAAGCAAGAAGAAACACTACGCACTCAAGAAAATGAAACACGAGCGCGTGAGCAAAGTCAGTCTGAATTTAATGCCCAGGTTGAACAAGCTCAAAACGATGTGATGACAATGGTAAGTGGTTGGGAGAAAAATGATATTAATTTTTCTGCTAAGCAAGCTGTCATTGTTCAAAAAGTTGAAGAAATTGGTAAGAAATATCCACCCGAACAATGGGCCGAGGTGCTTCAGCTTCATTACGATGCAATTAAAGTTGAGGGAAAACCAAGAATACCAGGTAACACTCAACGAAATACCCCGTTACGTCCGCAAGGTGGTGGCGGTGGCAAGCAAGAACCCAAAACATCTTTGGATGCAATGAAACAGGCATTAAATAACGCATAACCAGCAGTACCCGTAACAGCACCAAGCAGAATGTCGGTTCGCGCCCGACAGGACAGAATATTTTGAGGCTTCGTCTCCCTCAAGTGCTGAGAAAAACACTTTTGTTTAACTCAAACTTGATAAGGAGGCGAAAATGCCTTTTACAGCGAATGAATTGTCGATTGCCGGCGAAACGTCGATTGACCACAATCTTAAAAACAAACTAACCGATCAGGTTAATACTGAACGGCCACTTCTGAAAAAACTCAAAGCCAAACAAAAAACGTGGGGCGGTGGTAAAGAAAATATCACTGAAGGCTTGCGTAAAAGCAATGGCTCAAACTTCCAATGGTATATCGGTTCCAAAGTAGTTACCTATAACAAGCGTGACAATGTTAAGCGTGCGCAATTCCCGTATCGTTCAGCGCATGATGGTTATGCATTGGATGAAGATCGTTTAATTCAAAACGGTATTCAGCTTGATGAAAATGGAAAAGGTAAAAACTTTACTGATGCAGAAATGGTTCAACTTACCAACTTGTTTGATGAAGAAACCGAAGCATTGTCATTGGGTTTTGATGAAAAATTTGACCAGGCACTGCACTTAGATGGTACGCAAGATGCGGATGCCTTAGTGGGGCTTGATGCAATTATTTCATTAACACCCTCTACCGGTACCGTAGGTGGTATTGATGCCTCAACAAATGTGTTCTGGCGTAACCATGCTGCAACCGGTTTAACGACTACAACCACAACTGGCGACATCTTAACGAAGATGGAGGCTGCATGGAAAGCCTGTATCCGTAACGGTGGTGTACCTGACTTTATTTTAGCCGGTACAGACTTCATTGATGGTTACAAAAACTTCATGTTAAGCACTTATGGCACCGTTAATTATGGCGCGAAAGATATGAAAGGCGTCGATGGTGGCATGGGTATGAAGGGTGTTGAAACTAACCTTTCATTTAATGGTATTCCAATTATTTGGGATCCTGTTTTCCAAGAGCTCGATACGCTTTATTCACCGGGTACGCCTTGGGAAAAACGTTGCTACTTCATTAACTGTAAGCATCTTAGCTTGCGTCCGATTGAAGGGCACGACATGAAAACACGTAAACCACCACGCAATTATAACCAGTATGAGTGGTACTACGGTTTAACGTGGAAAGGTGCATTAACGACTAATCGTCGTAATGCACATGCGGTAGTTGCAATCGCGTAATCCGCTTGGGGACGTTCCTACCTTTCCCCGTGGGGGTAGGCGCGGCACTCACGCGGGGACAATATTCCCCTAACTATTTAAGAAGGTAAAAATTATGGCTCGTAAAATGATAAGCACGTATGTGCATGTTGAAGTACAACGTGGTGAAAATGAACGTATCGCCACAACCGTGTTGGCGCATGAAATTCCCTGTTTGGTAGCAACACATGGCGAGGGTTCGGTACATGTAATTAAAGATGTACCAAAAGATATCCTGGATTACAGCCGCATAGGAAAAGAAGTTGAACTTGACCGCGATGAAGAATGGGGTCGTTTAGTTTCTAAGTATGGTATGCATCCAACGCATAATATGGAAACAGTGGTCTTCGTATTCCAGAATGATCGCAAGCGTATGGCTACTTTTGATCTGGACGAGTTTATTACTGATATGGAAGGTGAAATTAACAATGAAGGCGTTGAAGAAATGCTGGATATGTTAGAAGAACTCGATATTGAAGTTGATAGCGAGCGTCCCGCAAAAGTTGAAGCGCAGCTTCGTCAGGTGCTTTGTGAGCAGTTGAGTGAGCGTGATGTGCCATTTGATTCTAATGCAGACATTAAAACATTAATAGCTGTTGCCAAAGCGGTTCTATCAACAACTGTGAGCGGTTCAGTTAAAAGCGCGGTTAAAAATGTATTGGGCGGTAACAAAAAAAATGTTGATAAAGATGGTAACGGTAATATCAACAAGGATGAAATTAAAGAAAAGCTTGATTTATTAGATGTTGGCTATAAAGTCAATGATGATAAACCAACATTGCTTTCATTGTTGGCTGAAGAGCTAAAAAGCCTTCTCGAAGAGTACGAACTGTCTTTTGAAGAAGACGAAGCTGTTGAAGTGTTGTGGTCGAAAGTGCAGGACCATGAAAATTCAATTATGTCGGGCAGTAATGAGTAATGGCTTTACCTGTTAAAAAAACGCTCGGTACTTTACGTGCCGAGCTATTAGGCCGCCTCGGGTTTGCAGCCCAGGGTGCTGCCGCAGGTAACATGGTGACAGCGGTTGATTCTTATCTTCAGCGTTCACAAGAGTTTTTGTATTGGATGTATGATTTTAATGAACTCAAGAAAAAATATGATTGGACATTAAATGCTGGTCAAACATTATATGACTGGCCCGATGATATGGATCCGCGTCAGGCTACTATTTTACGCGTTAAGCAAAATAGTCAATGGTTTCCATTAAGCGAAGGTATTGACTATTTTAATGATGCTACTGAGGATTCACGTACCTATCCGTCAAAATATGATCGTGCTGCGCAATTAGAAGTGTATCCAGAGCCCGACCAAACTTACATATTACGTTGTGACTACTATGAGCGTTTAGGTCGGTTCACTCAAGATAATGATAAATGCACAATTGATGATGGTTTATTGTTTAATTACGCGTTAGCAAAAGCAAAAGCCCATTACAAACATGCTGATGCACAATCATACATCGATGATGTCAGTGTTATGCTTAAAAAATTAAAAGGCAAAGCACATGGCGATAAACGTTATTTTATGGCTAAGCGTAATAAGGTTGAAATTATGCCAAGACCGGTGGTGGTTGGTTAATGCCATCGATTACTTATGATCGTTTTGATGGTGGTTTTGATTTAAGAAAAGGCGCGTCAGTTTCAGATGCTAACAGGTTACGACAACTCATTAATGCCTATATAACAACCGGCAGAGCTATTCGTATGCGACCTGGCTTAACGTCTGTTGCAACATTAGAGACCGGTACAAAAGGATTGGTCGCTGCAAACGGCAAGTTAAATACATTTTATGAGTCCGGTACCATTACGCATGCAAATAGTTTGTTTCTTGCAAATAAAGTGGCACATCCAAGCGTTAGTCAGCTGGTAAAAAAAGTTCATCATGCTGATCAGTTTGATGGCTACATATATGCCTCGATTGAATATGCGGATGGCTCTATTTGGCACCATTATTTAGATGGTGGTTCGCCCACGCATATTGCAGATGCAAATTGTCCACATTCTGCAAGCTGGATAAAAATGTCTTCAAAAATATGGGCGCTAAATGGTGACACTGCGCCTTTTAGCGCAACAGGCTTACCGCGTAACTGGTCGCTAGCAGATGATGCGGGTTTTTTGCCTATCGGGTTACAACAAGCCGGGGGTGATAACGCTAAAGCGCTTGGGCAGCGTGATAGAGATTTGGTCGTATTCTTCCCTAATAATTCGCAAATATGGGTACCAGATCCAGACCCTGCTTTACATGTATTTAAAAAACCCATTCACGGGGTAGGTACGAATTTTGGCGGTAGTGTCGGGCAGGTGTCTGATGATAATTATTTTTTAAGTGACTTCGGTTTTCGTTCAATCACTGTTGCTAAGAATGGCAATCTTACTGATATGGATGTAGGTAGCCCGATAGATAAAGAAGTTCAGCCGTTAGTTAATGGCTCAATAGAACCGTTATCGCTTTATTATTCAGGCGGGGGGCAATACTGGTGCACTATTGGTGCCAGTGTATTTGTTTATACTTTTTCACGATCTATGCGTTTAAGTGCGTGGTCTGAATATCAGTTACCTGTTGGGTTTGATGCTATTGCAGAATTGAATGGTACGTTGTACATCCGTGTTGGCGATGAGGTATATTCGCTCGATCCTAATGCGACGAATGATTACGGTACTGATTTTGAAGTTACCATTGAGTTGCCATTCTTAGACTTTAAAAAACCCGGTGTTCTAAAACAAATTGTGGGTATGGATGCGATTGTTGAGGGTTCAATGGATATCCAGTTTCGATGGGATCCAAATGATGCCTCATTAATCACTGAAAAAATCCCGCTTACCGGCGACACGCAAGTTAATGCAATGACACCAATAGGTATAACGGCAACACAAGTTGCGCCTGTTATTACGGCCTCCAGCGCTAACGGTGTTTGCCAATTAGATTCGCTCACATTTTATTATGATATTTTAGGTGTAATGTGAGTTCAGACATTCAAACACTACTAAATGCCGTTGCAGCAACAGGAACCGGTACAGCCTTTGATTTATCCGTGTTGCCCGGGTATCACGGTGGTGCGCACACATTCGTTGTTAGCGGTACCTTCGTTGGCGTTGTAAATATCGAAGGCTCTATTGATGATGGTGTAAGTTGGATTGTTTTAGCGACATTTACTGATGGTGGTGGTAGTTATAATGATGGTGGTGTTTACACCCATATACGCGGCAACGTGACCGCATATACCAGCGGCAATATTACCTTAAAAGCACGCTATGGTTTATTGCAGGATTTAAAAGCTGATATTGATACATTGCTTGCAAGATTAACTTCGGTGCGTGCTGGGTACCTGGATGAGTTAGCAGCAGCAAACTTACCAACTGACATTACAGAATTGCTAACCCGGTTGTCTTCTGGTCGAGCGACTTTATTAGATAATTTAACGCGGCTTGATGTTGCAATAAGTACAGTTTCGGCTACTGCTCAACTTACAGACTTAATTAAACAGTTACGTAAAGAGGGCAGAATAGTTTGATTGCAAATTTGACTCTTGAGCACGCGTTAGGTGTAGCGCGTAATATGCGTGAAAGTGATCGCCGTGAAGTCATGGCGACACAGTGGGAAGATGATATAGAGCGATTTGCGTTAGATTGCTACCTGTCAAAAGGGGTGAAGTGGGTTGCTATTAATAAAAAGGGTGAGCCTGTTGTTATTGGTGGTGTATCAATCAACTCTCCTGGTGTAGGTACGGCGTGGATGGTAGGTACAGACAGGTGGTTAACCGTTGCTCTTGAAGTTAGCCGTTTTTGTAAAAACTCAATTCAATCTATCTTGAGTAGCGGTGATGTTCACCGCATTCAGGCGTTTTCAGCTAAGTTTCATGCAGAATCACATCGTTGGTTAAAAATAGTTGGTATGAACCCGGGAAGTTCGTTGTCGAAATGGGGAAAAAACGGTGAAGATTTTATTTTATTTGAAGTTTTAAGGTATGAGGATTAATTATGTGCGGTCTTGGCGGTAGTCGCGGTAGTGGTGATGGTGGAGCTGCAGATCGCGAAGCTAAGCGTCAAAAAAAACAAGATGCTGCAATTGGACGGATTAACTTATTGTTTGGTGTTGACCCTGGTGATGAACCAATTAATTTACCAGACAAAAGTGATGAAAAATATCTTCTTAGAGATGCGAATAATCCTTATGGAAAAGTCGCGTCACCATTTAATCAAGAACGATATGATCAGGATGTAGCTGAAGATATTAAGAATAACGCCATAGAAGCAGAAAAAAATAAAGCTGCGCTTAATGAAATGTATAAAAGCGTAGGCACCGATGTTAGTGAATATTTAACGAATGATTTAGATGAGCAATTTGATAACGCAAAGCGAAATAGTCGTTTTAATGTTGCACGTCGAGGTGTACGGGGTGGTTCTTCAGAGCTTGACATACAAGACAGAATGAATAAAACCTTTGATAAAGGGGTGGTTAATATTAACAATCGCGCTAGTGATGCAGAAAATAAATTTCGAGCCTCTGACAACCAAACTCGCTTGGCTATGGTGCAACGCATTTTGCAAGGCATGTCGGGTGATGCTGCAATTACTTCTGCACAACAATCAATGAAAGATAATTTACGCGCGGCAAAAACAGGTGCGCTTGCGCAGTCGTTAGACAACATGTTTGGTGATTTCGCGGTAATTAATAACTCAACAGCAAGACAAAAAGGCGAACGACAAGCAAGTGAGTATTACGGTACATATTATCCTTCATCTAAAAGTTATTCAGGGAGAAATAGCTAATGTGTAATCCAGCGTTATGGCTTGCTGCCGCAGCTGCAAGAGAAGACTACGAAAATCAAAAAGCCGCAAATAAACGTATGCAAGAACAAGTTAATTTATCAGAAGACCGTAACGATAGATCGAATCAAAAAATGATTGCGGCCAACGATAAAAATCTTGAGCAATATGTCCCTGAAACACGTTTAAAAAGTCTCGACGCTAACCAGGCGAAAGCTGAGGAATCTATTACACAATCATTAATTAATGCGCGCGATAATCAAAATGAAAATGAAATTGCCGCGCAAGGCAAAGTCAGTAGCACGTATGAAAATGCAAAAGCAGAAGATGCATTAAACCGCACTAAAGCCGGTGCGGATCTGGCTAAAATGATTTCTAAAGTGCGCGCACCAACGACAATGCAAAATGATGAACAAATGGCAAATGCAGAAACATCAACCATTATGGGAACAGAGGCCCAGCATCGCGGCGATATGGCAAGGGCCAGTGCATACGACATTGAGCAAGCGGGTAAAATTAATCCTAAACGACAAATGGTGGTTGGGTTGTTGCGCGGCCTAAGCTTAGCGTATGGCTTGGGTGCTGGCTCCACAGCAGGAAGTGCAGCAGGAAATTCCGCAGGAGGAAGTACAGCAATAAGTTCATCGTCCTATGGCGGCGCAATCGCATAAGAGGAAGATATAATGCAAAAAACCAGCATTGGTTCAGGTACAGGTAGGTTCGCTAGGTCATTGTTTGGCGGTGGCGCTATTGAAAATAAAAGCTTTGCTGATACGTTGGCGGAAAAAATGTCATTCGCAGCAAAAGCGGCGCAGGCTGATAAATATCGTTCAGAAACTAACTTAAATAATCAGCGCTTTAATAACATGGAATCCGGGCAAAATGAGTTCATGCAAGGGGCGACAGGATTATCTCAACCACAGCTTGATATTTTAAATAATTTAATGAAGTCAGGCGGTTTTCAGGAGCAAGATGCGGGTCCACCAACAGCTGAAGGAAATATGTCAATGATGGATATTCCTCAGCCAGAATGGTACACGCCAGAAGTTAAAACGCGCTACGGTCGCGCTCGCATGGCCAGCGGTGCCAACAAAATGGGTACCGGCAAATCGAATGCCGAACAAATTATGAATGCGCTGCTCTCAAGTGCAGCCCTTGGTCGGCAAGACCAAATGATTGAAGGCAGTTTAAGCCCAGATAAAGTGGCGCCGGCATACGGTGCGACAGAAGGCAAGCCAACTTATGATGTTACAAGCAGCGGCATAGGATTTAAACCTTATGGCAATGCTGAAGATGTTGATAATACCTCATTTATTAACAAGGCGAATATCGACGCAAAAGCAAAAGTAGATGCGGTATTGGCTCGCAGTAATGTAAACGGTGGCCAATTACCCGCTGAGGCCAAACTGGTTAAGTTTTATATGTCGCTTAATTACCCGCAAAATAAAGCGGTTGAAATGGCGCGAAGCAAAAAGAACAAATCACTCAGCGATATTATGCTGGATGAATATTCTAAAACACGTGAAACTTTAAAAATGTTTAATCCCGGTATGTCAGATGAAGAGATTGATCAACAGGCTGAAATGAATACATTAAAAGCGATTGATTTTTTAAAACGAAATCAAGGCGTAACCGGCTCAAAGAACAACGATCCATTGAGGTTGCGTTAATGACTCCTATTCATGGTAAATACTGCATTGTAGTAGGTTTTGGTGGTATCGCATGCTTTGATACAAAAGAAGAAGCTGTAAAGCACGAAGAAGAAATAATTCGCGCAACTAAATATGTATTTATATTTGGTGTTATTGGGGAAATATTCTTAGTGGGAGCAGTTGTTTTATGCTCTTAACTGATTTTCGCAAAGAAAACCCTGAATATGATGATATGGACGATGGCGCATTAACCAGTGCGCTTCATAAAAAATATTATTCTGATGTTGATTTTGGCGAGTTTAGTAAAAGCATTGGTTATGAAGCATCGGTTGATAATTTAGTAAATCCTGTATTTTCTGATTTAGCCAACCAGCAAAGCGCATTGAAGTTACCAGATGCACCGGATACCTCTTTATCAATTGCGCCAACATCATCACAAATATTAAACCCTCCAAAACAAGAAGATGATGTTTCCCTGATTGATAAAATTAAAACGATGGGTGCCGGTGCGGGTCAAGCAACGTTGGGTATTTCAGAGTCTATTTTCCGTACACCAGAAGCCATTCAGCGGCACATTGAAACGGGCATGAACGCGCTGCCAGTTGCTGAAGGTATTAAAGACTTTGTTAAGCAAGGTAATCCATTTGGGGCCCTTGCGCGCGGTTTTGAAGGCACTGATATTACCGGCGCAAACGTTGTTGCAGATGAAATATCGAATGCTCAAAATGAATTATCACAATCCGGTAATTTCCCCGCATTTGAGCGTTTAAGCAAAAAAGGCCAAGAGGCTGATGCTGCCTTTAAGTCTGCAATTAACGGAGATATGAGCAAGCTAGGCAGTGTAATAACAGATCCCGAAGCATGGGCAGGTTTTATTGGTCAAGCAGCTCCCTCGCTCTATACGGCATATAAATCAGGTGGTTCACCGGCCTTTATTGCGTGGCTCGAAGGTATGGAAACGGCCAGCAGCGTAGCTGATTTTGAAAAAGAAACAGGCCAAGCAGTTAGCCCGGAAGAGTTCTCGCAAGCTCAAATTCAAGTAATGGCGATTAATACATGGCTTGAAAAATTTGGTTTAGATAAAGTCATAGGTGCTAACGGTAAAAACGTACTTTCTTCAATGCTTAAAGGCGGTACCAGTGAGGCAGCTACCGAAGGTATGCAAGAGTTTAATCAAAACCTTTCGCAGAAATTATCGTTTAATGAAAATAAAGATTTAACGGAAGGCGTGTTACCTGGTGTGATGGGTGGTGCGGGTACCGGTGCCGGTGGTGCCGGTATTGCACATGTTGCCAATAAAAACACTGCTGTTCCTGAAGCTGAAACCGAAGCAAGCAGTAACCAAAAAGCAGATATCCCGCCAGCTGAACAAATTGTTCAAGCATTACAAGCTTCAATTAAGCAACCAAAACAACAAAGCCCTTACGCTAATAACACTATGTCCTCGAACATCGTAGAGCTGTTTAAGAAGGGTAGCGTAGAAAACAAAGGCAACGAGACAACAGATACCTTAAGTGCTGTTAAACCGGTTGAGGCTCCCGTAACACAGCAAGAAAAAGAAAAACCAGCACCATCAAAATTACCTCAACTAATCAAACTGCAAGAAAGCCTTCAGGTAAACGGCTATGAAAACACCGAAGAATTAAATACCCGGTTAAGCGACATTAAAAAGCTGGCTGATGAAGTGGCTTATGGTGATGTTAGCCGTGATGATTATAACAAAGCGGTAGGTGTGAAAAAGTGGGCGGTTGAGTTTGGGTATGATGCGAATAAGGCTAAACCTAAAGAAACTGAGCAGCTTGGATTGCAGTTAAGTTCTGAACAGTCACAAAGCGAACAGCAAGCAAATAAGACTGTTGAGACACCTAAAAAGAAGGTATGGGGTAGCGATATTCCAACAGGTGCAGAAAATTGGACAGATAAAGAGCTTGGGTTACGCAAAGAAAGCATGGCAATTAATGAAAGGCTTGAGCGTGAACAGCTAACAGATGAAGAGGCTGAACAGCTACAAGAACAAAAGTATGAGATTGATAAGCAACTTATAGATATATGGGATGGAAAGAAGGAAGCAAAGAAAAAAGAAGTAAATCCTGTTGTAGCCGAAAGAGTTACAAAACGCTCATCCACTAAAATCAATATTGAAAAAACAGAAGAAGGTTGGGTTTCTGGGATTGATTCGGATATGGTTAATATTGGCAATACGAAAACTTTCCCCCATAAAAATAAAGAGTCAGCAATAATAAACTCACTAGAAAACGTTATTGCTACATCAAATATCACAATCAAAAATGACTCAAGGGTTACGGTTCAAAATGAAGCCACTAATATTAAAAAGTGGGCTGAAAACGAACTTAAAAAATATCAACCTACAACATCAAGGATTTTATTAGATGAACGCGACGAAGGTGAAAACTCTCATCCTATAAATAAAGAAGCTAATAAGGCTATAAGGTGGGTTAACTCGCTTTCAGATAATGATTATCTTGAGCTTGAAAATAAATTTGGTAAACCTGTGGCTGGTTTGAATATACCATTCCCTAAAGGTATCAATCTCACATCGGATCCCCAATCTCTGCATGAAAAATGGGCCTCTCATTTAGATAAAAATAAAACGGACAATAAAAATGTACAGCCTGAAGAGAATGAACAGAAAAAACAAGTTTTGGAGAATGAAGAAAGTAACTCGGAAAATGAGAGTGAAGATGTCTCGGTTCAACAGGCTGGTGAATCTGAATCTGAAAATAAAAGCGACAGTGAATATCGACAAGATAGCGAAACAAGTAAATCTCGCTTAGAGGACTTTGGCGAAAAGCTGGGTGGATCTCGCGATGATAAAGCAAAGCTACTTAAAGATACTGTTGCAAAAGAATTTAGTGATGATGAGATTGCGTCGCTCCCATTAAGTAAGGTGTGGCCTAAAAAATCAGTAGATGAAATCGAAAATGTTTCTTTAGCCGCTTTTGTAACAGTGGCTAGAAACGAAATACCTAGCAAACCTCGCGTGTCATATAAAGTTAAGCGTTGGGTTAATACTGTTAAAGCATATCGCATGTTGGTTTCTGGTGTTATAAATCAAATAGAAGAAGGAAAAACAACGTTTGATGACATGCTTGAACGCATGCAAGACAAGCATCCGGCATTAATAAACATAGCCGCAAAGATTAAATTACTCTCTAAAATAGATCGTGACCAGTGGAATAGAATTAAGTCTGCATCAGAATACCCCGATTCATACCGTTACAGTGAAGAACGTAACGATAACGGTGATTATGATAAAATTCCCAGCCCCCACATTTCTGTAACAATTGATGGCCGATATAACCGATTTGATGGTAAAAAATCCATCGACGAAGCTGTTGAAGATGTAAAAGCAATACTTGACGGTGTGGACGGCTCGGCGAAATCTAAGATGAAGTTTGAGATTAGAGGGCGCGCAGGAAAATACAAAATAAATAAAAAGGGTGACTCTGAGTATAGAACGTTAAAGTCATTTGATGATTTAGCAAAGGCAAGAGAATATATTAGCGATAATCACAGTGATTTGCTTCAGGCGTGGGAAGATGTAAAAGCAAGAGATAACGTTTCTAAAAAAGAAACTCGAAAAGCCGTTAATGCTCCCCGCACAGGAAAAGACCACCGAAAAGGAAAAAATGCTGATAAAGAAATGTTTGAGAAAGCCTTCGGTTTTCGCGGAGTAGAATTTGGTAAGTGGGTCAAGCAGGGACAAGGAAAAGGAGATCGGGTTGATTTCCTTAATTCTGTATATGATGCGTTCATGGATTTGTCAGATATATTGGGCGTTCCCTCTAAAGCACTATCTTTAAATGGCTCTCTTGGTTTGGGGTTAGGTTCGCGTGGTTCAGGCAACGCATCGGCGCACTTTGAGCCAAGCAATATCGTTATTAATATGACAAAAACGAAGGGTGCCGGATCGTTGGCGCATGAATGGTTTCATGCTCTTGATAATTACTTTCAGCGTAGCCGTGAGTCCGGGATGGGTAAGACTCGTGAGACGGCATATATCACTTACGCTCCCGAACCTATGTGGCAGAAAAACGGAAGCTCATTAACCCAGGCAGAACTTGAAAGAAGAAAAGAACAGTACCCTGAATCTGGTTGGTTTAAATCTGGCTGGGTAAAATCAGAAAATAAAGGCGTGCGGCCAGTTGTTGAAGAGGCGTTTGCTGAGCTGGTCGACAACCTTAATCAGTCGCCTATGATGGCGCGATCATTAACAATGGACAAAGGTAAAGAAGGGTATTGGTCGCGCATTATTGAGCGCGCAGCAAGATCGTTTGAGAACTACGTTATTGGTGAAATGTCACTTAGAGGGTTTGATAATGATTACCTTTCTAATGTGAAGGAGTTTGAAGACTGGGGCAGCAAAAATCCTAATAGATATCCATATCTAAAGCCTGAAGAGTTGACACCAATTAAAGAATCGTTTGACAGCTTGTTTAATATTATTGAAACAAAAGAAACAGAGAAAGGCGTTGCGCTTTATTCTAAAGAAAAAGATATTCCTACCGGACTCAGTACAAGTGAAATCGAAAAAATCATTGCCCCGGTTATTTTAAAGTGGGGTGATAAAGCACCAAAGGTTGAGGTTGTTCAAAGCATTAAAGATATTCCTGAACATATTGTTGATGTGAATGAATACGGTGTCGAACATGTTAGCGCGGTGCATTATGGCCCTGAAGAACAAATTTACCTGGTAGCGGATAAATTAAAAGATAAAGATTTTGTATTAAGTCGTTTGGCGCATGAGGCAGTTGGGCATCATTCATTTGAGGAAATGATGGGGGATGATTTAGACCAGGTGTTAGAACGTGTTCAATGGCTTAAAAAGTCGGGCGATAAAAAACTGACCGATATTTCCAAAGAGGTTTATGAGCGTTACGGCAAGCTTGATAAGGTTACAGAAGCAAAAGAGATTGTTGCCTTGGTTGCGGAGCGTGGCGTTAAGAGCCCGCTGCTCACTAAGGTTGTGGCGGCGATTCGTAAGTTTTTACGCAAGCTGGGTATCTCCTTAAAATGGACAGCTACGGAGCTTGAGGCGCTGGTGGTTGCTGCGGCTAAAAACCTTGAAACAAACCGTACCAACAAAGAAAAAACCGAGCGTAAAAATAACGCGAAACAGTTTTCTCAAGAAGACAATAACCGGTATTTCTCACGCGAGCCTGATGAAATTCTGGATGACATTGATGAGGAAGCCAGCAACGTCCCCACCTTTGAAGATGTTAAAGACAAAATTAAAAACGCGAATACGAAAACGCGGCCTCAGTGGTTGAAATTGCTTACTCGTCGGCACTTGGCTGATATTGGTCAAGACGTTTTACCTACCATTAAAACCTATGTTTTAACGGCAGAAAAAATGGATGCGTTTAGAAATGAGTTAGTCGCGGAATCTTCCGGGGTAGCTAAAAGCTGGGCGAAGTGGGCGTTTGAGAAGGGTAACAGGCAAGCGGCGGATGCCATGGTTGATACCATGCATGCGGCCACGATTGCCGGCGTTGACCCGGCAGAGCCTTACAATTCAATTATTGATTTTGCTGAGGCTAAGGAAGAGATTGCCAAAGCTCATCGTGCCGCAAGGTCGATGTCTGGGGAAGCAAATAAGTATATCAATAAAGCGAATGAAGTAAGGGATAAAATTGCTTTTGAAAAAAATAGAGCGAAGGCATACCCCGCATTAAAGCGTCAATATGACAAGCTGCCTAAAGAAGCCAAAAATATCTATAAAGAAGTGCGCGATCATTACGTTGAACGGTTTAACCAAACTGAACAAGCGTTGCTGGATAAGATTGATCGCGCCGAATTGAGCGCCAAAGAAAAGTCACAGTATAAAGCTGAAATGCGCGCACGGTTTGAATCTGTTCGTATTGAAGGACCTTATTTCCCGTTGACTCGTTTTGGTGATTATTGGGCTAAGGTGCTCATACCCGGCGAATGGCAAAAAAAATATTCAGTTAAAAACAAAGGCTTTACAGCTAAAGACTCACAGCATGGCGAATGGGCGGTAACCTACAAGGAAGGTATAGCTGCTATCGAAACGTTTGACTCGAAAGAAGAGGCAATTAAGTCGGCTGCAGATAAGTCTATGGACTATGAGTTTTATATGTTTGAAAAAATTGGCCAGCGTAATAACCTGGTTAAGAAAAAAGAACGGCAAGGATTTAAGGTTAAAACAGGCTATAAGATTGAAAAGGGCGCACGTGAAGACGTTGTGAGCGAGGGCTTTATTGCGGATATCTTAAGCGTGGTGGATAAAACAATATCGGGCTCTATGGCCGATAAAGCGAAGGATGAAATTTACCAGCTATTTTTAACAACCTTACCGGACATGTCGGTACGCAAAAGTTTTATTCATCGTCAAAAAACCGAAGGCTTTACGCATGATGCGTTGCGTGCTTTTTCACACCACAATTTCCACGGCGCTTACCAGCTAAGTAAATTAAAATTTGCCGATGTGTTGCAAACACAAATTGAAAACATGGAAGAGCAGGCGCGTGATATGTCGGGCGAAAAGGCTGATAAAGCGGCTCAAATTTTAAATGAAACGAAAAAACGTCACGATTGGGCAATGAACCCAATGGGTGCTCCCTGGGCAAATAACGTTACGCAGTTTAATTTTGTTTGGTACTTGGGGTTAACGCCTGCAGCAGCCATGGTGAATATGAGCCAAACGGCGATAGTGGCTTACCCTGCAATGGGTGCAAAGTTTGGTTTTGGTAAAGCAGGTAAAGAGCTGTTAAGTGCCTCGCGTGAATTTATGGGCAACAGGATAAAACTTAAAGATGGTTTATTTAGCATTGAAGGTGCCTTAAAGGGGGATGAACTTAAAGCGTATCAGCATTTGGTGGATACCGGCATTATTGATAAAACTTTGGCACATGATTTAGCGGCTATGTCTGAAACGCCAAGCGCAATTTATAGCCCGTTAAAAGATAAAACTATGGGTGTGATCAGTTATGCTTTTCACCATGCAGAACGGTTTAATCGTGAAGTGACCGGCATTGCCACCTATCGATTGGCGCGTAAAAAAGGCATGAGCCATGACGCGGCGGCACAAGCTGCGTATGACATGATAGATAACACTCACTTTAATTATTCTAACGCGAACAAAGCCACCTTTATGCAGAACGATATTGCAAAGGTGGCATTTATCTTTAAACAATACTCATTAAACATGATCTACAAATTAGCGCGTTTAACGTATCAGTCTGTTAAAGATGAAAACTCCGAAGTTAAGAAAGAAGCGCGAAAACAACTGGGCGGCATTCTCTTTATGGCTTACTTGTTTGTCGGTTATGACGGTATGCCATGGCTTCCTTTTGGCCTGATTGATTTAATCCTTGAAGCGATTTGGGATGACGAAGATGAGCCTTACGACATTGAAGCAGAACGCCGTAATTTTTTAGCCGAGCATTTAGGTTCAACCTGGTCGGATGTTATTACTAAAGGCCCTGCCGAAGCGTGGTCTGGGTTAGGTGTTAGTGATCGTTTAAGTCTGGGTGATTTGTGGTTGCGTCCTCCAAGTCGTGATTTAGAAATGAAACAAGAGTATCAATATTGGATTACTCAAATGCTAGGACCAACTTTCTCGATTGGTGATAATTGGGCAAGAGGTATCAGCATGATGCAGCAAGGGCACGTACAACGCGGTATTGAAACGATGATGCCGAAAGCCCTTAAAGACGACATGAAGGCAATCCGCTACGCTGATGAAGGGGTGAACAACTTTAAAGGGGATCCGATTATTGATGATGTGACTGCCTTTGAAGTATTTCAACAGGCAATGGGGTTTTCTTTAGGTCGCGCTAATAAACAATATGATGCGAAGTCGGCCATTAAAAACACCGAGTCACGGCTTAATAATCGTCGTAAGCTGTTAATGAACCAGTTAGCAATAGCCATTAATAACGGTGATACGACCTGGCACGAAGAAATAATGCAAAATATCGGTAAATTCAACAGAAAGAACCCGGGCAACGCCATTACAGTTAACAGTATAAAGCGTTCGTTAAAAATGCGCGCGCGCACCAGCGCCATGACAAAAAATGGCGTGTACCTGCGCAAGAACATGCAACACCTGCGAGACAAAGGCCGCTTTGCCGATGAATAAACCAACACACATAAATCAAACAAAACCCGCTTATAGCGGGTTTTTTATTGGGAGTAAATAATGGCGCAACCAACACCTTACAACACGACAAAAGACTTTAGCCAAGACGAAGTCAACAGCGTTGCAGGTCGCAGCACTGTTGACACTGCGGGTGTTGATACTGAGTTTGCAAATATTGAAACAACGCTGGATGAAATCTTAGTCAATCTTGCTTTAATACAGCGTGATGATACCGAAATAGCCAATAAGTCAATCGGTATAGAACAATTGAAGTCTGAAGTATCGATTGCTCTAAACACAACTAGCGTGTGGGGTGAGGCTAAAGATTACTTGTTAAATGAGAAAGTTTGGAAAGACAATATTTTGTATGCCTGTTTGGTTCCGCATACCTCCGATATTTTTTCAACAGACTTAACTTCGGACAAATGGATTGTGCTGGCTGATTTTAATATCCGTATTTATAAAGGAGATGCAACAGGAACAGCTAATGTTATTACGGCAAACTTAGGGTTAACCGCTTTGCTTGATGGTACATTGGTAGTTCTTCGCGCGAAAGATGCAAACACACTGACAGATCCAACATTTAACCCTGATGGGCAGGGCGCAAGAACAATCTTTAAACACGGCAACCAACCGCTGGCCTCAAGAGATATCCCGAGATCAGGATATGAATTAATTTTAAAATACAATCTTGCAATAGATTCTTGGGAATTATTAAACCCTGTTCCAGTTGGCGCGAGCGAGTTTTTTCCGCGTGTGATATATACTGACAATGCGGTTTCAAATAACTATGTATTAACGCCTATCTCTGGGCAGTTTGCACCACAATCTTTGGTTGATGGATCGCCGTTTGAGTTTACGGTAACGGTTGCAAACACAGGTGCTGCTACACTAAAAGTGGGTTCAAACACGGTTAAAAATTTAAAGAATAACGATGGCAATGTATTGACACCCAACTATCTTTTAGTGGGCGACATTGCTAAAGGAAAATATAACCTTTCTACAGACGAATATCGTTTAGATAGTCCTGTTGGTGGCGAATATATCAAGCTAACAGAAGTTCAGGCACAAGGGACGGCCGGCGGTACTTTCACACAAGGGGTTTGGCAAACAAAAACTTTAAACGTTAAAGATTCTGATACTGGTGGTAATTGTACGCTTACATCAAACCAATTCACTTTAAACGCAGGAACTTATGATTTTGAAATAAACTCTCCCGCTTACGCTGTAAACGAGCATCGAGCCAAATTAAGAAACGTAACAGACTCGATCGATGAAATTTTTGGTAGCTCTGCGTATTCATCAAATGCGAGCGGAGGATCTGAGCCGTCGCTCATTCGGGGGCGGGTAACGATCGTAGCATCAAAAACTTTTGAAATTCAACATCAATGCGCTATCACGGTAACAGGGAATGGGCTTGGCAGAGCTGCTAATTTTGGTGGAGTAACTGAGCTTTATACGATAGTGGAAATAAAAAAGGTCAAGTAATGAATAACGCGATTATATTTATGATTTTACGTCCTGATGCTAAATTTGAAGGCAATGAAGTTAATTTCTTTTCATTAGAAACTATAGCTAAAACATACATTGGTGCTGATTTACCAACACAAAAAGAAATGGACGCTAAGGCAGCAGCTTTAGCTGTTTCTGGCGTTGAAGATAAACGGCTTGCTGATATTAAAAATGCCGCCGACGCTTATGTATTGTCTGTTTACGACGATTTAGAGCAGCGTAAGCTTTTATCAATATCAGCTGATTGTACCGATCAACTAAACTTAGGTCTGATCACGCAAGCTGAGTACGCGGGATTGATTGAATTAATCCCCGTTCGAGAAGCAAATGTATGGATAAAGTCTGTTCGTGATATTGAAACAGCCGCGAAAGCAGCCGGTACTTTACCTGAGAATATTGTTTGGCCTGCCAAACCTACTTAGTTAAGAATAAAAATTAATTAACACAGGCACCTTCGGGTGTTTTTTTACGGGTGAAAAAAAATGTTTAAGTTAAAAGTTTATTTAATGTGATGTTACAAAAATGAATAGCGCAACGATATATCGCTATAACAAAAGCGACCAAGGAACCCGAGGCATAATAAGTGCTTCGGGTTTTTTTTGTCATACGCTTGAGCTTCCCTGGCGAGATAATCAACAAAATATCAGCTGCATCCCTGCAGGTGAATATGAATGTCTTTTTGTAAAGATTAAGCGGCGTATTGGTGGTCGGCGTGATTTGTATTGGTTAAAACTGGTTGAAGGGCGAAGCGGCGTTTTAATGCATGCCGGTATTTATGCGGGGGACAAGTCGAAGGGCTTTAAGTCAAACGTGCTTGGCTGCATTCTGTTAGGACATGACATTGGTCAACTTAAGGGGCAGCAAGCTATTTTTCGTTCGCGTGAATGCGTGAGTGACTTTATTGAACATATGAATAAAGAACCGTTTAAATTAATTGTGAGGGAGTTTTGATTATGGAAATTATGGACATTATTGGCGGCGTTTTATCTGGTGGCGCTACAGGGTTATTCGGTTTAGGGGTTAGCGCCTTTACATCTTACAAAAAAAACAAAGAAGAAAATCGGCACAAGGAAACAATGGTCAGCCTTAATTCTGCCGCGATAATCGCCGAGTCTGAAGCCGAGCTTCAAAAAGTTACGGTTGAGGGTGAAATACAGCAAAATATTCAAGCCAGCAAAGATGCAGCTGCAGGGCTGGCCGCCTCATACGAACATGATCGAGCCGCTTACTTTAAAGGAAAGCAGGGCCCAGTTGCTCAGTTCTTTTTTGGTATCGTTGATTTTTTCCGGGGCATGATGCGTCCATCTTTAACAGCATATTTAGTTGTTTTAACCAGCTCGATGTATTGGTCAATGCTTGAATTAATTGGAGGGCTAGAAGCGGCTTTTCCACAAACGGAAGCAATTGAGATTGTTAAACAGATTGTTGCTACGGTGCTTTATTTAACCGTAACATGTGTTACCTGGTGGCTAGGTGGAAGACAGCTTGAAAAGTACGGACTATTGAACAAAAAATAATTTTTAAACAAGAGGATTTTATTATGAGTTTTCCAATGACACCAACATCAATCTCTATATCCGGCACAGCTGAAACAGAATGGTTTGATCTGGGAGATTGGACGGATATGGAAATGGATTTAAGCGTTATTGCCAACATATCAGGAACCCCAACCAGTATGACTGTGGCACTTGAAGGGCAGATTAATGGCAAGGGGCCATTCGACCTGGCTGAGCATAGTGTTTCAAGTGCTGAGCTTGCAAACGCTGTTTTAAAGTTTGATGTCTATGGTGCTGTTGCTCACAAAGCACGACTTGTTGTTCGTGCGAGCGCTGGCGGTACGACACCTTCAGTTGAAAATCCTGATATCAGCGTAACACTACCATGAGTCAATACGGCAAGAACGCTGTTTTGCAAGGCGGAAAATATGGGAAAGGCGCTGCGGTACTGGACGGAAAATATGGTCGCGGCGGAATATTGCAAGGCGGAGCTTACGGTAATATAGGCCAAAGCAGCGGTGTTCTTTCAGAGCGTTATATCCCTACCTTTGATGGTTCACAATTCGGACGTCTTGCTTCACTTTTAAGTCTGACTGCTGGTGACGAAATAGAAGTAGAATTTGCCACTACATACACAAATGGAGTTGGTAATCACAATTTTATCTTTGACTTGGAAGGAGGGGTAGCCAATCCAAACAGAGGTTATATATATGCCGATTTAAACTCTAAAATTAAAT
>Ga0316207_10000955_pt1 | contig 39719 bp, 21 predicted proteins | sample 6weekpyrite_MG_FD_204943 | JGI IMG/M metagenome (GOLD analysis project Ga0316207, IMG submission 204943) | Microbial mat bacterial communities from mineral coupon in-situ incubated in ocean water Damariscotta River, Maine, United States -... | ecosystem: Environmental > Aquatic > Marine >... | reverse complement strand
ATATTCGAATACATTGAATTATTTTACAATCAAACGAGAAGGCATTCAGCATTAAACTATATGAGCCCAAATAGGTTTGAAGCGAAATATTATAATTAGGTGTGTCCATTATTCGTGGGTAAGATCACTACCTAGCTTCGTCGCAATAGCCTACTCGCTAAAAATCAATGCACTCTGGAAAACGAACAAGCGACTATTAAGTTATACCGATCTTATCTACCTATAGCCATATTGACTTAACTTATCTGAGATACTTTTTTCTATGTCTTCAAGTTGATGTGCATTTAGATCTTTTTCAAACGCTCTTTCCCTCGACTTTCTAATTTCAAATTTTTTAAATTGTGACTCAAAATCAGATGTCCAACCCAATTCAGAAAACTCCAACATTTTTTTCATTTGCTCAACCGGCTCATTAAGAAAATCCTCATACCTGACCATTTTATAGCGATCCTGATCCAGCAAGACACTACTATTATCATATGAATCCATCAAAATCTTCCAACTCATCCCTGCAAGAGTTGCAAATGAATAGTTACTATTTACCCATTCTTCTTTTTGCGAATCAGACAATGCTCCCCAAAGCCAATTTTCAGGACCTTCATAACCTCCCCACCATTTCATCTGGAGCCAAGAGCTCGCTACTGCCCTCCCATCTCTTACTATATGAATAAATTTTGCTTGCGGAAAGATTGTAGAGAAAAATCCGATGCGTGACCAGCCAGTATACTTGTGTGTAAATATTGGCTTTCCATATTTCGCATGACTTTCAGTAAAGTAGTTTGAAAACTGCTTTTTCATCCAAGGTGAAACATCCGCTTCTGTTAGGTCTCTACATGGACGAACATAAATCGGGGATACATTTCTTGCAATTAAACGATATCCTTCAGTTGGGGCAAAGCGATCTGCGCCTCCCTTAGTCAAAGCTAAATGGTTATTTCTGTAAAAAAAATTACCCCATTTACCCACAAAACCCAATCTTCCGTGTTTTTCTTCAAAATTAGTAAAAAAACTAGCATCTCGATGTTTTGCGATAATCTCATGCAAAAGCGTTGAACCACAGCGACCAGTGCCGACAATAAATGTCATCTTCATTGTTTACTTTTTCCTAATTGACAATTTCTAACTAAATACCTATTTTAAAATCCATACATCTTAGAATAATGACATAATCTATTCTCCATATTCTAAGTTTAATTACTTAAATCAAATGATATAATTCTTCTAATTATTTCTTGGAATAATATCTATCTGCTGTACGGGGAACCGTTAACAAATCAAACTTGACTAGCAAATGAGCAATCAAGTTTGCACCAATTGATATATTTCCCTCATTTGATCTGCAATTGATTCCCAGCTAAATTTCATAGCTTGTTCGCGGCACGCTACACTCATGCTCTCTCGCAATGCTGGATCTCTTGCCAACTGAACGACTTCTTCAGCTAGGCCTTTTGCATCTTTCTTTTTAACTAAAAGTGCACTTTTCTCATTAACGTAGTCCCTTACTCCTTCCAAATCTGTACTTACAATTGGAAGACCGCAAGCCATGGCTTCAAGCAAACTATTATTAGCTGTGGCATCTAACAACGGTAACATTAATATATCTGACTGTTGATATAACTTAAGCAACTCTTCATCAGCAACACCCATTCGCAATCTAATATTATTAGACTTTTCGATGACCTCTTTATTTCTGGCTGCTGTTACTGCAACAATCTCACATTGCTCCCCCCAACCATGCAACAAATTACCAGCCTCTACTAATGTATCTACATCTCGCAAATGAGACCCAACAAATAAACATTTGATCGGTCCTTCACTTTTCTTCGCTGAATCGCTTGGTTTAAAATAATCAACATCAATTCCATGAGGAACGTAGAAAGTACGCTCTCTACCGATAAATTGAGATAAATAATCTATCTGTACTCTAGAAACACCAACGATTGCATCAAGCTGTTTAACATGCTTATGTATACGGACTACCTGACGAAGCCGATCAGGAGGCGTATGATATGTACAAACAATAGCATTATGCCTATTTATAGGTTTTAAATTTCCCAAATAGCGATAAGAGTTTTCGCCATACAAATAATGAAAAATCTGCCCCCGATTAAATAGCCAATGCATACCAGCATTAATTTCTTCGATAAAGCTATGTCTATTATACCATTCAAGATCCGATTTTTTGACAAGCGAACTTAGCCCTCTAGCTAAAGCACGGGAAAATAAAGAGAGCTCAGCCTCGCTAAATGTATGTCTAGCATCAATGAAGTCAACTAAACGATCATATCCAGAGTGTCTCGCATGATTTGACATCCTGGTGGTGATCAAGTTAATTTTTCGATCAATATGATGATTCATAAAAATGAAGCCAATAATATCTTAAGACTGTAGTGACATACTGATAAATATTTACTCATTACTAAAACCTGATTTATTCCAAAAAGCGTCTATCTTACTGTTAATTTATTTATATGCATTGCTGAAAAACAGATCAATTTAAATCCCACCTCCTCAACAGAGTTCTGTTCTACATATGATACGCAAAGCTACAAAAATAATTTAATAACGTTCTTTAAACGTAAATGCACTCTGATCAATTAAAAGATAACCCGTTTATTTGCCAAGCTTTGTGAGTTTACATGCCTTTTCAGACTATTTTTAAAGCAATTCTAGAATAAATCACACTCATAGAGGCCGTTTTCACAGGCATAGTATCGTATTTATCGGACATTTATCATAATTATATAGTTTTCAATTAAAAAGTAGGGGCTAACGAAACATTAAACTAAGGATTAAGGTAGCAATGTCCGAAACAATCATATCAGTGGCGAATATTGCCCTAGCTATGGCATTGAGCAACATTTAATTTGGAGAGATGTATGTGTGACTCGGATGATCTGATTTAAACAAGACGATTGTAATTGCAATATGGCCACAGAAGTTATTTTTATCTTTATCTAAACAAAATGAGCAAATCACGACAATTAAATGATCACAAAACCAGCGAATAGCAGTTTATTTTAATAATAGTAATTATTGTCATAGCTTAACAATTCCTGTAGAAATTAAAGGAAAAACAAAGGCAGTTTCAATTTGTATTTATAAAATTACACCTATTCTTAAGTAAATATATTGTAAACTAGCATACTAGAAGTGCTTACTAGTGTTATAAAATATTTTGCGTATAATTAAAATTAACAAAGTATTTAAATGAATTAAAAGATTCTAATTGAAAGTAGTTATCTTGATGGACAGAATAAAACGAAAATGGACGCGTATCTGGATGCGCTTTGCTGGCATAAGTGCGTTTGGCAAATTAGCGACATGGCTTGCAAGTTTAGCAACATCTCCATTCTACGAACGCATCCAACTTTCTAGAATACATGAGAATGGATACATCTCCCCTAAGGCACAAATTAGCCACGCCAATTTTAAATCCGGTCGGCATGTGTTCATTGATGACCGAGTTCTTATATTTGAAGATTTATCACTTGATCCCAATAATGGCGGCAGTGTAGAGTTTGGTGACCAAGTGCATTTCCATCGTGACACTATCATTCAGACCGGACTGGGCGGAAGATTAACAATCGCCAATAATACTCACATTCAACCTCGTTGCCAAATTAACGCATATAAGTCTGATATCCGCATTGGCCGCCATGTAGAAATCGCACCAAACTGTGCTTTATACTCTTATAATCACAGTGTCGATTTAGGTAAAGATATAGGCGATCAACCCATTACAAGTAAGGGTGGAATCATCATTGAAGATGATGTATGGCTCGGATTTGGAGTTATTGTACTAGACGGTGTTAAAATCGGTACTGGCTCTATTATTGGCGCAGGCTCTGTGGTGACTTGCAACATACCTGAAAACTCAATTGCAGCAGGCTCACCCGCTAAAATTATCAAATCTAGAAGTTAATAACATAGGACTACTATCCCAATGACTGTTTCGCAACCACTAGTAAGTATTGTCACCCCAATGTATAACGGCGAACGTTATTTACGTGAATGTATTGAAAGTGTTATGAACCAAACATATGAAAATTGGGAATATGTCATTGTTAATAACTGTAGCAAAGATAACTCACTTGCAATCTGTGAAGAATATGCTGCTCGTGACTCCCGAATAAAAATCATTAACAATAAAGATTTTCTTGGCGCTATTCAAAATCAAAACAATTCCCTTCGGTTAATATCTCCTGAGAGTAAATATTGTAAAATTGTGCATACAGATGATTGGATTTTTCCTGAATGCGTTGAGCGCATGGTTGAAATTGCACAGCAAGATCCTGAAATTGGCGTGGTCACCTCTTATGTGTTATCTAACGTTGGCTTATTTGGCTTCGGAATACCTTACACTGACACAATAACTCCTGGTAGCACACCATGTCGTTTATTGTTCCTGGAAAATAAATATTTGTTCGGAAACGCTACATCACAGCTCATTCGTTCAGATCTAATTAGAGCGCGGCATGATTTTTACGAAGCACCTTACATGAACTGTGATCAAATTGTGCTTTTAGACCTTCTTAAAGACTGTAAATTTGGTTTTGCGCATCAATTCTTGGCTTTCATGAGAAATCACGATGAACAAAATAGTGCATTTACAACTCGTTGCATTGCATCAAGTCTGGATCGCTATGTCCTACTTGCAAAACATGGCGCCAACTTCCTCAGCCCTGAAGAATTGCAATATTGCATGAAAAAAGCTGAGCGTGAATATTATCTTCAGATTGGAGAAAATATTTTTAAGATCAAGAAAAAGGAATGCTGGGATTATCACCAAGAGTGCCTAGAAAAAGCAGGACTGAAAATTAATCAAACAAAATTAATGATTGGTTTTTTTCAGGCGAGTATTAATTTTATATTAAATCCTCGAGAATCAGCTCGCACGCTAAAAAGCAAACTAGGAATGTATGACTAAGAAATAGAAAACTAGTCTGAATGAGATTAAAAAGTACGAAATTTACTAACTTAATTTTTCGATTTAATTAGCTCTAAATAGACATCTAAATATCTTTTTGTAATCCTCTCCCAACTATATTGCTCTGCAATGTTGCGAGACTCATTTCCAAACTGTTCTATCTTACTTTGGTTAGACAATAACTTGATTGCCATTTCAGCCATGTTCACATGATCTCCTGGCTCGACTAAATAACCATTTTTTTCATCTATAACTACATCCTTATTGCCTGATATATTAGTCGCAATAACGGGTAAGCGTGCACCCATTGCGTCCAGGAGAGCGAGTGAAAGGCCTTCAGCCCCGGATGCCATGCTTGCGTTAAAGAAAACATCACTTTGCTTATATATAGAAGCCAATAGGTCAGCTTTGCCAGAAACAAAAGGTGGTTGAATTTGACCAGCCAATATCACGTTATTTTGTAAGCCAAGTTGCAAAATTTGACCATTCAAGACATCAGTATTAATTCCTGCAATCAGCAAGTAAGTATTCTTGTTTTTATTATTTACTATAGAGAAGGCATTGATTAAATCTTCGTATCCTCTTTTTACATGATAACTAGCAACCGCTGTTAATATTTGTGAATCCGGAGGTATATTATAATATTCCCTTATATTAATTCCATGATCAAAATCAAACCTTTCTAAATCGATACCATTGGGAATTTCAATTATCTTATCAGATTGCGCTCCAGCATTTATAAGAGATTGCGTGACGTCTTTACTTATTGAAGTACACATGTCTGCACTACCAACCGCTTGCCTGATTTTATGATCTAAATCAGGATCCATTCTCAAGCCAAAATTAATCTCTGGTATTATGTGAATATCTTCACCGTGTGGGGTTACAACTAATGGGACCAACTTTAATGATTTAACTAAACTAGCGTGATATGCATTTGGGTAAGTACTATGAGCGTGTATAATGTCAGCTTTCCATATTTTTGCATCTAAGTATAAAGTTGTCTTTGCTACCTGATCTACGAACTCCCCTCTTAAAGTTGGCCACCGATGAACAGGATACTCAAATTTGTACTTTCTATCGCTGATAAAACCAGCTGGACCAACAACTCGTGGGTTATGGCCTAGTCGTTTTAGCCATTTAGCCATATAATGCACAACCATTTCTCTACCACCAACTGTAGGAAAATAACTGACAAGGTATAGGACAATATTTAAAGGTCTGTCGATATTCATGAAATTAACTAACTCTATGGTTATCATGCATGCATAACATAATACTATTGTTATAAAGCGAATTCATCGCTAGATTAGTTTGATAATTTATATAGTGTCTTTTTAAATTTAACATTTACTCATATTGCTTTGTACAAATGGTTACTGCTAATGTCGATTTCTATCTATTTTATAACTCATTTTCTCACATTGCCTTCAGTACTATTATTTTTCAAATATTTCTATTAAGCGAGGCACATGCACATCTGCTGAATAATTTTCGAAAGCGAATTTCTGAGCATTTTTCCCCATTTCTTTTCTTAGATTAGTGTCCTCTATAAGTAATTTTACTTGTTCACACAATTTATCGTAGCTATCATTTGAATAAAATCCAATATCACTATTATCGAAAACGCCATCAGGATTTACAGCAAGACTAACAACGGGGACCTGACGCATCCATGACTGCATGTAGGTATGAGGAAATCCTTCATGTAGACTAGTATTAACAAAAATATGTGAATTAGCTAATAGCTCATTAACTTCATCTTGACTGCAAGAACCCTTATAAGTTAAACTTTGTGTTGCATCCATCTCAGATTTAAGTGTTTCAAAAGATTTCATTTGTGGTTTCCCACACATGATAAACTGCACATTCTCTAGACTTGATAAATCCCTTGCCAATTTGATAAACAATTCAGGGCGCTTCCAGCCCTTGATATTAGCAACCCAGGCCACTTTTATAGGATCATTTTTATCAATGTTCTCTGGAGGCATAGGATGAAAGTTTGGTATGATAATATCTGCTGATCTACCATAATATTTATTAATTAATTCATTTTGAAGTTCGCTTTGTGCCACAATATAGTCAGAATTAGCTATACCATAATTTAAAAAATTATTATTAATATAATTAAATGGTGGTATATTTGATAAATTCCATCCAGGTGGTGACACATCATGATCATGCTGGATACGCCAAACCATATTGCAGTTATTATGTTTAGCGTAGTAAGCACATACACCAGTATAAGCACCAGCTTCTATTTGATAGATAACATCTGGATTTATTTCACGAAGCTCTTTTAATAGTTGTAAAGAATTAACAAAATAACCAAACCGCTGTATGTGTTTTTTATTTAAAATAACTTTAATGACGTGATCATCTGCAATGTAATTAGGGTCACTAAAATTACAAATAAAATATATTTCATATTCTTGAAATTTTTTCAGGGATGCAATAAGCACTTTACATTCATAAGGTGATCCCGCCATAACTTTTGACCAATGATGGGTAGTCACAATGCATAGTTTCTTTTTGATTTTATCCATTATTCGATTAATCCATAAATATTAATACTTGATTTTAATAGCATCAAGCTATCCTTTAAGACCCAGAAGTCCAACTATATAACCAAACTTAGACATCACGGCACATTTTCTTGTGAAATAAATTGGATTATTTGTGGGTAGAATAAATCGAACAACTTGACCTGGCGCCAATATTAATTGAAGTAATTCTCTGCCCGCCCGCCTTAAACAAGCCAATCTCTCAAGATTCTGCTGTTGCCTTTCAAGTACTGCTTGCGATATACCACCCCACAAACGCCGACGCATAAACCATTTTTTATTCACGCGCTCTGCAGGAACATGGTGTTGAACATATATTTCTGGATCATATAAGCATTTATATCCCGCACGCTCTATGTCTTCTCTCATTACAGTTTCTTCATTGGATAAAAGATTATTACCTTTTCTTCCCAACTCCACTTGAAAGCCACCCATCTCATTTAGCAAGAATTTAGGAAAAGCAATATTAGCTCCTGCTAGCCAATATTGAGGCTCTAATATCGTTGGCTTATCAAACCAATCAAGCACCGTCAGAAGCAGTAACACTTCATCTGACAGCCAAGTTGGGCGAGGAATCTCCCAAATAGGATCAATCTTACCCCCCACCGACCCAAGCGGTAACTCGCTATTTTCAAACGCATTTACAATACGCTCAAGCCATTCATCACAAGCAATTGCATCGTCATCTAGAAAAGCAACATACTTGCCTTGCGACTTATCTGTACCAGTATTTCTCGCCTGCGACAAACCTTGAATAGGCTCATAAAAATAACGAAGATTTGTGACATGTGCAAAATCTTTACAAACAACATCCTCTGTATTATCAGTCGACCGATTGTTTACAATAATAATTTCATACTGATCTTTATCAAGACTCTGATCAACAAGACTCTGAATAGCTTTTCCAAGATAATCAGCTCTATTATAAGTACATATAACAGCGGAGATACGCTTATCCACAAAAATAGCTCAAGACAATTCTTTTAAAAAATAACTCACTATACACAATTACCATACCTGATCGAAAATTCTCACTTACAAACTATCTATAATTTCCTGTGCTGCAGACTCACCACCCTTGAATGACTCATCTGTCCAAATATATCCCCATTCGCCATAACGACCACAGGTATGAATTCCTAAATCTTCAATATACCCTCGAACAGTAGCAACAGCTTCTGCACGATCATGATCAAAAATAATATTTGCATAAGGAATCAGCCTTGCTTCTGCGCTCACAACTTTCTCATCTTCTTTTAACAAGCCACATCGTTTCAAATCTGCAATAGTAGGTTCGATCAATTCTTCGGGGGCTTTATCAAGTGGGCGATATTTCTTTGAATAATAACATTCCGCCTGTATACTCCCCATTCCTGGAGGAGCGTTGTTTTTTGCCTGCATATGCGGAAAACTCAAACGTGTGAAAGTAAAATCCCTATCATAAAAATAAGAAACATGATTCTCAGAAATATCCTCGCGTGCTAGCCCTATATTAACCACGACACAGGTAGAACAAGCCAATCTCTCAGCAGCATCAAGAACATCCTGTGGTACACCATCTATCATAGGTACAAATTCCGGAAGTGGAATGGATGATACTAGGTGTTCATAAGGCAAAACCATTCCATCGCCAAATGTAATTTCCTTACTCACTGGATTAATACGAACTACTTTATGATTAAGACGTATATCAGAGTCTTTAAGAAACATTTCGAGGAAAGTGACAAAACCATTACGATTCGGATAACGAAAATCAGTTATATAATGTACATCATCGGTATGAGGAGAAATTGCACCATGCAAGACCTCTTTCAATTCAGGACGATATAAACGAGGCCCAAGCCAATCCGTACTCATATTTTTTGCTTCAGTTGTATGATATCGTAATCCGTATTCCATCGGAAAAGTCTCTGCAAACGTTTTTCCAAAAGTTGCCACCAACCAATCTTCATAATTTTTAATATCACCTGGCTCAGTTTTTGTTGCCTCAACAAAGTCACTCAAACAATTTACAACCAGATCTTCCGGTAGGCCATGCAAATTACATTGAGCAGGATGTTTCATCCAGTGTCCTTGCCAATAGTTATTCATATAGGCTTTCAAAGTCGATACTTCATGATTTGCACTTTCAGCAAACAACTCCTTAATACGCTCATCTTTCGTAAAAGAAATATGAGGCCCCTCGTCAAAAATAAATCCTTTGTCATTTTCCCAAGAAGCGGTATGCCCCCCAGCATGAGAATGTTTTTCATAGATTATCGATGAAATACTTTCTGTGCGTAAACGATAAGCTGCACCTAATCCAGCCATACCACTACCTAATATTGTAACATTTGTCATACTTTCTCTAACCTTATTTACTGAATTCTTTTGTAAACTAAATCCTTTTTACCAAGACCGTTTGATGCGTTTTTGATAATTACCAACCTAACTCTTCAATTTAAAAACGCAAACTGAAGATATGATTGACCATTACATATATGGAAAATCAAAGTGAATTGAAATCAGGACAATTCTGATCTTTTTCTGAAATTACAGCAGGGACGATGGGCCATTTAATCCCAAACGCAGGATCATTATAACGTAATCCACGTTCAGACTCTGGATGATAGAACTCTGTGACATTATAAGACACTTCTGAATCATCCTGAAGCGTAATAAACCCTTGAGCAAATCCTCCTGGAATAACCAATGTTTTTCGATTTTCGCTTGTAAGCTCTTCACCGTGCCATTGTTTATATGTGGGCGAATCCTCTCTCATATCTACGATCACATCATAGATAGCACCTTGAGTACATCGAACTATTTTTGCTTCCAAGTGAGGAGCCACCTGATAATGCAAACCTCGTAAGGTACCCTTTTTTTTGGAAAATGAAATATTAGATTGCACAATATTTAATTCCATACCATGATCAGCGAATTCTTTTTCGCACAATGCACGCGCATAAAATCCACGTATATCTTGAATTAGTTCTGGCTCAATAACATAAGCATCCTGCAATGGTAACTTATTAAAAATCATGTACTCCCCTCCCCGTTACATGCAAACTTGACGCAGTAAAAACTCCTTGAAATTAAACCCGCCTAACATTTGAATGTTAAAGCTTTAAGCGCTCGACATATTGAGATATCTGTGCTTCTGTTATTTCGCGTAAATCTTCTTTTTGGTGATAAACTTTATACCAATCTACAATCCAATCCAGTACGGTAGGTAAATTCAATGCTGGCGTCCAATTTAACAGACTCTTAGCTTTCGTAGTATCCAGCTTCAAGAAGTGATCTTCATGTGGATGTTCGCCTTTATCTAACACCCAACTTGCATCTTCTCCCCAATGCTCCGTTAAATATTTTACTATCCAGGACACTGGTTCAATCTCTTCAATATCTGGTCCAAAATTCCATCCTTCCGCATATTCAGGCCCATCCTCCCAAAGACGCTCTGCCAACATTAAATAACCCCGGAGCGGCTCCATCACAAACTGCCATGGACGAATCGCGTTTGGCCTACGTATGAGAACAGATTCACCCTCCATAATGGCACGCATAATATCAGGTACTAATCGATCACCTGACCAATCACCACCACCGATAACATTACCCGCTCTCGTACTGGCTAATGCGACACCATGTTTTTGATAATCCTTTGGATTAAAATAGGAATCTCGATAAGCTGAAATCAACAATTCAGCACAACCCTTACTGCTCGAATAAGGATCATGACCACCCATTCGATCATTTTCACGGTAGCCCCACACCCATTCTAAGTTTTCATAGCATTTATCACTGGTAATTGAGACAACAACTCTCACCGACTCAGTATGACGAACTGCCTCTAATACATTCATAGTACCCATGACATTGGTGTTATACGTAGTGACCGGATCTCGATATGAATCATGAACTAATGCTTGAGCGGCCATGTGAATCACAATTTCTGGTTGATGCTGCTGAAACTCTTTTTTAACCCGCTCTAAATCCCTAACATCAGCTTCAATTGATGTCATCCCATCTGCAATATGGGCCAGCTCAAACATTGATGGATTTGAAGCTGGTGCTAATGAATACCCAACTACTTCAGCGCCCATCCGTTGTAACCAAATCGAAAGCCAACTTCCTTTAAAGCCTGTATGGCCAGTAACTAAAACTTTTTTACCTTTCCAAAATGCTTGATTCATAGTTTAATCCCAAATCTTCCAAGGTGGATTACCGGACTGCCACATTGCTTCCAGCTCTTGTTTGTTACGCAAAGTATCCATACATTGCCAAAATCCTTTATGCTTGTAAGCTGATACTTGCCCTTCACTAACCAATTTGTTCATCGGATCATCTTCCCAATGCATACTATCCGACTCGATATAATCAATTGCCTTAGGTGATACCACGAAAAAACCACCATTTATCCATCCGCCGCCATCCACGGGTTTTTCCTGAAAATTAGATATTTTGTTTTCATCAAAGCTCAATAAACCATACTTAGAAGTAGGCTGAACTGACGTCAAAGTAACCAATGTACCCTCTTTTTTGTGAAGTGCAATTAATTTCTCAAGGTTTACGTCACAAACGCCATCACCATAGGTAAAACAAAAATCGTCATCACCTAGATATTCTCTCACTCGGCGTAAGCGTCCCCCAGTTCCAGAATTTGGTCCAGTATCAACTAACGTCACTTTCCAGGGCTCAGATCGCCTATGGTGAATGATTTGTTGATTATGCTCCATATCAAATGTAACGTCAGAGGTATGTAAGAAATAATTCGCAAAATATTCTTTAATCACATAACCTTTATAACCAAGACAAATGACAAATTCATTAATTCCCTGTGCAGCATATATTTTCATGATATGCCATAATATAGGCTCCCCACCAACTTCAACCATCGGTTTAGGTCGTAATGATGTCTCTTCGGCTAGTCGAGTACCCAAACCACCTGCAAGTATTACTGCCTTCATTCATACCCCCTAGTTAAGTAAAATGAGGTGCCATTTTATACCTCATTATCCATAATAAATTAACGCTGTAATGCATCTGGGTCATATTTTTGACCGAATACACCGAGCTTGCAATCAATAAGCCATTGTATTTTACGATTCGCAGCTGCAACTCCACACAACAAATGCATAGCGACTCAAACATAAGCGCAAGATAAAGATAAAAAAATAGAAACTCAAGCTTAAGATGATTTGATTCCAAGATTTCAGGAATACTGAATATTTATCAACCAAATAATACGATTGACATCAAAACAGACTATATTTATCAGTACAAATTACACTCACTCATAAACGAAAAAATATTCAAAACGAAAAGTACATCAGTTAATTAAATTAATTTTTGATTAAAAAACTACCAATTATATTGTAATCTCCATCTTCTATTTTATAACTAGAACTGGATTTTAACTTATCTTGGCGTTGAATCGATTTTATCTGTAGAAACAAAGATTTTTAAAAACATTTACACCTTACCCCTTTATAGAATGATTTATACTGTGGCGTTTTCAGTGTTATGAACGTAAAATCCTTAAATAAATACCATCGTATCTATCAATTTTCGGCAAAATATCAAATCTGAACACATCTCATCAAAATTATATCTAAAGTAAAATTTATTACCATCAAACCAACTTATCAACCGATTAAATTTACGTAAAAATATTAATAAAAAGCACACTCCAATACGTAGTTATACTATAAACAACTAGAATTTTGTTTTTCACATATTTTCAGATAATCAACTAAATTTCGTAAGCGGCATTAAATTAATATGTAATTCAATATTATTTACCAGCACTAAAATTTACTTATTATCTATACTAAATGGAGAAATTAATTAATTTTATGTGCAATTTAAGTAATTTGCTCTAATAATATATACATAATCTTCTTCATTATTAAATAAACAGTAAAACGATAATGAATTGTATTTTGCGTTTGAACATAAAAAGGAAAAATTATGTTCCTAACTAGATTAAATAAGTTTTTGTCTCATAAAAACAAGCCCAACAACATTACGCATAACATCCAGAACATCTGTGATTTGGGAAAAAAATGGGACAAAATGTACAATAGCGGAGAATGGAATTACTTATCCGGTATCGGAGAACTCGCTCATTACAGCGTAATAATAGGTTATTGTGAATTTGTGTCACCAAATGGATTGATCTTGGACGTCGGTTGCGGAGAAGGACTTCTAGCTAAACGATTAGAACCTCTAGCTCATGAAAAGTATATTGGAATAGATATTTCAAATAAAGCAATTGAAATAGCAAAAAATTCTAATACAAACTGTAATCTCACATCTTTTATTGCTACTGATGCCGAATCATATATTCCACCTCATACAATGGATATTATTATATTTAACGAATCACTTTATTATTTCAATGATATTGCTACCACAATGCAACATTATGAGAGCTTTTTAAATATTGATGGCCATTTTATCATATCCATGTTTGATCAACCTGAAAGTGATGATTGCTGGGATTACATTAACAAGCACTATAATATAATTGATGCCGTAAAATTATCAAATAAAGACGGCCTTTCTTGGAATTGCAAACTGGCAAAAAGGATAAAATAAATATCTATATTTCTTTTAACTAAACAAATATTTAAAGCGTAGAAATAATCTTTTTAATGTATGATGATTAATTCTTAATTTCAGGCTTTATTAATTTTTTATTCCGCACAGGGATCAAGAGCATAGCGAAAACCAGCAATTTTTTTCAAGCCTTCACTTCAAAGCATTTACAAAAACACCAAAGTGTCCGATATTTGACAGAGAAGTTTCTCTATAAAAATCTCCATCAAGTTTCAGAAAGTGTGACCGCAAAAAACTTTAACTACAACAGGAATTACTTTGTTTACTTTGTAAGTAAGCTTTACTTATATTTGAATATATACAAAACAGCCATCAATCAAAAGGCTTTCTCAAAAGACCTAAGTAAGAAAACAACATTATTATAGTACGCCTTGAAATTCACTCAAGAGCAATTAAACTACTAGTTTTTCAATATATCTATTTCCTTACACCCTTTCAAAAAATCGATATAAATCAAATATTGGTGGTAGATCTTGAAAGTATTGACAGACTATCTAGATCTAACAACTCACTTGAAATATCACTCATTTTAGCCACTTTGCACAATACACCTAATAATTTCAATGATTTTTTCTTTAATATCATAAAGTTAAGAAAAATATCAAATCACTAACTAGCTAAAGTAGGTGAACATAAAAACTTAACGAATGATTTTAGAACAAACAATTTATCACTCTCAATCTTTAGCTTTTATATTCAACTTACGACTGTACAGGCTTATAATGTTGCAATACAATGCATTTTTGTGATTAATTTATCGGGTAAATTCTTTGATTCCTCAAACAATTCAAATTAAACACATTGAATAAACTATGCGATTCGAATTGCTGGACTTGAATATTATGATTTTTTCCCCTACTACATTCAGTTCGCATAATATTATGCCCACCATTAACATTCCACTTTCCTTAATACTCATCAACTATCACAATGAAAAACATTATTTTTATATAGACAGTAACTGCAAATACACACCATATTAAGATTGATCGTTAAGGAAACTATTTTGCGTATTAAGTATTTATTTATTTTCTCTATACTTATCATTTTGAATGCATGTGGACTTGGCGGGCAAGAATTTCAACTACCTAAAGATCTCTCTAAAGGCAATATCCAAGGTAGTGTACTCGGCGGCTTATATATTGGCGGAACAATTAACATATATTCCTTGAATGATGATAAAAAACGACAATTACTTGCAACGACCAAAATACAGGAAAATGGTGATTTTGCACTAAATTTTCCCTCTCCGACACAACCACTTCTGATTGAGGCTAGAGGCGGTAGATATTTAGATCCTAGCAACCTTGAAATACTTAAAACTGAACCTGACTTTATTATGAATTCAGTATTTATGTTTAAATTAGGCGAAACACATAATATTCAAATCACTCCTTTTACTCATTTAGCAGCTGGCCTTATACTTTACTTAAAAGCTACCAATCCAGAGAAAATTGATGATTCCACCATTCAATCATCACACACAAAAATCAATGAATTATACTCTATAAACAATAGTAATCAGGTAAAAATATCTCCTATTGAAAATACCTCACAATTAAAAATTGAGGGTGATGAAAAACATGGATTACTAATCACTGCTCTAGCACAAATAGCCTATAAAGAAAGACTGAAAAAAGAAAATACACTTAAAAAATTATATAATTTAGCTTCGTTAAACAACTTAATCTATGAAGATATTCGCTCAGATGGCATATTAGATGGCAAGTCAATTTATGAATATGGAGGGAATGTTAAAATATTAGCATTTGGCAATCAAATTATTGATTCTAATTTTTATCGTTTAACAATTGCCTTTGCCATAGAAAAATCTCTGATTGATGCTTTATTTCTTGACTTTAATGATAAAAATACACAAGAAAAATATATACTATCAATCGCCCAAAAAGAGAGCTCATTACTAACCGAATTAAACCATGAAGCACTACACAAAACTACACCTCAAATACAATTAGTTTCGAATGTACCTGACATAGAAAAAGCGGAACTTCCACTTAAGTTTAAAGTTGAACAGTCATTTACGCTAAATAATATTAAGTTAATAATTGATGAGCAAGAAACTAATTTTGAACCGAATTCTATTTACAATCCGGATACAAATTTGTATTCCATTATTATAGACACAATGGCATATGATGATGGACCTCATCAAATATCCATAAACGTAAATGATACATTTAATAATATCGCAAATTTGGAAGCTTCAGTTACCTTTGATAATAAACCACCAACATTAACCATCAGCTCTGAAAACTTAACCAATAATGGTAAACATTTGTTACAAGGAACTTTCAATGATGAGCTTTCAGATGTAAAAAAAATCACAATTAATGGTCGCAACGTAGATTTTTTCACTAACAATCGGTGGGAAAAGCCTGTCACTTTAGTTAATGGAGAAAACAAGTTTTTAATAAGCATAGAAGATGAGGTTGGCAATAGTGCTGAATTTAGCACAGAAGTATTCTTCATTGAATCGACACCTGTTATTACTATTACTTCAGTATCGTCAACCAGTTCCCCTCAATTTGTGTTGCAAGGACAATATATCGATGAACAATCTCTCATAACCAGAATTACTGTAAATGGTGATAGTGCAATAATCAATATATTTGAAAAAAAATGGTCAATGCAGGTTTCCTTAGAAAATGGTCAAAATGAATTTACAATTGGCGCTGGAAATGATTTAGTTAATTTCACGGAACTTACTACTATAGTGACTTTGGCAATTCCGGATACCCAGAATCCAAGCGTGCCTTCTGATTTATTAGCTACTGCGGTGAGCGCCGAGAAAATAAATTTGAACTGGAAAGAGTCAACCGACCTAGGTGGCACCGTGTCCGGTTACAGGATTTTCCGTGATGATGGCGAAAATATGACTGAAATTGCTACCGCCACTAATACGAGTTATTCTGATACTGGACTCACAGCCAGCACCTTATACAGTTACACTGTGTCAGCCTTTGATAACGCTGAGCCCGCCAATGAATCCGCTCCATCAAATGCAGTGAATGTAACAACATTAGCTACACCTACAATAATCCGCGTGAATTCAGGTGGAAATCAGTATGTAGATGAATTAGGAAATATTTGGGCTGCGGATTTTGGTTTCAATACTGGCCACATCGGGACGCCTTTCAAGACAATTGCGAACACAACCAATCAACCATTATTTGACAATAACCGTTATGATTTAGATACGATAACTGAGCTAACACATGGCATGGATGTAACGCCCGAATTGCGATACAGCTTTTCAGTACCAAATGCGGACTACACAGTACGCTTATACTTTGCCGAAACTTTTAATGCACCTTACGGAGTTGGTGTAAGAGTTTTTGATATCAATATGGAAGGTATTAAAGTTTGGAAAAATCTAGATATATTTAAAGAAGTGGGCGCCGAAACACTGCTGATCAAGGAGAAAATCATTGCTGTTAATGATGAGCAGTTAGATATTGAGTTTTTGCACGGTCTGGCAGCTCATCCAATAGTTTCAGCGATCGAGATTTTACAATTACCATCAGGGCCTGATATTCGTGCACCCACTGTACCATCGGATTTTACTATCAATGCCGTAAGTGATACACAAATTAATTTAAGCTGGACGGCTTCTATCGATTTAGGCGGCGGTACTGTAGCCGGATACAATATTTATCGTAATGGTGGTGATACACCGATTGCGACCGTGACTGATACCGGTTATTCTGACACAGGGCTGACAGCAGAAACAATTTATAGTTATACCGTCTCTGCTTTTGATAATGCCCTACCCATCAACGAATCCATACCCACAAATGCAACGAATGCTGCCACATTAACGCCGCATGATACTCAGGCACCTACCACACCCACGGATTTTACAGTCACCGCCGTAAGTGATACACAAATCGATTTAAGCTGGACGGCGTCCAGCGATTTTGGAGGCGGCACAGTAGCCGGATATAATATTTATCGCAAAGGTAATGATACACCTATTGCGACCGTAACCGACACGAGTTATTCCAATACAGGACTCACAGCCAACACCTCATACAGCTACACCCTGTTGGCCTTTGACGATGCCATACCTCTCAATAAATCTATACCCACGAATGAAATGAATGTGACAACCTTAGTTTCACCTACACATATTCGTGTAAATTCAGGCGGAAACCAATATATTGATGAAGCTGGTGATATTTGGTCAGCAGATTTTGGTTTCAATACTGGCCATGCAGGATTACCATTTAAAACAATTGCAGGCACCGCCGACCAACCATTATTTTTTAACAATCGATATGATTTAGATACAAGCACTGAATTAGCTCTTGGACTAATTGTGACACCTAAGTTGCAATACAGCTTTACCGTTCCCAATGGTCAATATTTAATAAAACTATATTTCGCTGAAACCCACGCACCTGCATATACGGCTGGTGCTCGTGTATTTAATGTCAAAATTGAAGACATACTGATTTGGAAAAACTTGGATATATTTGCAGAAGCTGGTGCAGAGACCATGCTGATTAAAGAGAACGCTGTAACGGTATCTGACGGGCAAATCAATATTGAATTCCTGCATGGCTTGGCTGATCACCCAATGGTTTCAGCCATAGAAATCATTGGTACTTCCGTAGCGGATGCCGCACCGACAATTGATCCACTGAGCGGAACTTATTTCGGTCCAGTGGATGTAACACTGAATACATTAATGCCACGTGGGCAAATCTATTACACATTAGATGGTTCTGTTCCTACGCAAGCTTCAACACCTTATACTGCACCATTTGCCATATCGAGTAATGCTCAGCTAAGAACACGTGCATTTAATGGCGTCAATTCAAGTGGTACTTCAATTGCACATTTCACCGTGTTTACTGGTCCACTTAGCTATGACTTTACTTCAGGTAATGCTGGTGACTGGGTAACTATTGATGATTCTACAGGAGCCTCTAACTGGATTGTTACTGGCGGTGAGTTTGTACAAAGTAATGAACGCGGTATTGTTTACTTTGGTGCACCGACTGATGCACCAAGCTCATTTGATGGCACCTATCATCTGGGTACCTATGCTTATCTATCCACAGGAATGGGTTTAACTAACTATCGAGTCAGTTTGGATATGACACCAATACCAGATTCAAGTTGGTATGTGGTCGAAAACGGTCATGACATCGGGGTAATGTTCCGCTACGTCGATATTAATAATTACTATCGACTCTCATTAAACTCTGCCTACGGATTTGCACGTCTTGAAAAGAAAGTGGATGGCGTATTTACCACACTAGTGGTGGATGGGCGAGGTTATCAAGGTGAAAATCAAGTCATCAATATTACTATTGAGGTAATGGATGATTTGATTCATGTGTATGTGAATGGTGAAGCACGATTTGCCTTCCAAGATGCAGACCTCAGCACTGGTTCTATTGCCCTATATACACAAGATGGCGCAAAATTCGATAACATCGTTGTCAATAATAATAACATTGCACCGGCTATTATTATTGATGATCCATTGGCATACACCGTTGGTTTGGTTGATCAATTTACCGTTTCTGCGGTGGTAATGAATATGCCTGTAGGCGGTAGTGTTGAATTTGATATTGATGGCAGTTTATGTACACCAGTCACTGAAGACAGTCCAAGGTATTTTTTCGCAACCTGCCCTGTGGTCAGTGCTGGCGAACACACGGTCACCGCTATTCTCAAAGACTCGGGCAGTGTCCAGGTCGCTAGTGACACCAATGCTTTTGTTGGCTCATCGGGCGACAATTACGTGACGATTGGTGACAGTATTTCTAATGGTATTGGTGATAAATATCAAAGCGACAACGGATCTACCGATGGCAAGATCATTTCTTCCCAAGCTTATGCGTCAATATTGCACAATTTGTTAAATACCTCCAAATCAACACCGCAATTTGTCTTCAATGAAGGCATTTCGGGTGAAACGACAAGTGGCACCTTAAATACTCGCATTAATTCAATTTTGGAACGTCAATACAATATCAATCATGCCCTGGTGATGCTGGGAACCAATGACTCAGGAGGAACTACACCAATATTTCCGGGCATAAGCTGTGGAACAGCTTGCGATGGTACTTATCATGGTAATATGCAAGCATTGATTAATGTGATGAATTCCTCCGGTATCACAACGTTTATTGCTATACCCCCACCCGTATTTGATAGTGCTGATCCATTAAACTCTACGCGAAATAGTATTATTCAGAATTATATTACCGTTATACAAACTGAGCTGAACGGACATCACACAGGACCGGATTTCTTTACCTATTTCTTGAGTGTTGACGAAGATCGAAGAAGTTTATTTATTGATAACGTGCATCCCAATGCACTGGGACACAAGTTAATGGCATATCTTTGGGATCATTACCTCAATGGAAATTCAAGCCTGCCAAGCAGAAATCAGTTACCGTTAGTACTTGAAGATATTTGTGTCAGATTGACTTCTGCCAGCTGTGAAACCCCCTTGGTCTATAAACAAAATTTGTTAGAAGCCGATGGTGATCCGTATTACGTTGATGAAACATTTTCGTTAACAAACATTCCAGCAATTTTACAGGATGGACTATGGTTGAGTACCGCAAATGCTGATCAAGCGAATACACGCAATGATTATCTATCGTTTACGGTTGATCGAAATGTAGATGTCTATGTGGCTTATGATCCAGGTGCGACGACCTTGCCGGATTGGATGGCAGGTTTTACAGACACAACTCAGGACCTTGGTGTTACAGATACAGGTTCATCAACATTGAGGCTTTATCACAAAGCCTATATAGTTGGGGTAAACACTCCAGTTGATGGCACAATTCTACTGGGCGGTAATATGGCAGCAGGAGCAGTGGGTGCGAGTCGTAACTACGTCGTTATAATAAAATAATAAAAAATTATTATACATTTTGTTTCACAAAAAACTTTAATCAATTAAAACAGGCAGAATCACCATTATTCATCCGTTTGCTTGCGGACAAATACAAGAATCTCAATTGGTTTTTTTATCCCCATCGTCAATATTATTGGCGCCATAAATCGCTTATCAAGGAGTAAGCGCTCCACAAACTCTGTGTTATGTTGATTGTCTAACTCTTGTTTATCAAGCGGGTTACCTTTATAACCAGGAGCAGTTAATACAATATCTATATTCGATAAACTATCATCAATCTTTGCCCAATCAATCTCACCATGTTCATATCGCCAAAGCCACTTCGCAGTAATCTTCTGCCTTCGCATAATCCATGGAACCTTCATATGGTGACTACTAAAGGAAGTACCATTTCCTAAATGAGCAATAGAAGGTAAAAGCATATTATGCGACAAACCAACTTTACGAAGTGGCTCCCAATCCCATTGAGCATGATCAGCGTAGACAAAAATCCCTGATGGTCCAGCGCCAAAAAAACCCCGCTCTTCTGCAATACGTTGAGCCTCCTCTGGATCAACTTTGGGTGACATAGCTATTTGAAATAATTGAAACCCAAACATAACTGTCAATACAATAGTTGATGTCGGTTTACGAAGCCATTGATTATTTGAAATCAATAGTCCCACAGCAAGAGAAAACGGAATTAAAGCAACTATGATAAATCGTACGCTTTGATTGTTACCTATAATTTGTAGCATAATGATAGGTAATATGGCAGCTAAACACACCCAAAGCACCGAGCGGTTTTTGTTGCTAAGTTTTATATTTACAGCTAAAAAGTATCTAAAAAATAAAATAATACTTAAACCTGTGACAAGTAAAGTCAATGTAGGACCAAGAGCCTGGTAGGCATACAAAACAGGCATTCCTGTCAGTTTTTCCCACAATGAAGGACTTAAAGCATGTCTTGTAAATCCAGACCCTGCATAAAGTGCATAATCCAACATGGATTTTAAATTTAATATCCACCAAGGAGCTGCTAACATTGCCCCAAGCGCTGAGGCTTTAAGTAAAAAAAGCGGACTTGGACCAATGATTACTTTTCGAAAACTTAGTATGAACGCAACAAGAATCACTGGACCGGCAACAAAAATAAAAGTTAGTTTTGACCAGGCACCAATACCTAGCGCAACACCAAGGCCCACCCACTTCAGCCAATGATTATCTCTTTGATCCCAAGTACTAAATAGAAAATAAAACATTGCAGCAATCGCAAATATCAGTGGCAATTCAGTGCCATAATATTTGTTCACACTTAATATGAGCGGACACAAAATTAGAAAAATAACTGAAAATGCACCATTAACTGTACCAGCAAGGCTAGCAGCTGTAAGATAGACAAACACTAGACTTAGCAAGATAAAAACAAGGCTAATTATTCGTAATGTGGTGAGAGAAAAACCATCCCACAAGCTTGTTAAAGGTAATACTGATAATCGATACGCCGGAGGTTTAGCCCTATCCTTGTACAGTATTGACCTAGCTAAACCCTTAACACCACGCTCGTCCAATGCCATAATATCACTTTGAACTTGATTCAAATAAACCGCCTCATCCATATGCCCCGCAAATGGGTGATCAGCTACCCACTGAAATGCAGTAATGAATGCAACAGTGACAACGATGAGTGCTACGAAGTGCCAATATATCGTTATTGCTGAATTAGGAATGCTATTTACTCCAGATCTAGAATTATCATTATTCGACAATATTACAAATCTCCTCCATATTTAATACTCAAGTATACGCCCAATCATACAATCATTTCATAATTTAAATAATCTATAGTGTTTAACCAATAGCATGTTGATCATCAACAAACTTACGTAAATCACACTAAAACACGACATACTAATGATTGTCGTTTAGAAAATCTTCGCAATTGCTGTAATTGTTACAATCACATTGCAATGCATATTAAAATGCCCATTCACAAACAGCAAAAAATGCACCAATGAAAAGCCAATCCATAATATCCATCATCAGTTATCGCTTAACTAACTAAAAATGGCAGAAAAATTGCTAATTTTATAATCGTTCGTTAAAACTTAGACGGTACTTGTTTATTTTAAAGGCTCATATCAACATAATACTATGGATGATTTTGGTCTCCGGCTGACAAAACCCAAAAAATAAAACAAACAAATGCCTGGATATTTGATAGCTAAACTAGCCATACTATTTTAGCACCTATTAGAAAAGAAACGTTATTGATTTAGTTACCAACTCGCGGAAGCTCATAAACCATGATACGCTTCGCATTGCTATTCTAAACTAGAATAATTCAAATTATTTTGCAATGAGAACTGCTGGCTTCATCAGCACAAGAAAGCGATAAGAATTTATTCAACTAAAAAGAAAAAGCTAACCTTATCAAATGTGACAAAAATATATTGAGGAGATTTAATGGAGATTGGGATAGTGGTGCCTTGTTACAATGAAGAAGCCGTATTAGCTGAAACATCTAAACGCTTAACAAACCTGATTGAAGAATTAATCAAGGACAACCAAATTTCAGAAACGAGCAAGATCTGGTTTGTTGATGATGGTAGCAAAGATAGAACTTGGAAGATCATTGAAGAACTCGCCATTGCAAATCATTATATTACCGGTATTAAGTTATCCAGAAATCAGGGGCATCAAAATGCCTTGCTTGCTGGCCTTTCAACCGCAGAAGGGGATGCATTAATTAGCATTGATGCAGATTTACAAGACGATATACTATGTATTAAAGAGATGGTTAGTGAATGGCAAAAAGGGGCCGATATTGTTTATGGCGTAAGAAAAAAGCGTGAAACTGACACTGCATTTAAGCGCATCACCGCTTTAAGTTTCTATAAAATAATGGGATTAATGGGGGTCGACGTTGTCTATAATCATGCTGATTTCAGACTAATGAGTCGCTCTGCCGTAGAAAGCCTTAAAGAGTATAAAGAGGTTAACCTCTTTCTTCGTGGAATTATACCTCTGCTCGGCTTTAAAACCGCAAATGTTTTTTACGATAGACACGAACGCTTTGCAGGCGAATCTAAATACCCTTTAAAAAAGATGATTGCCTTTGCACTTAATGGTATTACTTCGTTCTCAGTTGTTCCCTTAAGAATAATCACTGTTTTAGGCTTTTGTGTGTTTGCTCTTAGCGCGCTAATGAGCTTATGGGTTGTCGGCGTAAAAGTTTTTAGTGACGAAGCTATTCCTGGCTGGGCCTCAACCGTTCTTCCCACATATTTTATCGGAGGAATACAAATATTATGCATTGGCGTCATCGGAGAATACCTCGGCAGGATATACAACGAGACAAAAGAACGCCCACGCTATTTTATAGGCCAAGTTTTTCCAGAAAGACGCACAAATGATAACTCTTCCTCTGAAACGCCAAAAAACAAAAATACATTACATCATTTAGACCGACGCGGTCATTCCTCAGAATTTCGTGACCTATAACCTCCCCCAAGGATATAAAATTTACTGTGGAGCTTCGGGTATGCGGATAAGAACAAAAATAAGCCCCAGAGTTGGAAACAAATTTCGAGCAACTCAACTTAGCAAACCAAAATACAAAACAATACGAAATAGATAATATCTTTATAAAACTTCAGCTTACTAAATTTACTGCTCATGCATACAGACAGCCATAACGAACAAACCAAAAATCAACTTATAAAATTCTCAATTGTAGGTATTATCAACGTGAGCATCAGTTTTGTTGTATTTTACTTTTGCTACCATTTACAAATCACCTCTTTTATACTCAATCTGCTTGGCAGTATTGGTGACACTCTACAAAATTTATTGATTTCAATTGGTTTTGAATCTATTGACGGAGCTGTTTCCAATGTTATTGGATATGCTGCTGGTATGATAAATAGCTTTTTCTTAAACAAATTATGGACTTTTCAAACAAAGTCCAACACTTTGCGCCAAGCTCATCGCTTCTTTATATTGAATATTATCGGTTTAGTACTGAGCACATCGATTTTATTCTTATTTGTTGATGTTATTAACTGGCCATATATTCCAGTATGGATTTTTTCCACAGGTCTAGTTATGGTACTTAATTTTTTAGGTAACAAATATTGGGCGTTTGCAGAAACTACAATTCCAACAACTAAGGCAAATTAATGCTTCATCAAACTGAACGAGCAATTTACAACCAAAATATTTATTACTACTAACATACAACACATTGGCGTTTCCATTTTGATAACATTAGCTGAACATATCATTGAGTATTAACTAATCTATATAATACCGATTCTAGATCAAAGTTAGCTCAGTTTATGCCATAATTAACGCAATATATTTGTACTGGATGAACATTTTTCTCAGTAGTAAAAATTACAATTTAAATTTAGAGTGAAATATGCGCATATTTAAATACTTCGCTTCAGGCAGCGGGCGACAGATCATAAAAATGCTTTACTTAGCAATCATTAATATTCAGTTCAAACTGTTCAATTATACACCCACTGACAAATCGTGCATTGTTTTTGCGCCCCATCAAGATGATGAAACTCTTGGATGTGGAGGAACGATATTACTGAAAAAACATCAAGGGGCATCAGTTAAAGTCGTATTCATGACAGATGGAAACAACTCTCATAAACACATGTTCCCAGACGATTTACGTGACATTCGAAGAAAAGAGGCAATAGCTGCATGCAACATTCTCGGAATAAATGAGCAGGATGTTATATTTCTTGACAATGAAGACGGTAAACTTACTGAAAATATTGATCAGGCAACTAATCAAGTTTTAGAAATTTTGAATAAAACTACACCTCAAGAAATTTATATACCTTATATTGGAGACCATCACCCAGATCACAAAGCAACAAACCAAGCAGTTACTAGCGCCATGAATATAGCAGGAAAAACAACAACAGTATTTGAATATACCACATGGTTTTGGGACCACTGGCCAATTGTCGAAGTTAAAATCAGAAGAAAAAAAGATTTTATTGACCACCTTAAGAAAGTAAGTACTAGGTCTTTTTTTCATATTCTAAGTGACTTACGATGTTCAATACTAGTTTATGATACTCTAAATACTAAGCGAGACGCATTATATCAACACGAATCACAATTGAGCAGAATGAACAACAATGAGAAATGGTTTATATTAGGTGACGTGTCCAATGGCGACTGGTTAGAACGCTTTTTTCAGGATCGTGAAGTATTTCATCGATATACTTTTATAGGAAATAAAAATTGAATCATCAAAAACAAGGCTGAATTCAAATAGTAATAATTTTTCAAAGAAAACTGAAGTTTTTGAATTATATCAAAACTATTTAAAATATTTATAATCAACGGAAAAAGATGCTGAATTATGCAAAATACTTCTTATTATGGTGAAGATTTAATATTTATTATTTCGCAACCTAGATCAGGATCAACCCTTTTACAACGAATACTATCAGGTCACCCAGACATTCAAACATCTGCTGAAACCTGGCTAATGCTCCATCCTCTTTATGCCCATAAAACTCAGGACATTAATAGCATATACAACACTGAGTGGGCTTCAATTGGTGTAAAAGAATTTATAGATAATTACACTGATGGTCCAGAAGTATACGATGATGCATTGAGACTGTGGGCTCATACCATTTACGGAAATGCTTTAAAAAAAGGAAATAAAAAATTCTTTCTGGACAAAACTCCGAGATATTTTTTTATAATTCCAGATTTATATCGACTATTCCCTAAAGCAAAATTTATTTTCTTATTAAGAAATCCAATGGCTGTTCTGGCTTCAGAAATCAATACTTATATAAATGGTAATTGGCCATTTATGAGTGAACTTGCTCCTGATTTAGTTGATGCACCTAACTTGATATTAGAAGGAATTGAAATACTTGGTTCAAATGCTATTACAATTCATTACGAAAAATTTGCTTCTGATCCTGAAACCAACATAGGAGAGCTTTGTAAAAAGATGGACTTAAAATTTCATTCGTCAATGCTAGATTACTCAAAGACTGAGGCACCTGTAGGCCGCCTTAATGACCCTACAGGCATTCATCAACACACTAAAACAAGCAATACCAGCATAGACAAATGGAAAAAAATGGCTGATGACCCTCAAGAGCAGCATCTTGCCATCAACTATTTAAAAAGCCTTGGCAGACATACAATTGAGAAATATGGCTATTCGTACGATGATATTGAAAAAGAGCTTTCAAAATCCAATTCCAACACTTCCAGCGCTAAACCAATTTTTCCTTGGGACATTGCAATTGCTCCAAAAGAAAAATGGGGATTTAAAGAAAAATTCGTCGCTGACACATATTTTGCCAGCCAAAATAAAAATAAATTTGTAGGAAATGTAACTGCATTAGTAAATGCATTTAGTAGATTACTTAATAAATTCAAATAAGGATTGAAAACATATTTTAAGCACTTATTAGATATAAATAGTTCACTTTGATTTGAAAGCATACTATATTGCTAATGAAACACTTACCGGGGACTGATTAAACAACCTATAGGGAAATTGTTTTATGCTTAAAGAAAGCGAACCATTCACCCCAAATGCAACAACATTAGAGATTGTTACCAATTGTATTGACAAAATTAATTCAGATAATGATGGGCTTATAGATTGGTTTGACTCTTATGCAAATTACCATAAGAAACGAATAGCCTTCGATATTGACTTAATACTAAAAAACCTCCCTCTTAACACCAAAGTACTCGAATTTGGCTCCATACCTCTACTATTTACTTCTGCATTAAGTGAATGCCAATATGAAGTCACAGGTATAGATATAGCACCTGAAAGATTCGCCTCTTCTATCAAACAACTTGGCCTATCGGTATTAAAGTGTGATATAGAAAACGAAAAATTACCTTTTGAAGATAATTCATTTAATGCAATCGTTTTTAACGAACTCTTCGAGCATTTACGAATAAATCCTAATTACACGATGCGAGAAGTATTCCGAATACTCAAACCCAACGGCACATTATTTTTATCTAGCCCTAACCTTAAATCACTTGACGGTCTATTAAATTATTTAATTAAAGATCAAGCGTATTCGTGTTCGGGCAACATCTATGACGAATACGATAAACTGTATAAACTCGGTCATATGGGTCATGTACGAGAGTACACTAAAACCGAAGTAATTACTTTTTTTGAACGAATTGGATTTACGATCGAAAAAGTTATTTATAGAGGAGAATTGAGTTTAAAAGAATACAATCTAATCGCACGAATTCTACCCACATTACGACCTTTTATTAGTTATGTAATGCGAAAACCACCGGAATAGTCCTAGTACATACACATGTAAATATTTGATTCTAATAATTTGCTTAATTTAAAACATTTCCCTATATTTAGTAAAATGCTCTACTAATTAACATTATTTTGGGTTGGATTGGGTTTAGCATAAAGTAATTGAAAACTCTCTTAGTGATTTATCTATACTAATCATTTTAGGAAATGATTTTTATACCCAGAGATCAGTATACTCTGAAAAAAATGTGAATAACGTACATAATTAACATCCAATTAGAAAGACTCTTTCGCTACTTATTCAATATTTTATAACAACACTAAACAGAAATCATCCAACAACAACTACTGATAATCTAGTTGCAAAACACTCAAATTATGTAAGCCAAAAAAATGAATACTAATCATCGTCGTGCCTATCATCATGTCCATCATCATGTCCATCATCATGTCCATCATCAGTGCTTTGAGAATACAAAGTTGCTGCAGACAAACTAACATTACCGCCCCAATATTTTTCTTCTAAAATATAACGTACCACTAAAGTCTGATCGTTAGATAATGCCTTAAAATTCAAGGTAACAACTCTATCTATTACTCCATAGCGATTATCAATTGTGACAACATACGGTGCAACACTTCCATCACTTAAACTTGCCTCTAAACGCCCTCGACCTGACCAGGCACCTACATAAAGCTTGAGGGTTTTTTGAGCCGTACCAGCTGGTAGTACAACTTCAAACCCATTACCTTCCCCGCTTACATATATACCTGTTGAGGTATAATTTTCATAGGAAGTGGGTGTACCAGAACTCCAGCCAAATGCAACTCGTCGATTATAAGGCGCTTCAAATCTCGAAGCATTTCTATCACCAATAATAGAAACATTGCTAATTTGTTGATTAACTGAAGCCTTATGATTAAAGCTTGATGCTCTATACAAACCCCAGTGCGCCCAATCAGTAGTACCTTCATTACTTAAACTTACTCCAGAAGGTGGTGCAGTTGAAGATCCAGATAAAAGCGCGGTACCTCCAGGTAACACGCTAATAGAAACACTTGATTCACTATAATCTCCATTTCCATCAGTTGCTCTAATTATTGCTGTATATGGGCTGGCGCTTGATGCACCACTAAGCGGAGACCATTCAAATAAACCAGTACCATTTCCATTGTCAGAAAAGCTTGCTCCATTAGGTAAGGTCGTAGCACTTAAAATTATTGGCGCCGGACCATCGGTATCCGTTGCCGAAACCGTAACACTTAATAAATTTCCTTCCATCACGGTTTGATCGGCAATTGGCGTAATGCTGGGCGCTTGATTCACCGGTGCCGCGGTGACCGTAATCGACACCATCTGTTCTGAAAATGCACCAGCATTATCCATCGCGGTAATGGCCAGCAAATACGGAACTGCGCTTGCAGCGCCAACACCGGGCGTCCAGGTCAACACAGCATTGCCATTACCTTGATCCACAAAGTTTGCGCCCGCAGGTAAGGCTGAGGCACTTAAGACCAGGGGTGCTGGACCATCGCTATCTGTGGCCGAAACCGCAACACTTAATAAATTTCCTTCCATCACGGCTTGATCAGCAATTGGCGTAATGCTGGGCGCTTGATTCACCGGTGCCGCCGTTACGGTAATCGACACCACCTGTTCTGAAAATGCACCGGCATTATCCATCGCGGTAATGGCCAGCAAATACGGAACTGCGCTTGCAGCGCCAACACCGGGCGTCCAGGTCAACACAGCATTGCCATTACCTTGATCCACAAAGTTTGCGCCCGCAGGTAAGGCTGAGGCACTTAAGACCAGAGGTGCCGGACCATCGCTATCTGTGGCCGAAACCGCAACACTTAATAAATTTCCTTCCATCACGGCTTGATCAGCAATTGGCGTAATGCTGGGCGCTTGATTCACCGGTGCCGCGGTGACCGTAATCGACACCATCTGTTCTGAAAATGCACCAGCATTATCCATCGCGGTAATGGCCAGCAAATACGGAACTACGCTTGCAGCGCCAACACCGGGCGTCCAGGTCAACACAGCATTGCCATTACCTTGATCCACAAAGTTTGCGCCCGCAGGTAAGGCTGAGGCACTTAAAACCAGAGGTGCCGGACCATCGCTATCTGTGGCCGAAACCGCAACACTTAATAAATTTCCTTCCATAACGGCTTGATCAGCAATTGGTGTGATCGTGGGCGCTTGATTTGTTTCAACAGTTTGTAATGTGGCTGCATTAAGTGTGACATTACCAACACCAGAAGCCATTGTATAAGTTAAGGTAAGCGTCTGCCCTTCTGAAGCAGCACTAAAATCAATTTCAATCACACGGTCAATTGGACCAGTAAAGTTTTCAACACTAACTGTATAAGGAGAAGCACTATTATCACTCAAGCTAACTTGCACCAAACCATTGGCTGACCATGCGCCTAAATAAACACGTAGTGTTTTAGTTGAGGTATCAGCTGGCACCGACAATTGATAACCATTGCCGATATTATTGAAATATAATCCAGCATTAGTGCTATCACTTACTACAGGGACACCATCAAACCATTCATGTAAAATGCGAACACCTGTTGGTGGCTGAAACCGATTTGGTGCTAGGGCACCAAGTAATGTGTAATCACTTATTTGAGAGGCAACATTAGCTTTGCGATTGAGGCTTGTAGCACTACTTGCTCCCCAATGCACCCAATCCGATGAACCTTCAGCTGATAGATTTACCGTAGCTGTGGGAATGTTAGATGAGGCAAGCAATAACCCACCCGATGGTGCCGTATCAACACGAATCACTATCGACTGCTCAGAGAATGCACCAGCCCCATCAGTTGCAGTAAAGGTAACACTATAAGGACTATTTATTGTATCAGCCTCAACTGGTGTCCAGTTTAATGTACCGGCTCCAGCTCCATTATCGATAAACTCTGCCCCATTTGGTAGCTGTGACGTCGTTAGTACTATTGGTGCTGGCCCATCTGAATCAGTTGCATTAACAGATACACTTAATAAATTACCTGCTATCACATCCCTGTCGCCTATTGCTACCATGACAGGGGCTTGATTAACAGGCATAGCTGTAACAGTAATCGAAGTGGTTAATTCGGAGAATGCACCAGCATCATCTGTGGCTATAAATGTGACATAGTACGGACTATCTACAGACTCTCCAGCCAAAGGTGTCCACTCAAGAGAACCTGTTCCATCACCGTTGTCGTTAAAAACCGCACCTAACGGTAAACTCGATGTGCTCAACACAATAGGAGCCGGACCGTCAACATCAATAGCATTAATTGGCACTACCAAGAGATTTCCTTCGATAACACTCTGCTCACCAATATTCGAAATATTCGGCGCTTGGTTAATACCTGCCTGATTAATAGTTATTGAAACCACTTGCTGTGAAATTGCGTTAGAACCATCAATTGCATTAAAAGTAATTGAATATGGGCTATTTAATGTATCATCTGAATTTGTTACCCAATAAAAACGACCGGTTCCATCTCCATAATCTGTGAATGAGGCTCCAGCAGGTAAGACATCAGTATTAATACTAAGCGGTGCCGGACCATCAGGGTCACTTGCTGACACGATGAAATCGAGCACTTGCCCTTCAACTACCGTTTTATTGTCTATTGGTAACAAGATAGGTGAATTGTTAGTAATGGCACTTTCTAAAGCCGCTGCAGAAAAAGTAATATTCCCAACACCATAGTTATCAACAAGTGTATAACTAATTCGTAAAGATTGGCCATCTGAAAGCGCTTTATATTGCAATGTTATTAACTTATCAATTGCCCCATTAGGATTGTCAATTGTTGCCACATAAGGCGAGGCACTACCATCACTCAATGTTGCTTCTAATCGACCTCGGCCAGTCCATGCACCAACATATAGTTTAATCGTTTTAATAGTCGTATCAGCAGGAACAGTTAACTCAAAACCATTGCCCACACCCAACATGTATACTCCTGCGGTGGTAGCTGAAACATCAGCAACAGGAGTACCTCCGGACCAACCATAATCAACACGAGCTCCAGCAGGTGCTTCAAATCGGGCTACTCCCCCTCCAATAGGCGTCAGGTTGCTAATCAATTGATTTACACCAAACTTATGATTAAAACTTGATGCATCGGTTAATCCCCAATGTGCCCAATCCGTATTTCCTTCCAAACTTAAATCTACACTCGCGGGTGCATCTGCAATAATGCCAGAGAGATTTGCTTCACTAATTTGTCCAATTGGTCTGGTTTCCTGACGCAATTGATCGTTAAATGACTGAGCAAGAGCTTGTAAAGAGTTAACAACGTCCGGTTGCTGCGAGAATAAATTATTCTGCTCTACAGGATCTGCGGATAGATCATAAAGCTCTGTTCCAACAACTTCTTGGTTATTGACCTGAACATGCAGCTTCCACTTTCCCGCTCGCACAGCTTCCAAACTTTGGGTCTGATCAATTGTGTCATCAAAATTTTGATTATAAAAATATAGAGCCTCATGAGGTGACGTTGCATTTGGCTGCCCTGACATTAAAGGCCATAAATCTTTACCGTCAATAACGCGATCAGTTGGAATTGTTGCACCAGCTAAATTTCCGAATGTAGGATATAAATCTATATGTGAAGCCATTTCAGAATTTACAACACCTTCGGGAATTCGACCTGGCCATGACATAATCATAGGAACACGAATACCACCTTCCCAATTAGTACCTTTACCACCTTTTAGCGGACCAGCTGAACCACCGTCAATACCATATTCCAGCCATGGACCATTGTCAGAACTAAAAACAACTAGCGTGTCTTTTTCTAAATTTAACTCAGCAAGTTTTGCGAGAATTCGTCCCACATTCCAATCTATTTCTTCAACGACATCACCATACAAACCACCTTGTGATTGCCCTAGAAATTGAGGTGATGGAAAAAGTGGAACATGTGGAGCGTTTAACGGCAAATATAAGAAAAAGGGTTGATTTTGATTTTGTTCAATAAATCCTAACGCCTGCTCGGTAAATCGACTAACTAATGTTGTTTGATCAGGATTCAGCTCAATGACTTGCTGATTATCATATACCGGCATGTCAGGAAAAAAGCCAACAGGGAAGGTTTTAATACCTAATCCTGCAGCACCGGTTAATGCAGCCCTTTCACGTGCAGCTATTAATCGCGGATCTTCATTTTCATGTGACTCAATCAACGGGTGAAATGGCCACATATCATTGGAATAAGGCAGTCCGTAAAATTGATCAAATCCATTGTTTAACGGCATAAATGTCGAATGATCACCTAAATGCCATTTTCCAAAAACTCCCGTCGTATAACCCTGTGGCTTCAGCAATTCAGCAACAGTTATCTCATCTGGATTAATGCCAGTGCTATCATTTGGAAAACGTGAACGCGTCATTCCAAGTCTAGGTGAATAAGAACCTGTCATAAGAGATGCGCGATAAGGTCCACATACCGGTGCCGCATAAAAATCTGTAAAACGAGTACCATTTGCTGCCAATTGATCCAAATTCGGAGTTCGAATATTCGTTGAGCCATAAACACCAAGGTCTTGATAGCCTAAATCATCAGCAAGAATAAAAATAATATTTGGTGCGGAGCCTGCTGGATCAGATACATTTATTATTACATTTGCTGAAGCCACTAAACCTTGACTATCAGTAATCGTATAAGTAAAAGTTTCCTCTCCTATAAAACCAGCTACAGGTAAATAACTTATAAAATCACCATTTGGAGATATGCTCACAACCCCACCTTGGCTAGGCGTAGTAATGTTTGTAATAGTAATACTATCCCCAAGATTTGGATCATAATCGTTTGCCAAAACAGGTAAGTCAGTTGCTTGAACTAAATTATCAACAGTAATGCCGTCATCAACTGCAACCGGGGGAATATTTGTTAGTGGATTTGCCAGTTGAAGAGCAGCGGCTTGCAAGGTGATATTACCCCCTGCATAAGGATCTTCTATTGTGTATCTAACAATGAGAGACTGATTTAAGCTTGTAGTACTAAATTGAATATTGATGATGCGATCAATCGCCCCAGTTGGATTATCAATAAACGTCACATAAGGCAGTTCACTACCATCAGATAAAGTTGCCTCTAGTTTTGCTTTTGCACTCCAGGCACCAACATACAATTTAAGTAAATTTTGTTGGCTATCAGCAGGTATCGTCAGTTGAAATCCATTAGAAAGCCCCGTGATATAGAGCCCAGATGTAGTATCGCTTACATTTGTTGTTGGCACTCCATCATTCCAAGAGTAACTGACTCTAGCACCAGGAGGAGCCTGAAAACGATTTGGAGCCAACCCACCAATCAAAGAAAAATTTTCAATAATCGGTAAGATACCCGCTTTACGATTTAGACTTGTTACATCATCTAATCCCCAGTGAGCCCAATCTAAACTGCCTTCGGCTGTTAAGTTTACAGTACTCTGTGCGGGTATATTAACACCTGATATTGCAGAAAACGTTGGGGAAGCAAATATCGATAACAATACAAATATGAATATGTGAGACGAAAAATTTTTCCAATTTTTGAAAATTTTATTATGTCCAACTAAGAAGTTTTTAAGACACGAGCTAACTATAGGAAAGCTAATTCCGATGAATTTATTCTTAAACATTGATGACGACCTAATTTTTTTAATTTTTTTAACGTTATTTGTAGCGTATTAAAAACATATCTAGTATCTAGGCAGACTTACCTAAATATGATCTATCAAAATGCTTCCCCAACACTCCACAATACGATCAATTATTGCACAGCCAGACAATATTGAACACTCTTAATTTTGGACAAATATGGCTCCCAAAACCCAAAACATTCCTTGATGCTAATCACTGGATAACGGAATATATCACAATAAAATGATCAAACACTTAAAGACCATAAAGCCCGCATCCAATTAACTGAAATTGGTGTTAGTTATTAACCATACCCTACAAATTGATCAGCTTTGTAACAAAAATCAATAACATATGCGGATCATAAATGTTCTCAATGCGATTATTACACAATCATATTTCATATTAATTAAATACATCTTCTACAACTGTTAAGATATATGGGTAAATAAAATCAAAATAGATTTCGCTTCAAAAATATGAATGAATTGCGGGATAAATCTAACGAAAGGAAGGGAACGGAACTGTTATTTTTTCACTCACTTGTATTCCTTCACATATTTGATGCAAGAAAATATATGAAGGAATTAATTAGCATCAATAACAATAAAACGTGGTTCTAGAAGTGTATCTATTAACAATATAGAAACTACATAACTAATTGTATGCTCACTGTTTTGTTAACAGCCCGTCTGGACACTAATGTAATTCAGTCTCAGAAAAAATTCGCATGCCCACTTTTTCAACACTCTTTAACCACAAACGAAACTTAATCGTTTCCTGACTAGAATAAGTGACCAACACATCGGCAATAATATTACCACTACTACGTAGTTCAGCATTTAATATTTGAAATTGCGCATTACTATAAATTCTTTGCAGAAAACCAGAATAAGTAGGATTGCTCAGCATACTCGACTTGCGAGTAAGCGCATCATCAACCAACAAGCTACGAACTATTTCTGTATCTCCCTCCATAAGGGCCTGCATGTATTGATTAGCAACCATGCCAGCCTCTGTTACATTTGTGCTAGAGAGTGGTTGCGCCACTGCTAAATTAGTCTGCAATGCAACAACGCCAAGTAATATATAAAAAGCTAATCCAAATGATTTTATATTTTGAAGCATGTCAATAATCCTTTTATTCTCATTGTTCTTTTACAATGACGACATAGTTACGACCCGCACCCACTGCGCCAGTTGCTAAGTTTCCGCCTAACTGAATCGTGCCATCAGCTGGTGTGTCCACACCAATGACATACGTTTTATGATACAGTTTTAAAGTTGACGAACCCGCATCTGTTACACCAAGGTCCTGAGTTGTATCTGTAAAACCTGCCATCCAATCCGGTAATGTCGTCGCACCTGGGTCATAAGCCACATAGACATCCACATTTCGGTCAACCGTAAACGTTAAATAGTCATTACGAGTATTTGCTTGATCAGCATTTGATGGCCTCAACCATAGTCCATCTTGCAAAATTGCTGGAATGCTTGTTAACGAAAAGGTTTCATCAACATAATACGGATCACCATCGGCTTCTAACAAATTCTGTTTATACGCCAGAGGTGTTTCGCAGCTGGCAGAAGTCAATCTTATACAGATATCTTCAAGTACCAACGGCAACTGACTTCTAGTTGGCAAACTGGTATTTCCGTTTAGGTAATGATCCCAAAGATGCGCCATTAATAGATGACCCAAAGCGTTTGGATGTAAATCATCTATAAATAAACTTATTCGGTCCTGGCCAGCATCTAAAAAATAACTATAGAAATCTGGCCCTATTTGATGACCTGATAATTTAGTTTGTATCACGGGTATATAGCCCTCAAGACCCAACTCCACATTACGTAGAATGGTCTTATTTCTTCCGGCTTTATCACCAAATGCTGGCGGTGGATATGCGATAATTGGTGTTATTCCATTAGACAACAGCAGATCTATGATTGCTTGCATATTACCCCTGTATGTTCCATCGCAACCCGCTCCAGTGCAATCAAAGCCCGAATCTATAGGAGTCAACCCAGAAGAATCATTAGTACCTAACATAATTAGGGCTTTATTAGCATTATACTGACGCTCCAAAATTGAATTAATACGGTTGTTTAAAGTGCCGTTGGTAGTTTCACCTGAAATACCTTCATTAAAGACAAATTGTGGTGTTGATTTCGAGGTATTTAACAAATCGTGCAACACTGACGCATAAGCTTGGGAAGAAATGATCTTGCCATCGATAGATCCATTGTCGCTTTGATATTTATCACCAATACCATTCGAAATACTGTCACCAATCGTCACGTAATTGTCGCCCGATGAGCCAACAAAAGCATTGATGTCACTAGCGACCTGGACACTGCCCGAGTCCTTGAGAATAGCGGTGACCGTGTGTTCGCCAGCACTGACCACAGGACAGGTTGCGGAAAAATACCCAGGACTGTCTTCAGTTACCGGCGTACACAAACTGCCATCAATATCAAATTCAACACTACCGCCTGCAGGCATATTCATTACAACAGCAGAAACGGTAAATTGATTAACTAAACCAACGGTGTATGCCAATGGATCATCAATAATAATAGCCGGTGCAGTGTTATTATTATTGACAATGATGTTATCGAATTTTGCGCCATCCTGCGTATACAGTGCGATTGAACCACTACTAAGATCTGTATCTTGAAAAGCAAATCGTGCTTCACCATTCACATAAACATGAATCAAATCATTCATTACTTCAATAGATATATTAATGACTTGATTTTCGCTTTGATAACCTCGCCCATCCACCGCTAGTGTGGTAAATACGCCACCCACTTTCTTTTCAAGACGAGCAAACCCATAGGCAGAGTTTAATGAGAGACGATAGTAATTATCAATATCGACATAACGGAACATCACACCAATATCATGGCCGTTTTCGACCACATACCAACTCGAATCTGGTATTGGTGTCATATCCAAACTGACCCGATAGTTAGTTAAACCCATTCCTGTGGATAGGTAAGCATAGGTACCTAGATGATAAGTACCAGCAAACGAACTTGGCGCATCCGTCCAGGTTTCTCGAGGCTCTGCTATGGGAAAAACAATGCCTCGCTCATAAGACTGTACAAATTCACCACCAATAACACTCCAGTTTGATACACCAGTAGAATCATTGACAGTAACCCAATCACTGACATCAGCAGAAGCGAAATCATAGCTAAGTGGCCCAGCAAACACGGTGAAATGTGCAACTGAAGTGCTACTTGAATTAACGCCATTAAATGCACGTGTTTTTAGCTGAGCATTACTCGATATGGCAAATGGTACGGTATAAGGTGTTGAAGCTTGCGTAGGAACAGAGCCATCCAATGTGTAATAGATTTGCCCACTTGGCATCGCCGTATTAAGTGTGACATCCACTGGACCGAAATAAGTACCGCCCAGTGGATCAATTGTCGGTGCGGCTTCCGCTACGGAAGTAGCAACGATTTCTATGGCTGAAACCATTGGATGATCAGCCAGGCCATGCAGGAATTCAATATTGATTTGTCCATCTGATACTGTTACCGCGTTCTCTTTAACCAACATGGTTTCTGATCCCACTGCGGCAAACACATCAAGGTCTTTCCAAACCAGATGACCTTCCATGGCAACGTCAAATACGCGCAAACCAGCACCATAAAGCGGAGTATAAGTTTCAGCAAAATATAACCTTACAGTGTACTGACCATTTGGTATCGCGAAACTGTACATCAATTCAGGATCTGGTAATAAATCAAAACGATTGTTATCAAATAATGGTTGATCACTGGTACCTGCTATTGTTTTATAGGGCCCACCAGCGCCACCAATATTAAAACCATAATCAGCTGACCAGACATTTCCAAATCCATCAGTATATTGACCACCACCTGAGTTCACACGAATTGCTGTAGGCGCAACGAAGGTTGTTGCGTTTGCAGCAGCTGATTGGGCTGATTCATTGGCTGGCGTGGCATCATCAAATGCAGACACAGTGTAACTATAGTTCGTATTGGCCGCTAACGCGGTATCAGAGTAACTGGTTCCGGCCACTGAGGTAACAAGAACGCTATCACGATAAATATTGTAGCCAGCTACATTGCCACCACCAACATCCGTGGACGCTGACCAACTCAAATCAATTTGCGTATCACTGGTTGCTGTTGCGCTCAAAGTCGTTGGCACAGTTGGTGGTTGAATATCACGTGCTGCAAGTGTAGTGGCAGTTGCTGCACTTGATTCCGCAGATTCATTGGATATAGCGGCATCATCGAAAGCAGATACTGTATAACTATATAACGTCTCTGCAGTCAATCCCGTATCGGAATAGCCCGTTGTTGTCACTGTCGCAATTGGTGTACCGCTACCATCTCGATAAATATTGTAGCCAGCAATTAATCCACCACCATTATCAGTCGAAGCTATCCAGCTCAGATCAATTTGTGTATCACTGGTTGCGGCAGCATTTAGACCAATTGGAATAGAGGGTGCCTGACTATCTACTAAAGTAGTCCGATTAACAACGGAAGTTTTTGCTGACTCGTTCGCTGGCGAAGTATCATCAAATGCTGAAACAGTATATCCATATGCGGTGTTTTCTGTCAGATCCGTATCGGAATAACTGGTGCCGACGACTGTCGCAATTTCGGTTGCACCGCCATCACGGAAAATCTTATAACCCGCGACCGTACCGCCACCCAGATCGGTGGACGCCGCCCAGCTTAAATCAATTTGACTGGCGCTGATTGCAGTTGCGGTTAAACCTGTTGGTACCGTCGGCGC
>Ga0316207_10000954_pt1 | contig 39789 bp, 31 predicted proteins | sample 6weekpyrite_MG_FD_204943 | JGI IMG/M metagenome (GOLD analysis project Ga0316207, IMG submission 204943) | Microbial mat bacterial communities from mineral coupon in-situ incubated in ocean water Damariscotta River, Maine, United States -... | ecosystem: Environmental > Aquatic > Marine >... | reverse complement strand
GTACTTCCCAGTGCGAGTGATAAATCTTTCGGCATGCGCTTTTCATCAAAGCCGAATCTTTTCGCATAGTTGATTGCATACTTGATACCGATGGAGCGGAGCAGGCGAATCGATATCAGGTTACGTGATTTCATCAATCCTACACGCAAGCGCGTCGGGCCAAAGAATTTGCCGCTGTAATTTTCCGGCCGCCAGGTATTTTCCAGCCCTGCATCATCAAACACGACAGGTGCATCATTAACCAGGCTCGCAGCGGTATAACCACTATCGAGTGCAGCTGAATAGATAAACGGTTTGAAATTAGAGCCGGGCTGACGATATGCCTGGGTGACACGGTTAAACTTGCTGTAGTAAAAATCAAAGCCACCAACAAGTGCCCTGATTTCCCCTGTCTCTGGCGTCATACTCACCAGCGCACCCTTAACAGTCGGTATCTGTGCGAGCCGCAGCTCACCATCCTTGTTTTTGGCAAGCCGGATAACATCACCCTGCTTGACGATGTCTGCCGCAAACCTTGGTTTTGGACCGCGACGGTTTTCATCTTCGTAGGCCCGCGCCCACTTCAGCCCGTCCCAACCAATACGCACAAGCTGGCCACTGGCCTGGATAACCGTAATGGCACGTTCTTCAAGGTGCAGCACCGCCGCAGGAACCAGCCCGCCGACCACCGGGATATCTTTTAACTGTTCGCGCACCGCACCAGTAACGCCATCAGGCAGACTCAATATCTCGACGGATTGCGGTTCTGGCTCACCTTTCGGGCGATTCAGCGCCGGAGGCTCGATGGCAGGCAATGCATCCTTCAGCGCCTGACCGACTTCTACCGTCGCTTCACTGCCACGGTAGCCATGGCGCAGGTCATATTCGAGCATATTGCGACGCAATGCTGCATTGGCAAAGCGCTGCAGGCGGGTATCAAGGGTGGTATACACACGGTAGCCGAGTGTATAGGCATCATTTCCATATTGTTTGACCAGTTCGGCCCGAACCATTTCAGCCACGTATGGTGCCTTCAGCTCAATACTCAGGCCATGCCTGATGGCATTGTCCTCGACAGCCACGGCCTTGTCATACGTTTGCTGGTCGATAAACGCGAGATCACGCATCCTGCCAAGCACGTAGTTACGCCTGATCGTTGCACGCTTTTTGTTCACTAATGGATTGTACTTGGACGGGGCCTTGGGCAAACCCGCAATCATGGCGAACTGATCAACACTCAACTCTTTGATTTCTTTACCATAATAGACTTGTGAGGCTGCAGCTATACCGTAGGAACGTGTACCCAGATAGATTTTGTTGAGGTACAACTCAAGAATTTCCTGCTTGCTCAGTTCCTGCTCTATCTTCAGCGCAAGGAAAATCTCGTTAAGTTTCCGCAAGTAAGTCTTTTCCCGGGACAGGAAAAAATTCCGCGCTACCTGCATGGTTATCGTCGATCCACCCTGACCTTTCCTTCCGGTCTTTACCAAATGGATAACAGCGCGCAAAATACCCTGATAATCGACACCCGGATGCTCAAAGAAACGATCGTCCTCTGCTGCCAGGACGGCTTTTATCATCAAATCCGGTACATCGGCATAATTGAGCGGCGAGCGTTTCTTTTCACCAAATTCGGCTACCAGGGCGCCTTCGCGTGAAAAAACACGCAACGGTGTCTGCAGCTGAACATCCTTTAAAGTATCGATTTCTGGCAGATTGGGGGCCAGGTATATATAGGTACCGGCCAGCAGTAATACCCCTGCTGTAAAACCAGAAAACAGCCAAATGAGGCTAAGACGAAGGAATTTAAGGAAAAATTTCATGAAAACTGTTTAAGCAATTGATTCTCAGTATGTGAACCGCTTCAAGGTGTGTATCGGCGAGATCGATTATAAAGTAGTTGTAAATGGTTACGATAGTGCATTTGCACAATAAATAATATTGATAAATACTTGACTCTGGTATTTAATGTAGTTAAACATATAAAGCCCGTAACCACGGATGATAAAAAGGAAAATAAGGTGGCCTTCTCGAGTTTATTCTCAAAAAAGCAGCCCCCGGTACTGGGGCTAGATATCAGCTCTACAGCAGTCAAGCTGCTGGAGTTGAGCCAGTCTGGTGGCCGATACCGGGTAGAAAGCTATGCCGTTGAGCCACTGCCGCTTAATTCCGTCATTGAAAAGAATATCAGCGATGTCGAAGCGGTAGGTGAAGCCATTCGCCGCGCGGTCAAGCGTTCTGGCACCAAAACCCGCAATGCCGCCGTCGCGGTAGCCGGCTCTGCTGTCATCACTAAAGTCATTTCGATGCCTGCATCGTTATCTGACGAAGAGATGGCCAGCCAGATCGAGCTTGAAGCCGATCAATATATCCCTTACCCGCTTGAAGAAGTGAATATCGATTTCGAAATCATTGGCAGTTCAGGTAAAGATGATGACCGTGTTGATGTACTGTTAGCCGCCTCGCGAAGTGAAAATGTCGATGTCCGTATCGCAGCATGTGAAATTGGTGGCCTAAAGGCTTCCGTGGTCGATGTTGAAGCTTATGCAATGGAAAATGCATTCGATCTGCTTGCTGATCAGATCCCGGATTCAGGTGTTGATAAAACCATTGCGATTGTCGACATCGGCGCAACCATGACAACCTTAAGCGTCCTGCATGACAGCAAGATCATCTATACGCGCGAACAAGTATTTGGCGGCAAGCAACTCACCGAAGAAATCCAACGTCGCTATGGTTTGTCATATGAAGAAGCCGGCATGGCCAAACGACAAGGTGGCTTACCTGATAACTACATACCAGAGGTACTTGAGCCTTTTAAGGAAGCCATGGCTCAACAGGTTAGTCGTTCATTACAATTCTTCTTCTCCTCGAGCCAATATAATAGTGTTGATCACATCATACTGGCTGGTGGTAGTGCCTCAATACCAGGTGTTGATGAACTGATCGAAGCGAAACTTGGAACACACACCGCGGTTGCAAACCCGTTTGCTAACATGTCGCTATCATCTCGTATCAAGGCCCAAACGCTCAGTAATGATGCGCCTGCACTGATGATCTCATGCGGCCTGGCATTAAGGAGTTTTAGCTAATGGCAAGAATTAACCTGTTACCCTGGCGCGAGGAACAGCGCAAGGAAAGGCTAAAAAAGTTCCAGACAGTTACCGTTTTAGCATCCTTTCTCATGCTTGCAATCATTCTTCTCGTGCATGTCCGTATGAGTGGACTTATTGATTACCAGCAGTCACGCAATGACTTCCTTGTTCAACAGAACAAGGTTCTTGAAACGCGTATCAAAGAGATTGAGAATCTAGAAAAAGAAAAATCAAACTTGCTGGCACGCATGAATATTATTCAACAGCTGCAAAGTTCACGCCCCCAGGTCGTGCACGTGTTTGATGAAATGGTCAGCACCATGCCAAATGGTGTTTACCTGACCGGGATAAAAAATTCTGGCCCCCGCATTACGCTGGATGGTTTCGCACAATCCAATGCTCGTGTTTCATCATATATGCGCAAAGTTGATGATGCTGACTGGCTTTCAGATCCACGCCTGGATGTTATTAATACTGAAAACATCAAGGGACAACGCATCAGCAAATTTACGCTCGTTGTAAAGCAAACTACACCTGCTGCAAAAAAAGCAGCCGCTCAAGCTGAACAGGGGGACGCACAATGAACTTGTCCGAACTCAACGAGCTTGATTTTGAAGATATAGGCAATTGGCCTGCCGCAGCAAAAGCTCTCGCTATTGCTGCTGTGTGTATAGCCATACTGTTTGCTGGCTACTGGTTTGATACCAAGGAACAACTCGCCGAGCTTGAACAAATTGAAAAGAAAGAGCGTAAACTCAAGGCAGAGTATAAGAGTAACGCAAAAAAAGCTGCTAACATCGGTTTATACAAACAACAAATGACAGATATGAAACAGTCATTTGGTGCCATGTTGAAGCAACTGCCAAGTAAAACTGAAGTGGCAGAATTACTCGTCGATGTTTCACAGACAGGTCTTGCCAGTGGGCTAGAGTTTGAACTGTTCAAGGTTGACCCTGAAATCCCATTGGAATTCTATGCAGAGCTGCCAATCAGGTTGCGTGTCACGGGTGAATATCATGAATTCGGTAATTTTGTCAGTGGTGTTGCCGCACTGCCTCGTATTGTTACCTTGCATGATTTTTCAATTAAAGGTGGAAAAAACAACCTGTTAGTAATGGAAGCGACAGCCAAAACCTATCGCTATATTGATGAATTAGCTGAAGACCCTAATGCTACAAATAACGAAGGGGCCAAATAATGATACAAACATGGCACCCTAGACTTATAAAGTTACTCACTGTCAGCGGCATTGGGTTATTCCTGTCAGCTTGTGATACCAGCACTCAACATCAGGATCTACAAGATTTTGTCGATAGGACAAATAGCAAAGCTGCAAAAATCACCAGTATTGATGCGCTACCGGATATTCAGCCCTACGAGACATTCCTGTACCGCGAAGGCAATCGACGCGACCCGTTTAAAAATATTGTCGCTACAGATGAAGCAACTATTGCTGATACGGATAGCAATGTTCGCCCACCAACAAATCATCGTAAAGAAGCGCTCGAGGCATATCCGCTCGATGCATTACGGATGATTGGTACATTACAGCGTGATGATACCCTGTGGGCGATTGTGAAAATTGAAAACAATCCTGACGGTGGTATACACCGCATCGTTACAGGTAATTACCTTGGCCAGAACTATGGCCGTGTCATTAACGTTTCTGAAGAAAAAATTGATCTCATCGAAATTATACCGAATGGACTTGGGGGCTGGCGTGAACGTGATGCCTCCATTGCCCTGAGTGAAGAATGAGGGGAATAGAATAATGAGTAGAAATAACCCAACTACACTGTCACAACACAGTACAGTATTGAAACGAGTGATTGCATGGACATTCGCTTTATTCAGTATCGTGTTAATGCCAGTCTCTGCATTCGCTGCAGCTACCCTTGATGAGGTCTCGTATTCAACATTGCCCGGCAACCAGGTACAGCTTAAAATAAGCCTGTCAGGTGATGTAAAAGAGCCAATCAGTTTCACAACTGATAACCCTGCTCGAATTGCCCTTACATTTTCGGATACATCCAGCAAATTAAAGAAAAAATCACAATCAATCAGTGTTGGCGTTGCACGCAGTGTCACGACCGTCGAAGCAGGTGGACGAACCCGTGTGGTCTTAAACCTCGTCAAACTCGTGCCTTACACAATTAAACGCAAAGATAACAATATCTACGTTACGCTTGATACAGGTGGTAACAGTCGCAGCACAACCACTGCATCTGAAACACCTGCCGCCGTGGCAATCGAAACGGGTAAGCACAGTGTTAACAATATTGATTTCAGGCGTGGTGGCAAAGGTGAGGGTCGCATTGTCGTTACACTCTCTGATCCAAAAACAATTGTCGACATGCGTGAAGAAGGCGGCAAGATTGTTGCTGACTTCCTCAATACCACTCTTCCTGAAAAACTACAGCGCCGACTGGATGTCATCGACTTTGCAACACCTGTAAAGATTGTAGATGCTTTCCAGCGCGGTGATAATGTTCGCGTCATTATTGAACCTGCTGTTCTGGAATATGAGCACCTTGCCTTCCAGACCGATAACGTCATGACCATTGACGTACGCCAAATCAGTAAGGAAAAGCAGGCAGAACTCAAGAAACGTAAATTTGGCTATGTGGGTGAAAAACTGTCTCTGAACTTCCAGAATATTGATGTGCGTGCAGTCCTCCAGTTAATTGCAGACTTTACCGGCCTTAACCTGGTTACCAGTGATACCGTTCAGGGTAACATCACCCTGCGTTTAAAAAATGTCCCATGGGATCAGGCACTGGACATCATCCTCAAGACTAAAGGCTTGTCGAAACGTCAAACCGGCAATGTAATACTCGTCGCACCGACAGAAGAAATTGCCGCACGTGAAAAACTCGAATTAGAGTCTCAAAAACAGATTGAGGAACTTGCGCCCTTACGTTCTGAATACATCCAGGTCAACTACGCCAAGGCAGAAGACATCGCGGCGTTGCTTAAATCTGAAGACAATACCTTGTTATCGTTACGTGGCAACGTCACCCTTGACGAACGTACTAACACCTTGCTGGTTCAGGATACAGCAGACAAACTCGCTCAAATACGCGAGCTAGTTGTAACGCTTGATATACCGGTTCGCCAGGTGCTTATCGAATCTCGGGTTGTCGTTGCAAACGATGATTTTAGTAAAGACCTTGGCGTTAGATTCGGTGTTTCAAGCATAAGTAGTGAAACTGCTGATGAAATAAATAGCGGGACAACTATTTCCATTTCTGGAAATCAGACTTCTGCTGATTCACCTATACTTGGAGGCGCTTTAGGACTAACCCCATTACCCCCAGTTGGTAGTGGTGGCTTAAGCGTTAACCTTCCAGCTCAACCAGTTGATGCAGTTGCTGCAAGCATTGGCCTGGCGATTGCTAAACTGCCATTTGGTAACCTGTTACAACTTGAACTATCTGCCCTGCAACAGGAAGGTCGCGGTGAGGTCATCTCAAACCCACGTGTTATTACTGCGAACCAAAAAGAAGCCTATATTGAACAGGGGACTGAAATACCGTTCCTGACCACAGCAGCAAACGGTGAAACAACTATTTCGTTCAAGAAGGCCGTGCTGAGCTTGCGCGTCACACCGCAAATTACGCCAGATGACCGTGTCATCATGGACCTGACAGTTACCCAGGATACCGTTGGCCAACTCATTCTTCTTGCTAATTCCTCGGTCCCGAGTATTGATACCCAGGAAGTCACAACGCAGGTGCTGGTCGATAATGGCGAGACCGTGGTACTTGGCGGCGTATACCGCCGTGAAACGCGTGATGAATCTTCACGTGTACCATTCTTTGGTGACCTGCCTTATGTCGGCTTCCTGTTTAAACAACAAACGAACACTGACGAAAAACAGGAACTGCTTATCTTTGTTACACCGAAGATAATCAAGGATACGTTACGACTTAATTGATCCCTGACGCATCGCACGTCACAATCGGGGCCTTAAAGGCCCCGATTTTTTATGAATAGCTAAAATAATGATGAAACAGTCCACAAATATCTTTCTTGTCGGCCCAATGGGCGCGGGCAAGACTTCGGTTGGCCGACAACTCGCCAAGGCACTGAAGCGCGATTTTGTCGACAGTGATAAGGAAATTGAAGAACGTACTGGGGTCAATATTCCGACTATCTTCGATATTGAGGGTGAAAAAGGCTTTCGCAGCCGTGAATCCCTCGTCATTGACGAACTGAGCCAACGCACTGGCCTGGTCCTTGCCACGGGAGGTGGTGCAGTGCTTGCACAGGCTAACCGTGTAGCGCTTCAATCACGTGGTATCGTTATTTATCTGCACGGTAGCATTGAACAGCTCTACCAACGTACACATCGTGATCGTAATCGTCCCCTGTTGCAGACGGATAACCCTAAACAGCGCATTGCTGAGCTACTTGAGCAGCGTGATCCGATATACCGTGAAGTATCTGACCATATCATTGAAACAGATGGCCAAACCGTCCGTAAGGTCGTTACTGAAATTATGCAAAAATTGTCAGAGGACTAATCCACCTCATCATGCAAGACATTGATCGCACAAACAATATATAATCCATAGTTATTTACTCCAAGATAACCGGATTATGAAAACCTTAAACGTCGACCTGGGCACACGTAGCTACCCGATACATATTGGGACAGGCCTGCTCGATAATCCAGACCTTATACGTCCGCATATACACGGCAATGAGGTCATGATAGTCACTAACGAAACGATTGCCCCACTCTATCTTGATCGGACCCTGGCGCTACTGGATGGCTTTGATGTTGCCAATGTTGTGCTACCAGATGGTGAACAATACAAAACGCTCAACACACTCAACATGGTGTATACCGCGCTACTCGAGAAGCACTTCACTCGCCGCTGTACACTGATTGCGCTCGGTGGCGGTGTTGTTGGTGATATTACCGGCTTTGCAGCAGCAAGCTATCAACGTGGTATTAACTTCATCCAGATTCCAACGACCTTACTTGCACAAGTTGATAGCTCTGTGGGTGGTAAAACAGGCGTAAATCACCCGCTTGGGAAAAATATGATTGGTGCCTTCCACCAACCACAGTGTGTTATTGCCGATACCGACACACTAAACACGCTCGAGGATAGACAGCTCTACGCTGGGATTTCCGAGATCATTAAATACGGTCTCATCAACGATTCCAGCTTCTTTGACTGGCTTGAAGGAAATGTTAGTTCTCTTATAAGCCGGGATCCTGAAGCGCTTGCATGGGCTATCGAGCGGTCTTGCCAGGACAAGGCAGATGTCGTCGCCGCAGATGAACGTGAATCAGGTATGCGCGCCCTGCTTAATCTCGGGCATACCTTTGGTCATGCCATCGAAACAGGTACCGGCTACGGTAATTGGCTGCATGGTGAAGCCGTTGCATGTGGGATGATGATGGCAAGTGAGCTATCGCATATGCATGGTTGGATCAGTAATGAAGAACTATCCCGCATCCAACATATACTCGAAGCATCTCATCTTCCTGTCACGCCACCCGATGAAATGACCAGCACGCAATTTCTAGACATCATGGCTGTCGATAAAAAGAACCTCGAGAAAAAAATCCGGCTCGTATTAATGAAGGGCATCGGAAAAAGTTTTATCAGTGATGACTTTGATTCAAGCAAACTGCAGGCGCTTCTTGATAAAGCATTTAACAGTACAGAGCTAAAACAATGATGAATGACGGCCGGCTTGCAACGTACGCTGCTCAAAGCAAAACCAGTCTTGGCCGGACGCACCCTGAATCATCACCGGCCTATCGCGGTGAATTTCAACGTGATCGCGATCGTATTATCCATTCTACAGCTTTTAGACGTCTTGAATATAAAACACAGGTATTCGTCAATCACGAGGGAGATTTATTCAGGACTCGCCTGACTCATTCGATCGAAGTCGCTCAAATCAGCCGTACTATTGCCCGTTCGTTACAGCTCAACGAAGATCTTTCTGAAACTATCGGTCTCGCACACGATCTTGGACACACACCTTTTGGTCATGCCGGTCAAGATGTCCTCAATGATTGCATGCGCGACTATGGTGGATTTGAACACAACCTGCAATCCCTTCGTGTTGTCGATGAGCTTGAAGAAAAATATGCTGAATTCCCTGGTCTTAATCTTACATTCGAATCACGCGAAGGAATTTTAAAACACTGTTCATTGAAAAATGCCCGGTTACTTGGGGAAGTTGGTGAACGTTTTCTGAACAAGCATCAGCCCTCCCTGGAAGCACAACTTACCAACCTGGCTGATGAGATTGCCTATAACAGTCATGATGTCGACGATGGCCTGCGTTCTGGACTAATAACATTGAAACAACTACGCGAAGTCGAACTCTTTAATTCCCTCTATGAAGATGTTGATGAGAAATACCCAGACCTCTCAACACGAAGAAAAATATATGAAATTGTCAGGCGCTTGATTAGTTGCCAGGTCGTAGACCTGATAGAAACCAGCAAGGCTCGCATTGAAGAGGTCAGGCCTGGAACTATCGAAGATGTTCGCCAGCATCATGAATCCATCATTGCCTACAGTGATTCAATGCGCGAACAAAATCTTGCGATGAAACGTTTTCTCCGTGAAAACCTGTATATGCATTATCGTGTTAAACGCATGAGTACAAAATCTGCCCGCATGCTGGGTGAACTGTTTAATGCTTTTATGAGTGATCATTTATTGCTACCGCCTGAATACCAAACAAAGATCCGGGAACAACAACGCGAGCTTGGCGATACGGGTAAGGCGCGTATTATTTCAGACTATATTGCCGGGATGACTGATCGCTATGCCAATGCTGAATACAGCAAGTTATTTGATCCTGGTTCACTAACCTGACTTGCATTGCCGTGTAATATTCGTTAAATATCATGGAACTGTTATAAAAATAAAATGCGCATCTACATGCAGCAAATACCAACAGACACAGGACAGGCTCCTCGTTTCCTGCACCTTATTATCCAGGAAGATTTACTGGAAGGTTGGACGCTTGTCCGAGAATCAGGCTACCAGGGTCAGTCTGGACGCATCAAACGGACGCATTATGAAGATTATGATGACGCGATGCGCAGCATGTTAAAAGAGCGTGATAACTGGACAAAACGCGGCTACCAGGTCGTGTTCATTGATGGTCAGGGGCAAGCATCATGACAGACAGTAATCCTGAAGCTCAGGCAAACGATCACTTTCTTGAAGAAACGGGTCTCAAACAAGAACCATTTGAGAACCAGCCCCAGGAAGAGTTTTTTCTGTTAGATAATAACCGCGCTCAACGCCTGAACATGCTTTATCACCTGGCGCAAAATAGTGAGCTATTGTTACTCGTAACGGGTGCTAGAGGTAGTGGTAAATCAAGCCTGCTTAATCGCTTCCTGGATATGGACACTGACAACTGGCGCCATTGCTGTATCCACGCTAATACCATGATGAACCCCGATGAGTTACTCATCGAGATAGCAGAAGGCTTTGGCTTACCGCAAGACAGCGTAAATTTTGGCAATGTATTTGATGTCCTGCCCAAGCGCTTAACCGAAATGAAAATTAGTGAGCTCATGCCGGTATTAATCATTGATGATGCGCATGAACTTCCCGCGGCCTCCCTTGCTGTCATTATGAAGCTCTCGGAACTGTCTGAAAATAACGAACGCCTTCTGCGTATTGTGCTTTTCAGCGAACCCCAGATTACCGAACAACTTAATTCTCCAGAATTGAAAGAAGTTCGCCATCGCATTACTCACACCCTGGATATGCCACTATTAACCGAACAGGAAACTATCGATTACATCACTCATCGGTTGACGATTGCAGGCCAGCAAGGGGATTTACCTTTTACATCCAGTCAACTAAAGAAGATACACAAATTGTCAAATGGTCTTCCCGGGCTTGTAAACATTCATGCACGTGAAATGTTGCTTGGCGCCGACAGTTCCGTCCCTGAATATAAAAGTGAGCCCGCCACCGATCGAATGCGTTCAACTGTATTTCTCGTTACGATCCTCGGTGTAACCGCGGCTGTAACCTGGTATGTGACACAGGATATGTTTAACTCGATGGACGACAGCAAAACCAGTGACGTCTTTCCTGTAGAAACGCGCCAGCCTCTTCCATTACTGCCACCCAGTAAAGGACTTGAGCCTGTTGCTGTAACACCCGATGAGCCTGTTGAAAACGCTACGCTCGACGTTGAGCCACAACAGACAACTGATGAGCAGCCAACAGAGTCTGCACAGATAAACCCATTTGCTTTACCTGCTGCTGCGCCAACAATTACCAAAGCCAAGCCAATCGAGAAGTCAGTTACGCCAAAAGTGACAGAACAGGTACCTGAATCCAAATCGGTTGAAGCAAACAAACCTGTCGATGTAGAAGATAAAGTTGCTATACCAACTCCGGTCAAAAATCCTCAACCGATTATCGAAACGCCAGTAACCAAAAAAGACTGGCTGTCAAAGCAGAATCCTGCGCATTTTACCTTGCAGATAATGGGCAGCCGCAAACATGCCGCCGTCGAATTGGTCCAACGTGCGCATAAAATCGAGACAAATAGCGCTATTGTCCGCACAAGCCTTAAAGGTTCTGACTGGTTCATCCTGGTCTATAACAGTTACCCCACTAAAGACGCTGCACGCGCTGCGACCAGTAAATTACCAAAGGCATTACAAATCACACGCCCATGGCCTAGAAAAATCAAAGAAATACAATCGCTTATAAAATAAGACGTCGTCGCACTATTTTGGTGCAATGCTGTCTATTCCGCCTAAAATACAAGGCTTTTAGTGATTTCTGAATTGCTAATTTAATCAGCTCACCTGTATAATTACTGCCCTTTTGCCCGGACGAGACGTACAACCGGGTATTTCGGAACAATTTCATTCGATAAACCGACAGAAGCAGAACGGGAACGGGCAGTAACGTGGATTATTCTGACAAGATTCAATCAGGTATTTACCGACCATCATTTGAAAAAGACAATTGCGGCTTTGGCCTTATTGCTCACATGGATGGCGACCCCAGTCATTGGTTACTGGATACAGCCATTGGCGCACTTGCCCGGTTAACTCACCGTGGCGCGGTTGCGGCCGACGGTAAGTCCGGTGATGGCTGTGGCCTCTTGCTCGGTAAACCCGACAGTTTCCTGCGCACCGTTGCCAGTACAGAAGGTTTTAGCCTGAATGATAACTATGCTGTCGGCATGGTGTTCCTGAATACTGATTCAGCCATGTCAGAAACTGCCCGTAGCACCCTCGAGAGTGAACTCAAGACCGAAGGTCTCGATGTACAGGGCTGGCGTTCTGTACCGGTCGACCCATCTGCCTGTGGTGAAGAAGCCCTGGCCAGCCTGCCGGGTATTGAACAGGTTTTCGTCAATGCCCCTGAGGGCATGGACGATGTCACCTTCCAGCGACACCTTTATATAGCACGCCGTCGTACCGAGAAGGCTATCGAACCAAATGACGAGATGTTCTACATCTCCTCGCTGTCCTCGCATGTGATCTCTTACAAGGGGCTGGTCATGCCTGAATACCTGCCGGTGTTCTACAAGGACCTCGGCAACAAGGACCTGGCTTCGAACCTGGCCGTATTCCATCAGCGCTTCTCAACCAACACCTGGCCACAGTGGCGCCTCGCACAACCATTCCGCTACCTCGCGCATAACGGTGAAATCAACACCGTGCAGGGTAATCGTAACTGGTCGGTCGCGCGTGGTCACAAGTTCGAAAGCCCGGCGATCCCGATGGCCGACGTCCGTCCACTCGTCTCGATGACCGGTTCCGATTCAAACAGCATGGACAACATGCTTGAAGCGCTGCTCGCCGGCGGCATGGACATCTTCCGTGCCATGCGTTTGCTCGTTCCACCAGCCTGGCAGAACGTCGAGAACATGGATCCTGATCTGAAGGCATTTTACGAATACAACTCCATGCACATGGAACCATGGGATGGACCTGCGGGTGTCGTGCTAACCGACGGTCGCTACGCTGCCTGTACGGTTGACCGTAACGGTCTACGCCCGGCACGCTGGGTAATGACAAAAGACCGTCACATCACATTGGCGTCAGAGGTTGGTGTTTACGAATACAAGCCAGAAGACGTCGTTGCCAAGGGACGCCTCAAACCAGGCCAGATGTTTGCGGCCGATACGCAAACTGGTGAACTACTGCTTCCTGAAGACATCGATAATTTGCTCAAGGGCCGTCAACCCTACAAGCAATGGATGAGTGAGCACTCACGTCACCTTGAAGCCCAGCTTCAGGAAGAATGCCTCGACGAATGCATGGCCAACGACCAGCTCAATGTTTACCAAAAGATGTTCCAGGTCACGTTTGAAGAACGCGATGAAATTATCCGCGTACTTGGCGAAAACGGTATGGAAGCCATTGGCTCAATGGGTGATGACACACCATTTCCCGTGTTGTCGCGCCTGGTTCGCTCTCCCTATGATAATTTCCGCCAGCAGTTTGCCCAGGTAACAAACCCACCGATCGACCCGATCCGCGAACAAATCGTCATGTCGCTGGAAACATGCCTCGGTCGCGAACGTAATATGTTTGAAGAAACACCTGAGCATGCCGCACGATTACTGGTACGTTCACCGGTCTTGTCACACGGCAAGTTCCAGCAACTGATCGACCTCGGTGCTAATGACAGCGACTATGCGGGTGAAACAATCAGTCTCAATTACTCACATGATGTATCGCTTGAAGCTGCCATCAAGGACATCTCTGATAAAGCCGCGGCTGCCATCAGTAATGGCAAGGTCGTGATCACACTGACTGACCGTGATATCAGCGAAGAGACCTACCCGGTTCACGCCCTGTTCGCGACCGGTGCGGTGCATCATCGCCTGGTTAAGGATGGCCTGCGCTGTGACGCCAATATCATTGTTGAAACAGCCACCGCACGTGACCCCCATCACTGTGCAGTATTGATTGGTTATGGTGCGACAGCCATCTACCCATACATTGCCTACGAATGCCTCAACGACCTGGTACGTGATGGACACATCGATACCGATGATCTTGCCGGTCTCGAACGTAACTACCGCCGTGGCATCGACAAAGGCCTGTACAAAATCACGTCGAAAATGGGCATCTCAACGATTGCCAGCTACCGTGGTTCACAGTTGTTTGAATCGGTTGGCCTGCACCAGGAAGTTGTCGACCTGTGTTTCAAGGACACCACTAATCGCGTTTCAGGCATCCGCTTTGAAGACTTTGAAGCCGACCAGAAAAAACTCTGCAAGCTGGCATGGAACCCGCGCAAGAAAATCGGCCAGGGTGGCCTGCTGAAGTATGTCCATGGTGGCGAAGATCATGCCTACAACCCGGACGTTGTACGCAGCATGCAGGAAGCCGTTAACAGTGGCGATTTTGCAAAATGGAAGATTTACTCACGTCTGGTCGACAGTCGCGACCCGATTAGCCTGCGTGACCTGCTGAAACTGAAAGATGGTACAACCGCAATCAGTATCGATGATGTTGAACCGATAGAAGGCATCGTCAGTCGTTTTGACTCAGCCGCGATGTCACTCGGTGCGTTATCACCAGAGGCACATCAAACTCTCGCCGAAGCAATGAATCGCCTCGGTGCACGTTCAAACTCTGGTGAAGGTGGAGAAGACCCGGAGCGTTACGGCACGATTCGCCGTTCAAAGATCAAGCAAGTCGCATCCGGTCGTTTTGGGGTGACACCTGCTTACCTACGCAGTGCCGAGGTTATGCAGATCAAGGTTGCCCAGGGTGCCAAACCTGGTGAAGGTGGTCAGCTGCCCGGTCACAAGGTTAATGAACTGATTGCCAGGCACCGTTACTGTAATGTTGGTGTCGGTCTGACTTCGCCACCACCGCATCATGATATTTACTCTATCGAAGATTTAGCCCAGCTGATCTATGACCTCAAGCAGGTCAACCCGGACGGCCTTGTTTCTGTAAAACTCGTCGCAGAAGCCGGGGTTGGTACGATTGCCGCCGGTGTTGCGAAGGCATACGCTGATCTCATTACCGTGTCCGGTTACGACGGTGGCACGGGTGCCTCACCACAGACTTCCGTGAAATACGCAGGTAGCCCGTGGGAACTCGGCCTGTCCGAAACTCACCAGATCCTGCGTGCCAACGACCTGCGCGGCAAAGTACGCTTGCAAACAGACGGTGGTCTAAAGACCGGTCTGGATGTTGTGAAAGCGGCAATACTCGGTGCAGAAAGCTTTGGCTTCGGCACAGGCCCAATGATTGCCATGGGTTGTAAGTACCTGCGTATTTGTCACCTCAACAACTGTGCGACCGGTGTCGCAACACAGGACAACGTCCTACGCAGCAAGTACTACAACGGTGAAGTTGAAGCCGTGATGAACTACTTCAAGTTCATCGCTGAAGAAGTGCGTCAATTGTTGGCACAACTCGGTGCGAACTCACTCACCGATATCATCGGCCGTACTGAATTACTTGAAGAGCTTGATGGCAATACCGCCAAGCAGCAGTCTCTAGATCTTTCTGCCCTGCTGTCGAATGCCGGCGTTGCCGCTGACAAGGCACAGTTCTGCAAGGAACCTTTCAACGAACCGTTCGACAAGGGTGAACTTGCTGAAAAAATGGTCAAGGATGCCATTGATTCTATTGAGAACAAGAGCGGCGGCGAGTTCAGCTACACCGTGCGCAACACTGATCGTTCAATCGGTGCCCGCCTGTCAGGCGAGATTGCAACGCGTCATGGTAACCTCGGTATGGAAGACAACCCCATTACACTGAAACTAAGCGGTACTGCTGGTCAAAGTTTCGGGGTCTGGAATGCCGGTGGTCTGAACATGACCCTTGAAGGCGATGCCAACGACTATGTTGGAAAAGGCATGGCCGGCGGTAGGCTTGTTATTCATCCGCCCAAGGACAGCAGTTTTAAATCACATGAAACTACCATTATTGGTAATACCTGCCTGTACGGTGCGACAGGCGGTACCTTGTACGCCTCTGGCCTGGCCGGTGAGCGCTTTGGTGTACGGCTGAGTGGTTGTCATGCCGTGGTTGAAGGTGTTGGTGATCACTGTTGTGAATATATGACCGGTGGACTGGTGACTGTACTGGGCCAGACAGGTATCAACTTTGGTGCTGCGATGACGGGTGGATTTGCTTACGTCTACGATGAGGACGGCAGCTTTACTGACAGTATCAATGCAGATGTCGATATTCACCGCATCCAGCCAGAAAATATGGAAGCTCACCGTAACCACTTGCGTGACATTATTTCTGATTTCGTCAAGGAAACAGGCAGTGAACGTGGACAACACATTTTAGATAACTATGCAGATGCCGTGGGCAAATTCTGGCTGGTCAAACCGAAAGCCGCCAAGCTCGAAACCCTGATGGCTGATCTGCAACAGCGTGCAGCATAAGCGCAGCAACGCGAGAGAGTATTTGAAAAATGGGCAATAATTTTCAGTTCTTAGAAGTTGAACGGCACGACCCGCAAAAGAAAGACGCGAGCGTGCGTATCAAGGAATTTGGTGAAATCTACGGTAACTTCGATGGTGACCGGGCGGCTGAGCAGGCCGATCGTTGCCTCGCCTGTGGTAACCCGTACTGCGAGTGGAAGTGCCCGGTTCACAACTACATTCCTAACTGGTTGAAACTGGTTTCCGAAGGTAATTTGTTCAAGGCTGCGGAATTGTCGCATGAGACAAACAGCCTGCCGGAAGTATGTGGTCGTGTCTGTCCGCAAGATCGACTCTGTGAAGGTGCCTGTACCTTGGGTGAAGGTGGCTTCGGCGCCGTCACCATTGGCAACGTTGAAAAATTTATTACTGACACCGCCCTCGAGCAAGGCTGGCGTCCCGACATGTCAGCCGTTAAAGATACCGGCAAGCGTGTTGCCGTGATCGGTGCTGGACCCGCCGGCTTAGGTTGTGCCGATGTACTTGCACGCCATGGTGTAAAGGCAGTCGTCTATGATCGTTACCCTGAAATCGGTGGTCTACTGACCTACGGTATTCCTGCCTTCAAGCTGGAAAAAGACGTCATCAAACGTCGCCGTGCCGTCATGGAAGGCATGGGCATAGAATTTAAGCTAAACATCGATGTCGGCACTGACGTCACGATGGATGACCTGGTTAGCGAATATGATGCCGTATTCCTTGGCCTTGGTACCTATACGTACATGAAGGGTGGTTTCCCGGGTGAAGACCTTGACGGTGTCTATGATGCGCTGCCATTCCTGGTCTCCAATACTCAACGCCTGCTCGGTGAGAGTGATAGCTGTATCGATATGAACGGCAAGAAAGTCGTCGTGCTGGGTGGTGGAGATACCGCGATGGACTGTAACCGTACATCGATCCGACAAGGCGCAGACAGCGTGACCTGTGCCTACCGCCGTGACGAAGCCAATATGCCCGGCTCCAAGCGTGAAGTCGCTAATGCCAAGGAAGAAGGCGTACAGTTTATGTTTAACCGTCAGCCGGTTGAGATTGTTGGTAGCGATAAGGTTGAAGGTATCAAGGTTGTCACAACTGAACTAGGCGAAGCCGATGAACGTGGTCGTCGTAGTCCGGTCGTCGTCGAAGGCAGTGAAGAAATTATACCTGCCGATCATGTCCTGATTGCATTTGGTTTCCGTCCCAACCCACCAGACTGGCTGGCAGCCCAAAATGTTGAACTGGATGACCGGGGTCGCGTCAAGGCACCTGCCAATGGCGAGTTTGCCTTCCAGACAACAAATGAAAAAATCTTTGCCGGTGGTGATATGGTTCGAGGTTCAGATCTCGTCGTCACTGCTGTTTACGAGGGACGCCAGGCTGCCGACGGTATCCTGGACTACCTCGACGTATAAACTTCCATAGGGGATGCGGGGTAAAAATAAAAACAACCCCCGCGTAGAAACATCATGACAGAACTAAAAAACGATCGTTACCTGCGAGCACTGATGCGCGAGCCGGTAGACCGCACGCCTATCTGGATCATGCGCCAGGCTGGACGGTATCTGCCAGAGTACCGTGCTACACGTGAAAAAGCCGGTGACTTCATGAGCCTCTGTAAAAACCCGGAACTCGCCAGCGAAGTCACCCTGCAGCCACTTGAACGCTTCGATCTCGATGCGGCTATCCTATTTTCAGATATCCTGACCATCCCTGATGCAATGGGACTGGGTCTGTATTTCTCAACAGGTGAGGGCCCACGCTTTGAACGCCCCGTCCGCTCTGCTGCAGATGTCGAGAGAATTGGAATTCCTGACCCCGAAGTCGAACTGAAATACGTCATGAATGCCGTACGCACCATTCGCAGCGACCTTGATGGCCGAGTGCCATTAATCGGTTTCTCAGGTAGCCCCTGGACACTTGCGACCTACATGATTGAAGGCAGCGGCACCAAAGACTTTGCAAAAAGCAAAGGCATGATGTTTGAGCAACCGGCTCTACTACACAAACTATTAGAGAAACTAGCCGATAGTGTAACCAGCTACCTGAATGCACAAATCAAGGCAGGTGCGCAGGCTGTGCAACTGTTCGATACCTGGGGTGGCGTGTTAACACCTCGTGACTACCGTGAGTTCTCACTAGATTATATGCAACGCATCATTAGTGGCTTAATCCGTGAGAATGAAGGCCGCAAAGTGCCTGTCGTCTTGTTCACCAAGGGTGGAGGTTGCTGGTTAGAAGACATCGCTGCGGCCGGACCTGATGCAGCGGGCCTTGACTGGACAACTGATATTGGCGAAGCGCGCAAATGTGTGGGCGATCGACTCGCCCTGCAGGGCAACATGGATCCATCTATGCTGTATGCGTCACCTGAACGTATCCAACAAGAAGTTCGTACGATTATTGATGATTTTGGTCAAGGCAGTGGCCACGTCTTCAACCTCGGTCATGGTATTCATCAGCACGTTAATCCTGACCACGTGAAAATTCTCGTCGACACCGTTCACGAATACAGTGCCTCATTTCACGACTGAGCACAGTACGCCTTAACTGGCGCGCTTGTGTTCAGTCGTTGACATCTTTCCCTCGCGCAACATCCCGTAGCGCATCGCCATATGCGTCATCTCCACATCACCACGTACACCAAGTTTGTCGAAGATACGGTATCGATACGTACTGACTGTCTTTGGACTCAGGCATAATCGTTCTGAAATCCCGTTTACTTTCATGCCGCTGACAAACATGAACATAATCTGCAGTTCCCGGTTCGACAGGCTCATGAAGGGTGATGCACCTTTATAAGGTGTCACCTTTTCTACCATCTTCTGTGCCAGGTCGGTACTGATGTACCGCTTACCGAGCTTGGCTGCCTTGATGGCAGAAAACAGGTCATTCGATGAACTTCGCTTACTCAGGCATGCCGTGGCACCCGCCTGCAAGATTCGTGATGGAAATGGCTCATTAAACTGATTGGTTAATACAAGTATCCTCGCCTCACTGTCACTGGCAAGAATTCGCTTGGTCATGTCAAATACGGAGAGATGTTCACTACCCAAATCCAGTACAACGACGTCATACCTGTGCTGCCTGAGCAAGCTTAATGCTTCTGTGCCGTTGCCGGCTTCCTTCACACTGTCGACCAGGCCACTATCCATGATTAATCTATTCATGCCTGCCCGGACCAGGCTATGCTCACTGACTAACAGTAATCTACTCACTGTCCCTCTCCCTTTTTCTCGATATGGGAACAGTATTGCGCGTTCACCGTGACACGACGATGACACAACGCACAGTATTAATGTGACATATTCACATTAATACTGTGTGGAATAAGTATATATAAAACAGTCTGTTAGTAATTTATTAAGATGGTAAACAGACTTATTTTCTGCTGATCTTGATGTTGACAGTGCGATCTTTCACACAACTGATCTTTTTAGGTGTATTCAAGTCACATTCAAGCGTATGAATTGTTCGCTGAAGACCAGACTTGATGATGGGACTTGGCCGTGTTGTATCGGGCTCCCCATCCTCACCCGGTATAACAATCGGTTTGCCTGGGATCACAGATAAAACGTTATTTCGGTAACTTGCGCTAAACTCGCCCGACTCCGTGATGTTGTTGATGTTGACAATAATCTGGTATTCAAAAACAGTGTTGCCACGTTTTCCTTTCAGGTTCTTGTTTGAAACACAGTAGATGCCACGTCCCTTGTTCTTGCACTTCATTGCATCAGACGGCAGATATTTGGCAGGTCGACCACGCTCCAGCCACTTACCATTCATTAACAGGCTGCGTAAATCATTCTTTCCACTCACTGGCTGACGACGTGGAGCAGGTGCTGTGCGCTTGGCCTGGCGTACAGGTTCTCTTACCCGTGGCTTCGGCTTAGGGGTCTGCGCACGCGGTTTTGGCGTTTCCACCGTTGCCTGCCGACCATTGCCCTGGCCGGCCAATGCCGTCACGTATTCAATTTCTCTTTTTGCCTTCCAGAAACCACCATCCTGTGCCTTTTTCAGCCATGACAGTGCCTTGTTATAATTCTTTCTGACATGCTTGCCGTCCCTGTACATACCGCCAAGGTAATACTGGGCAGGTGCATAGCCTTTCTTTGCTGACTTGCGTAACCATTTCTCGGCTTTGGCAAAATTCGTGTCTGTGCCCATCCCTTCCAGAAACATCAGACCCAGTTTGAATTCAGCCTTCTGATAACCGCTGTTAGCCGCCTTGCTGATCCACTCATGCGCCTTACGCCTGTCGGTCACTGTACCCTGGCCTTTCAGGTACATATTTCCGACATCATATTGTGCACGGGCATTACCTGCCTCAGCCTTGATCAATTTTTGCGTGAACTGTTCATTCCAGATGTAATCGCTGGTGTCAGCCAAAACAGACACTGGTAACATCAGTATTAACAATATGATCGATTTATTCATTTAGCACCTCGATTAAGCCTGGCCATTCGCACAAGGACAATCACCCTCTAACGTAGGCGACTCTCTCACGCTTATCCCCGCGGTAACAGTCAAGCCCCAAATCATTAACCCTGCAACGCATCAATTGACGCTTCTGCAGCCCGTAATCGATCGGAATCAGAAGATCAGGGTCATCCGGGTCATTCGGGAAGATAAGGGTGACATCTTTCTGGTATTCAGTATTGAATTCACCAGAATTATTAAAATCATTAATGACGACTTTCATCTTGTAGGTGACAACGCCATAAGATTCATCTACTTCTAATTCCTTACTCTCACAAACCAGCCTTTCACCGTCTAATTGACAAGTGGTCACCTCAGAGGGCAATAATTCAGCGGGCTTTCCAGCTAATACCCAGGCGTGACGGGTCAGAAAATCTCGTAATTCATTAGAGGTATAGACGTTCTTCTTCTGTTTTCTTGTTGCTTTTGCCACTTTTACAGACTTTTTTCTAGCCGCTTTCTTTTCTGCTTGCCTGGCAATGCGCACTTGTTGTCGAGCCTGCCTCGCTTCATCCTCGGCACGCTCAGCCTGGCGGCGTGAAGCAATCATATTTTCCAGGCGCAGGACTTCATTTTTTGCTGGGTTGTAGCCAGCTTTAAACGCCTTCTTATGCCAACTCAGCGCTGTATCAAGATCTTTTCTTATACCATCCCCGGCTGTATACAATTTGCCAAGATAATACATCGCTGGTTTATATTTCTTTTTCGCGGCACTTTGAATCCAACGAAAGGCCTTTTTGTTACTTTTACGAACACCCTCACCACGGTGATACAGGTAGCCCAACTTGTATTCGGCTCGCGCATATTTTTTTCCCGCGGCCTTTTCGAACCATTTAAATGCTTCACTGGCATTTTTAGCTGTGCCTTGACCTTTCAGGTACATATTGCCGATATCATACTGGGCTTTCACATCCCCTGACTCGGCTAGCACAATCTTTTTCTCAAATTGCTGATTCCATATATAGTCACTGTTATCTGCATAGGCAAATGAACAACACAGTGACAATATAAAGACTCCAATAAACCTGCTCATTTCCTGAACTACCCCGTTATCCATCGTGTTTCACAAAAAATTGCCGCAGTTATCCGTTCCCCAGACAGGAAAATACGCTTTTTTGGTAAAAAACAATTATTTAATGACCTACAGAATAGGTATAGACAAGAATTCCGCCACTCTCAAGGTCGATTCGGCAGTGTTAAGGGAGGGAATTGATGATTTTATCGAGAATCGTCTCGGATTGAGCGGCGTAGCTGCCACCAAACAGATTGAAATGATTTAGAATATGGTAAAGCTTATAGAGTTCACGGCGCCGAGCATAGCCCGGATCGAGTGGCCATGAGTTTTGATATGCCGCATAGAAATTCTGTGAAAAACCACCGAATAACTCGGTCATGGCCAGATCGCTCTCGCGATCACCAAAATAGACTGCTGGATCAAAGATAACCGGCTGGTCATTTTCATCAAAACCAACGTTTCCTGACCACAGGTCACCGTGTAGTAACGAAGCTTGCGGCCTGTACTGCTCAAAGAAATACTCCAGGCCATCAATTACACGTCGGCATTTCTTTAGCATCGCGTTACTGGCGCCATTTCGCGATGCAAGCCGTGTCTGAAAACCAAGACGCTGTTCACCTAAAAATGTCAGCCAATCATGTTTCCAGCCATTAGGCTGAGGGGTCGCACCAATCGTGTTATCACGATGCCAGCCATAACCCTTTTGTCCCGATGTAACCCTGTGCAACGTCGCTAATTGCTCACCCAGCCGTTGCTCAGCTGCCGCTGATCCTGAACTAAAACCGATATAATCAATGACAAGGTAGCAATGCGAAGCGTTTTCACCGCCATAACAGATCGGTTCAGGTACCCTGATCGCCTTCGCCGATGCAAGTTCCTGTAAACCCTCTGCTTCGGCAATAAACATCTCCAACTGGTTCGGCTTGTTCAACTTTAGAAAATACTCACGTCCACATTTACCACGAAGATGCCATGTCTCGTTGATGCTGCCACCGCCGACACACCGAGAGTCAGCAAGCACAAATGCCTCACCTGTCGTGGTACCGATGCCGTTACATACTGTCCGTTCATCAAACATAAATCGTTTTGACCAGATGCCTTAATGTAGATTGATAACTTTTATTATAGTCATAATGCCATTTGTTCCGTCTCATCGCGATATACACAGCAGCGATATCAATTTATAGACGACCTGTATTCTGAATAAAAAAACGGAGTGCCAACCGACACTCCGCTGATAATGGACAACAATTTGGAGAAACACTACTTTCACAGACACTGCGTCTAACTATACTGGTATGTATTGCAGTTAATGTGCCAACCACATACAGCTTTTTTCAACCACTTAGCTACGCGGTAACACCAATTCATGACATTTTATTGACCTAATGCGTCATTTAGATGACAAATTGGCTACTGACATAAAGAAAAAGACTTGAACACGCCTGTTAAGCCTCTATGCTTCAATAAAATAACAATATCTTGTCAGGATGACATGCCATGCATGCAGATCTGGATTCTACTGATTCGACTCAACCGCACCTGCTGGTGGTCGATGACTCACGCCTCATGCGTCATGCAATACGCAAGATTCTTGGTAAGGAGTACAATATAACCGAGGCGGTAGACGGTGAGTCAGCCTGGACAACACTCAAACAACATACTGATATACAGCTGATCTTTTCAGACCTGTCGATGCCTAATCTGGATGGCTTTGGACTGCTTGAACGAATCCGCAGTGATGCTGACCCTGCAATCAGTAGTTTACCTGTCGTTATCATTACCGGTTCAGAGGATGATGACGATGTCCGCGCACAAGCTATGCACTATGGTGCATCTGACTTTATCAGTAAACCAATTGGTGCATCTCAATTGCGTACGCGCGCCAAAACTCACCTCAACCTTAAACAAACGAGCAAAAAACTTGACCAAACAGCGTCACAGCTGGAAGAGCACTCGATTACCGACATGCTCACCGGGCTCAATAATAAAAACTACTTTGACCTTCGTATTGATAAAGACCTCTCATACGCCAAGCGCCACCAGACTGAATTATCAATCATCCTACTAAGCATCGATCACTTTAATAAACTGTTTCTTGAATACGGCAAACCAGTAACGAATGAACTCCTCAAGCAAGTCGCAACAATCGGTCGAAACAATACGCGAAATGAAGACACCCTCGCACGTATTGGCTTATCCAGGTTAGCCTTTATCCTGCCCTCGACCGACCTGGCCGGTGCGCAATGTATAAGTGAGCGGATTTGTGAACAAGTCAACGATATGCAGGTCAAAGCGGGCGACACCCAGCTTAATATATCAGTCAGTCTTGGTATCGCATCATTTACAGAACAAACTACACAAGATACCAGCGCATTCTTGACAGGTACCGAAAACTGCCTCGAACGTGCCCACCAACAACCTGGTTGCAGCATTGTCCATGATACACACGCTGAAGACACTTCCGCAGACCAGTCAGGAAGCCTTGCAACCCCACCAGATATGAATACGGCTGTCGAGATGGCAAGTTCAGATGACAGCATACAACTACATCCTTACCTCGGCATGTTACTGGCACGTTTACTGCCACTATTAACCTTATGTAATAACAAACTTGATCTGGGCATTGACGATGCGCTCACCAAGATACAGTCTCGTCTCGATAAAAGGCACTGAGATGACCGCACACGTTACAAAATTGTTATATGCTCAATGTTATTCCATCGCTGTCGTGGCATTCTAATCATGTTGACAAAAACCCAATCAACACAAACAAAACGTACTCGACTGATTGCATTGCATGCCAGCCTGGTACTGCTTATTGCACTGCTGGAGTACTCAGTATTCAACACTATGCATAACCTTGAGGCCTCCCTCAACGATATGTTTATTCGCTACCATGCTGAGCAACTAAAACCCGATCCAGATGTTGTTATTGTTGATATCGATGAATACAGCCTTGATGGTATTGCCCGTAAAGAAGGTTTTGGCCGGTACCCATGGCCGCGCTCACTACATGGTGACGTACTTGAAAAAATTCTCGAACAACAACCGCGTGCTGTCATTTATGACATCCTCTTTTCCGATTCTGATAATCTCTCAGACAGCAACGATACCATTAACCTGCAAGGTGATGAGGCATTCGCGAGGGTTGTAAAGAATGCCAGTAACGTTTACTACCCGATGCTTCGCTTACCTGAAAGTGGTGATAATAAAAGTGAACTTGTACTCGGAAAATTTGGTGAACTATTAGGCTTCACCGCGACTCCTTTTGCAGACAATGAAGCAACGCTTGCTGTCCAGTTACCTGTTGGCTTTATCGCCCAAACCGGCCGACTCGGCACTGTCAATTTTTACCCCGACGAAGATGGCGTAGGGCGCCGCTATCCTCTATATATTGATGAATATGGTTGGCGGATACCTTCACTACCTGCACGCGTAGCTAGCGATCTGGGTTACAGCATCCCTAACCAGGAGGATTTGCGTCTTCACTGGCGTGGAAAAATTCTCGACTATACACGTATCTCTTTCTATGATTTATATGACGATCACTTCAATCGCCAAACACCGATCAGGTCCAGCAGTGAGTTCACAGACAAGCTTGTTGTTATCGGCGCCAGTGCACCTTCTCTGGATGACCACTACCCATCTTCCCTTGGCAATGTACACCCTGGGGTAGAGATTGTTGCGACTGCAATTGCCAATCTTAAAAATGGCCGCTACATGTTTGAGCTGGGTAATATATTTTCCAGCCTGCTAACTATTCTTTTCATTGTTCTACTTTATATTGGTTTTATTTATAAACGTAACCCGTATTACCTTTTCAAAATTTTTGCCCTCGTCACCCTTGCTGCACTGATCGCAGCCTATGCTTCAGTTACTTCGCTGATTGTGCTGCCCGTACTCCGGCCACTGGTATTCGCCTGGGTTTTTTATGCCCTCGCCGCGCTGTATGAATACCTTGACGAACGTCGAACACGACAACGTTCCATGCAAATGTTTAGTCGTTTTGTTGATTCACATGTCGTCAATGATCTCGTTAGTGAAGGTGAAGAAGGCTTAAGGAAATACTTCAATTCACAACGTACATCGGTGAGTGTGCTTTTTTCAGACATACGTGGCTTTACAACGATGTCTCAACATCGTGAACCTGAAGAAATTGTCACAATCCTAAATGACTACTTCTCTCGACAAACAGATGTTATTTTCCACCACGGTGGCACCATGGATAAATTTATTGGTGATGCCATCATGGCATTCTGGGGCGCACCTGTCAGCGACCCGGATCATGCCCAACATGCTGTTGAAGCAGCCCTGGATATGGTTGATTCATTAGGCGAATTTCGTGCCACGCTTGCAGGCGAACTAGGCGACACCTTCGATATTGGTATTGGCATACACAGTGGTGACGCGGTGGTTGGAATGATTGGTTCAGAAAATAAACTCGACTACACTTGTATCGGTGATACCGTGAATACGGCAAGTCGCCTGGAAGGACAAACCAAGGGTCGTGCCCGCATCCTGGTTTCAGCAGCGACACGAGAAGCCTGTAATGATACGATTGGCTTTATCGAACATGGCGCTGTATCTGTTAAAGGACGCGATGAGCCTGTCATGCTTTACGAGCCCTTCCGCAAGCACTGAGTTCAGCATCCAACCCAGGTACGCAGGGAGTATACCGCTATGAAACATATCACTATTTTTTCTGCACTAATCTGCTCTGTTGTTATCTCTACTGCACTGGCGGAAAAGCCGGCCTATACCACCCGAGATACCTCACTTTATGCAGAGCCTTTCAAAGATTCCGAGATACTGACTGACTTACCCGCCAGGACAAACCTGCAAATCGTCAAACGTAAGGGTGGCTGGTACCAGGTGACTTCACCGAGTAATGCGGGCTGGGTAAGACTGATTACAGTCAGGCTCGGGAAGAACACGCCGTCTGGCAGTACATCTTCAGCAGATGATGCTGTGGACTTGTTGGGAAGTCTTGCCACTGGTCGCGAAAAATCATCAGAAGTGACATCTGCGTCAGCCGTAAAAGGTCTTGGCGAAGAAGATCTGCGTGATGCAACACCTGATTCCGATGCCGTCGATAGCCTCGACCAGTTCGCCGCTGATGACCAGGCCGGCATCGATGCAGCAGAGCGGGCTGGACTGACGCCTGCGGATATTAACCTGCCTATACCCGCTAACAACGCAACGCCAGCACCTGAATCTACGCAAGACAATGGTGAAGAAGAATGAAACGCCTAATAGTCATCCTCACCCTGCTGTTCTGTAGCCATAGTACCAATGCATTTGATCTCGGTGGCTTTAGCGGAATCCTCAGTAGTGGAGCAGATGATGAATCAGGTTCAGGCATTGATATCGGGCAAGTCCTCAGTGGCGTAAAAGATATTTCACGCACCATAACGGGTATCGATGAAGAAGATGAAATCGAGATAGGCCGTGACGCAGCTGCTGTCCTGCTCGGGGCCTCACAACCCGTGGATGACCCTGAGCTGCAACGTTATGTTAATCGCATCGGGCGCTGGGTCGTCAGCCAGACAGATCGCCCACACTTACCCTGGCGCTTTGCTGTACTTGAATCCACCCACGTCAATGCCTTTGCAACCCCGGGCGGTTACGTCTTTGTCACCCATGGTCTATTTAAACGTCTTAACAATGAAGCCGAGTTGGCCGGTGTACTTGCCCACGAAGTCGCACACGTGATTCGCAAACACCACATTAATGCTATGTCTAAATTAAGCACCAGTGGTCTCTCAGGTGTCATCAAACTGGCCAGCCAAACCGAAGATGCCCGAAACAACAGGGTAGCGACTGAAATGGTTAGCCAGGTCAAGGATATCTACCTGCGTGGACTGGACAAAGATGATGAATTTGAAGCCGATACGCTTGGTACGCTGATTGCTGCACGGGCAGGCTATGATCCATATGGTCTGATGGCGGTCTTACAGAGCCTCGACAGCATTCATGCAGAAGACAGTAGCCTTGCCCTGCTCTATAAAACTCACCCGCCTGCGGCTGACAGGCTCGAAAAATTAGCCCCTACGCTTGAGACAATGAGCGATACAACCCTTTCTCAACCAACGATGGAAAAACGCTTTTCAAAATATGCATCGCGATAATGAACCAGTGTGGTGCATTTTCTAACGGTTTCATTACAAACTCTTATTCACAGGGGACTGACTAAGCATTTTTTCGTCGAAAATTAAACATTCACAATCCCGTATCATTACCAATATATTTCTTCAACATATTGATTATTGAACAAATTTATTCAATGGTTGTTTTGTGAACAATCTAACAGACCGCCTCTATTTTGTGTATCAAAACTGTCATATTCGCGTTTCATCCACAAAGTTATCCACAGATTTTGTGGACAAGTAGCATTCTTGTAAGTGTGTCAATTAGTTATACGATCTTACTCGGATCTTGGGCGAAGGTTTCCGTGTAACTCAATTCGGATTGGATTTGTGTGTCGACATGCGGGCAACATGCTAGAGTGCGCCCATGAGCTCAGATTGTTACTTGCGCATCGCAATTTCTTCACCATTACGCCAGCACTTTGATTACCTGCCTCCGCGCAACTGTGACATTGGCTCATTGACTGCCGGCATCCGCGTAGAAGTCCCGTTTGGACGCCGACAAGAAACCGGTATCCTGCTCTCCATCAGCAATCATACTGATGTTCCAAAAGATAAACTTCGTCATGCAACCCGGGTACTCGATGACACGCCCATGCTTGATGGCGAGATACTAAGCCTGCTGCAATGGGCAAGCCAGTACTACCAGCATGCGATTGGTGAAGTCATGTTCAGTGCCTTGCCGGTATTACTGCGCCAGGGCGCCACTGCCGAGGCGCGCAGTGTCACTTTCTGGCAGCTTACCGATAGTGGCATAAAATCCGATCCTGCATCACTGGCGCGCGCCCCCAAGCAGGTCGCTTTATTACAGCACCTGCAAGACACCGAACGACATGAACTCACGGCCGATGACTTCAATGCCCAGCATGAGAATTGGCGCAGCCCGATCAAGCGCCTTGTCGAGAAGGGGCTGGTGACAACACACGAACGTCGCGGCCTGCTTGCGGCCGAAACAGATTCCGATCAGGCCCCCGCCCTCAACGATGCCCAACAGGCAGCCATTAATGCCGTCTGTGAATCCAAACCTGGCTTTACATCATGGCTGCTCGATGGTGTCACCGGCAGTGGCAAAACCGAGGTCTATCTCGGCATCATTGAGCATATCCTTGCTTCAGGGTTGCAGGCACTCGTGCTCGTTCCAGAGATCAGCTTGACACCGCAGACCCTGCAGCGCTTCCGCAAGCGTTTCAGCGTCCCGTTGGTGATGTTGCACTCAGGGCTCAGCCAACGAGAGCGTCTTGATGCCTGGCTGGCAGCAAAATCCGGTGAAGCACGCATTATCATCGGTACCCGCTCAGCATTGTTCACCCCACTGGCTCAGCCCGGTGTCATCATCATAGACGAAGAGCATGATGCTTCATTCAAACAACATGAAGGTTTTCGCTACCATGCCCGGGATCTCGCCGTATTACGGGCACAACGGCTCGGCATCCCGATTGTCCTGGGTTCAGCCACACCTTCATTGGAGAGCCTTGCCAATGTCGAGCAGGGACGTTACCGGGAGTTGCGTCTAAACCAGCGCATTAACAGTGCAGAACTGCCTCCGATCCAGACCATAGACTTGCGCGCGCAACCCCTTGATGAGGGCTTGTCGCGCAGCCTGCTGGAAACGATTGCCATCCACCTTGAGCGCAATGACCAGGTATTACTGTTCCTGAACCGGCGTGGCTATGCGCCGACCCTGTGTTGCCACGATTGTGGATGGATCGCGGACTGTCCGCGTTGTGATGCTCGCCTGACCCTGCATGCCGCCAGCCAACGACTACGCTGTCACCATTGCAGTACCGATCAATCACTGCCACCGCATTGTCCCGAGTGTGGCAGCACCGCACTGCGGGCATTGGGACAAGGTACGGAGCGTATCGAACAGGCACTTCAGCAAGATTTTCCCGACACCGATATTCTCCGTATTGACCGGGATACCACCCGGCGTAAAGGCGCGATGCAGGCCATGTTGGACAGTATTCATCGAGGTGGCGGCAAGATCCTGCTCGGCACACAGATGCTGGCCAAGGGTCACGATTTCCCGAACGTAACCCTGGTTGCGATCCTGGATGCTGACCAGGGACTGTTCGGTGCAGATTTTCGAGCCAGTGAAACCATGGCACAGCTTATTACACAGGTTGCTGGTCGCGCGGGAAGAGCCGAAAAACCCGGCCACGTACTGGTACAGACTTACCACCCGGAACATCCGTTACTGCAAAGTCTGCTCCAGCACGGCTACCCGGCATTTGCTCGCCAGGCCATGACTGAACGTCGTGAAGCCTGCATGCCACCCTATGCCTCACTGGCAATGTTACGGGCAGAGGCCGGGCAAAAGATGTTGCCCATGCAGTTTCTCAGCGCCGCCTACCAGGTTTGTAAAACACACTTGTCACCCGGTATTGAATTACTTGGCCCTGTGCCAGCGCCGATGGAGCGTCGTGCCGGTCGTTTTCGTGCCCAATTACTTTTACAGGCCGATAAACGTGGCCAACTGCAGCAGCTATTGCACACATGCATTCCTCTTATTGAGGCGCTACCCGAAGCACGCAAGGTACGTTGGTCAATCGATGTCGATCCAGTAAACACCTTATAATGTAATCATTTCGTATAAATCCACTTGCAAGCGCCGTCATGGCACGGATAATACGCGCTCTCTAAAGTCGATATGGTGGCTGTCACCTGTCGCCGCATTCCGGTATGGTTGGACGCAATGAAAGACGAATTACAAAAACTTATCCACACAGCGCTTGCAGGATTGACCAGTACAGGCGCCCTGCACTGTAAAGTGCCAGATAGCATCAATATTGATCGCACCCGAGACAAGAGTCACGGTGATTTCGCCAGTAATATTGCCCTTGTGCTCGCCAAGCAGGCCGGGCAAAACCCGCGTGAACTGGCCGAAGCCATTATCAAGGCGCTGCCCGCCGACCCCAGTATTGAAAATGTCGAGCTGGCCGGACCCGGTTTTATCAATTTCACCCTCGCCAATGCCGCGCAACATGCTGTCGTCAACCGTGTTCACGAACTCGGCGATAAGTTTGGGCAAGGGGATCTGGGTAAGGGCCAGCGCATCCAGATCGAATTTGTCTCTGCCAACCCAACCGGGCCCCTGCATGTTGGTCATGGCCGCGGCGCGGCATACGGTGCATCACTTGGCAACTTGCTCGAAGCCGCCGGCTACGAGGTTCACCGCGAGTACTACGTCAATGATGCCGGTCGCCAGATGAATATTCTCGCCGCCAGTGTCTGGCTGCGTTACCTGGAACTGGGTAATCCCGATGTTGCCGAGCACTTCCCTGCTAATGGTTACCAGGGTGACTATGTACAGGATATCGGTGCTGCACTGCGTAATGAACACGGTGATCGATTTGAGCATGCCATTGACATCATCTTTACTGATCTGCCTGCAGATGAAGGAGATGAGGGCGGTGACAAGGAAGCCCATATCGATGCCATTATTGACCGTGCCCGAACGCTGCTCGGTGATGACGATTACCAACTTGTATTCGACGCTGGCCTGCACGAGATCACCGACAACATACGCCGCGACCTTGAAGACTTTGGCGTCCACTATGATGAATGGTATTCCGAACATCAGTTACACAGTAGCGGCAAGATCGATGAATGTATTGAGCGCCTGAAGGCATCGGGACATGTCTACGATGACAACGGTGCGCTGTGGTTCCGCTCTACCGATTATGGCGATGAAAAGGATCGTGTCGTCGTACGTGATAATGGTGTCAAAACCTACTTCGCGGCAGATATTGCCTACCACATGGAAAAACTCGAACGTGGCTTTGACCGTGTCATCGATGTATGGGGCGCCGATCATCACGGTTATGTGCCGCGCGTCAAGGCTGCACTTGCAGCAATTGGTAAAGACCCGTCACAACTGGATGTCTTGCTCGTTCAATTTGCGGTGCTCTATAGTGGCGGCGAAAAAATGCAGATGTCGACGCGCAGTGGGCAATTTGTCACCCTGCGTGAATTACGCCGGGAAGTAGGCAATGACGCCGCACGTTTCTTCTATGTCATGCGCAAGTGTGAACAACACATGGACTTTGATCTCGATCTTGCCAAATCACAAAGTAATGATAACCCGGTGTATTACCTGCAATATGCACATGCGCGTATCAGCAGCGTCTTACGCCAGCTTGATGAGCAACAGGACAGCTGGAACAAGGCCAATGGCCTGTCTCACCTCGAACTGCTCAGCGAAGCACATGAGTCAGACTTGCTGACACAGCTGGCAAAATTCCCGGAGCTGGTCGAAACTGCGGCCCGCAATCATGAGCCTCACCAGGTTGCCTATTATCTGCGCGACCTGGCGACCGCGTTCCACACCTATTACAACGCGCACCAGTTTATTGTCGAAGACAAAGACCTGCGCGATGCACGCTTTGCACTCATCACTGCTGTTCAGCAAGTTTTAAAGAACGGCCTTGCATTGCTCGGCGTTAGCGCACCGGATACCATGTAAGTATGGCGCACAAAAAAATGGCTAAGAAAACCAGTCCTGGCTCAACACCCTTACCTGGCTGGGTATGGATGGTCACTGGATTGATGATTGGACTGTTTGTCGCCTTTCTTGTCCACCTTAAAGATAATTACACGGGCGTTACGATTGAGAACACTGAACAGTCTCAACCAAAGCAGCGTGATGCACGTGCTGTACGTAAGCTTGAACAGGATACTGTTCCGCCTCCTGAGCGTACACGTTTTGATTTCTATACCATTCTTCCAGAAATGGAAATCGCTATCCCCGATGACGAAATCGAAACCGAAACAAAACCTCCCAAGCACCCGGTACTCAAACAGCCTGGTAAATTTATTTTACAGGCAGGTTCTTTCAAAACTGTTGACCAGGCTGATCGCATGAAAGCAAGTCTTGCCCTGCTTGGTGTCGAGGCAAACATCCAGTCAGTGACGATAAACAATGATGAAACCTGGCACCGCGTCCGTCTTGGACCCTATGAAAACGTTACCGAACTTAACCGCGTCCGCTCTCGCCTGAGACAAAATAATATTGATGCGATCTTGCTGAAACTTAAACTCTGATTTCAGCCTGTAAGGAATACATATCCAATGCCAAGCATGCGTTACCCTGTCATTGATATGCTACGTGGCATCGCGATCCTGATGATGTTTGTATTTCACTTCAGTTTTGATCTGAAATATTTTGGCATGCTGGATGTTGATTTTACGACTCATCCCTTCTGGCTGAATTTCCGTCGCCTTATCGTGTCATTTTTTTTGTTACTCGTCGGTATCAGCCTGTACCTGGCAACTCGTAATGGGCTCAATGCCCGGCGCTACCTGAAAAGACTTGGGCTCCTGATTACCTATGCCGGCCTGGTTACGATTGGTAGCTACCTGATGTTTCCGAACAGCTTTATTTATTTTGGTATCCTGCATTTTATCGCCGTGGCAAGTGTGCTGGGGCTGTTATTTACACGCTTCTATACTCTGAACCTTGTACTCGGTACAGGGCTCATCCTGCTTGATATCTTCTATAGTGATGTCATGTTTAACAGCATGGCTTTAAACTGGATCGGTCTGATGACGCATCTTCCATTTACAGAAGATTATGTACCGCTTATTCCATGGTTTGGCGTGGTATTGATCGGTATGTTTACCGGGCGAATGTTGTTCGGCGATAACCAACCGCCTGCGTGGATGAGTTGGCAAGGCAAGCAAAACCAGGTTGCTAAATTACTCGCTTTCGCCGGGCGACATAGCCTGAATATTTATATCTTGCACCAACCTGTCTTGATTGGCGTATTGTGGATAATACTCGGTTAGCTATTCAAACAAGTCTCTTTTTAGACGGTGTAACGCAGATATATCTTCATCACCATAGCCCTGTTCTTGCAAACGCTCATAGTGTATACGCGTCATCTCAACTATCGGTAGCCGCATATCCAGAGCACTGACTGACTCGGCCATTTCCCTGCACAGGTCTAGGTCTTTCTTATGCAGTGCAATCTTGAAACCCGGTTCATATTCACGATTGACCATGTTCTTGCCACGATGTGTTAAAAACCAGTTAGCTGCTGCGCCATCACTGATCACATCCACGACCTGCTCCAATGGTAATTGCATTGCCTCTGCAAACGCGAGCGATTCAGTCACGGCCTGGTTAATCCCCGCGGCCATAATCTGGTTGACTGCCTTGGTCGCCTGGCCAGCGCCGCTTTCACCCATCCAGCATATCTTCCGCGCTATTTTATTAAGCACGGGGGTCACTTTCTGTAGGGCTGATTGTTCACCACCCACCATCATCACAAGCTGACCTAATTGAGCGCCTTCAACACCACCCGAGACAGGTGCATCAAGGAATGCGACGCCTAAAACAGATAATTGCTTAGCAAGCATACGTGCTGTAGTTGTTGAAATTGTCGACGTATCAACAATTACCTGCCCTGCGCGCAGGTTTGGCTTTATGGCATTGATGACCTCGACAATATCCTTGTCGGCTGACACGCAAGTAATGATTACATCGCACTGCGCAGCCAACTCCGCTGGGTTCTTTGAAATCATAACGGGGTATTTTTCATTAAAGTCGTCCGCACGTGATTGAGTACGGTTCCAGACACACCTGAGCATGCCCGACTTGTGGAGCTGCGCAGCCATACCGCTACCCATTGCGCCAAGACCAATTAAACCGATTTGCATGTAAATGTTCTCCACTTTATACAGCAGTAATATTAACTCACTACATCATCAATTCGCTTGAATACATAATATGATTCAATGCCCCTCACCCAGCCCCTCTCCCTGAGGGAGAGGGCGTTTATAGGAGAACATGGAGGGTAACCACTCAAAGACGTCCATTTAAGGCATCAACCATTGGATGGATATCAGCCTTTTTGAAAACAGGTAATGAGCAACGCCGGTTGGAGCATGCAAATGCAGCGGCCTGTGGTAGTGCCGGGTACTGTACATCGGGATTAGGCATTTCACCTTCACGCTTGTCCCACCATTCGATACGTCGGTAACTACCCGGGTAGCGCAGTGCCTCACGGTATAACTGCTGTGCCTGCTTATCATCCTTGTAACCAACAATGGTTATATGATCAGGGTCATTCACCAGCTCATGTTCTGCGAGAAGGATGCCTGCCTCAGTAAGTCGCTCTGTTGCGATGGAAGGTGTAGCAAGGTAACGCATTGTTCGTTCTGCCACGGTCTTCGTAGCTTGATCACCCGTCAAATGATAAACACGTATTGCCAGTCGCATTAAGGCGATGTTTTCATCGATCTGGGGAAGCGGTGTAATAACTGCACTGGACGGCGCATATGCCACGGCATAGCCAGCACCTTCGTCGCCACCATAGCGAAAGGTTTCATCAATAAAACCCAACGTGTCACGTGCACGTTGTACATATATACGTCGACCTGTGGATTGGTATAAAGACACATACGCCTCGGCCATGGCGAGGTTGTCACCTAAAAACGGGCCGCTCCTGTCACGTTCATCATGGTTGTAACCGCCACCTTTACGTTTGCGGTTTTTCTCAACCCAATCCGCAATACGTTCAGCGCGCTCCAGGTAGTCCTTATTTCCACTGACCTGGTACAACACTGAAAGTGCACGTGCTCCCCAGCCATTTTCACGCGCATACTGGTGTGTATCTATTCTCGGTATGCCCTGCTCGCGGCGCTGTGCATCATTCAGCTCAAAGAATTCTCGACTGTGCACGCCTTGTACGAGGTCTGCATCCTGGCTGGTGTATAAAGCACCATTCGGTGCGGTCAGAAAATCATCCAGATAACGGGCAATATCCATTGCCGCCTTCAGATATCGCTTATCGCCAAATTGCCGGTAAGCCAGCGCATAGATACGCATATAGCCCGCCTGGCTCTGCATAATTTTTTCAAAATGTGGGTAGTCCCATTTGCCACCCGTAGAATACTGATAGACCCCACCCCAGACAGGATCAATCAACGCAATCGCCTCATCCAGGGTATGACGTGCAATACGTTCATTTTCACGGTCACCGTTACGCGCCTGGTGCAAGGCATATTCAACAGTATCCCTATCCATAAACTTCTGGTTTATCTTCAGACTGCCATATTCAGGGTCATAACTGTCAAGGTGACGATCCTGTAACAATTTTCGGATCTTATCACTGAGCAAGGGACTGCCTGTAAATACCACTTGTGAACGAATCGGTGCATCTCGCTCAGGGCTTGGGTCGTCGACGATGGCCTGTAACAACTTTGCCATGCTTTTCGGCGGTATATAGCCCGCACGTTTTACCAGTTCGGTAGCTTTTGCATTGAAAAAGATCGTCGCCGGCCAGCCCCAGTCCTGGTAGCGTCGTGACAAATCAGGACGGTTGTCCTGGTCTACCTTCAAGGCAATATAGTGTTTGTTAATCAGGGTAATAACATCTGGATCGGAATATGTCTTGTCTTCCATAACATGGCACCAATGGCACCAGACTGCTTCGAGATCAAGAATAACAAACTTGCCATCTCGTTCTGCCTCGGCAAAGGCCTCATCTGACCAATCTCGCCATTGTATTCCGCCTTGAGAAGAGCTGGGACTTGCTGAAAGTAGCCCTGCAAGTGACAGGCAAAAAATAAGAGTAAAGATGTGTCGCATAGTGCTTTCCCTGTTCAATTATCGACATCTTGAACCATCGTCTGCCACAATGCAGTGAACTTTTTCACTTTATTGTGGAATTACGCATAGACGCCGTAATTGAAAACTGCAGCCGTGGCGTTTGATGTAACCGGGCTATTTACACCATTTTTTCACTTCGGCCTTTGCCTCGGCGTGAGACTTCTTCCGTTCATTATTTTCCAGGTAGGTACGTGAGCCATCCTTATTTTCATAATAGAGTGCTTGAGCACGGATCTGACGTCTGTATTCTTTCTTCGCTGCTTTACATTTTACTTTGCGTTCAGCCTGCAATCGCTTTTTCTCTTTTTGCTTCTGCTCTATTTCTGCACGTTCTAGTTCTCGTGCGCGCAGGTATTTATTCGCTCGTGTTTTTCGATCCTGGTTATCGCTTGAATTTGAATTAACCCGCGGTGGTGGTGGTGCGATATCGACTGTGGTCGCCTTGTCACCAACCGGCTTGTCTGAATAGTGCACCCGACCATTCTCATCGACCCATTTGAAGACGCCGGCAACTGTATGCTGAGTTCCAAGTAGCAGGAGTATCGAAAAAATTGATTTTAACAGCGTCCTTGTCATGACAGCCTCCTCATGGTGGTAGTCCGGTTCACTTCTCAATGACTTGATAATGCTAGTTTAACCGATCCAGTCTTAAACGTTCACGCCCATCAAAAAGACGTCTTGAACCCATTATCACTGCCACGACAGTCCCAAACCCTGTGCCTGCTGTGATAAGAAACATTATCAATATCTGGTACTTAACGGCCTCCAGTGGTGGCGTACCCGAGAGGATCTGGCCGGTCATCATGCCTGGCAGGCTAACTATCCCTGCTGCCGCCATCGCATTGATAATAGGTATCATGCCATAACGCATGGCTTCACGACGTATTGAACTAACGGACTCAGATCCGCTATAGCCCAGTATTAACTGCGCTTCAATCTGACTGCGTTTTTCCCGGGCCGCCTGCGTCAGGCGTTCAAGCCCGAGTGCAATGCCAGTCATAGTGTTACCGAGCATCATACCGAGCAAGGGGATGGCATACTGTGGCGTATACCATGGATCAGTATTGATAATTACCGTCAAGGCAAGCAATGTGACGGTAAATGTCGATACAAACATCGCCGTCGTGCCCATTGCAAAGCCCCACATACCTTTATAGCGATGTGTCTGACGCGCCATGACCTCTCGTCCGGCAAGCAACAACATCAGCATGGCAATAATCGCCATGTACCAGAGATTCGTATTTTCGAATAACGTTTTAAGAATTACACCAATCAATAGCAGCTGTACCGTTGTACGTAGCCCGGCAACCAATAATTGACGTGTTATCCCCAGCTGCAAGATCAAACCAAGTATCGACAGCAATACCACCAACAATGCTGCCAGGGATAAATCAAAGGCACTTAAGCTAATGATGTTCATAGGCTTACCTCTTCAAGCCCCTTCGATGACAGACTGAAATGACGATCGGCAATACGTTTAATTTGTGACGGGTCATGACTAACCCAGATAATACCGGCAGGTGTTTCACGACAATAACGCAGTAATAGCGCCTCGACCTTTGCGACACTTTCGGGATCGAGATTGGCCGTAGGTTCATCCAGGAGTAAAAACTCAGGCTCGTTTGCCAATAACCGTAATAACGCCAGGCGCTGTTTCTCACCCGTTGACAGCCTTGATATCGACCAATCAGCAACATTTGTATCAAAACCCAGTGCATGCATATTGCTTTCTTCAATCGCCGGCATATGTTCGGCTACTGTCTCCTGCCACCATGCACTTTCTGCCACAAGTAATCCGACGCGCTTGCGCCAGTTCTGCGCATTGATGTCTTGGCAACTAATATCATCGAGCCTGATCTCACCCGAATGCATATCCAGATCCGCGATTGCCCTAAGCAATAACGATTTACCTGTTCCGGATGCACCACTGACCGCCACACATTCCCCTGACTGAACCTCCAGGCTAACCGCAGCAAGCAGGTCATTACCCACATCTTCTATATGTAAACATCCCATGGCGTAATTCAGTACACTCTCTTCAATTGATTACTTACTATTTCGCGAGGCCATTATGTCAGAACCTGATAGTCCACAAAAACTTCCCTATCCTGTCGAACTAGAACCCGGTGATTACTGGTGGTGCTCGTGTGGTAAATCCAGTAGCCAGCCCTTCTGCGACGGCTCGCACAAGTATACTGACTTTGAACCCGTTAAATTCACAATTGTAGAAAAGACCAAGGTCTGGTTATGCGGCTGCAAGCACAGTTCAGACAAGCCGTTTTGTGATGGAGCAAGTCATAAGGCTGTTTAATTGCCCTGAACCTTCGGGACGAAGGTTAGGCTTGCCTCGACCCGGGACGGGTGAGGTACTCGCGATGAATCTCATAGAGGTTCTGTGAGACAGCAAAATGAACCTACACAAGGAGGTTCTTTGCGCTAGTGCCATAGTTCATAACATATTCAACAAAACATACGTTACTGGTATGCGTAACTATCTCTACGTCTTTGGCACCCATATTATGTACTGTTCCTATCCACGGTTTTTCTTTGCCAAGTTGAATTACTACCCGTCTCTTTTGCTTCTTTGGCTTAGAGCTTCACTACTCACATAACCCCTGCGGGATTCGTTGTGAATACCTCAACCATCTCCGATGGTTCGAGGCAGGCAACGCCGCTCTCGCACGTCCATGTGCTTCGCGGCATAAGTGCATCCATGCACAAAAAAAAGCGGGTGCCGAAGCACCCGCAATTCCCAACCACCAGGTTGTGTACTGCTAACTTATGACTTACCCGATGTGAACTCTGGGTAAGCTTCCAGACCGATATCAGTAATATCAAGTCCTTCGTACTCTTCTTCTTCGCTAACACGAATGCCCATAACCATCTTGATAACGTACCAGACGATAAAGGCAGCAACGAATGTCCATGCGAAGATAACAAACAGACCGTACAGCTGTGCACCGATTGTTGCATCCGGGTTGCTGATAGCCACTGCAATCAGACCCCACATACCAACAGTACCGTGAACAGAGATGGCACCAA
>Ga0316207_10000953_pt1 | contig 39836 bp, 44 predicted proteins | sample 6weekpyrite_MG_FD_204943 | JGI IMG/M metagenome (GOLD analysis project Ga0316207, IMG submission 204943) | Microbial mat bacterial communities from mineral coupon in-situ incubated in ocean water Damariscotta River, Maine, United States -... | ecosystem: Environmental > Aquatic > Marine >... | reverse complement strand
AACGTGACCAATTGTGCCCACGTTTACATGCGGTTTAGTTCGTTCAAATTTTTCCTTGGACATGACTCAATCACTCCGCTACTTAAATATAAATATTTTAGTTTCAACGTCGCCGGCAACATTGTGTAACCGACACTGATTTACCGTACTACCTAAACAACCAAATTCTTTGTACTGCTCCAGCCCTGTAAAAACTGGAGCCCATAACCGGATTTGAACCGGTGACCTCTTCCTTACCAAGGAAGTGCTCTACCGACTGAGCTATATGGGCTTAACCTATCTGTCGCACACTTATAGCCTGCTCAGCCCTGCGCGCCATCCTATATATGGAGCGGGTGATGGGAATCGAACCCACGTATTCAGCTTGGAAGGCTGAAGTTCTACCATTGAACTACACCCGCAAAACTATTTCTTTTCAGGTGTCGGCCCTGACCAAGTCTTTTTCCAAGGACAAAGAACTTCAACCTGCTCCTTCAAGTTCGTTCCTCGTCCCTGCCAAATAAATATATGGTGGAGGGGGGTGGATTATTTCACCCTCCGGGCCGTTGTACACCCGTACAACGTTCAAAACGTCACTGACGTTTTGTCGAACTCACCTTGATTATTTCTTTCGGTGGTTCTCATCCACCCCTTTCCAGGAGTAGGTACATCCACAAATTACTTCTAATTCGCGGCTCCACTATATGTATGGTGGAGGGGGGTGGATTCGAACCACCGAAGGCGGAGCCGTCAGATTTACAATCTGATCCCTTTGGCCACTCGGGAACCCCTCCAAAAATTAAGCGGCCCATTCTGCTGGAGAATCAAGGCCCTGTCAATGTGCCAGACACCGAAAACCGCGCCATATTTAGCGTTCCAGCGCACAAGGCGTCTGGTTTGGGGCAAAATAAGGGGCTGCCACAGGGCAGCCCCTTCATATTTGGTGCCGGCACCACGAATCGAACGCGGGACCTACTGATTACAAGTCAGTTGCTCTACCAACTGAGCTATGCCGGCGATTTATGCTGTGCCCCAAAGGTACTTGGCATCAAGCGGGGGGGATTCTAATGTAAAGTGCCGCCGGTTGCTACGTCTGAATGGCCTGTTTTTTAATTTTTTATGAACATTTGCGATCTCGAAGGCTAATCCCCTTATGCCTGGTCTGCATGGTTTCGATAATTTCCGCAGGTAAAGGGGGGTGATTGGGGCTGGAAAAATGCAGCCAATAGCCTTCAATCTCACGGTATCTATCATCCAGCGACGGTGACAAACCGATGGCCTGCATACGCGCACGACGCTGCTCTGCAGCGGCCCGGGTACTGAAAAAACCAAGAGAAATTGCGTTCTTATTCAGCCCCTTAGGTACAATATGAAAGTCTTTCACGGCTCGTTCGGTGAGCATGCGCGTAACCTTTTTCGCGTCTGCGCGGCTGGGTAATGGTTTGATATACACCCAATATCCACTTACCTCACGCTGCTTATCAAAACGTATCTCTGTGACAAGCCCGAGTGAAGTCAGTGTCCCGGCGCTGCCGATTGCCTCGATATCTTTGTTGTAGGGACCAATCGCATAGCAGGCAACCTCAACCAGGGCTTTCCTCGCCTTGACTGTGCCGACGTCTTTTCCTGGCTGCTGCTCCCCTACCAGTTTTGCGAGTTGTTGTGGTGTCAACTCTGAGAGCAAGGTCAAGGCTGGCATGTTGGTGGTCGTTTTTAACCGGGGTGGCCCATCATCAGGCTGCATGCTAATCGCGATTAACATCGCAATATTGACCGCTAGCAGCACTCCGACAAGGATTTTCATAACCAACCCGCCTGCTGTCCATAGACAGCAAGACCCTGCAACACCAGATTGGGGCAAAACTCTACATCAATAGAAACCAGTGACTGGAGGGTTCCTGCATCTCCCCCTGTGATCAGGCACTTCGTGGTTTCGGCCAATTCCTGTTCCAAGTCGTTCACGACCCGCTCGATATAGGCCACCACAGCATACAGGCTACCCGCGGCAACCGCATCTTCAGTGTTAGATGTAAACAGTGTAAGTGTATCGTCTGCTGCACGGGTGAATGTGACGCCGGATGCCTGCTGGTAAAGTGTATCGCGCATCATCTGCAGGCCAGGCAGGATATGTCCGCCACGATGCTGACCGCTGGACATCAGCACATCGAAGGTAATCGCACTGCCACAATCGATCACACAGCAAGGTTTGTCTGTATGGCGCCTAGTGGCAAGCAAACTCAGCCAACGATCGACACCCAATCGTTGAGGCTCGGTGTAGGCATTGCACACCCCGTCACTTTCAGACTGACTGGTTGCCTGGTGGGTTTTGCAAGCCCACTGGCGATCGATCCATGTCGTGACTGCCCGACTGAGCTCGTCAGGCGCAACACTCGCCAGCCATACCTGATCAGGCACAGGCAAGCCTGACCAACACTCATCAAGTAACTCCTCAAGCGCATGCGCCCTGTGAAGGGCTGAACCGGGATCCTGCAGCGCTGGTAATGTTTCCTGCCCCGGACGAACCTGAGCCTTATCAAGCCAGCCCCACCTGATGGACGTGTTACCCATGTCGACCAGTAATACCATGTCAGTCTTTTCAGCCATTAAACGAGAATCCTGCCTGATTATGTGCCACGCAGGCTGACTTCACCACAATGAAAGCTCTGTGTCGCACCGTTATGTTCCAGCAGCAGGGCACCATTTTCATCTATTCCGGTACAACGTCCTTCGAGAGTCTTGCCATCAGGCATATGCAATACAACTGTTTGCCCTGCAAATTCATTCAGTCTCTCCCACTCCTGAAGATACTGGCTGGACTCCCCTTCGCTGCAGCGCAGACAGGCATCGACCAGGGCATCGATCACACTGGCTGCAACGCGGTTACGTGACACCCCGTGACAATGCCGTAAATCGATCCATGGTTGTGTAATCGAATCTTCGACCGAGGTCGGCATATGGATATTGATCCCAACCCCGATGACAAGCTCACTCGGCCCACCGGACTCACCGCGCATTTCAATCAGGATCCCGCCCAGCTTGCGCCCCTGGCAATAGATGTCATTCGGCCACTTCAGGCTCAGCCCTTCTATACCCAGCGCCTGCAAACCTCGCACGATTGCAACGCCGACAACCAGGCTCATGCTGCCCAGGCTGCTGGCACTGGTTTCAAATTGCCAGCCCATCGACAGGTATAGATTAGCAGCAAACGGGGATATCCAGTCACGGCCACGCCGACCACGCCCCGAGTGCTGACGCTCGGCAAGGCATGCCACTGCGTGTCGCCTTGGCTGACGCAATAACCAGGCATTCGTTGAATCGACATCAAACAGCACATCCAGCGAATGCAGGCTGTTACGACTCTGTTCGGATAACAGTGATTCAATACCCTGGCTGTCGAGTAATTCAAGCGGTTCGGCAAGACGATAACCCTTGCCATGGACAGCATGCACATCAATATCAAGTGCCTGCAGGTGTTGTAGTGCTTTCCACACCGCATTACGACTGACATCAAGATGTTGCCCGAGTGCCGTACCTGAATGAAATTCACCGTCAGCGAGAATAGCAATTAAGGCGTGTTGCAAAGACATCGTTAAAGTTTATCATCAATAACACAGCAACTTACCACTAACATGCCAGATACCTCATGTAGCAAACACCTGCCCCGACCAGCGCGTTACTTCCCTGTAACTGGGGGTCGCTACAGCGCCAGGGCTGGTTTGTTTCGTTTCCCGACTGATTTCGGTAATGGCATCGCTGATCACCAGGTCTTCCAGTTTGATGCCGATTTCTACCACAACCGTGATAACAAACTTGCTGTTCGGAAACAGGCACTCGGTGAGTATGTTTGCTTCACTGATGATGCAGAAGACTCACTGGTACAGGTCACTCAATTCATTATCGAACAGCTTGGCCGACACTACCCCGGGGTATTCCGGCTTGAAGATACAGGCACTAACCTTCACCTGCATTGCCTGTTATCCGGGACAGAGATCGTAGCCCGAAAGGACTATGCACTTGTTTCTTCCTCGAATCCGTCTGGCGCAGCTGAACCGCTAAACCTGTTCGATGCACTCGCCCTGGAGTTGCAGGAAGACCTCTGTGTCATGCAGGTTGGCCCTGCTGCAAGCCAGTTATGTGCGGCCCATCTGTGTGCACCCAATCACTGGGCAGCATCAGACAAACTCGGTATGGCTATGCCCGCACTGCATACACCGGTCCCCGGCTTTACAGAACTGAACCGCTCACCGGACAAACTATTGACGGGGATCATCAATAAGCAGCAACCCTATGTTCGCTTTGCATGGGGCATCAGTGCTGATCGCTGCTATAACCACCACCCACGTCTCAGTGACGCACAAAATGCGTGTGACGATGACGACGGTATCTATATGCGTATAGAGCGTCAGCTGCTCTACCCGATGCCGGACAACCGTACGTTATTGTTCACCATCAAGACACTATTTCGTGACTGTGCTGAAATAAAGCGCGATAGCCCGGAAGAATTCATTCAACTCGTCCAGGCAATCAACACCATGGGCAACGCAACACTGGTCTACAAGGGGTTCGATCGGGACGAGGTGCTCATGCAGCTGAATGCTATTTAGCCGACATACAGGACGCTCATAACTGCTTGCGGTGATGCCCCAGGTTTCGGCGCAGTCGCTGGCGCTGCTGTTGCCAGGGATCATCCCATACAAGCGAGGTCTTCATCAGGCCTCGACACAGTTTCAGCTCACCTTCGATGTCCTGCAGATGCACGAATTCCGGTGCCGGTGCCCGGTGGGCACGACATTCCATGCCACCTTCATAGCCCTCGTTATGATAATTGCCGAGCGGAACAGAAATGCCGATTGGTGGTACACCCCAGGCTGTCATGGCGGTTGCTTCGCACGACCCGCCATCCATGATCCGGCGTTGATGTTTACCCGGTAGAACCTTCATCGCCAGGTCAGATAAAACCTTCAACCCACCCGGCTCGAACACCGTACGCCAGTCACCCAGTCGTACAACCGGTCCCTTACCAATGACTGCGCCAGGCAAGGTACGCGATGCCTCGAGGCTGACCACCACCACCTTGCGTTTCGCCTGCCCCAGCAGGCCATCTTCAAGGTGCGCAACCGCGCCGACAAAACCAACTTCCTCACCACGCGTCAGCAGCCCTATGAAGGCTTCACGTTCATCGTCAGCTCCCTTTCGCATCATCGCGCGGGCTGTTTCAAGGATCGCAAATACTCCGACAAGGTCATCGGCCGCTCGCGTGTAGATCCGCTGGCCTCGTTGCCAGACCGGTTTGCTGAAATCAAAACCACCGTACAGTTTTTTTGCAGCAATCCGCTTTGAAGGAATACAATCGCGATCCAGTTCTACCTCGGCGGTCTCGATGGCGCGTTTGTCTTTACGCAGCTTGATATTTTTTAACCTGCCAGTTGCGATGCGTACATCATCTGTCGCCAGCCACACCTTGTGCCCGGCCAGGTGGCGTACAGGGGAACCACCGAACCAGCGTACACTCAGCCGCGACGTTGATAACCAGCGTACACCGTGAAACCCGGGGTGATCCATGTGCGCAATGAATACTCGCAGCGGTTGCTGGCTGCGTGTATTCAGGCGTTTCTTATACGCCTTTTCCGAATCAACACCGACAACCATATTACCGTGCCTGTCAAAGTAGTACGGGATCCCAATGGCCTGCAACTGGCATTCAACTTCACGTACTACATGTGCTTCGCGAAAAGGTGCCGTCGAGCAGGCCAGCAATTCATATAATCGTTGTTGTTGACGTGTTTGCATTACAGGTAATTATTCCGGGCGCGACGCATGCATAATGGCGTCCCAGGCTGCATCGAGTTTTTCTTTTGCAAGCGCTGGGCGCAGGAAACCGCTCAGCACATCATAGGTCTCATCGACCATAAGCACGCCGTCGGGAATCCCCTTTGGAAAATGACCACGATGAGTGAATACAACCCTTCCGATTACCGGTACACCCTCGACCAATGCCTGCACTGCGTGGATGCGCATCGGCAGTTCCAGCAGCGGATTGTTAAACTTGTAACTCTTGCTGCCAATCAGCTGTGTCCACTCGTTGATGTTCACGCCTCCAAACAGGTTACCGGTATAGTCATGGATATCCAGAACCACAATGCCGCCGTCGGTCAGCAGCAAGGTCTCGATCCACGCCTCGCTGCCAGTGCCATCTGGGGTGTACACATTTCGGAGCGATTTATGTGACAGATCATTGATGAGTTTTTTTACCTGGCGCTGGTGACGGTTACGTTTGTAACGCCGTATATACAGCGTCACTACAACAATTAACCCGATAATGGCAAGTGCAAAAAAATAAACTGAGCGATCGTTGATATCTGGCACAGGTCAGTAACCTTGAATTAACTACTTTTACGAACAAACGTTAACGACTGGCAATGCATTACTCAGTTGTATCGAGTATCCGGGCAATGATTTCGAGTTTTTGTACAGCTTCTGCAATATCATGCCCCTTGCCGAGGCAATCATTAATCAGCTGCTTGGCATCATCGTACAGGTGCACAATGTGTTCACGCTCGAACAGTTGCAGCGCAGCATACAATTCTTCTTCACTGGCACTTAACATCGATGCAGCTAAATTCTCCGGCGTGATCGCTGAATCCGGACGCAGCAGATCCACAACCAGCGGCAGGGTCAGTAACTGTTTCTGCATCTCGCGTGCCTGCGTTTCCTGCTCTATTTCAGACAATGCACGTGGATCATCGCCTGCACCATGACGTACCGCCTGCATCACCACGTCAATCAGCCGTAACAGTGCGTCCTGTGCCTCGGTATTATTACCGGGCAGACCCGCAGCCTGTTCATAGAGCCTGTCCGCGTCAGATTTCAATTTTAAAATGACATCACTCTGGACGTTTGCATCAAGCTTTGTGGCCTGCTCGAAGAGTGCCTGGAATTCCTCGCCAAACGACTTCAACTCGGCAAGGTCATCGTCCTGGGCCTGCTTTAGCCTGTCCGGTGTGATGTCACCAATCGAAAAAAGTGGATTGTTGTACTGACGCTGAAGGTGTCTTTCCCGGCTACCAGGGCTGTCGCTGAATTGTAGTGACATGTGAATAACTACCTGACAAATAAAATCTAGCGAGTAAACTCGGTATCCAGTCCCTGCATCAGTTCGAAATGTCGCAGGAACGGCTTGGCCATATTTGGATTACGAATCATCTTCCTGTAGTCACCGACAACAAAATCAAGTTTTCCGGATGACACGGCGACACCCAGTTTTTCCAGACCAAAGCCCTCGGCGATCCATTCCTGCCATGTCTCTACGTCGGCGCGCATATCCCAGTCCAGTTTTTGTCCCTGATAATCACCTGCATAGGTCACCTTGCCGTTCTCAACCTCGACAATACCGACAGGCTGCTCATCACCACTGCAACCAAAACCAATCGTTGAAGTAAAACCTGCTGCGGCAAGATTGTCTGTCATTTCCGCATCCGCATTCCATGCCTGTGCAAAATCCCGCATCCAGTCTGAAGAAAATATTTTAGCCATAATGATTCCTTGCAAAGAAAATTGGCACACTCGAATGCCCGCTAGCTTACCAGAAAATGACCACGTCTATGAAAAAATGCGCAACGATCAAGGGGTAAAGATTACGTAGGCGTAAAAACAGGATACATGCGACGACACCGTATACAAGGGTCGCCAGGACTTCTGGCAGGCCGTTTTCCCAGTGCACGAGGCTAAACAGTAATGATGAAATGACAATATACACATATGACTTGTTGCCATTTATATTGGATGTATAGACCAGTCGCCAAATCAGGCCACGGAAGAATATTTCCTCGAAGATTGCTGCGGTTATTGCCAGGTAAAAAATTGTAAAAAAACGTGCATCTCCACCGGGAACCATATCCTTATATGCAAACACGGGCGTATCAACGACGATAATTTTCCATGCCAGCCAGCTAAAGGCGAAGTAGTATATACCGAGCATAAAAGTTGCCAGTACCGTCCAGTTTGTCATCTCACGACGCTGGTAGGAATTAGTGATTTTCACCAGGCCGTAGTCATGCAGGCCGATGCCATAGTACTTGTAGATATAAAGCAGGATCAGCGCAGGTAATATGACCCAGCCCACCACATCAACAACCCAGAACAGTACCGGGTAATTGGCCAGTTCACTGTTGTAAATGCCATTTACCATGCCGAACAGGAAGAACGGCGCCGTCACCAGGCTCACCTGGGCAATCAGGCTTGAAAAATAACCATTCATGAAATTCTCTGGCAGCATCTACAGAACTTACGTTCCTGATATTTCGCGTTGTAAACGGTACAGGCCGATCATCGTCTTGGCATCACTGATATCATTGTTGTCACACATTCTTATTGCCTCTCCCAGGGGCAACCAGTGTACCTCAATGACCTCGTCTTCATCCCGGCAGGATTCCACGCTTTTCAGGTCACGGGCCAGATACAGATACAATTTCTCGTCACAAAAACCCGGCGTGCTCCAGATTTCAGTGAATGTCTGCCATTTCCCGGCTTCAAGCCCGGCCTCTTCACGTAATTCTCGCTGCGCGCTTTCTAGCGCAGATTCTCCCTGCTCAAGACGTCCACCCGGTAATTCCCATAACCAGCCCCCCGTTGCATAGCGATATTGGCGTAGCAGGCATACCTCGTTATCACTATTCAGCGCCAGCGCGACCGCGCCTCCCGGGTGACGGATAATCTCAAGCTCGCAGTCTCCACCGGTTGGCAGGCTGGCAATTTCTATACCTAAATCAATGACTTTTCCAACATGGATGGTACGTCGTTTGATAGGATGGCCCCTTGTGAAATGATGATTATTTTCTTTAATAAGTAGCACAGAACCGTCATTAACGCAGGAAAATGTGCGGTTGATGAATAATCTATCAAACTGCTCAGGTTTGTTTATTAGGGGTTTCTAATATAGAATGCACGCAATCAAGATATTTGAACGGAGTACCCTATCGTGTATATCAATGAAATCGACGTTGCTGAACTGGCCAGCCTGATGGAAACAAACGCTGACAACCTCCAACTTGTTGACGTACGTCAGCCGCAGGAAGTTGCTGCAGGTGCCATTCCGGGCATGACCAATATCCCGATGGTCAGCCTGCCTATGCGCGCACAGGAAATCAGTGATGACAAGCAGGTCATCCTCATTTGCCGCAGTGGTGCCCGCTCTGGCCAATGCACAGCATGGCTGATGCAGAATGGCAAAGATAACGTGCATAACCTGCGTGGTGGCATGATCGCGTGGGCAAACAGTGGCCTGCAAATGGCTCTGCCGCAAACAGCCTAGGCCAACATGCTTAACTGGCTAAAAAACCTTTTCTACGGTCCTGACAAGGACTCACTCGTGGAGACCAGTGCCAATGCGGTGCTGGTCTTCATGCGCAGCGTCAAAAGCCAGGTTGACCAGCGCGACTTTATGATCCCGAATCATCATATCCTCATCTACTGTTACGCCTATGGCGCACTCGGCATCGAAACCAACAAGCACAAACTGGATGAGACCGGCCAGCTTGCTGCGCTTTTGTTAGTCATGGCTAACCTGTCTGACCTCACTGCAGAGGATATCAGCGGGCTGATGAATAAATGCATTACAATGCTGCAGGAACAGGAAGGTAAGGACTACCTACGTGAAGGTGCTGAACACTATACACGCTGGCTGGATGCCGATCCCGGCGTCGCAGGCCTGCTCGGCAAGCGTCTTGAGATACGTGAGCAGGAAACTGCAAGGGTAAACAAATCAATCATCTATCCCTGATGGTATATAATCCTGCTCAATAGAACCTGCTTTAATACAGGACACCTTTACAGTCGATGAGTCGTCTATGAGCGAACAAATCCAGATGCCCGGTGTGGATAACAACAGTGTTCGCCGAGCTGCGGCGGCCGCAGCCAACGTCGCCTATTCCATCGACCCGATCTCCGATACGGAAAAAGAAGCCCTCAAGGCGCGCATCAAGAAGCAGCTCATTGAACAGGATGCGGTACTGGTCGCCCATTACTATGTCGATGCCGACCTGCAGCAACTTGCTGAAGAAACCGGCGGCTATGTCTCCGACTCACTCGATATGGCCCGATTTGGTAATGAACACCCGGCGAAAACACTTGTTGTTGCTGGTGTCAGGTTCATGGGTGAGACGGCCAAGATCCTCAATCCGGAAAAACGCATACTCATGCCAGATCTGAATGCAGACTGTTCTCTCGATATGAACTGTCCGGCTGACGAATTCACTGCGTTTTGCGATGCTCACCCTGATTACACCGTCGTGGTCTACGCCAACACAAGTGCCGCAGTAAAGGCACGTGCGGACTGGATGGTTACATCGGGCAGCGCCGTCGACGTCATCACTCACCTGGTAAAGAAGGGTGAAAAATTCATCTGGGCACCCGATCGTCACCTCGGTGGTTATATCAAGGATCTGACTGGTGCCGACATCCTGCTCTGGCAAGGCAGCTGTATCGTGCATGATGAATTTCGTGCCCAGGAACTTGTGAAGCTGAAAGCACAGCACCCTGAAGCCGCTGTACTTGTACACCCGGAATCACCCGCATCAGTTGTCAAACTTGCCGATTTTGTCGGCTCGACAACGGGTATCATCAAGGCCGCTACCGAGATGGATAATCTAACCTTTATCGTTGCCACCGATAACGGTATTTTCTACAAGATGCGCCAGGCAGCGCCGGGCAAGACGTTTATTGAGGCACCCAGTGCGGGCAGTGGAGCGACGTGTCAGAGCTGTGCGCATTGTCCGTGGATGGCCATGAACAACCTGCGTAACCTCGCCGAAGTACTTGAGACCGGTAGCAACGAGGTTCACATCGACCCTGTTATCCAGGCAAAGGCTATCAAGCCTATCCAGAGACTGCTCGACTTTACTGCTCAACAGAACAAGTAAATCTTATTCGGATTCTGGATGGATGCCTTCGCGCTGCATCTGTTCTGAGGTCGTGTGCCTGACGTCCTTGCCCTTGACCAGGTAGATGACGTATTCACAGATATTACTGGAACGGTCACCAATGCGTTCAAGTGCACGCGCTGCCCACAGCACATCAAGTGCCCAGGGAATGGAACGCGGATCTTCCATCATGTAGGTGATCAACTCGCGCGTAATACTTTCATACAACTTGTCGACCTTGCTGTCCTCCAACCAGGTCTGACTGGCAGCATCGACATCCATGCGGGCAAAGGCATCCAGTGCCCCATGCAGGATATGCCTGACCTGCTCACCCATTGCCTCGATACTGCCAAAATGCCTTGAAGCCGCCTGTTCATCAGTATGCTTCATCATCATCTTGGCAAAACGTTCAGCTTCGTCACCAATCCGCTCGAGATCAGTAATTGTTTTGATAACGGCCATGACGAGGCGCAGGTCACTTGCGGTAGGCTGACGTTTGGCAATGATCTGGGTGCATTCCTCATCGATCGAGACTTCCATCTCGTTGACCTGGTAATCATTACTGATGACGTTGCCACCCAGCTCTTTGTCACGCTCCATCAGTGCCTTGATAGCATCTGCGAGCTGTTGCTCAACCAGCCCCCCCATGGTCAATACACGGTTACGGACATCTTCCAGCTCGGTATTGAACTGTTGAGATATGTGCTTGCCAAGATCATTTTTTTGCATTGTTATCGCCTCTTGATACCTTTATCCATAACGCCCGGTTATATAATCTTCGGTCTGTTTCTGGGCTGGGTTGGTAAACAGCGTATTTGTATCGTTAAACTCGACCATCTTGCCGAGGTACATAAATGCAGTATAGTCGGAAACTCGCGCCGCTTGCTGCATATTATGCGTCACGATGACGATCGTGTACCTGTCCTTGAGCTCATAAATCAGTTCTTCAATCTTAAGCGTCGAAATCGGATCCAGTGCCGATGCAGGTTCATCCAGCAATAACACCTCGGGTTCAATCGCAATCGAACGCGCGATGACCAGTCTCTGCTGCTGACCACCCGACATACCCAGGGCATTATCATGCAGACGGTCCTTGACCTCGTCCCATAACGCTGCACCTTTCAGTGCGTCCTCAACGGCATCATCAAGAACACGACGATTCTTCACACCGCGCAAACGCAGGCCGTAAGCAACATTTTCATAGATAGATTTCGGGAACGGATTCGGTTTCTGGAACACCATGCCCACGCGCTGACGCAGATTGGCGACATTAACGGACTTGTTAAAGATATTTTCGTCTTCGAGCAGGATCTCACCTTCAATGCGCACACCGTCAACCAGGTCGTTCATGCGGTTAAAGCAGCGCAACAGTGTTGATTTACCGCAACCACTCGGACCAATAAATGCTGATACGCGGTGCTGCGGGATGACGATACTGATGTCTTTCAGCGCATGTGTGTCACCGTAATAAAGATTCAGGTCGCGCGTCTCGATATGTACAGTTTCATCCGCCAGGCAGTTAGCTTCCTCGCTGCGTCCGAGTGCATCCATATCGATTGCGTGTGTCCGTTGTGTCGATTCAGTCATGGTATTAATCCAGTGATTTATACTTTTCACGAAGGTTATTACGTATCCAGATTGCCGCAAGGTTCAAAGCCACGATGACAACAACCAGCAGTAATGCTGTGGCGTATACCAGAGGGCGGGCGGCCTCAACGTTCGGGCTCTGGAAGCCCACATCGTAGATATGAAAACCAAGGTGCATAAACTTGCGATCCAGGTGAATGAACGGAGAGTTCATATCCAGCGGCAAAGACGGTGCCAGTTTCACCACACCCACCAGCATGAGCGGTGCGACTTCACCGGCAGCGCGCGCCACGGCGAGAATCATCCCGGTCATCAGGGCCGGGCTGGCCATTGGCAACACGATCCGCCACAGCGTCTCGGCCTTGGTTGCCCCCAGTGCCATACTGCCTTCACGCATAGCGCGTGGAATACGTGCCAGGCCCTCCTCGGTGGCCACAATCACAACCGGCAACGTCAGCAACGCCAGTGTCAGTGATGACCACAGCAGCCCTGGCGTACCATAGGTCGGTGCAGGCAGTGCCTCAGGATAGAACAACTGGTCGATATTTCCGCCGAGGAAGTAGACAAAGAATCCAAGACCAAACACACCGTAGACAACCGATGGCACACCGGCAAGGTTATTCACCGCGATGCGGATTAGACGCGTTAACGGTCCCTGTTTGGCGTATTCACGCAGGTACACGGCGGCTACCACTCCAAGTGGTGTCACCAGTATCGACATGATGATAACCATCATGACCGTACCGAAGATAGCCGGGAAGATTCCCCCTTCAGTGTTTGCCTCACGGGGCTCGTCGCTGACAAATTCCCAGAGCTTTTCAAGGTAGTGCTTGCTCTTGGTCACGATGCCCATCGGGTTTGGTTTGAAGGCACGCACAATCTTCGCCATCTGAATTTCTATTGTGCGGCCGTCGGCCACACTAAATATCGCACTGTCCTGGGCGATTTCACTATAGAGGGCATCGAGTTTTTTCTGCAGTACCTGATAATCCTTGTTAAGCGCATCACGCTGCTTATCTATGACTTTGTACGGCGCGGCATCCGTGACCTCATCTAGTTCGAGTCGGCGCTGAGCAAGACGCAGTTCCTCAATCTCGTAATTGATCGCGCCAATGTCACCTTTCTGAATGTCACTGATTTCTTCAAACAACTCTGCTGCCACGTCCAGCCTTTCCAGGAAAACCGACCAGGCCTTATCACCCTCGGCAACGATCTCCCCGTTGACCTTTACGGACTGCAGATAACCATAGAGATTACCCCATTCACGGCGCTCAAGAACGACCATGTCTTCAGGGTGTTTCTCTTCAACAATGTTGTGTTGTTCGATCCAGCGGAAATCCAGACCTGTGATATCTCGGTTACCGACCTTCAACAGGATGCGCTCAACAGTCTCTGCACCTTCGGGCACTTTACCGCCTGCGCTTATCACACGTTCGGCAGTGACTATTTCACTGCCCTGTACTTCACCCACGAGTGTGATCGTTTCTGTCGCAGACTGTCGGTATTTAACTTCCAGCACATCGGCCGGCCAGAAGAAACCCAAACCACGTACAGCAATTAACATCAACAGCCCTGCAACCATGATTAGGCTGATACTCACGGCTGCCGCGCTCAGCCAAACCCATGGGCTGCCGCCCTTGAACCACTGGTTGATTGTCACTTTGGCCACAAGGTTCTCCTACAAGCTGCTGTACTTGCGACGCAGGCGTTGACGCACCAGCTCGGCAATCGTGTTAAAGAAGAATGTGAAGCTGAACAGAACCAGTGCTGCAAGAAACAGCACCCTGTAATGCGTACTGCCAACTTCTGATTCAGGCACCTCAACCGCAATATTTGCCGACAGGGTACGCATGCCTTCGAAGATATTGAAATCCATAATTGGGGTGTTACCTGTTGCCATCAACACGATCATCGTTTCACCCACAGCGCGTCCAAACCCAATCATGATGGCGGAGAAGATACCCGGGCTGGCTGTCAGCAGGACGACACGCCACATGGTCTGCCAGGGCGTTGCACCTAGTGCCAATGAGCCATGTGTCAGCGTCTTCGGCACACTGAAGATTGCATCCTCAGCGATCGAAAAAATGGTCGGTATCACGGCAAAGCCCATCGCCAGTCCAACAACAATGGAATTTCGCTGGTCAAAATTAATACCAACCTCATTCGTCAGCCAGCGTCGCATATCGCCGCCGAAGAACTGTGTCTCCAGTAACGGGCTTAGTTCAATTGAGCCGAACAGGACAACAACAATAAGTGGGATCAACAACAGTGCTTCCCAACCTTCCGGAACGCGGTGGCGTATATTGTCAGGCAGATGCGTCCAGCCCCAGGCCGCTACCAGAACGGCTATCGGCATAACCAGCAACAGGCTGAAGATACCTGGCAGGTTTGCCTCGATAAGCGGTGCCAGCCAGAGACCGGCCAGGAAACCAAGAATAACGGTTGGCAGTGCCTCCATGATCTCGATGCTCGGTTTCACAACACGGCGCATGCGCGGCGCCATGAAGTAAGCGGTAAACATGGCACCGAGCACAGCCAGGGGCACCGCAATGATCATGGCGTAAAAAGCTGCCTTGATGGTACCGAACGATATCGGTACGAGGCTCAGCTTTGGCTCAAAGTCATTCGATGCCGACGAGGATTGCCAGATGTATTCCGGCTTGTCGTAACTTTCGTACCAGACCTTGCCCCACAGCGAAGACCATGAGACCTCGGGGTATTCATTGTGTACTTTCCAGAAGTGTATCTGGCCATCACTGGATTCAAGCAATACCGCATTGGCACGCGGTGAAAATATCACACGTTCCAGGCGCTTGTCGGTAGCCTGAAAATCCAGTACCTGTTGATTGGCCGTGGTATGGAATATCTCCAGCTTGCCCTGTTCTGTAACGGTGGCAAAGCCCTTACGGTTGTATTCAACCGCGATATCGGTCACATCGCCTTTGCCAGTATCAAATTCACGGATCAGGGTCGGGATCTGGTTGTTGCCTTCATCGCGTACCGGGAACCACTGGCTGATCGTCCCTTGCGAGTCGACGACAAGTAGCGAAATTGTTCCCGTCAGCCAACTGATGTTGACGACCTTGCGTTCACCTTTAACAATATGTCGGCGTTGCTGAATCGCAACTGACTCATGATCACGGATGTCATATTGCACCATTTCACCGCCACGACTGATCAGGTACAAAACCCGCTGATCGATGTCCATGAGCATGAAATCAACAACAATTCCTGGCGCGGGTAATTCGACTGTATTCGCGACCAACTCGGCCTCATCCTCATCCAGTGCAGAACCTTCCAGGCTATAACGCGTCAGGATTAATCGACCATCCTCAGTTTCAGCGACAAAACTGTGGGCCTCTTCGCCCAACTGGAATACAAACTTGCTGATGGCCTTCTGTGTTGGATCTACGACAAGTGCTTGCTTGCCAAGCGGGTAATCAATGTACGGTGTGATCAGGCGCTTGTCATTCGGAAAGGTGACCCGGTACTTGTGCTGCGCGAGCAATACTTTGCCATTGTTGAGCGCAAAACCCGCAACGGTTGAATTCGGCGATGCCGCATGGAAACTGGAAACAGCAGCAGTTTCAGGTATAGGCATTGGATAAGAATCAATTACCTTGCCACTGTCTGCATGAAAAAATACTGCCTGGGCGGCATCTGTAAAGCGAACACCCACCTCATTTTGTTCTTCCATTGCCAGTAATAGCGTGCTGCCTTCACCCGGTAAGGGGTAGTTCGCAGCGGAATCAACCTCGGCTGACTCAAACATGGGTGCCACAACGTACAATAAATAGAAGAATATCAAAAGGATAGCGACAATTACGAAATTCCCGCCAAAGGCCACAAAGACACCGAGTGTCTTGTCCTTAAATGTTCTGAATGTCTGAGATGCAAGCATGGCGCAAGGGTACGTCTGTTATGTGACAGGATTATGACAACATACTGTTCAAATAATAACCACTGTCATAATTATTTAATGTTACTTCCACGCTGACGTCATCTGACAGAGGGATAGTTATTCTATATTTAACCGTCAAAAGAGCAAAACTATGAGCATTCCATCTTTCAGCACTCCTGATAGCGATCTCCTGGTCCTGCTCTACTATCGGCCACTGGGCATGATCCGCGGACGCACCATCTCGATTTCCAGTAACAGTGTATTTATTGATACTAACTTCGTACGACTGAATAAGGACGAAGAACTTGATATTGCCATTCTATACCCGAATGGTTTTATTCGTCGTATGAATTGCATCGTCGAATCAAGTAGTAAATTCGGTACAACGCTAAACTTCGCTGAGCCGCAATCTCTTCTGCCCGACTCTAATTACCTGGCTGCCAGCCAGGTCGCCTAACCCTTTTCATTTAATAAAAAAAAGCCCGCTCGAGTCGCCTCGAGCGGGTAATAGTTATCCTGACTTATTATTGTATCTTCCCTGCTTCCACCACAAACGTATCGCCTGGACTGAGAATGGGCCCCTGCAGATACATTTTCTCTCTCCCCCTGCAATTAGAATAAAACCGCAAGGAATTACAAATATGCATCAAGGCGAGCATAGATAGCCTGACCTATCAGAGATAGGTAGGTTACTCAAAATGAAGCCTGAAAGGCTTCTTTGAGCGACCTGCGGGCTTACACCATAGAACCTTACAGGTTCATTATGGATACCTTACCCATCTCCCGATGGGTCAAGGCAATTATGCTATCTCATAGAACGCTTGCAGCGTTCATTATGAGTACTCTACGCTTCCAGCGTCAGGGCAACCTCACCACACCAAAGAACCCTTCGGGTTACAGCATAGAATCCTGCGCATTCATCATGCATACCTCAACCATCTCCCATGGTTCGAGGCAATTATGGGTACCTTAACCTTCGTCCCGAAGGTTCAAGGCAGTGTCCGATGGATCGAGGCGCGCATAGATGCCTACGGCATCATCATGCGTACCTTAGCTATCTACGATAGCTCAAGGTAAAAAAAGACCCCGCTACTAAGTAGCGAGGTCATAGAAGCGTCCTTCCCTGGATGCCTCATCCCTGTATTGAAAAGTTTAGGAGAAAACTTTTCTTAGAACTTGAAAATCAGACCAACTGAGAAGGCTTGTGGCTCACCACCGTCATCTGTCTTGATCTCATCGCCGTGACCACCGTCAACACCCTGGAAGTTGGCATTGTCATCGTTATCTGTGCGGCCATAGGCAGCGTAGATAGTGGTCTGCTTGTCGAGCTTATTAAACAGACCGAGACCAATCTTGTTAGCGCCTGAATCATCTTCAGCCTCATGGTCATCAACTTCAAGGTACTGTGCCTTCAGGGTTGTATTCTTGTTAACTTTGAACGCAGCATTCACACCCCAGACGTCACGATCATAACGACCAACATCACTGTCAGTTGTTTCATAGATCAGACCGGCCTTAACCTTACCAAAGTTATAAGTACCTGCCAGACGCCAGCCATCAACTTCGGCTTCATTATTCAGGTTGTCATAATCTGCGTAAGCAATGCCCACACGAGCTTTCTTGGTCTTGTAGACAAGGCTTGTGGCGAACAGGTCATTATCTTCTCCATCAATACCATCACTGTCTGTATCATTTGTGTCCGTAGAATACATGGCACGGAACTCAACCGGCTTCCACTTGCCGATGTACATGATCGAGTTCTTACCACGGTTATTCATCTTGTTACCTTCACCATCGAAGGCACCCAGGATTGAACGACGTTCGCCAACACTGTCACCGAACATGCCCCACTTGCTGCCGACATCTTTATATGGTGTGTCATGCTGACCAACAAGAACCGTACCGAAACCGCCCTTGATACCAACATAGGCATTACGTGTAGCAAAGTTACCGCCACCGGAGCTAAAATTAACTTCCTGTTCAATCTTGTAGACAACGCCCAGGTTCTCGTGAATCATGTGTTTGCCCTTGAAGCCAAGGCGTGATGAGTTACTAGAGATACTTGTTTCATCCAGGCCACGATCATCATCGCTCGCATCTACAGAGACATGGACCTTACCGTATATCTCCAGTTTCTTGCCGATAATTTCATAAGCACTTGCTGTACCTGGTACTACAACAGCTGCTGCTACCAGTGTAGCCAGAACCTTCTTGTTAATTGACATGTTTAATTCCTCGAATTGCAATATTGTCGTTGTGGTAAATAGGACACACATGTTGTCTTTTTTTCATTACCTCACGATTAAGGAACAGTGAAGGTTTTATTGATCTTCTATTACTTATTTATGACATCGACGCTGCGCAACAAAATATTTTTTTAATATCATTATCAACTAAACAATTGTTTCCCCTGTTTACAAAACTCATACCCCCAACATTTATATTTTGATGTAGTGATAATTCCCATGACGAGTTGCCTAATTAGATTTGCTGAAAAAAAATCCGGTATCAGAGATACCGGATTCTTTTTTAGTTCAGATTTTTTATATCAGGGCATATCTAAATCACGTACCCGGATATCGTCTGTACTAGTTCAGCTTGGCAAGTTCCTTGTCAACAATCTTTGCTGACAGAGGCACGTAACCATCTTTAACAACAACTTCCTGACCAACCTTTGACAGAACCATTTTCACAAATTCACGATCCAGTGGCGCAAGAGGCTTGTTCGGATGCTTGTTTACGTAAACGTACAGGTAACGTGACAGCGGGTACGTACCTTTGGCTGCGTTTTCCTTGGTGGCAGCAATAAACGGCTTACCGTCTTTCTTGGTCAGGGCAACAGCCTTAACACCTGACGTCTTGTAACCAATCCCGGAGTAACCGATACCATTAATAGACGCTGAAACAGACTGCACGACTGATGCAGAACCTGGCTGCTCATTCACAGTTGCCTTGAAGTCCCCCTTACACAGGCCCTTCTTCTTGAAATAACCATAAGTGCCGGAAACTGAATTACGACCGAACAGCTGAATATCACGGCCTGTCCATGGGCCAGTCATACCCAACTTACCCCAGCGGTTGATATCTTTATCACCACCACACTTGCGGTTCTTTGAGAATACCGCGTCAACTTCAGCAATGCTCATACCCTTGATAGGGTTGTCTTTGTGAACGTAGACAGCCAGTGCGTCGATAGCAACCTTGATAGGTGTAGGCTTGTAACCGTGACGCTTTTCAAAGGCTTCCAGTTCCTTGCTCTTCATCTTGCGGCTCATTGGACCGAAGTTAGATGTACCTTCTGTTAAAGCTGGTGGCGCAGTTGAAGAACCCGCAGCCTGGATCTGGATGTTCACATTAGGGTAAAGGCGCTTGTACTCTTCTGTCCAAAGCGTCATCAGGTTAGCCAATGTGTCAGAACCAACACTGGAAAGGTTACCTGAAACGCCACTGGTGCGTTTGTAAACAGGCAGGTCAGCGTCAACACCAGAAGCGGCGAGAGCACTGCTTGCCATGAATGGCACGCTGCAAATAGACAGCAAAGCAATTAATGTTTTTTTCATTTCGATACGCTCCTTGAAAAGCGATAATTTATATATATTTCAATTCATACTGCTGACGTGAATTGTGAAGCGTATTTATGACGCAAACATGACCCGTATATGACACTTTTGTGACACGTTCAGGATTTGTTAAAAACCATGCCCTTGCGTGGGAATTCACAGCGAAACTCACTGCCAACCCCGAGCGTACTTTCAATAAACAGTGATGCATCATGTCGTTGCAGGATGTGCTTGACGATGGCCAGCCCGAGCCCGGTACCACCTGTATGGCGTGAACGTCCAACATCTACCCGATAAAAACGCTCGGTCAGTCGGTGAATATGTTGCGCGGGAATACCGATACCGCTATCCCGGACACTGAAACAGGCACCCTGATCATCGTGAAACCAGCGAATCGTGATCTTGCCATGTGCCGGCGTGTAGCGTACGGCATTAAAGACCAGGTTGGAAAAGGCACTGCGTATCTCGTATTCGCTGCCTAGCAGGTTAAGGTTACTGTCGACATCGGCCACGAAGTTATGTTGCTGATCACCACTAAGTTCACGGGCATCATTTATTATCGTTTCCAGTAACTGTGGAACGTGAACAGTTTCAGTAACCGTTACATGAGGTGTGGCTTCAAGGCGTGAAAGTTGTAACAGGTCATCTACAATCGATTGCAGGCGAACAGCCTGTTCATTGACAAGCTGGAGCATTTCACTGCTTTCTTCCTTAGACAGGGAATCCTCGTCTCGCAACATCTCCATGTAACCGTTAATTACCGTCAGCGGGGTGCGCATTTCATGGGACACATTTGACACAAAATCACGCCGCATCTGCTCGAGACGTTGCACACGTGTCACATCACGTGCCACCAGCAGCATTTGGTCACTACCATATGGCACCATCCTGACTGACAGCATACGTTGCTCATCAACCGGGGAGGGCATTAATAACGGCTCATCATAATCTTCTTTGGAAATATAATTGACGAGTAACGGGTTGCGAACAAGGTTGAGTAGCCGCTGACCCAGATCAGTTCTTGTATGAAGACCCAGCATCCGTGTTGCGGCACTGTTGCACCACTCTATCGTCGTCTCATAATCCATGACGATAATGGCATTTGGCATCGCCTGCGCGGCTTCCTGGAAACGCGCCAGACGCTTGACAAGTCGTTTGTGACGACGCTTGTTACGCAACCGGAAACGGTAAAGTCGAAGAAATATGTCTTCCCAGATACCACTACTGTCAGGTGCTTCTGTAGTCAGGCGGCGTTCGATCCATTCAGAAAGCATGTTGAGTTGGCGCAGGTGCCACGCAAGGTAGAGGCCGAGCCCTACAGACAACCAGATAAAGAAATGATCAAACAGGAAAGACAACAGCAACACTGCTGCCAGAAGCAGTAATAGTCGCCAGAATTCTTCATCCCAGGTTCTATTCAAGATTTATGACCGTGTTGAGAAACGGTAACCGGCACCACGAACAGTCTGGATGAAACCGTTAAATTCCTCTGTAAGTGCCTTGCGCAAACGGCGAATATGGACATCAACGGTGCGCTCTTCAATATAGACATTATTGCCCCAGACAAAATCAAGTATCTGGCCACGACTGTATACACGTTCCGGGTGAGTGACAAAGAAATGCAGAATACGGAACTCGGTCGGTCCCAGTTCAAGTGGCTTGTCATTTGCGAATACACGGTGACTGTCCGGTTCAATTCTCAGGCCATTTATCTCAACGGGCTCATCCGAAAGTTGTGGTGTCGTACGCCTGAGCACGGCCTTGATACGCGCAATAAGTTCTTTCGGTGAAAACGGTTTACAAACATAATCATCTGCCCCGACTTCCAGCCCACGTACCCGGTCATCCTCTTCTGCACGCGCCGTCACCATGATTACCGGTATCTCACCGGTCAGTTTTTCAGACTTGATCGACTTCACCAGCTCAATCCCACTCTCACCGGGTAACATCCAGTCCACGATCATGAGATCGGGTAATTCGTCGGTGAACTGCTGCCGTGCTGAACGTGCATCTTCGGCTTCATATACAGCATAGCCAGCCTTGTTCAGGGCCATTGCCATCATTTGACGAATAGGGGCCTCGTCCTCGACCACTAAAATTTTGGGCGTCATCATAGTCCGTTCTCCCTCTTCATAAGGGATGATTGCTTAATCATGAAGTGGATTCTATGACTGGGATATGACAATTATGTGACAAATAATAATTGTTGTCACAATTCATTTTTATGGCATCGACACGCTATTGCCATAAAGAAGCAGGTAATGCTCACGCATCGCGGCCTCAAGTTCAGCTGTAACGGCTGCGTAACGTTGCGGGTCTGATTTTTCCAGCACAGCCCCTTCCAGCCCCTGGGTCTGTTGCCGAAGTTGGCGGATTTGCTGATCTAGCTCAGTTAATGTCTGCGTAGTCATTCCGTTGTCCCCCCTGAAGGGCAGTGACACGATGACATCAGGATCTTTACAGTGACTGATCCGACTCGAGTACAGTTTCGTCGTCGCTGTAATGAGGGACGACCAGGTCAAGGCACTGCCAGTCTGACATAGAAATCATCACCGTCGGGCCTTCTACATACTGGAGTAAAACCGTCTCGGGACCGGCGTCTCCAAACAGAACCATTTTGACTTTCATTAATTTTCCGGTTCGATTGATATACCAGTAACCGGGCTTTGGCTGTTGCATCAGGGCATTTGTATTGCTCACACCATTACTCCCAAAAAACCACGCGAATCGTTAATTATTGTCGGTGTTTGTCAGACACATATGAATTGTTAACAATTGTTACAGACTTGGCAAGTACTTAATAACACTATTATTTTCGCAGTTAATTGCATTGTCTCAGGTAGACTGTAAGCAAAGATCTGTAGGTCATTAGAGGGTAAGCATTTATCAAATAATACCCACTATTTTGCTAAGTTTTGTATTCGATGAAATTTATTTGCTTGCGTAGACCCAGAGCATCCGTAGAATGCCCTGCTTTCACCAAAGCAAGAAAATTCTCATGGGAATTGAAGCAGAAAATATCGTTGATGTGGACGAAGATGGTTTCGACACACTCGTCATCGAGGCATCCTCGAATCAGCCTGTGATGGTCGATTTCTGGGCAGAATGGTGCCCACCCTGCCGCGCCCTGACACCTGTACTGGAAAAGATCGCTACCCGGCACCCCGACAAGATCCTGCTCGCCAAGGTCGAGGTTGATGACAATATGCGCCTGGCGGGTCGCTATGGTCTGCGCGGCTTCCCAACTGTCATTGTCTTTATCGATGGTGAAGAATGCGGACGCTTTAGTGGCTTCAAGCCTGAAGCCGAGGTGATAGATTTTCTCACTGACAACCAGGCACTCACCTAGGGCACTGCACTAATCCGTCGGGCAACACACAGATTTACCTTCGAGTTGTACAGGTGGACAAGGCACCGTGCCATACGAACAATACACACAGCAGTCTCCGGGTAATGGTTCTAACAACGCACCACAACCCTTGCATTCGTAGTACCACTGGCAGGCATCCGTAGGCATCGTTTCGAGTTCGGTGTGACCGCATTCAGGGCAGGTAATAGCAGACTCAAGTATAACTTCACTGCTCATGACAACCACCCTGCAAGGACAGGCACAACATGAGGGACCAGGATAGCCATTATGATAACTGTCACTGTAATCCAGTAGAACGCACGTGTCCGTGCCTGATGGCGGGGTAAACAGGTTGATCGATCCTCGGGGGCTTGATCGTTATTACAGCACTTTACCGGGCGATATAACGCCCACCCGGCGTAGGCCATCGCGCTGAATGCCACTAATATAAATATCGGCTGCCAGGCCTGAAGTGGCTCCACTGCACTGGCCAGCATGCTGCTGCTGCCAAGCGCCATAAACGCCAGTGGCCCAAGGCAACAACTTGCCAGGCCGGCCAGGCCTGTTACAAGGCTTGCAAGTGCGCCCGCTACACCGAGTACAAGACCGGAATGCGTAGCAGTATTATCAGGTGTCCCCTGCATGACTGTCTCCTTTGGTATTTAACCAAAGGCTACACCCCGTACTATGGTACGGAGTCAAGCAGTTTCATCATGTGACAGCACATCAATAATTGGGCAGCTTTGACCTTCTGTATTAGTCTGACAGGCGTGTAACAAGTCCTCGAGCTTTTGCTCAAGCGCCTGTAGATCACGGATCTTCAGCCGTGTCTCAGCCAGCTTGTGATCGGCAACATCACGTGTTTGCCGGCAATTCGCTTCATCCAGCAGGAGCAGATCCTTGATCTCTTTCAGACTAAAGCCTAGTTGCTTGGCTCGGCGAATAAATTTAAGGCGCAGCAAGGTATTTTCCGGATAAACACGATAACCCTTATCCGGTTTGGCCGGCTGTGTGATTAGCCCATTTCGCTCGTAGTAACGAATCGTTTCAACACCGATACCTGCCTGCCTGGCCAGGTGGCTGATTGTGAGAGATACGGGAGACATATGTATAACCTTGCCAGAAGCTTACCCTGACCGTAGCAGCTGTGGCCCTGCTCATACAAGATATACAATATATGCTTGACCATATATATGGGTAAGTGTATATAGTCATCATGAATATTGAAGCCGATAACCTGTTCCGTATCCTGTCCGATAGCACACGCCTGCGCAGCCTGATGCTGCTCGTTGAACATACCGAGCTATGTGTCTGTGAACTGACCCATGCCCTGGACCTGTCACAACCGAAGATCTCGCGTCACCTTGCACAACTGCGTGATGCCGGACTCGTGCAGGACCGCCGTGAAGGCCTCTGGGTGTATTACCGACTCCATCCGAAACTGCCGAAGTGGATCAGTGAGATCCTCATACAGACACACACTACAACGCGCAAACAACAACCCTATTCATCGGACCGGGAAACCCTTGCTGATATGCCTAACCGACCTGGTGCCAGCTGTTGCGCCTGATCACTCTTTAACAGTTACTGGAAACAACAATGACTATTCGTGTTGGAATTAACGGCTTTGGCCGTATGGGGAAACTCTGTTTCCGTGCCGGCTTCGATAACCCGGCCTATGAGATCGTTCACATTAATGAAATCGCAGGTGATAGCCGCAGCATGGCCCACCTGCTCGAATTCGATTCCGTACATGGCCGCTGGGACCGTGACATCAGTTATGAAGAAGATGCCATTATTGTCGCGGGACAGCGTATTGGCTATTCCTCGTATGCAAAACCAGCCGATGTAAACTGGCAGGACAAGGGCATCGATCTGTTGATTGACTGCTCGGGCAAGTTCAAGACACAAGAGGCGCTGCAACCCTACTTCGATGCAGACATCAAGAAGGTGCTCGTATCTGCACCTGTACCGGATCCCGCTATCAATATTGTCTACGGCGTCAACCATGATCAATACGATCCGGATCAACACAACATTATTACGGCAGCCTCCTGCACGACGAATTGCCTCGCGCCGGTAATCAAGGTCATGCACGAAAGCATCGGTATCAAGCACGGCTGTATGACAACCATTCACGACATCACCAACACGCAGACAATCATAGACAAGGGGCACAGTGACCTGCGCCGTGCCCGTGCCTGTGGTGAATCGCTGATCCCGACCTCGACCGGCTCGGCAAAGGCGATTACAAAGATCTTCCCTGAACTTGAAGGTCGCCTGAACGGCCTCGCCGTACGTGTGCCCCTGACCAACGCCTCGCTGACCGACTTTGTGTTCGAGGCCGAACGTGAAACATCGGTTGACGAAATCAATGCACTGTTTAAACAGGCTGCTGGTACTACACTGCAAGGTATCCTCGGTTATGAAGAACGTCCGCTTGTGTCAGTCGATTACCGCGACGATCCACGTTCATCGATCATCGATGCGCCCTCGACAATGGTCATTGATAAGACCCAGGTCAAGATACTCGCCTGGTACGACAACGAGTGGGGCTACGTGAACCGCATGATGGAACTTGCGGCCCTGATTGCAAACAAGCTCGCTAAGCGGATGTAAATAACGATGCATACGAGCTTGCGTAATTACCTGATCGTGACCGGAGGCTACTGGGCCTTTACCCTCACCGATGGTGCGATCCGCATGCTCGTCGTGCTGTATTTTCACCTGCTTGGCTACACACCATTCGAAGTCGCCATGCTGTTTCTGTTTTATGAACTTTTCGGCGTCATCACTAACCTTGCCGGTGGCTGGCTCGGTGCCCGCATTGGCCTGAACCTGACCATGCATATCGGCATGGGCCTGCAGGTCATCGCACTGGCCATGCTCATGGTGCCAGATGCATGGTTGTCCGTCGCCTATGTCATGCTCGCCCAGGCGTTATCCGGAATTGCCAAAGACCTGAACAAGATGTCGGCAAAGGCCAGTATCAAGATGCTAGTACCCGGCAAGGACAGCAACCCGCTATTGTTCAAGTGGATCGCCGTGCTGACCGGTTCAAAAAATGCGTTAAAGGGGATTGGTTTTTTCCTGGGTGCGCTGTTGTTGCAGCTATTTGAATTCCGCGGTGCCCTTGTCGTACTGGCTGGCAGTTTATTCGTTGTACTACTCGTCTCGATCGTGCTGTTGCCTGCCGGCCTTGGCAAGTCGTCTGCAAAACCCAAATTCAGCCAGGTGTTCAGCAACACAGCCGAGATCAACTGGCTCTCTGCTGCACGTTTCTTCCTGTTCGGCTCCCGTGATGTCTGGTTTGTCGTTGCCCTGCCGGTGTTTCTTTACTCCGTGTTGAACTGGACATTCATGCAGGTGGGTGGCTATCTCGCCCTGTGGATCATCGGTTACGGCATGGTGCAGGCCAGTGCCCCGCGCCTGCTGCGCCTCAGTCACCACGACCAGGGTCCTGATGGTGCAACCGCACAACTGGCTGCGTTTGTCCTGTCGCTGATCCCCTTTGCCATCGCCGCGGCATTGTATTTCGGCCTGCAACCAGAGTGGGTGCTGACAGGTGGACTGGTCATCTTCGGGATCGTGTTTGCGATTAATTCAGCGGTGCACTCCTATCTGATCGTGGCATGGTCTGAGCATGACAAGGTCGCGATGAATGTTGGTTTTTATTACATGGCCAACGCGGCAGGCCGCCTCGTCGGTACGGTTTTATCGGGGCTTATCTATCAACAGCAGGGGCTGGAAGGGTGCCTGCTTTGGTCAGGTGCATTTGTACTGGCCACTACGCTGTTGTCCATGAAACTACCCCGTAACGCTTCAGGGCACTAACACACCGACCCAGATCACCGCACACAACAAGATTGAAACCATCACGGCTGCCGAACCGATGTCCTTGGCGCGACCGGATAACACGTGTAGCTCCTCGCCAAAACGATCCACGACAACCTCGATCGCCGAGTTCAATAATTCAACGATCATGACCAGCAACCAGCTGCCAATTAACAGCGCACGCTCGAGGGGGACATCGGTGAGATATAAGGCCAGCGGGACAACCACAACAAGTACCAATACTTCCTGACGGAAGGCCTGCTCATTTCGAAATGCTGCATCAAGCCCCTGCAATGAAAATCGCATTGCGTTGTACAAACGAATGAACGGATTTTTCGAGGTTTGTTTCACTTAGCCTTCCTCATGTAACGTGTCGAGTAACTGTTTTAGTCGATTGAACCAGTCTACCAGATCGTTTAATGAATACACGGCATTCGCCGGGCTCGGATTGGGGGTAACGAATACTTGCGATGCCCCAATCCGTACAGGCTGCAGACCCCACTCGATGGGTTCGTCTATTCCCTCGGTATATTTAAGAAAGTTTCGATATGCCACCTTGCCGTGAAACCAGCATACGCGTGGCTGGTATTGCAGGATCTTTTCCCTGAGCAGCGGTGCCCACTCCCGGTAATCCTTTGCCCGCAACTGCGCCACACCCGGTGTCGGAGGTTTAACGACATCGGTAAAACCGATCCGGTATTTGTCCAGCAGCACCGTTAAAGAATCAGTGTGCTGGGGTAGTTCCTCGTCAATCAACGTAGAGGCATTCAGTGCCTTCCAGAAACGGTTTTGTGGATTACCGTAGTAGCACTGCACCTTGATCGAATACGGTGACGGATTGCTGCCAATCGACAGGACATCTAGGCCATTATCAAGATAGTCAGGTAATTGTTGCATGGCTGAAGTTTAGCATTCTCATTCATGTCATACTTTGCTTATGAGTGAAACCGACATACCATTCTGGCAACACAAATCCCTCGCAGAGATGACCACACAAGAGTGGGAATCACTATGTGACGGTTGCGGGCGCTGCTGCCTGAACAAACTCGAGGACATTGATACAGGTGAATTACACTTCACCAATATTGCCTGCCGATTGCTTGATGCTGACAGCTGTCGCTGTCAGGACTATCCACAACGCAAGAAACTTGTGCCTGAGTGCCTGGTGCTTGATATCGAGCAGGTGAAAACCTCAACGGCCCTGCCCGCAAGTTGTGCCTACCGACTGCTCGCAGAAGGCAAACCCCTGTTCGACTGGCACCCGCTTGTCAGTAGCGATCCCGAAACCGTCCATAACGCAAACATCTCGGTTCGAGGTAAAACCATCTCTGAAGAATTTGTTCATATCGAACAGTTTGAGGACCACATCGTCGACTGGTTTGATTGATCTCAATCGTTCCAGAGCCAGGCCGCGCCACGCACGCCACTCGAATCCCCGTGCAGTGGGGCAAGCAATTTTGTCACGATGTGATCAGAGAATACCCAGTTAGCCCAACTCTGTGGTACCTGTTCATACAACATGGTGATGTTTGACATGCCACCACCCAGCACGATGACTTCAGGATCGAAAATATTGATGACATGGGCGAGTGCGCGGACAAGACGATCCATATATAGCTCGAGGCTGAGCCTGCACGAAGACTCGCCCTGTTCTGCACTACTGACGATCTGCTCTGCACTCATAGACTGGCCAGTTCGCTGTTGATGATCTGCACTCATCCCCGGCCCGGACAGGAAGGTTTCGATACAACCGGACTGCCCGCAATAACAGGTTGGCCCGGGACGTTCATCATCCCGTGGCCACGGAAGCGCGTTATGCCCCCATTCTCCCGCGATGAAATTTGCACCGGTGTGAATGTGCCCGTTGATGACAAGACCACCGCCCGTGCCGGTTCCAAGGATGACGCCAAATACACTGTCTGCACCCGCTGCAGCACCATCAATCGCCTCTGACAGGGCAAAACAGTTGGCATCATTCGCCAGGCGTAACTCGCGCTGTAAAAGTTCTTCAAGATCTTGTTTCAGGGGCTGATTATTTAGGCATACCGAGTTGGAATTCTTGATTCGCCCTGTCTGTGCTGAAACGGCACCTGGCGTCGCGAGCCCCACCGTTCCCGTTTCACCCAGTTCAGATTCAGCCTGCTCAACCAGCGTTTGAATCGTTGCCAGTGTGGCCCGGTAATCGCCCTTAGGGGTATCCAGACGTCGTCGCAGCAACACCTCCCCGGCATCATTCAGTGCAATAATCTCAATCTTGGTACCACCCAGGTCAATACCAATACGCATTAAAACTGTCCTTCTGATGAAACGTAAATCATGATATGACTATAACAGTTTGAAAAACATGGCCATATCTGGAACCAGTCTTATCTGTAAGATATTGCTTACAAAACTTCACGGTAACTGCGACTGGTTATCACACCTGTGAAAACGCTACTGTACGTCCCACATGCACGGGAGGGAGAGGGGCCTGAACTGCATGGTTACACAATCGTGGAATTAGCGTTTGGATATCATGGTCAACAAAAAAGTCTGGATGGACTGTTTTGGTCGAGGGATACCGACCGAAGATGTACTAGTGAATGATATCCGCCAATTAAAAACCCGGCTTGATCGCATGGAAAGTGCATCAAACCGAATGAATAAACAAGCGAAATCACGACTTTGTAACTCACTGCAGCGACATCAGAAGATGCTTGCAGCAGTTAAGGATGGACAACCATGGGCATGGATGCTCTATCCTTCAGAACCATGCAGCCCTCCACCTTAAAATTCATCAAGCACTAATTAGTTCAGCAAACTTCCTGTTACGGGTGTGTACAACCGCGCCTTTTGTTTCAGTTTGCTTTTTAACCTTACCGCATCAACCCGGGACTCAGCCATCATATTAAACAGATCCCATTTCAGGAACTCGACCGGGACATTCTCGGCAACCGGTGTCGTAGAAACCTGTCTGTAGCTGGATTCATAATCGGCCATGACATCCATCAGTTCACAGAAATACAGTTCGATCGCTTCGAGCCTGTCGAGCAAGTCACTCGCGATAATCGTTTCATCCTTGAGTACAGAGTCGCATTCAGTTTCACTTTTCTCAGCTGAAACCACATTTTCTGACCACAAAGATTTATCCATACGACATCCACCTTTACTGCTTTCGTGTACATGGCCCCTACATTAGCAGGAAAAACATGCTGTAAATCGAGTGGATGGTAAACAATTGTAAACCCTTATAAATAAACTACCCATGCAAGGGTTTTAGCCCTGACCATCCCAGTCTCGAAACACCACACGCGTACGTAAAATACCCTCAAAATGCGCATCAATACCCATCTGGCTGCCGTTATCGGTGACACGCATGCCTGGCTGCGATTCAGGTATCGTCATGATCGGGCGCAGACCTGATTCACTGTAATCGACAAGCAGCAAGACATTCAGCGGGAAAAAACCATCCAGAAAGCGGCGTTGAAAAGGGCCATTCGACAAGACGTATTCACCACTTGTCTGTAATTGCAGTGCCTGAATCTGCATCGTCACGCAAAGCCTGGCTCCCTTGCGAATATCCTGCAACTGGACACTCTTGCCTTCAATCTCGGCTGTTTCGATCCCCTTTTTTTCAGTCACAGAAAGCTTCCGCAGCGTGTATTCGGGAAAGACAAGTTGTGCAAGTGGTACAGCATCAAGCTGGCTATGACACTGTGACAACTCTACCCAACCATCATCAATGCTGGTCGACAGTATCCTGACAGTGTTATAGGCCTGATATACCTGTTTGTTGTTCGGTTCTGGCAGGAAGGTCAACTGACCCTCATTAACCTGTGCCACCTGTTCAGAGATATCGGTATCGCTGTTAAACCATGCCTCGAGTTCTTCAGCGGTAGGTTGCTCAGCAAACACCTGACTGAGTTGCATGGCGGAAAACAACATCAGGCCAAGTGTCATGACTGGATTTTTCATATGCCCCTCACTTTTCATATTTTTTTAATTGATACATGTCATAATTTGCAAACGAGAGGCCAATACTTGAATTAACAGTAAAATCAAAACACTATAGTAAAAATGAAGCGATGAAACTGTTATTTTCATTGCGTGTTGCAACTTTTCGCATTGCAAAACGGTAACAGCTCACATTTCAGACATTTTAATACGCCGATTACTGGCGTTTCCAACGTGCAAATGCTAAAAGAATCATAGTGATAACAAGGTTTATAGGTGAGGGAAGGCACCTGATGAAGCAAAAAGTCGAATCAGATAAATTACGCAAAGGAATGTTTGTGTGCGATCTTGATCGCCCCTGGCTTGAATCTCCATTTCTGTTCCAGGGATTTCTGCTCAAGTCTCACCAGGAAATTGAGGAAATCAAAAAACTTTGTGACTACGTTTACATTGATTGCGAGCGTGGTGACGATAAGGACGGCAATCGCCTAAAAATCGTTTATGACGAAAACAACAAGGGAGCGGAAAAAGAAAAACCCAAAAAACCTCGCCCGGCGATTAACAAGGATGTAAAAAAAATCAAACCGGTCGTACAACGCGCATATACTGCAAGCTTTGAAGATGAAATTCAGCCCGCCCAGAAACTGCGCGACATCGCGCATTCATACGTTGAAAAGCTTTACGACGATATCCGTGCTGGAAAGAGCATCAATGCTAAAACAGCACGAACAATTGTAACGGGCATGGTTGATAGTATCCTGCGTAACCCGGACGCCCTCGTACTACTCAATAACCTGCGTGATCGTGACGACTACGCGATTTCCCACAGCCTGAATGTCTGTACCTTGTCACTCGCATTTTCACGTTACCTTGGTTTTAGTCATGCCGAAATGACAGAGCTTGGCATTGGCGCTCTGTTACACGACGTTGGTGAAATACGTGTGCCGATAGAAGTCATGCGCAAGCCCGGTTTTCTCAGCAAGCAGGAAAACAAGCTCATGCAATCACACACGCTGCATGGCGCTGACATCCTGAGAACCTCAGAAGGTATACCTGCGACGGCGATTCAAATTGCAGAATCCCATCATGAACGCAGTAAAGGACAGGGTTATCCTGCTGGCCTGAAAGAAGCCGAAATCGCCCACTATGCACGCGTTGTCGGGATCGTCGATGTCTATGACTCGGTCACCCATAACCAGATAGAAAGCAATAGCATCAGCAGCACTGAAGCACTAAAGAATATGTACAACTGGCGCAACGAGATGTTCGATTCACACCTCGTCGAACAGTTTATCCAGTGCCTGGGGATCTACCCGATCGGTAGCATTGTTGAACTGGACAGTGGCGAAGTGGGTATCGTGATATCAATCGCGCTTGAACGTCGACTGCAACCAAAACTCATGCTTGTTCGTGATGAACAGAAGAAACCCTATATGCCGCCACGCATTATAAACCTTGCGCACTATACTGAAGGGGATGACGTCAGTCGTTACGAGATTAACCGGGTGCTTGAGCCAGGAGACTACGGCATTGATCTAAAAAGTTATTTACTCAGAGAACTGTCGGTAGAACTTTCGCACTAAGAACTTCGCATCAAGCACTGCTGATGGTTATGACTCTTCAGCAAAATCTTCTCTATCGGATATATAGGCAGACCTGCCATACACATGCACGGGTTCTGCCTTGCCTCGCACGATCTTGATACCCAGGTCAGTAAACAGCTGCTGAGTATCGAAGCCCATTCTCTCATATGCATCACTTGAGACGATAATCCTGTAACCAAGTCGCTTGGTAAGGCCATCGAGACGACTCGCCGTATTAACTGCGTCACCAATAAATGTGTATTCATAGCGTTCTTCGGAACCGATTGTACCTGCCACAACCTTGCCTGTATGGATCCCAACGCCAATTTCAAGTTGCTCACCATCCGGCATAGACAGGTTATGCGCATGTTCAATCATGGTTACGGCTGTTTTTACCGCATCCTCAGCGGCCGTATCGCCCGTTTCAAGACCGTACACAGCCAGCACCGAATCACCCATAAACTTGTTAATAATGCCCTTATGCGTGGTCACAATTTTAGCCATTTGTGAGAAAAAAGCATTCAGGAAAAAGATAAGATCTTCAGCCGAGGTGTTCTCAGTAAAGCGGGTAAATTCACGCAGGTCACAGAACAGGATCGCAACATCGTATTCCTGGCCATACTTGAGAGTACGATCGTCAGTACTCAGGAGCTTTTCCATAATGCTCGGGCTGACGATCTTCTCAAGTGTCTCGCGTAACTGTTCCTTGTCGCGCAAATCGTCAATCATGACATTAACCTGCCTGGCCAACAGGCCAAACTCATCTCGTGTAACAATCGGTACATACTCGGTCAGGTTGCCTGACTGCACATTACGCAATACCGATAACTGAGTAGAAAAGACATGTTGAACATTAAGTGACAAGGAATGAATCAGGCGTAGCGTCAGCACCAGCACGACACAAAAAACAAAGAATATATCAACCAGGAACACCTTGAGTATGGTTGGTTGATCAAGGTCTAGGTTGTAAGTCAGGCCACTCAGGTCAACAAAGGCAACCACTCCGGTCACTGTCATGCCGATAAAAACTGTAATGGTAAGAAACAGGCTTAATTTCCCCGACAGGGATGTAAAGTGAAATTCTGAGTCGGTAATATGTTCTGCATGACTGAACCAGAACCTTTCACGGCACAGTGCATTATCAATGCTGGCGAAGTAACCCATGATCATCGTGCCGACAATAATCTTGATCGTAGTTGCAAGCGGCTGGATGTAAGACAGGTAATGCTCAGCAAGTATTATGAGTGATACAAGCAAATATAAAGACATATCAAACAGAAACTGTCGCCGCGGACGCATAAGTACATCGGCCGAATCCACGATATGTCGTTCGAGAAAAAATTTGATAATCGCCGCAAAGCAAAAGGGCAACGCAAAAGCCGTGAATGAGAAAACAGCCTCCACTCCCAGGTATGGGGATATTCGCGCCCCATAGACCCCCAGGATCACAACCGTTATGGCAAAATACACATAGGAAACGTATTTAGCCGGATCGGTGACTGTTTGTTGCTGGAATGCCAAGTCCATGACCCGTTAAGTATAGTCAATATTGGTCTATATTAACTACGTTTAATCAATATCTTAGAAAAAATGAGTACTGGCTCACACTTTATGGATGATTTCACGCAAATAGATCGGTGACTTATCAGTTCATTGCTCTATTACTGCAACACAAAACGGGTTTCAGCAGGTGGTTTAGCGACGTAACTACGTACAGTGTCAGCACTGTTCCCACGGTAATTTATGAAAACGCCATCCACCCAGGGTACTGCGGTGATGCTGTTCATCAAGTTCCCCTTCAAAACCATCCTCAACATTGAAAACCTCGGTGAAGCCTTCTTCTACCAGCAGGGCGCCGGCCTCGAGTGATCGCTTGCCACTTCGGCAGATAAGAATGACCGGTGCGCAACCGATCTCGGAACTGCAACTGAGTCCGCCCAGTAACACCTTGCGAATCTCAGTAACAAAGTGAGGGTTGATGACCCAGTCCGGCTCATCGATCCAGGGGATGCTAATTGCGCCACGCGGGTGGCCGACAAACAGGAATTCCATGTTGGAACGAACATCGATCAACACCGCACGTGGATCAGACTGCACCATCTCGTATGCCTGAACTGCCGTTATCGATTTGACGTGTTCCTTGCTCATGCTGTTATCCGACCAGATAATATAATGGGTTATGGAAAAAATACGGGGTCATAGTGACCCCGTATAGTATTAACATAGCAGTGATTTATGCTTTATCCACCAGCAGCAGTAGCGAGCGCCTTTTCAATGGCATCCGGGGCATCATCAATCTTGAAGAATGTACCCATAGTCAAATCCGGGAAGCTGTTGGCAATCCTGAATTTTGCATGCAAAGCATAGACATTATTACCGGATACAAGCAGTCCATATGGCAGGTGTGCCGTCTGCTTGATCTCGGTGTTATCAATACGAGTCATAATGTGCTCGTCACCGGCGGAGCCTGATGACTTGTTCAGAGCAACACCATACAGTGTCTGTTTCTTGCCCGGGATGTCGACACGGAAGATCTTCGCAGTGCCGCCCTTACCTGCGGCGAGTCCTGATTCGACCTTCTTGATCGCAGCGTCGTATGAACCGTGGCTGACCAGTTCATAGGGATCATCAAAGTACGGCATGAACACGGTAAAATGGAACTCGGCCAGCTGATCAGCCTTCCAGCCCGGGTCTTCTGACCCGAATACCTTGCCCTTACCCAGCGCCTTGGTCAGTGCTGCAGAGGTTGCAGACAGGTCGCCTTTCATGCGAAACGAGGCCTTCATCCACTCAGGGTTCATATAACTGACCTGTACTTTGTCGCCCGCCTGCGTGAGTGCAACACGGATCACAGCACCGTAACCGCCAAACTCGGTTTTCGCTGCGGCGCCTTTCAGGTTGTCATTTGTAACTGAGATAACGGCAGCGCCCGCGTAAGGCTGGTATGTACCAGCAACTTCGAAACCTGCAGACTTCAATGCAGCCTCTGTTGCCTTTACCTGTTCAGCCACCGTCCCTTTGGCATTCGAGGTTAACGTATAGGGTTTCAGCCATGGCTGCTCCGCCATAACTGTTGAAGTAAACAGCAATCCAGACACGACCAGTGCGGAAAACAAGGAACGAATTACTTTCATATTAGTGATTCCTCAAATAAGCTTATTAGAATGTTCTGCGAGTATGCACTGTTCAAACGTCGCATGCTCATTAAAGATATTAATCGTTACTCTGCAGAAAACTTAATGATGATGTGGCCAATTCCTTGACGTTATCGGGAACTCAATGCCGTATCACCCATCAAATACTTGAAATCATTGAGACCCGAAAAATGAAACAAAAACTAACTCATATTACTTACTTTATTGCCATGTTATTGCTTGGCCTGCCCATGTTCGTCCATGGTGATGAAATTCAAGACATCCTGAAATCAAACGAGCGTCCTGTAGGCATTGTATTTGAAATTGTCAGCGATAATGCCGATGAGCTGCGCGAGGCAATCCCCGAGGTCAAGACGCATATCAACGCGTTAAGAAAACGGTTCCCGGGTCTGGATGTCGCCGTCGTTAGTCATGGCCAGGAACAATTTGCCTTAACAAAAGACAACAACAAGAAATACAACAAGGTTCATCGTGAAATTAAATCACTGGTGAAAGATGCCGGTGTACCCGTGCATGTCTGCGAGACCTATGCCAGCTGGTACAACATTGAAGCGGGCGCATTCCCTGACTACGTTGATGTCTCACCTACCGGCCCGGCACAGATTAATGACTACCTTGCACTGGATTACACCCTGGTCACGATTGAATAATAAAATGGTTACGGTAAAGTAACTGTAATGCTCATACGGGCATCATTCAGCGTTCCATGGAGTAAAAGTATGAAATCCAGCATTCTACATACCGGCGTCCTGCTTGCAGGCATGCTGTTCAGTGGAATAATCGTCGCGGCAGAAGGCCAATCAAACTGGGGCTATGAAGGTCCGCAAGGGCCTGCACACTGGGGTGACCTGGCGGCGGAGTACACCACCTGTAAAACAGGCACCAACCAGTCTCCCATCGATATCGCCAGCGCAAAGGCCGTCAAACTGGCCAACATTAAATTCAACTACAAGCCCTCCACGCTGGATGTCATCAACAACGGACATACCATACAGGTCAACTATGCTAAGGGCAGCACCATTGATGTGGGTGACAAAGTCTACAAACTGCTGCAGTTCCATTTTCATAGCCCGAGCGAACATACCGTAAAAGGTAAACCCTATGACATGGTCGCCCATCTCGTACACCAGGCGGATGATGGCCAGCTTGGCGTAGTCGGCGTACTCATGAAACAAGGTAAAAACAGCAACCCGGTAATCGCAACAGTCTGGAAACACATGCCGAAAAAGGCTGGTGAGCACAATACCGTGGATGCAACCCTGAACGCTGCCAATCTGTTACCGACTAACCACCGATTCTACAACTACAGTGGCTCACTCACCACACCACCCTGCAGCGAAGGCGTAAATTGGATGGTGATGCAAACACCTGTCGACGTTTCAGTCGGACAGATTGTCAGTTTCAGAAATGTCTTTGCCAACAGTGTCCGGCCTGTTCAATCTGTAAATGGTCGAACAGTTCATGCGAACCAGTAGTGCGTATTGATGAATGACTGCTTACGACTGTAACTTCAACTGGTCGACGCAACACTTTATCCTTAAATAACAAAAAATATTCGTTAAGTTCCCTTCAGATTATAATGTTATAGATTTTGGTAAAGTAAGTTTATTAATCCCCTAGATATAGTTTTTAAATTGGATATGCAGGGGATTGAACTATATTTAAACGTAATATCCTAAGCTTAACAATGAAAAATATTTGTCACTGGCATAACAAAACTTCTGACCAGACGTTATCGGAACTGGATACAACGCTTTTGGGTTTGAGTGAGTCTGACGCAAGCCAAAGACTAACCACCTTTGGACCGAATAAGCTACCAGAGCCATCACGCCCGAATATACTGCAGCGATTTTTTCATCACTTTCATAATATTCTCATATACGTTCTTTTGGTTGCTGCTGCTATTACAGCACTGCTTGGTCACATTGTTGATACCTTTGTGATCATTGCCGTAGTTATCATCAATGCTGTTATTGGTTTTGTGCAGGAAGGTAAGGCAGAAAAGGCAATGGATGCTATCAGGCACATGCTTGCATTACGAGCCTCTGTCATTCGTGAAGGTAAACGCCAAACTGTTAAAGGCGAACAACTTGTTCCAGGTGATATTGTATTACTGGATGCTGGGGATAAACTGCCAGCTGATTTACGTTTTTTAAAAAGCCATGGTTTGCAGATACAAGAATCAATACTAACCGGTGAGTCTATGGCTGTTGATAAACATTCCCAGCCGGTCGCAACTGATGCTCCACTTGGTGATCGTTTCTGTATCGGATATAGCGGCACTAGCGTTACCAGTGGACAGGGTATGGGAGTAGTGATTGCTACAGGTTCACTGACAGAAATTGGACGTATAAGTGGTTTACTCACAGAAGTGCAAACTCTGAATACGCCGTTAGTAACGCAAATGGCTATTTTTGCCAGATGGCTTACCTTGTTTATTATTGCTATTTCGGCATTGATCTTATTTTTTGGTTATTTTGTACTGCATCACGATTTTGCAGAATTGTTTATGGCGGTAGTTGGGATAGCGGTCGCGGCTATTCCTGAAGGGTTACCTGCCGTGCTGACGATCACATTGGCAGTGGGTGTGCAGTCGATGGCAAGGCGTAACGCTATCGTTCGACGACTACCTGCTATTGAAACACTGGGCTCAGTCTCAGTGATATGTTCTGACAAGACAGGCACACTTACCCGAAATGAAATGATCGTCGACACGATTGTTACAAGCTCTGATCATTTTAATATTCATGGCACGGGTTACGAACCGTTAGGCGATATAAAAATTAATGACCAAGTCGTTGCTGTAAAAGAATATTCTGAGCTAAATGAATTAGGGCGAGTAGCTGCCCTATGTAATGATTCGGAACTCATTAGAAAAGAAGAAACGTGGAATGGTCATGGTGATCCTATGGAGATTGCCTTGTTAGCTTTTTCCAATAAAACTGGAATGGATGCTGTGGGTATACGTAACAAATGGAGACGTACTGATGTTATCCCTTTCGACACTAAACATAAATACATGGCGACACTTAACCATGACCACGAAAACCATGCATTCATTTTTATAAAGGGCGCACCTGAAATTATACTTGCTATGTGCCATGAACAACGTAGTGGTAGTAATGAAACAAAACCGTTAGATACAGCTTATTGGAATGAACAAGTCAGTGCCATCGCTGCTAAAGGTCAGCGTACCCTTGCCTTCGCTGCTAAAGCAGTGAATCCCGAACATACTGTACTTGAACAAATTGATATTCAAGATTCACTGATATTCCTGGGTTTGGCAGGCTTTATCGACCCACCACGGCAAGAAGCGATAGACGCTATTGAGAGCTGTCATCGTGCCGGTATTGATGTGAAAATGATTACAGGTGACCACGCGATTACCGCTGTGGCAATTGGCAAACAACTTGGATTAAAAAATAATGACAATGTATTAACTGGCACTGAACTGGATAAACTTGATGATACCCAACTTGAATCTATCGTAAGTGAAACTGGAATCTTTGCTCGCACAAGTCCGGAACATAAATTACGCCTGGTTATGGCATTGCAAGCGAATGGAATGACGGTGGCAATGACGGGTGATGGTGTTAATGATGCCCCCGCGCTTAAGCGTGCTGGTGTCGGGATTGCCATGGGCAAGAATGGTAGCGAAGCAGCGAAAGAGGCATCTGAAGTCGTATTGGCTGACGATAATTTTGCTTCCATTGTTGCAGCTGTGCGTGAGGGTCGAACAGTATACGACAATATAAAAAAAGTGATCAGTTGGACACTCCCAACAAATGCCGGTGAGGCTATGACGATTATCCTCGCATTGATGCTTGGGTTGAGTCTACCCATCACGCCAATCCAAATCTTGTGGATCAATATGATAACGGCGGTAACGCTGGGTATCGCGCTGGCCTTCGAACCAACAGAAGAAAACACCATGCAACGCCCACCCAGACCTCGTAAAGATACACTGCTAAGTGGCGGACTTATGTGGCATATTATTCTGGTAGCTGGCCTGTTTTTGACTGGGGTTTTTAGTATATAT
>Ga0316207_10000952_pt1 | contig 39859 bp, 23 predicted proteins | sample 6weekpyrite_MG_FD_204943 | JGI IMG/M metagenome (GOLD analysis project Ga0316207, IMG submission 204943) | Microbial mat bacterial communities from mineral coupon in-situ incubated in ocean water Damariscotta River, Maine, United States -... | ecosystem: Environmental > Aquatic > Marine >... | reverse complement strand
CACGAGCAAGTGCTTTTTGTACGGCTTGATCTTTAAAGCCTTGTGTGTGTTTTTTGGGCATTTCTTATCCTCTTTCTTTTTAATTTCTTAAAAAAAGAGGCGACAGGTATTCTGTCACTCGGGGTTAGTTTGTAGATATTTCGAATGCATTAGATTGCGATTCAAAAAGAATAGATACGCGTTTACGAGGCTCGATTTATCTCTTGTAGTAACATATGGAAGCAATTTGCTAGCGAGTGATGTATTACAAGCCTTCAGTAGGCAGCAGATTAACTTGCGAACGCTTTCGGAGTTTAACTAGAAAGTGTAGCAATTGTTAACTAGCGTCGTCAGGCATAAGTGATCGAACACGATGAGTGACTTGGAAGTCTAGGACAAATATGTTTTCAGTGAATAAAGTGTTGTCGGCCATGAACGACCGTATTTATTATCGATTACGATGACTCCCCGTTCCGCTAATGATGCATGGCTTTTTGAACCATCTCGATTCAGTTTTTCACTTTATCACTGGAAATTGTTTTGGGGACAATTAGCACCTTGATAACTTCTATTTGTGAATTCTACATTTCAAATTCAACAGAATGACTGCCAGGTCTCAATACCCAATACTTGAGAAATCCAACTAGGGCTGGTGCAGTCTTAGGTGCAATATCAACAAGCAATTATTATCTTCTATTTTGGTTATAAAAGAGGGGGCTGAGCACTGAATAATGCGATTTAACCACCCCCTCGCACCAAACGAATGTATTAAGATTCAGTTCTTAATTTTTAATCATTTACCTCACCACATCAAAACTCACAGACTAAGCCACAAATCTATCCCTCCAGATTGACTTACTAATTCATCTGGATGGGAATATCAAGTTGACACTTTTTATCTTGCCCGCTTTAATGCGGTTTTGGTAAATAAACTTTCTCTTATGCCCGTTTGGAATTCTATGTTTTCCCAAGTGAGTGTAGTCATTTTACCTGTTTGCTTGTTTTTCATAATCATGGATGTTGCTCTCCAATATTTATCTAAGAACTTTTCATAATTCAGCAGTTCAAGTTCTTTGTAATGTATTCCTGCTTTATCGTAATAACTAATTTTTTGATATCGATATTGTTGCTTATCAATCCATACAACTTGCTTACTATAGCCAGAATGTTTATAAAGTGGTACTCGCTCGACTTTGAAGCAATCTACTCCATTTACGTTTTCTTCTCCAAGCAATCTATATTCACCATACTTTTCATACTCCTGTGAAGAAAGATCTTCGTACGCAAATTCACTTCCAACAAACGGACCTGATTTATTATTTGAGGAAATTCTCTTAACACGATTTATTGCCGGCATAAATAACCATTGATCGTCGTTAGTAAGGCTGTGACTATATGTCAACAACGCGGTTCTGGCAATATCTCTTGGTTTATCAAAGACGAGTAATCGTTTATCTCCGTCGTTTGAAACCTCTAAGTTATGGACACGAAAATAACGTAACGCTTTTTCGCCGTCTCGATCTTTAAGCATCATTTTGACTGACCCGCTGAAGTCACCAAACCCTTCGTCTCGTTTCTCAACCTCTATCATGATTGATTCACCTTGTTGCTGGGAAGAATTAGCGTACAAAAACAAAGGCGAAAAACTTAAAACAAATAAACAACCTAGACTAATTTTTATGATGATTTTTTTCATGTTATATTGTCCCATTGTTTGTTGGTGCATTTTGTGTGCTTAAAACCAATGCCTCAATCTTGCTTGACAAGTTAGCTTTTTGCACCAGCCGGCGCTCTTCTATCGTCGCCATTTTCTGATCCCATTGTAACAACTGAGGAGTGATATACCGGTGCCATAACGGAGGAAAGCTCGCGACTAATATTTGTGCTATGTATCCATGTCTTATTGTAGCTGCACTATTGGTTTGTGCTTCCACTTCCCAGAAGGGCCTAGTGGCATTTGCATGATGATCAGAATGCCGACTTAAGCTAAATAAAACGTAGGTTGCTGCCCGAGTATTGCAATCCCAACTATGTCTTGACTCTACTTTTTTACCGACTTCCCTCACTAAACCATAATGCTCAATGTAATTCACCGCTTCATATAAGAATTTCGCGACGAGAAAGTGCAAGCAAAATGCTAATAAACCAAACCAACCAGCAAACATTATGAACAAGACAACGATTGCAGCAGTCATCAACAACCCTGTTATGACTCGATTTTGGAGACTCAAAACAGGCTGATTCTTATTACCCAATCGATTTTTCTCTATTATCCACGCTTCGCTATATTGTCCCAATGAAGATCGTAAGGTAAATCGATAGAGTGATTCTCCTCGTTTTGCGGTAACCGAATCATTTTCTGTACCCACGTTAACGTGATGCCCATAAACGTGAGAAATGGAAAACTGAGCATCACCGACGATTGCTAGCACCCAACGTCCAACGATCATCGATAATTTATCGTTAGTACGATGTGTTAATTCATGTCCAACAATAGTATTTGTACTTAACATAAAGCCAACTACTAAAGAAATGGAGACTAATTCGATCCAACCTAGTTGTTCATGAATATCTAATATATTGAAATGAAACATTTCGTCCAATAATTTACCCATACCCATTAAATCGCCTGGTGTTATCTGCCATAACAAAACTGCCATTAATGCCATGGATGCGGGTAGGTGCAAAAATAAAAATAAATTTAAAATCCCGGTATGATTATATTGCTGTGTATTATGATCTTCTGGCCACAAATTATCATAGAAAACGTGAAAAGCGCAGATGAATACAGGCACTATCCATATCAAGGATGGTGTTAAGAGAATCATTAAAGCTGTTATCGGCAGAAATAAAAAAAGCACGTATGTGTATTTCAAATATTTATACATTACTAATTTCCTTGTCCTTTTAAAAGTAATTTACTAGATGACTTGGCTGAACTAAATATGATGGGTGATACAGAAAGCACTTTCTTCCGTTCCAAAACCAGTAATATAGCTGGCAACAATAAAAAATCTGCAGCACATGCAACAAAAATAATTATTGAAGTTAATGCGCCCATTTGAGAATTGATTTCAAAACCAGAAGTTGCAAGAATGCTAAAACCGGTAACTAATACGACTGAGGTGCAAAGTAAAGCAGGTCCAACCTGTATAAACGTTTGACGAATAGATTCTTCTGGAGAATAACCTTGCTCACGTCGAAATCTAAGATATTTGGTTAGGAAGTGGACTGTATCGTCAACGACAATACCAAGGGTCATGCCGACAACGATTGAAATTGCAAGTCCGATATGTGATACCAACAACCCCCAAATTCCAAATCCAATTGCAACCGGTAATAAGTTGGGAATTAAACTGACTAAGCCAAACTTAATACTTTTTAGTGGTACGATTAGTAAAACGGATATAAGTACTAATGCCAGTAGAGTCCCACCTAGAAGTGCTTGTATATTTCGATCTGCAATATTAGCAAATAAGATTGTCGTACTCGCAGCTTCGTTTAACATAGAGGGTCGTGCATTTACTGATAACCACTCCTTTGTTTCATTTTCCAATGCCAATAATTTTTTGGTCGACATATTTCTCGTACGAATAATGAAATGAGTCGCTGACTTAGAAACATTAATCATATTATTAAGATCTAGGCCTTTTGGTAACGACATTTCGTAAAGTAAAAGTAATTGAGAAGCCAACATACGATCCTCAGGTATACGGTAAAAATCTGAATTACCATTATGAATCTTCATGTTAAGTTCTTTTATCGTGTCACTTAGGCTCTGTACATGAACCACATTATTTTGGTTACGTGCCCATTGAGTGAGTTTATCTACTGACAGTAGATAATCAGGATCATTGATACCATCAACCTCTCCAGAATCTAGTGACCAATCTAGTCGATATACGCCAGTTAAATGGGTATTTATAAAATCACTGTCATTTCTGAACTCATAGCGATCATCTAGCCATTCAACAAATAAATCATTTAGTTCAAGCCGACTTGTACCGCCGATTAATATAATGGCCGCAAGGCTGAACACTGCTATGATTGTTAGCGGTCGCTCAATGACGAAATTAGCAAAGCGCGAGTAACCACTGTTATTTTTGTTAGTTGCGCTAAATGATTTGCATGGTAATAGTCGCAATAGGGTTGGGATCAATATCAAAGTGAATAAGACAACAAATATTAAGCCGCCAGCAACCATATTACCAAGATCTCGGTACGGTGGAACATCGCTAAAATTCATCGTTAAAAAACCAACAGCTGTTGTAACATTTGTAATTATTATTGGTGATAAATTACTTTTTATTGTCTTGATGATTGCATTATTTTTATTTTCATGTGGCAGGTAATATTTATAAAATGTCACAAATATGTGGACTGAATTGGCAACCATCATAGTCATGATAATAGTAGGTGCGCTTAACGATGGTGCCATTAATACAATACCACTCCAACCTGCAGATCCCATTGTTACAGTTATTGCAAATACGGTTGTTATGAAGGTGGCAATGACTCCAACAAAGGTACGCAAAAATAATCCAATAATTACTAATACGACAAGGTACATGATCGGCATTACAGACCCCAAATCCTTTTTTGTCGCTTCAGTAATGCTGTAATTGTATGGAACTGCGCCTGTTATATGAATATTAATTTGAGGATAACGAGATTCAAAGGATTCTGCCAATTGATAAACATAATCTCCAATTTCTTGAATTTCCGCCCTTGGTTTTTCGGACAGCAACGTTGTTACGTTAATTGCTGTAGTAGTTCCTTCAGGATTAATCAACAAATTTACAAGTGACGAATGACTGAGAGATTCTTTGCGAATTTTTTCGATGTCTTCAAATGTAATATTATTTGGATCAGGTAACAAATCAGATACAAGTAAATTATCTTGCTGTGACTCAATATGTTGAAAATTGGTAATTGAATCAACACGGGTCGTGTGCGGAATCTTCCAGCCTGCTTCGGTTAACTCGCTTATAATGGATAATAGTTGGGGATTGAACACATCTCCAGATTTTGGTGTAACTGAAAACAGTACGTTATCAGTTTTAGTGAAAATATTTTGTAACTTTTCCCACTCCATAAGCTGGGGATTTTCATCAGAAAAAAAGTCACGGTAATCATTGCTAAAGGTAAATTTAGTGACACCCATACCTAGAACAATTGTTACAGCCAGTATAAAAGTGAGTGTCTTCCAGGGACGATTAATCGCCGTTTTTTCAATTAGGTTACTAATCACAATATATATCCTCGCTTTGATGCGTGTCGTTTTCAAATGTAGGCGATAGTGGTTTTTGGCTATCTTTTGTTAATAGGTCAATTTCAACCGTAACATCAGAATTCAAAACTGTTTGACATGCCAACATATATCCATTTTTTTGTTCACTTCTACTTAAAACATAATCTAAATCGACTAAGGATCGTGTATTACCTTGTATTATTTTGCATTTACATTGTTTGCAACTTCCAACCTGGCAGCTGTGCGGCCAGGTAATTCCTGCATCCAGTGCAGCAGCTAATAATGTTTGTTTGGTTTTTACTTGAACTTCAGTCAAGCCATTGACAAATGCGGTATTAACTTCATTACTGTTTTTATTTTTATTAAAATATTTCAACATGCGTATTTCTCCGGCATAGGCATTGGTGTTCTTTCGTCTATGTAATTGCCAATTTTTCGAATCGTTCGAAGATCAGCAATAAACTGTTCTTTACTGACTTCCAAACCATATTCTTCATCCAGCATACACTGCAATAAAATAACACCCATGGAATCAACTAAGCTTTGTTCGACAAGATCAGCATCGATATCAACTTCGTCAATGTTTGTCGCTTGCAAGATATGGTTATTGATTCCGATATGAACCAATTTCTTCATCGTCCCTGATTTCTGTGTATTATGCATTTCCTTTCTACCTTTTATAATCGTTAGTAATGATCACGAAATATAAATTTCATTCATATTGCGATTGCTTCATGCAAACGTTTTAGTTCGAAATTGAACTTAATTTTGTGAGTTGGCGTTCGTTCAAGTGCATGTGTAAGAACAAATATTTGATCGGTATCTATTCTTGCTGTTATGTTGGCTACGGATTGTGTGTAGTCAATTGCCTCTTTAACTCGTTGCTTAAGAATCTTCTGAGGATCTATTCCAGTGACAATTTCTTTTTGCCAACGAGGATCGTTTTCAATTCTCTTGAAATCCGGATAAACATATACACTTAAATATTCATCTTCCTTGTTTTTTTTTGTAACCATTGCATCTTTTATATAAATATTCCTTACCATCAAGTTTGATAAATGTTGCGGATCAATATATGTCCAATCATGCCATCGTATTAAATCCTTCTTTCTCCCAACAAGAAATAAATATCCTTCTTTATCTATCCAGCAAAGATCTCCTGTTGCAAAATAGCCGTCAGAATTTAAATGGCTTCCTTTTTTCTTACCAAGATAGGAGTGCATTAAAGTGTTACCTTTAATCTCTAGTTCGCCAATTTCATGTTTCAAATTTGGGACGATCTCTTTATTCGAAATGCGATAATTTAATGGCTTAATTATTTTTCCACAGGACCCAAGTTTTATGTCATTAAGTTTGTTTCGGGAGATTATGCCAGATGCTTCAGTTGCACCATATATATCGATGACAGTTATTCCAAGTTTTCCAAATATCTCAACGACAGCACTGTCGAGTTTCATCGATGAAGAAGCGCCAAAGCTAAAGTATCCGCCGAGTTTATTTCTCAGCAGTGTTTTCATGGCAGTTAACTTGGCTTTATCAATCGTACCTATATCGTACAATTTTTGGTTCTTTTCAATACTCATCAAATGCAAATATAGATTATGAAGAATTGGTTTATTTTTCATTTCTTCAAGTAATTCTTTCATAATGTATATCCAAAACTTTGGTACTGCCATGAGTGCCTTTATTCGCAAACCTTGTTTTTTAAGTTTTTTAATTTCAGTTTCTAGTACATCATCTTCGTCAGGCTCTTTTGTAAAATAGGCGACTGGGAAACCTTTTGTTTTTGTCATTAAAAACTCTACCAAAGTAGCAATATGTGTATAAGGACCAATATTTAGGATATGTTCGTTAGGTCTTAAATTGATTACATCTGTCGCTTCATTGATCTCATCAATTATTGCGCGATGTGTAATTTGAACAACTTTGGGCAAATCCGTTGTACCTGATGTAGGATAGTGACCAAGCACAGTTTCATCTAAATGTAAAAGAGGGCTCGGTATTGTTTTTATCCTACAATCATAGCTGTTGAGAATGGACTTGACCGATATTTCTTCTGGCTGAATAGATTCGTTCATATAGCCCAGGTCTTCAAATACATCGTAACTATCAGCAACTATTATTTTTGTCATTAGATTCAATTGACTTACAAATTTACGAGCTTTTATAACTTGCGATCGGGATACCAGCCAATAGTCAGGTGGATTCAACTTAAGTAAGTGAGTAATTTCTCCTGAATTAGTTTTTGTATCTAACGGAAATAACATGTTTGCAGTATAAAATGTCGCTAACGCGAACATATCCCATTCAGGACGATTCATACAAAATGTTGCGATGACTTTTTGTTCTACACGCTCTCGCATTAGAAATTGAATTGCAGCCATGATATTCGCTTGGTATAGCTCAAAATTAATTGATTTATAGTCATCGCCGCAGTCATAATAAATCGCAGGCCGATCATAATAGGCAGGCATTTGTTTATCGATGATGTCAGCAACCGAATCGATGGAACTAAATATTTTAAAATTTTCTTTTTCCTTATTTAAACTAAACTCAAACATGATATTTTTCCTTTTTAGGCTACTGAGTTTTCCAAAAGCTTATTGCCCAATGTTAAGCGTCCTAGCTCAAAACCATAACGATTCGCCATATTCATTATTTGGTATACATGATCTATTGATAAATTTCCTTTACAAAATGAGTGATTATGTCCTTCAAATCCTAAAATTAATGTTTCCGCTAAACATCCATAACTGAGATCATCTCCAGGCATACCAACAAAATCAATTTTGGAGTTCTCCGGTAAGGTAGCAAGTCCACCGTCAAACACCATGTGTAAATTGTCACATTTTTCAAATTTTTTACTGAGGTTTGAAGGGACAGAGGCGCAACAGACGATTGCACCGGGTTTTAACATCTCTGGACGAATCAATTCCCTGTCTGATGAATTAGTAGCAACCGCTACAATATCTGCATTTATGACATCATCAAGTGAGTTTGAGATTTTAAATCCAGGAAATAGAGTTTTACCTGAGTATTCAGTGTAAGCACTTTCGAGTTTACGTACCAAATTTAAAGCAACAGATTTACCACTGGAAATTGATTCCCAAATAAGCGAAATATTATCTTTAGTTTTATGTAAATCGATCCAACGATATAATTCAAATCCTAAACCTTTGAGGCGAGAACGATTAATATTAATGTCATCTGCGATTTCCTGTTGGATTAATTTTAAAATTTCCAATATACATTGTTGCATACTTACTCTGAGGCGTAATTCTGAATTATTGTTTTCGCTCCCGATCAGACAAATATGATTCGCCTTCTGGCTCAATATCTGCGAAAGAACCATACCTATATTACCGGTAGCACCAATGATCGCGACAGTACATTCATCTAATGATTTGTTGTATTTGTTTAGCTCTAACGCTTTTATAATACCTTGGATCGTTAGTGCAGCAGTATATGCGTTACCTGTAGTAATGGGCACCTCATAATCGTTGATTGATTCTCCATTAAAAGTAACAATAGAACTGAACGCCCCTAATCCAACCATTGAAACTGGTATATTGTCATCACCAATTTCCTTTGCAATCGTTACGGCGTCTTCGATTTTATCTCGTATTTCTTGTAATATCTTATTGTCAGTTTCACTCATTAAATATTCAGGCATATAGGGTACAAGTATTAGATTATTTTCAACGACATAGTCGTTGAAAGTGATATAGTGACTTTTCACATGCACAGGCTCGAGAAACCGACTAATACGATTCCACCAATTTAACATTGTGGTCTTGTTCCAAATATAGGCATTAAAGCTGGGAAAATAATATGTCATGAGATAGCGTAATTCGGTTGGATGGACAATGAATCCAACGCGGGAATCAATGTGCCTTGATTCATTCATTTGCGGAGAAGATGCGCTAAATTGCTTGGGATTAGTCCTGTCTTCTGTGCTTACATCAATTCCTGTTAGGTGCGCCATCAAACAATATTCATTATTTGCTTCAATAATAATAAAAACCTCATTAAGTGCCGTTATAAATCGTTGTAGATCGTTAATATCTATAAGTGCGGAAGGTTGAATACGTAGCATAGATAATCGTGATTTTCCTGGATTACCCTTAAGCATGGTGGTAATTGGGGAAAATACTCGAATATTATGATAATTTAATAAATAGCTTGCTATCAGTAACGACAGCACACCTTGTTTCCCCGATGCCCTAAAAAATGGGGAACTCGACTGAAATTCAGATAACTCTATGCAAATCATCAATCCTTTACCCCGAACATCTTTTATGAGGTTAGGAAATGTAGTTTTAAGCTTTTCAAGTTCTGAAAACAAATATTGGCTTTTATTCTTGATCAATTGCTTAATATTTATTTCATCACTGGATATCAGTTCTATCGTTTTAAGTGCTATTTGTGAAGAAAAATCGTCTTCCGCAAACGTTGATGTGTGCAATATTCCAAAATTTGGATCATAAATATCTTTTCGAATGAGAGTTGCACCTATTTTCGCAATACCACCACCCAGTGCTTTGCTCAATGTAATGTATTCGGGACGTGACCTGCTAAAAGGTGTATCGGTATACGCATAAACAGAGCCTAATCGACCGCAGCCAGTTTGTATTTCATCAATAATAAAGGGAATTTTTGTTTCCTGTTTTATCGTCGCTAACGATTCCATTACAAGATCTGGTATGGGAACAATGCCACCCTCCCCTAGTACCAATTCTAAGATAAACGAAAAAACTTTGGTAAGATTGGATTCCTTTAATACAACGTTATTGTCTTCTAAGACGGGATACAAATACTTACACTTATTGTTATTTATTACTTCAGTTAACCTTTTCGGAGAATTAATGTCAATAAATGCGGGTTGAATTGCTGACAAGCCTTCAAATCCTTCACGATATGATTTATTGAAAGTGACTTTTAGCGAAGAGGCCGTTTTTCCATGATACCCGCCCTTTAGTGCTACCATGATTGGATGATTTTGAAAACTTTCAAACTCTGTCAGATTGTGCTCATCTATTTCATTTCTAAAATCAACTAGGTCGTCATTTTCACCAGGAAATGCCAATTCGAGATTGTTATTTTCAACGAAATAGTAAAAATCATTAATCACTCTTGAGACGCGCTCATATTCACGTCTAAAATTATCCAAATGTACTTTATAAGCGTGTTTTATTGCGGCTTCAACACTTTCGGTGCCAGAGTTGGATAAGTGTAAAATGTACTCATCACTACCAGGTAGCAACTCATTAAGTTTCTCTGCCAGTTTGGCAGTTTCAGAGCGTATTGTAGTTTGGCTGTTTATGGCGCAATTATTAGCTAAACAATTCATAGCAGTTTGTATCAACTGCGGATGATTATGGCCGAGTGTTGTTACTCCAAACCCTGACACAAGATCAAGGTCTGCATTTCCCTCGCTATCATACAAAAATGACCCTTGTGCACTTTCGTATATTTTGTCAAGTTTGAGTGTTTCAAGTAAGTCCGCTAATTTGGGTTTACACAAATTATTGTAGAGTTGTTTTGTATTCATACCTAAATTTCCATATAGTTAATTTCATTATTAGTTATTCTATTTTTAATAACTTTGCGCCGTTTTTTTCCACTGGTGGTTTTTTCAATCGCGCCCTTTTCACAAAAATGAATATGGTTAATTATCGCGTCAGCAACATCTAAAACCGTTTTTCTTATTAGCTGTTTGTGATCAGATACCTTATTCCTAATTCGATTTTTGTTACTTTCTATAAGTAGATGTAATTCATTGACAGACGAAACTGGGTTTTCTATCGCAATCAAACAACTTTTACCTAGACCAATAAATGACAATTCTTCGACTGCCAATTCAATATCATCCGGAACCAAATTCCGACCAAATGTAACGATCAAATCATCTTTTCGAGAGTAAAAATAAATTTCATTTTTATAAATAAATCCAAGATCGCCAGTGTGCAGCCGTCCGTCCTTAAGCTTTGATTTGCTTTCTTCCGGATTATTTAAATAACCAGGTGTTACACATGGGCTATCAATTTGAATCTCACCAATATGCAGATCTGGCAATTCAATATCTTGTTCATTATGAATTGATATCATATGGTCCAGATTAGGTACACCCACAGAAACGAGTTCTAATGCTTTTGGATTTTTGCTGTTTGTAATCGTAACTTTACTATCATGAGTAACTTCAATCCAAACTGTTTTGATGGAACCATGCGGAGTATAGGTACACCCCAATGCATTTTCTGCCATACCATAACCGATATGAAACTGATCACTTGAAAGTTTAATGCCTTCAAAGGCCTTATAAGCACGACGTAATACTTTGGCACTTACTTTTTCTGCTGCAATATATAAATGAAGTTTTGATAGATCTAGACTACCGTTTACACTCATCTGTTCTATGAAAGGTAAGCTGGAAAACAGGACTGAGTTTGTCATGAAACAAGAATCTACATTTTGCGACGACATTAGCTCAAACCAACGTTTTGGTTTTCGCAAATAAAATGTTGGTGGTGCCAATATATTTTTAGTAAAACTATATAGTGGGTATAAAACACCTATAAATAATCCCATGTCGTGATTTACTGGTAACCAGGATGCTGCACTCTTTGGTACGTTATCCCTGAGTGAGTAACAATGGTTCCCGAGTAACTGGGCCAGTTGTTCCATCATCATCTTATGAGTGACTATAACGCCTTTGGGGTTACCAGTGCTGCCAGATGTAAATTGAAGAACGGCAACATCATCTGTTTTAATTTCCGTGTAATTGACTGATAAACAGGATCCTTCATCCAAATCTATTTGATAAAAAATCGGTTTTATGTTGGAAAAGGCAGGATCAATTAAAGAGTCAACGAGTTCATTCTTTTCATAAATTAGTAGCTTTATATTACAGATTTCATGAATACTCTTGATCTGTTGGATAAGCCCATTAATTTGGCTACCTTGCGCTCCTATCGGAACCGCGACTGCACCTATCATCCAAATCGCTAATAACCAACATACGTATTCAGAACTGTTATTTAATACGAACGCAATACTATCACCGGGTTTTATCCCACTAACTCGTAAGAAAGCAGCCAATTGGTTTGCTCTATCCCAAAGTTCATTCAAACCAACAGATTTGGATTCAGCCGGAAAATTCCACTCAGGTTTTTTATAAGACATATTATTACTAACATGCGATATAATGTTAGTATGCTGATAATTAAGCTGTGGTAAATTGGATTGTATATCAACATTGTTATTTCTTACCGTACATGACAAATCAAAGGCCACAACAATACTCCCTACGTTAATCTTTAAAGATAAAAGGATTTAAGGAAACTTCATACAATTAAAAATAGTCAGTCTATCGCGTGTTTAGAGGATATAAACCAACACCTTTGAATTAACATTTAGGGATCATTATTTTTACTAGACATACCCAATATCACTAATCTTTTTTTGTATTTATTCATATGATAGCTTCCTTTTGAAAATAACAAATTCCATTTTATGCCGTTCAGTAAATTACTAAATAACAAAAACGACTATTTTTTATCAAAAATATCAAAAAATTGTCAATTTTGTACAAGAACATATGAGCTTCCGGGCTTAGCTACAGATATCGAAAACAAAATATTTATATCACTAATTCCAAGAATTATTTGTGTGATAATTCACGTGTATTTCTATATTAATAAGTACGAGTACATACTATTTATGATTAATATAAAAAAACAACTACACACAAACAACGCCATTCGAATGTACAGGTGATTCACTTATGCAACACAGCGAAATATATTGTCTTTAATCTGATTCAGACCAAAACTAAAACCCTTTTTTCCCCGCCTGTTTTTTTCTATCATGGCTAACGCAAATTGAGAAAACTCTCGCACGTTTTCATCTTCATCTTTCATAGCGGTTTTTAGTTGTTTTTTCGCGAGAACACAAAACTCGCCATATGAACCCAATGCAGCAGCAGCATATTGGCGTACGGGAAGCTCTTTATCTGATAAAGCTCTAGCGAGTGCTGGCACAACAAGACTATGCTCTGTAGCAATGCGACCCAGCGCAGCAGCAGCACCTGAGCGAAGCTCAGGACTATCTTGCCCCAACGCCCAAATGAGTGATTCAACTGCTGCAGTAGCCTTTTCGCCCATTATTCCCAATGCTCGTGCTGCATTAACAGATATATGCAATGTGTTTTCACGCAAAGCATCACTAAGAACTAGTACACTCGTTGCAGTATGATTTGTCAAATTAAAAGCTGCTTTCCAGCTAACCTGTGAATCAATACTGTACAAATTACGTTGAAGTTGGATTAAATCAATTGAACTAACTTCAGAGTGCTGACTAGATGATATTTCTTGATTCTGTTTTGATACTGCTTCTAATTCAGTTATCATTTTAATCTCCTATTTAATAATGTTAAATATCAAGGTATCTCATGTATTCCCAAGTGATATGCGACTGTTTATAAATAATCTTCGCTTATTGTGCTTCAATTCTGATTTTTATTACTAATAAGTAAATACAATCAACAAATGGTAGAAAATCAATAAGAAAAACAGAAAAGCAAACAATACATGTGTTATTAACCATAATTTGTAAAACAATCTATTTCTATAACCAAGGAAACTGGGAGACATAATTCCAGACAGAACTGTGAGTAAAAAGCAATAAGTCATTACTAACTGATACCCGTAACCTATTTGCGCCGTATGTATATATAAAACTACGGGTGATAACACACCTAACCATTGATGTATTTGTATAATTCTGCGCTGGGATATTTTTGACTGGTTTTCTCTCACCCGGTACAACCGCCATTGTGAAAAAATGTAAACTGCTAATCCAATCCCTGTTAACAACTTAAAATCATAATCAGACTGCAAATTGTTAAGCGCATTGAATCTAAGAGAAAAATAATACTGAGCGATATAAAATAAGACAAACAATAGTCCAATTACAAACAGTGTATTTTGTGGTTTAATCGTTTTAACTAACTCACGATTAGCTACTTGATTTTGATTCGTTGCTGAAACATTCATTTTATTTCCTCGCCATCAATGTTTTTTGTGGAATTACGATTTTCTTAATTTCTGAAAACGTTACTGGAGATGTTATTTCTTCTAGCTTTTTCGTGAACGTTATTTTATTTGGAATATATTTACCATCTCTTGGCCATTTCTCTGCGATTTTAAATTCTTCAGAATAGTGCTTCAGCTCCGTCAACACTAATCCGTAGGCATACGCTGCACCTTGACGTAATGATGTAATCATTTTCACTAGTTCACTAAATGTGACAAATTCATCTGGGTAAATCCATGTCATCGCCCCCATTACATCACTTAATTCCCAATCTTTTTTGGGGCTTTCTGAATGTTTATTATGACAAGTGACACACGGCTTCACGCTAGCAACATCAGGAAACATATAGGAATAACGTTGTATATCTTGCATAAACGAAAACTTTTCTGATTGGTCTTTTTTCATTTCTATAAACTGCTGAAGTTGAACTCCAGCTAGATTGTTCTCTTTGTTTATCGCATTGTCTGAACCTAGGAACAATCCAATGGGAATGTCGCTACGCTGTAGATAATCTGCTGTAGCTCTTAAAAATTGAGCCGGTAGAAGTCCAGCATTAATTTTTTCATCCGACCAGTTTTCATCAAATTTCAATCCCTGTTTTTTTCCATAACCTACAATCTCGCTTGCATACAATTCTCGAATCATCTGGTTTTCAGTATTAAGAATTTCTAACGCTATTTTAATAGGTATCAATTTTCCTTTCTTTTCACTCGTCTCAATTGGCGCTGGTGCTGACACAAATAAATAGATTGCAACGATGACCAGCAAACCAAGTGTAAATGCGTTATTTAGTAATTTATTCATCTGGACTTTCCTTTGCCTTGTAAAATTTATCACTTGAATACAATTCTGTACCTCCTGCCAGATGCAGTAAAATTTCACTTTTCGAATACCTATTATCCAATTCTTCTACTAATTTCATTTTGTGATTACCATGATAGTCATGACAGCCCATGCAAGTTTCCCATTGATCTAATTTAACGAGATATTTGTGTGGAACATCAATTGGATCATCCTTTAAATCAATTTTCTCATGGCAGGTTTTACAAAATTCTATTTTGGCGGTTGCGCGCACACCGTTGTGTTCCCCATGGCAAGAAACACATAAATGTGCTTCTACATTTTTTCTTGCATCACTAAAACGAGGTTCGAGAAATCGATAAGCAGGATGGAGGTCTTTTGTATACTGATGACAACTTAGACAACTAGAATTATCTACGGGCAAATGTCCAACATTAACCTTACTTGAACGATATCCGAGATAATATTGTACGTTTGCCTGGATCTGTTGCCGATAATTTCCGATTGACTCTTTATGGCAATACTCACAGCGGACATTTTGATGTCCGGTGTTCATTTTTCCCGGCGAATGGAACCATTCACCATAACTTATTGAGCTGTAGCTAATAACAGAGGCAGCGCCGATTAATGCGATGCTTAAACCAAGATACTGGTTTTTACGTGGTGATGAAAAAAACATATTTATTCACTCTTATTTAGTTTACTGGCTAAACTTAATTCTTAAATTCTAAACAACAGAAAATGTTGTTAATAACTGATAGTTAACTGGTAGTCGTGATAGCTCTAGTCTTGGTGCAATTAATATTGGTATTGAAGATATTTAGTGCAACAAAGCGATCGACTAGCGTCTCTGACCATATAACAAGCGGATAAATATTCAACAGATATAAATGCAGGAGCAAGAAAAATAAGCTGCTTTGATAATTTGGGAAATAAAGGATTTTTAATTGAAAATGGTTAACGACATAGATTTACTCTATATGCCGTTGCGCGACATCAATGTTCATGATTTATATGTCTCATGAGCATTTAAAATGGTGACTCTGCTTGAGCCTGGTAACAAAATGAAATGTATCTATTGTAGTGGTAATTTAGTACTCTTCATGGGAGTGATCTTTCTTTGTTTTACGGTCTAAAAAACACTACTCACTTAATTTTCGTCTCAGTGCAGTATTCCCATTTTGTTGCATATGATTAACACTGAATTCGTTTCCATATTGGGTAACCTCACCAAAATCAATTGAAATTGTCAACGGATCAACTACATATCCGACGGATATCGATTCGAACTTGATAATAGACTCTTCAGAACCAGTATTAATAGCATTGGAGAATGTACCATCAGCACTAAAATCAATTACCACAGGCATCATTTCCGATGGGACTCTAGCTTGCAACAAAGAATGTAAATCATTACTGGGCAACAAAGGGCTCCCGTTAATAAACAAAAAAATAGCCCAAGTATTTACTCCAAGATCTCTGTTGAGTTTTCGAAAGTAGAGTTGTAAAACGTGTTCTGAACCAAGAGAATTATAAACAGTCATCGCTGCCACATGATTGAAAGATAATGGATCGGCTTTATCAAATTCAATCCCAATGGGAATGGGCACCTCTGATCCGTCTATATTTAGATTAAGCTCAACGTGAGTGGTCGCTACAGGTTCGATCCTTGGGTGTTGTAACTCTAATTCAGTATAATGTTCATATTCAATACCATATTGTGTTGAATTTGCTAAATCTAACGTCAAAATGTATTTTTCATCCTGGGTATTGTTGTGCTCAACTTTATATTGAATTGTAGATTTTTCTATATCTTGTCGAGTGCTTATGGCTGTCTCTAATTTCCCTTTAGCATCGAATTGTAGTAATGCAGCATCAGTGTTAACAGCATTAATCAGTTCACCTCCCTCAATGTATGGAACTTGAATATCGTCATCAATATAGCTAATAATTTGCCAATAAAAATTTAGCGATAAATGATCTGGTTTGATTCTTCTAAAGTAAACATCAGCTCTATGTTGAATTCCGGCCTTTCCTATGTAAAGTAGTTCTAGCTTATTGTTATAACTTAAAGGATTTGTTCGAGAAAAATAGTTTTTACTGTCGAATTTTGTATGAAGCCAAGTATGTGGTTCATTTGAATTTGTTGTTAATGTAGCATAGTCAGTTGCATCAAGATTCACCGTTAAGGAAAGTGCTATTTCTGCTTTATCTTCCTTGAATTTACTATCGACAATCGGCGAACCCAAAATCTCATTTGAATATGTAGTTTCTTCGTCAGGATTTCTGTCACAACTAGTATTAAAAATGAGAATTAAAATACAAATAAAAAGACGGCCTGACATTGCACTGACATCCTTATGTAAAATTTATGCTGCCATGCGGGAATCTAGCGTAGCAAACGAAATGTGCAATCAATATGCCTGTACTGAACAATGAATCATTTGCAGTATGTTTCTTTAGAATTGCTCTCTCTGGTTATCGCTCCTTAACGATCATCCGACAGATAACATTGATATCGAACAGTATTTCTTCTGCAATGATAGGGAAATCAGCACCAAAAATAATCAGCGCTATAGTAAGAATACCAACGATTCAAGTTAATACAAAAAGGGAAAGTTACTATCTAAATTCATAAAATCTAGAAAAAGTTATAACTCATTCTAAAATGAACACCTTTATCTTGTATGCTATCCATATTATCTGGTACTTGTTTAAACGCATATGCGTACGCAAATTCTGTAAACAGTTTTCTTGTTGGTTTCCATTGAATACCCAAACCTAAACTATTTATAGAATCTAAATCCTGTTGTGATGATAGTTTGTCAAATCCCTTTCCGTGATCATAAAATCCAAACAAATTACCACGTGAAGATCGAAAAACTTTTAATGACACAGGAATTCGATATTCCAGAGATGTTATCCAGCCACTGTCTCTTGAGATCAAATTCTCACGATAACCTCGTACCGTGCCATGCCCTCCAATGGCAAACTTCTCTAAAGGCAACAAAGAGTCACCTGCAATCTGCACATCCGTCCGTAAAGCGAGCTGGTGATCAAATATTTTTCTGCTTAGCCGTAATTGGCCATTCCATGAGACGAAACTGCCGTCAGGTAAATTGTTATTACTGGTCGCATCTAATGCGTCAATCCCCATGTTCATGGTAGATCGTAGAGCGATAAATAACTTATCAGATGATCGACTAATTTCTCCAATCATACGAAAAACCACAACTCGGCTAATACCCTCTTCTACACCAGGCGAAAATGAAAACGGTTTTCCCGCCAACGATGTTTTACTTTCGCGCCGATCTAAATGAAAAGAAAATTGAGTAGTTTTATGTAAGCGTTTCATTGCCCAATATCGGATTTGCAATGAAACACTTGTTGACTTGCTTTCAATATCAACAAGATCAAATGGAGCCTCAACAATATTTGCATCACTTCTATTGTAAGAAATCCCGGTTTCGTAACGTCCCCTATTCCATGGTCTAGAGTAATTGATGGAATAATCATTTAATCCTTCGGCTAAACCGAGATGTAGATTGATTTCATCTCCCCACCCCGTCAGATTACGATGCACAGCCTCAACTTCCCCTCGTAAGGCGCCCATGCTTGGTGAGCGATGATTGTTTGCAATTAAAGATAATTGATAAGGTGTTTTTTCCTCGACATTAACAAATAGTGTTGCTTCACCTCGCCTTTCGCTTGGCATTAGTCTGGTGCCAATATTGTTTATTCTTACATCACGTTTTAATAACTGAAGCTTTTCTTCAAGGTCAGTCAGTTTAAGAATTTCATTGTCTGTCGACATTAACCGTTCCTGGATAAAACCCGGATTCAATTTATGAACACCACTAACTTCAACATCGGATAAACGACCCTCTATTACTTTTAAAATAATAATGCCATCATCAACCTTCTGATCCGGGATTATCACACCAGAATTGATATAACCTGATTTTAAATATATTTTGCTAATCTTTTGTCTAAGTTGTTCAAGCTCCTGATGACGAATTTTTCTTCCGGAATAAGGTTGAATTTCCGATTCCAAAACGCTAGCTGACAGAACGGTATTACCTTTTATTTGAATTTCCTGGACGTATACTTCTGGACTAGAAGAGAGCATTGGCGTCTTCTCTAACGGGACAGGAGGTAAATCAACTTCATCCATCACTTTGTTTGAAGTTACCTTTACCAGATTATTTTGATCGGTTTGCTTTAAGGGAAGTTTCGTCAAGGATTCACTTGCGTAAACAACCACTGTAAACGAATAAACCAGAACTGAAATTAAATTAATATAGGTTTTTTTCATTATAATTCTACCTTTATTTCCAATGTCCAATCATTATAAAGGGTGCCCAATAAAATGGATGGTTATATCGTGGATCTTTAAGAATCCGTTTCTGGGCATATTGTAATGCTTTTGCCTTGCCAAGCTCAGGGATATTTCGAGCCTTAAAAAATTCCGGAATCAGTTCTGCGGTTGAAGCATCGTTAACCGCCCATAAGGTGGCTAACACACTACGGGCACCGGCTTTTACCGCCACACCCGCTAACCCTAATGCAGCACGTTCGTCTCCATATGCACTATCACATGCACTCAACACCAATAAATCTATACTGTCCTCACCATATTGACTAGCTCGAATCAAACGGTCAAATTCGTCAAAACTTATTCGACCATCGTGAGTCAATATAAAGCTTTCTCTAGGATTACTGCGAATTTCAGCATGTGTACTAAATGACATAGTGTGTAAGGATCCTTTGGATAAGGCTGCCTGAATACCACTTCGATTAAATTCTTCATTTAAAAGAATGGTGACATTATCTTTTGAATGTAAAGCAGCAACATTGTCAATTTCCTTACGAACGTGGGACAGTTGGTTAAAACCTTGAACACCCTTGGTTAAACCATTAAGTAAAACACTTTTGCTAGCATTAGTATTTTTTGCCGAGATCAACCCCAGTCCAGGTGTCGTTGCAAATGCAAAGCGCTCAATTAAGAATCCGTTTCCATCAAATAAAGCTGAGAAAGGAATTCCGCGTAAATCAGTATCGGGGATTACCACTATGGTATGAATATTATTGTCTTTCAATACAGCTTCCAAAGGGGCGATTAGAGATTGATAAAGGCTAAAACTATTTTTTCGTAATCGACGTGGAGTACCAGGTTGGACTAGGCTTCGTTGAAAATCTGTGATTCTCTCCTGTACTTCAACCTTTGAAATGGCCTCAGCATGATAATGAATTCTATCGTTGGAAAAACTTAGCAAAGTAATAATATGCTTATCTGTCAATATGGGGTATATCGCCACTTCACCATCTGATAATAAACTCTCTCCCTGCATAGTCGAGCTTTGCACTTGTCGATTTGCAACACAATCATCCAAAAAGTAGTCTTCTAACTCTACTATGCTTAGTTGCTCCAGCACTTCAACCGCAGAATGTAATCGTTTTTGTTTTTCAGTATCACGATCGGCGGTAACTGCCAATTGTAATAAAACTTTGGCCAAATCCATATACACATTTACAACATTGCGTTGAAAGTACTGAGGATTTCCTCGTTGGCCATAAACTATTGCGGGACGAATTGCTTGTAATGCGCTAATGGCCTGCCAATAGTTGTGCTGAGCAGCATCAATCTTATTTTGTGATTGATATAGTTTGGCCAAGTGTGCATACCACTTTGCCGATAATTCAGGTGCTTCGGCCAAATTCGCGAAAAAAACTGCGCGTTGCAATAAGTTCTCTGCTTCATCTGCTTTATTTGCCTGCACGTATAAAATCCCCATGTATCCGTAAATACTTGACTCAAGGCGTGCCTTCTGTGGATCATCTGGTAATGTTTTTGTATCAGTCAAAGTTGCAGTTAATATCTCATACCCAATGTTTAGCAACTGTTTATCACCTACAACTGGATACAATATAGATGTTAAATGACCCAGAGAAATTTGGTAATGGCGACGTTGTTTTCCCGGCGCCAAAAGCTCAATTGCTGCTTTAGCTGCTGGAATTTCCTTAAATGCCCGAAACGCTTGATTGTCCGCAATCAATGCATGAATTTGGTTAAGTCGAAGTGACACAATCAAATACCGGTCATCATTGTTAAGTGCAAGCACCAAGGCTTTTTGATAACTGCCTAAGGCAGCAGAAAAATTAGATTGAGCCATAGCTATATTTGCACTGTGATTTAACAAACTAGCAGATATTAGCGAATCCTTAATTTCTGCTTCAAACTTGCTACCCAGATTAAGATAGTGATTAGCTTTTTCAATATCCCTCAACAGCAAGTGTGCATCACTCAAACTCATGTATGCGAGAGCCAAATAGTTATGATTCAAGGTTGCTCCATATTGCTCTATTAGCGATGTTAATAAAACAAGCGCTTGGTCGATTTGTCCTTCGTTTTTTTTGCTTTCTGCCAACCGTAGAGTTTTGTTAACTTGTTGAGGGTCTGCAATAGCTAACTCAAACTCCTTAAAGTCCTCATCGTAAAAGCCATCTATATTTGCTGACGCGGTGTTACAGAATATGATAAAGACAATCAAACAGCGTTGGATAATTATATTTTTTTTCATGGTTTTATGACTTTTTATTGTGATTAAAAGGCACATCTCCATGACACAATACCATGGCGACAGCCGGTTTGCGTGGATGGTTTATAGTGTTCTTAACAAGAGAAAAAGATTGTTCATTTTCATCAATAACTACTTTAGCCAATGGAGCATTAAGTGAGGCGGGCGAACCAGGTAAAACGCGATAATGTTGTTGTACTAATCTTATGGCATCTGCCTGGGAACGTTCCTTACAAGGCTGTTGTACTACAGTTGCTGCATTAACTGCTCGATCTGCCAATGGCGTCAAACTCGCACTTAAGTCGACCTCAGGAGCATCAATCACAATTTCACCATCGACATTACTCACGGAAGAGGCGGAAATCTCACTATCAGGAGATGTGATAATATTTTTCGCGCTAAGTAAAACATTGCCTCCCGGTCCATTAAAGGCATTAGCCGTTATCTTAGTATTACCCAATACAACAAGCTCGGGATTAGCGGCAAATGTTACATTTCCACCTTTACCATCCGCACTGCCAACTTCAGCGGTAACCTCACTATCTGTAAAATGTAATAATCCAGTTGAGTTGATTTCAATATTGCCTCCATCAGAACTTGCTGCTCGGGTTTCTATGGTACTGTTTTGACTCTCCAACGTATTTGACGTTATTGTCAGGTTGCCTGCTTCGCCAGTACCGGTACTGCTTGCGGTTATTAAGCCATTTTCAGATAATTCTATCGAATCACTATTGATAACAAGACTACCGCCGTCGGCGGTGCTATCTGTGCCGGTGGATAATATTCCCAGCTTACTAACCTGTAACTCTTTTATATCAAGGATTATAGATCCGCCTTTTCCGGTGTCAGAGGATCCAATAAGTTCGATACTCGTCCCGGAAGTAATCGAAGATCTTGCAATTTTCGTTGCGAGCGCCAGTGAGTTTCCTTTGCCTTGAAGAAAGTCTACATGATTTGAATTTTCTCCTGAAACAATGGCCTCGTCTGCTGAAATATTAATTGAACCCGCATTACCGGCACCGAATGTTTCAGTTGAAATTATGCCGCCATCAGAAACTTCCAGGCTACCGGTTTCAATGTCTATATTGCCCGCGTTGCCGCCATTAATACCCGCTTGTGAAACAATACTGGATTGATAAAGTGATTCCTCAAATAAAGGATGTTCATAGGATTCTTCGTGCACGCCTGAGATGTGAATGTGATTACTCTTTAAATTAACATTACCTCCATCACCACTGCCTAAAGCGCTCGCCGTGATAAATGCTCCGTCAGTGACAGACAAATTAGCCGCCTCAATGTTGATGTTTCCCCCTTGCCCTGTCGTTTCAGAGGTTACCAGGATTGCTCCTCTATCACCCATCGACAACATGTCAGTGGCAGAAATGAAAATCTCCCCTGCATTTCCTGTCGCATCTTCAATTGAATTCGATACAACGCTCGCATTCCTACCAGTTATCCCTGTTCCAGAAAGTGTTATATTTTCGGCATTGACTTCGATCTTTCCGGCATCACCCAACCCTTTTGTACTGGTACTAACCTGCGCACCATCCAGTACATCAATTGATTTTGCGTTAATTTGAATAATGCCACTTCCACTAGAGTCTTTCCCAGCACTAGCAGAAACATGACCCATTGAGGCGATTTTTAATATCTCAGTTGCGATCGTTATGTCGCCAGCCTTACCCTTAGCATTGTTGAAAGATCCTATTTCTGCACCTTCTGCAATGTTAATACTGTTAGAGTTAACAATAATGTTACCCCCATCTACCTCGGATTCTGTATTGTCAACATTGGAAAATATTCCACTTGCACCAAATCCACCTCGACCTACCAATACGACTTCGTCTGCGAAAATCTCAATATTTCCTGCTGAACCTAATTCACTGAATACCGCAGAGTTAATTTGAGCACCATCAATCAATTCCAACTTTCCCGTGTTAATTTTAATATCCCCCGCAGATCCGCTGTTTTGTGACTGCGAAGCAAAGCCAGTATAGTAATCCCCCCTTATTAGTTTAATAGAATTCGCATTAACGGTAAGATCTCCAGCATCACCTTCGTTAAAGGTACTTGTCGAAATAAAAGAATAACCATACGTCGATGCAGCGATATTCGAGTCGATATTTAAGGTGTCAGTGTTAATACTTATATTACCACCATTGCCTGAACCAAATATTTGAGCTGCAATGTAAGTATGACTTTCCAATAATATTTCATTAGCCTCTATCGTTATATTTCCTCCATCACCTTCGGAAAATACGCGAGCAGCAATAACTGAACTGACTCCAATCGGAGTCTCTTCTGAATCCACACCACCATGCAACTTAAGACTATCAGCTTGAATAAACACATCACCGCCATCTCCAGTACCTAATGAAGATCCACTCAGTTCCGCGCCGGTAACCGCCATCTCTCCAGTTACCCTAATATCAATGGCTTTTCCTGTATGATTCTTCTCGCCTAAGGTGGCAGATGTGATTCCGCTATAGGTTGCAACATTTTCTGAAAAGCTAAGTGACCTTTGGTCAATTACAAAACGACCACCACGAATATACACACTACCTCCAGGATTGCCGCTCGTATCAATTACACCACCTTTAATTGAAATTTCCCCCAGCGTGTCGAAGGATGAGGTATCCAAGTCGTCAGCTAACGCTTTAACTTCGCCTATGGAAGTAACACTTGCAATATCCACGCGACCACTGGGTGCTCTAATAGCAGCCCCATTGCCTATTTCGATATCTCCACCAATAAGGGAAATAGTTTCACCAACTTTGACGTCAAACTCATCGGCTTGAACACTTATATTTCCGGATTCGTTGTTAACAAATCCAAACGCACTTGGCACCGCACTTGATAAAATAGTATTACTCGATTGTTGTGCATCAAAACGACCCTCATCACCTAACGATACATAATCTGCGGTTGTCGCATGAAATGAACCATCTACATTTAAACTGGCATTAGGACCAAACATAATACCAGCCGGATTGATTAAATAGAGATTAGCGCCCGCGATGTCGCTTCCCAATGAGCCATCAATGAGAGAGTTTTCTCCGCCGGTTACACGACTAATAATATTGCTGATGGATGCAGGGCCAGTAAAGGTCGCGTTCTCACCTTGGTTGATATTGAATTGACTGAAACTATGAAATAGATTAGCACCTTCCTGTTTACCCATATCAGAACTAATATTGTAATCAGGACCATTTACTTGAGCACTTGAACCCAAGGAACCGTCCAAAATGACTTCTGCATTTACAGTAAAGTTCATGATCAATAGCAAAATAGTCAGACAATGATAGTCTTGTGATTTTTTTATTTTTTCCATTTTTGGATCTCGTTACTTCTATGTTAATTATTATTAATTACTATCTAGCAATCCACCAGGCCTCTGTAACTTGATTATTTCTCACCAGTACCGCCCATTCATTGCACGACAGCAAAGAACCCTGCGCTACTTGTCTTTGATTTAAAGGGTGGGCGCATAATTGGCTAATTTCGTTTAGAGCTGGCAAATGATTTTTAACGACCTGCATCTGTAACATGTTATCCATTTCTAACACTGATGCGCTGTTTTCGGGATTTAATACGATATTACCCTGCAGTTTTTCTTGAAACCAATCAAAAGCCAGTTTATTCCAATTGGGTAAAGCCTTATTTATATCAAACCGCTGGAAGCGTTTTTTCATGAAATCTTGCGCAGGCCAATCCCAGGGTAATAACTTTTTCTTACTGACAATTAAGGCCTCACATTCCACATCGAGAATGTTTTGTGATTTTTGACAGACAATAGTCCGTACAGGTTTAGGTAATTTAGAAGATTGTTTTACGAGTTCTAGCCAATAACTTCCCGCATCATTAGAACGACTCTTTAGGTCATACAATCTTGCCAAATTATAATTAATAAGGGCGGAATTATTTTTATTATTCCTCAATTTTTCAAGTCCATCGACTGCATGTGACCAGAGATCCAAACTTTCATCACTTTGCTCAAAAAGTGCAAGAGCTCGTAACATATTGACGTTTTCATTGTCTTTCGTGATCTCCAACGCTTCTGATATCACAGCATTTGCATGGTTTGGTTTTCCAAGATGTAAATATACAATAGCAAGGTTTACCCGAGCAGGCAGATATAAAACATCGGCCTCAATGGCTTCACGCAAGTAAATTTCTGCTTTTTTGAGTAATGATTTACTTTGCTTACCAAGCCCATCTCTCAAGTTTTTCAAACTGTGAACATTACGACGAACAAAATAATCTGCTCGAGTTTCTACATCTAAAACACCTGGCAACCAGTAAAAATAAGCGCGTTGAGGATCCATTGTTTGCAACGCTATTTGCAAATAACAAAATCCGAGATTATTTAATACTTCTCTTCCGGAAAATGTTTTATGGAATTCCTGAAAAAAATGCACCCCATCATCGCATTGTTCAAAATGACTTAATCTCACACCATATTGAAAAAATACCAATTTTTGCTGAAGCTTAAGCAATCGATCGCGCAAAATATCTGTACGGGTGTTCGGAGACACTCGCAAATCCCCAATATTCGTGTTTGTTTGCCGCATCCATACGTTAAAAAAGTCATTGGCATCTGACAATAGTTTGTCTACCGGATAACCCGCCATAGCTGCATAAATAAAACCCGCATCATCCGCAACTAGCTCTCGTGTTGCCATATCGGGAGAATGGCTAATTGCAGTATTTGGATTAGTTTCTGTTGAGCGAATTGCAAGAAATCGCTCAACTTCACTATGAAGGAAATCATCGTGGGCAAGATGAGCTAATTCATGGCCAAGAACAAAAGCCAAGCAAGATTCAGTTCGTGTTGTAAAGCGATGACATATTTCCAATGCTCGTTTTGACAAAATAATATGTCCATCAGGTAAAGCGATCGCCCATGGGTCGCCAGGGCTATTGACAACTAATAGAACAGGTGACGAATACTTCTTGGACCGATCGGCTACCGCAAGAATATTTTGAAAAACCTCATGAGCACGTGCCACTTGTTTATCTTTCTCAGGATTTAGTTGTCCATAAGCTTCAACATAAAACGCTGCGATATTACGTGGATTTGTTGTTCCAGCAAGAACCGTCGATTGAAAAGTAATATTAGCTAAAAAAAACAACAGCGTTATATTGAATATTTTCTGAAATGTTCGCTTATTCATGGCAACTTCTTTGGGCCTAGTTGCTGAATAGCTAACATTAGCTGACGCTGTAATTGAGCCTCAAATTGTAGTTGTTTTTCAGAGTTTTTCTGTAATGATTTAATTTTAGGAATTATTTTTTCGATTACACGTTGTGCCATAGACGCAGAAGGATCTGTTTTAGATTGTTGCTTAAATTCTTTTTGTAATTTACGTGCGATATTTTCATGCAAAGACCAGGGGTGATGACTGGTTTCATTTTCGATTACTGCCCAGGTTAAAACACTCCACCGACCAAACTGATAATAGGGTGACCATTTAGTATCAGACCAGCTTTTGTTTTCCGGTGGTTTAAATTCTTTTGGAAGTGAAATCTTTTCATTTACTAACAAAGATTTACCCCGCATAATCCCAGCGCCAAATGCACGTTCAGCGAAACTTGGCGCTTGTTTTATAAAACCCAACCCCTGTTGTTGCCAGGGCATGCTAAGGGCGGCAAATTCTAGTGTGGCAGTTTGAGGGTCATATTGTGCATAAAGATCATCCACATCTGACTGGAGACCCGTTGTTGGCAACAATACCCATAAAAATAAAGCTACACTTGCCGCAAGAGCCACCGCAGGAAATGGCGTTATCCAATTGGATAACCAATCAAAGAGGCCTGCTTTATCATTTTTCTTTGTTGTTTTTGCTGGGGTTTTCTTTTTAAAACTTCGTTCAAACTCCGCCACCATCTCTTGGCGTATTTCGGTAATTCGTTGCTCCTTATCTTGAGGAATAGCAAGACAGTCAAGTTCTTCGTATGCTGCTTCTATTTCTGCCAATTTCAATCTAGCTGAGGTTGAGCGTAAAAGTAAATCTTCTACTATTTGGCGCTCCTTTTTTTCGAGTGTATTGTTAACATACCAAGGTAGTAATTCCAATATTTCTTCATCATTACTCATAGTTCATCACCTCCCAAACATCTTCTTAAGCGAGGCAGCAATTTGTTGTTAATTAAGCGTACAATTTTTGAATGACTGCAACTATAGCGTTGTGCAATTTCCCTTGCGGTATTGTCTGAACTCCACATGAGAAGCATCTCTTGTTCGTCACTCTCTAACTCTTTCAAACAGTGATGAAGCCTTTTATTTTCGCAATCAAGTTCAACAAGTTTGGAGGGATCAGCATTGATAATACTATTTGGAGGATTTACTTCATATTCTTTTTCGAGCTCTTCTTCTTTTTTTCGTTTTGTGATCTCTGCCCTAATGGCGTCTTTCGCGCGCCGTTTGGCAATTGTTACGATAAAGGCCTGACAATTGTCTATAGACTTTCCAGTTTGTTGATTTTCAACAACACACCGTCCAAATTCGAAAACAACCTGAAGATAAACATCTTCTGCAAGAGACATATCACCATTTAAGTGAAGGAGTAAGATTTTGAACAAAATCTTTTGATTTTTTTCCAGAAATGTATTTAGAGCTAGTGAATCACCAAGCTGTATTTTTTTATAAAGTTCGGAATCGCTCATTTCCTGTTTTTGCTTATTCTTATTTTTTACCACGTTACATATCCATGCGGCCCGCAATCGTGAATGATTTTTTTCATATGGTATTACGCATACATTTTCTGTATGAATAATAACATTAGAGCTAAAAAGAGTCATCTGTTCTTTATAAGCCGAAACTATCTTCGTTATAATATTTTCTATGATTATTGGAATCTGCACATTAAATCTACCGAAGCACATAACTTCGTTTTGTATAAGATATTGATTAGTCATACTACTCTGTCCTATATCAGCAAGACCTAATTTAGGGCTACTAATTATTCTGTTTAATTATCCGGCAATATTTCCAGTTAAAGTCAATTCAAGATGCTTCAATCATTAAGTCGCTGGAAATTAAGATCTGGTGCAATTTTTTTTTAAAACAAAGTTTTTGAGTAATTTGGATGGTTACTTTCCTAAATACCTATTTGGAAAGAAATTTAGTCTAGTAATTAGAAGTATTGGTAATATCATATCGTTTCGAGCGAAAAAGTACCCTTTATCTTCGGCAACTTAAAACAAGAATTATTTATAAAAGAATTGGCCGTTCACCAGCCCGTGACTTCACTAAAACACATAATTAAAAAAAAAATTTAACAAAGATGTGGTTGCCAATTTACGATCAAATGATACTTTTTGTTTTAAATAAATTCATAAACTTTTCTAAATTGTCACTCCATTACAGACAATAGTCGTTTTCAGATCCTGGAGTCCCATAATCACCGTTATATGAATCTGATATATTATTACACCAATTCGCTAAATTATCGTTGGCCGCTGCATCAAGAGAACTAGCGCTTAATGATAAACTTTGACCCGAGCTAGCTGATGTATAAGTTACAGCATCAATTATAATTTCACTGCATGTTAATGCGAAATTATCTTCTGTATCTTTAAGACTGAACTCGGCATTTGAGTAAACATAATCGGCAGAAAAACCAGGAGATAAACTGTTTGCCAACACAGCATATCCACCGGCAACTAAATTTAGGGTTGAAGAAATCGAAAAATTATTAGAATCACTACCCGAAAAAACACAACCAGCCAGTTCAAGATCCATACTTGTTGAGTTATATATTTCAAACCATTCACCATTTGTGTCTAATAAAGTTTGTGGATTTGCCATAATTTCGGTAATCACTATTTCACCAAAAACCATTGGTATTTGATTAGCTACTGCATGGCTAGTATTAGCGATGGTGTTAGCCAAGTTTGCTAAATCCGCTTGAACATTTTGGTCACAAATATCATGGAATGTACCATCTGAGGCCAATGCATAGTTGATTAGGTTAGTTCCTATTGCATTTGCAAAACCGCTGCAGTTTGTAGCTGGAAAAAATGTTGGTTCTGTGGCAGCTACTATAGCGTGGAATGGTGCTTGACTAAGCCTCTGAGATAGAGTATCAATATTCGTATCAAATGTTTCTGCAGTTATACTAGACTCATCATCAGTGATCCCAATTATCTGTACTTGCGAACCCGCTTGTAATAATGCTTCGATGGTAAGTGCGTTATCTTGAATAGCTTCAAAGATTTGTCCACCACCAACAGCATATTCTACATGATAATAATTTGGCGGGTTATCGGTAGTGGGACAATCACCTGACGTTAGCGGAGTAGGTGGACAGATTGCTGAGCTATCTGAAACTAAAATCAGTCGTTGATCCAATCCCACACTCTCAAGAGTTTCTATAAAATTATTTAATCCTAATTCCAGTGCTGCAACTTCTTCTATCATACTCCCACTTGTATCGACAACGAGTACAATATCTAGTAACCGACTAAATATTGCATCACATGTTATATTACTACTCATCGTAACACTGTTATCATCACAATCAGCATCCCCTTCCCAACCTGAGAACACTGATCCAACTGCAGGCGTAACGGCCAGATTGACTACCGTTCCTTCAGAGTAATTTTCAACACAATCAGCACCACATAAAATACCAATTGGATTGCCAGTAACTATACCGGCGCCAGTGCCTTTACTAACAGTAATATTTAATGTATGAACCAATTCAAACATCGCATTACATGAGATGTCTGCACTCATTGTTACAACATTGTCATCACAATCGGCGCCGCCTGTCCAACCAATAAACTCACTATCCGGATCTGGTATTGCGGTTAAAGCAACAATACTTCCTTCAACATAATCTTGTGTGCAATCCAAACCACAATTAATTCCAGTTGGGCTACTGGTGACGGTTCCCCTACCAGTGCCAGAATTAGCGTTGATAGAAAGAGTATGTGAGATTAAATCAAAGGTAGCCCTGCAATCTAAACTAGCATTAAGGGTTACACTACCATCACTACAATCTGCATCACCGCTCCAGGTGATGAATTCAGCCCCGATGCCAGGTGTCGCGGTTAAAGTCACCAATGTGCCTTCGACATAATCTCCACCACAATCGGTACCCCCATTACCACAGTCAATGCCTGGTGGATTACTGCTGACATTTCCTTGAGCACTATTAGTATGAATGACACTCACTGCCAAGTGATGTACGACGGGGATAAGAGTAAATACAGCATGGCATGACATGTTGTCATTCAATGTGATGCTATTGTCATTACAATCAGCATCACCCGTCCAACCGGCAAACTCGCTACTGGCATCCGGGGTAACGGTTAAACCTACGATGGTGCCTTGGTTGTAGTCTTGTGTGCAGTCTGTACCACAATTAATCCCGGTGGGATCGCTAGTCACCGTACCAGTACCAGTTCCTGTGTTAGTGCTGGTGGTCAGTGTGTGTGAGATCAAATTAAACGTGACCCGACAACTTATATTCGTATTCAGCGTGACATTTCCATCACTACAACCGACATCACCAATGATATCGGCTAACTCGCTACCTGCGTCGGGTGTCGCGGTAAAAGTAACATTACTACCTTTATTATATATCTCATTGCAGTCATTACCCGCCCCCCCACAATCTATGCCGGTGGGATTACTCGTGACTGTACCCGTGCCACTACCAATGATGTTCATAGCGAATGTGAATTCTGTAGCAGGAAGCAGATTAAATATTGCCATACAACCCACCATCTTGCTGGTCATAGTCACGCGGCCATCAGCACACTCAGTAGGACCAGCCCAACGAACAAACTCACTTCCGGCATCAGGTGTGGCAGTTAAGATAACTTCAATCCCTTCAGCATAGTCGTGAATACAATCAGTACCGCAATCAATGCCAATAGGATTACTGGTTACCGTGCCAGTGCCGGTCCCAGTTATTATCGGCAGTATCGCGAGCGTGTGCGTGATCAAATTGAAAGTGGCTGTGCAACTAAGATTAGCATTCACTGTAACTTTGCCGTCGCTACAATCAGCATCGCCTGTCCAACCAGCAAATACATTATCCGCGTCCGGTGTCGCCAATAAAGTGATGGTAGTGCCTTCGTTATAGCCTTGTGTGCAATCCGTTCCACAACTGATACCCGCGGGGTTACTAGAAACGAAACCAGTACCAGTGCCGTTAGTCGCAATCGATAAATTATGGGAAACCGCAGGAATTATATTAAAGATGGCATGACAGGTCAGGTTGCCATTCAACGTGATGCTATTGTCATTACAATCAGCATCTCCTTCCCAGCCGGCAAACTCACTACCGGCATCCGGTGTAGCATTTAAACCAACAATGCTCCCTTTAACATAATTTTGTGTGCAGTCAATACCACAATTAATCCCTTCGAGGTTACTGGTGACAGTACCGGTGCCAGAACCCATGTTAACACTGGTGCTCAGTGTGTGTGAGACTAAATTGAAAGTCGCGGTGCAACTCAAGCTGGAATTAAGGATGACATTTCCATCGCTGCAATCTGCGTTGCCAGTCCAACCGGTGAACTCACTATTAGTATTGGGTGTGACAGTTAATGTTACACCGCTATTTTTCATAAAATCATATGTGCAATCCGTACCGCAAGCGATACCAGCAGGGTTGCTGGTAACGACGCCTGTTCCAGTGCCATTGGTGACAATGGATAAGTTTTGGGTAACGGCTGGAATAAGATTAAACACGGCATGACAAGACCTATTGCCATTCAAGGTGATGCTATTGTCGTTACAATCAGCATCTCCTCCCCAGCCGGCAAACTCACTGCCGGTATCTGGTATAACGGTTAGCGTGACATCGCTGCCTTCGTTATATTTCTGTGAGCAATCAACTTTGCAATTTATCCCATAAGGCTTACTGGTCACTGTACCTGTGCCAGCACCGGTATTAGTACTGACAGAAAGTGTATATGAGATTAAATTGAAAGTAGCAGTGCAAGTTTTTTCAGCGTCAACTGTCACGATGCCATCAAAACAATCCGCATCACCTGTCCAACCGGCAAACTCACTACCGGCATCTGGTGCAGCGGTTAATGTAACACTGCTATCTTCATTATATTCCTGTGAACAATTAACACCGCAATTTATCCCATTAGGACTACTGGTCACTGTACCACTGCCAGCACCATTATTGGAACTAACGGTTAGTGAGTGAGAGACAACTACAGGAACTAATTCAAAAGTTGCCGTGCAAGACATATCGGCGTCAAGTGTAATAACGCCATCGGTACAATCAGCATCACCACTCCAACCGGCAAATTGACTATTAGTATTGGGGATCCCAGTAAGGATAATATTGGTATCTTCATCATAGTCTTGGTTACAACTGGAGCCACAATCAATACCCATGGGATTACTAGTGACGGTACCGCTGCCCGTGCCGGGATTAGCGTTGATATTTAAACTGTAAATTGTATCGGCATCTACAGAAGGAACAAAGTTAGCAATGCAACTAACGGCTGTGCTGAGGGTAACTGAGCCATCATCGCAATCGGTATCACCGGACCAATTACTAAAATCACTGCCGGCTGCCGCTGTGGCATTAAGAATAACAATGGTGTCTTCCACAAAGGATTCTCTACAATCTAAACCACAGTTAATGCCATTGGGTTTACTCAACACCACACCTTCACCGGTTACAGATAAGGTTAACTCGTGAGTGGTAGGCTCAATGAATTTCTTATCATCGACAATATCGCCTTTGCCACACGCAGCAAGTATTAAAAAAATTATAACTGTTAGTAGTTTAGTGATAATTGAATTCATTATAAATCCCCGGTAAATTAACTTTTCTACGCGTATAGTTGAAACTTTAAGTTCATCTATTCAAGATGCCTCATTCATTAAGTCGACGGACAATGAAGCCTGGTGCACTTTAATTGAAATAACCACCGAAGAAGTATTGGATGCCGAAACACTTAAGAGGAATTGACGTTAGAATTCTGGTGTACATTTACAAAAAATGTACACGACTGGCATTATTGTACAAATCAAACAATAATCAATGGTGGAGCATATTAACCTACTTTTTTCTATGATCACTAGAAAGTAAAATCGTCTTTAGACTCTTGAAATTTTCAGAACACTGCTAGCAAAACTGTAATCCTTTCGCCTTCTACTCATACCGGCTAATCCCAAAAATCCTCCTGCTAATAAAAGCAATGTGCCGGGCTCAGGCACAGAAGCATAATATTCCTCTTGGTAATACTTGGCCACATCCGAGTCATCATCAATCACAAAAGGAAAGTCTGCTGCAACATCACTATAAACCGACGTCATATACACATTTTGGTCAACAAATGCGAGAGTATTGTTATCTGAAACATAATCCTTATCTTGCTCTGGTACCGTATTTGGGCAACTGGTAGAGAGTATATTAAGTTGAATGCAATCGCCCGGATCGCCGACTAAAGCGCTAAAGCTAAGCGGAATATCTATGGTTTGATCAAATGATAAAAAAGGATGTGCCACATCAAATGTACCAAGATCAAGACTGGCAAGTTCTATTTCTGAGAAAAAGGGACCATCAAACAATAACGATATATCACCGCCATAATCGAAAAAACTTTGGAATATAAGCTGATAATCCAGCTCCAAATCTAAATCATATTCATAAGTGCTACCTGCCTCTAAGTTATCCGGAACTAAATATTCCACATCCTGATAATCATTGAAGTAAAAGTTTGATAAGCCACCAATATCTTGCCGCAAAACATCCATGCCTAATTCTAGATTTAAATCGAACCCTAACCAGTCTATGGGTTCAATAACAGGTACAAATTCAGCTGCTACTTCAATGAAATCGATTCCTGCACCCCAGGCATTGTTTCGTTCTTGATTTGTTTCAATCAAATAACTGTTTGGGGAATTGTGGATCACTTCATCACCATGAGTGGACATTACTTCATTCTTTCCTTCAGCTGTGATATACGCAGGGCCATATGATATATTGGGTATGTCTACGGTCTCATACACTTCAACAGTTGGAATCAAAGGTACATCAAACTCGAAGCCGAAGAAAAACTCTGTTCCATAATCATAGGTTTGAGTGGTATTCAGATAGGCATTGTCATTTAAGATTTTAAAGACAGGGGAAAAATTTAAGGTCTGATTTGGGTACACCACATCAGGTGCACGTATGTCCACTTTGAAAGGAAAATTGTAGTCATAATCAATATCTCCCTCAACATAAAAGTCAAATCCAATAGCTGGGTTATCCGTTTTGTCTGTACCAACAACATAACCAATACGCTGGTCATTGTTGGTTACAGAACCTTGAATATTACCCTGCACTGATGTCTGCGTATAACTCGGGCCAAATAAATTTGCAGACAACATTTGAGTCGGCTGCTGTAAATCTGAGGCTGTCGGTGTTTGCTGAATACCAAACACCGGTAAACTTACTGCCAACCCAGGAAACAGTCCAAGTAAGCCAAAATTAATCAGACTAAATAAATACTTATTGTTGTTCATTTAAAATCTCCCTTAATTCTTTTTCTTTAAACACTTGTTCTAGGCGAAAATACTTTCATCTAAAAATCATCATGTTCAATGATTCAAGATGCTTCATTCAGTAAGTCGATAGATATTTTATTTTGGTGCAATTATTTTAAAAAATAATTATCGAGCATAATTTGCCCACAAGTAAATTTGCCGTTAATGACAAAATTGGTTTCACAGATAATGCAATTAGGTGTGTTTTTCTTTCCACTAACTAGGGAATAAACAAGCAGAACTGCGAATTTGTAATTGATGAAGCTAATTATTTTCTGAGTTATGAGTTGGTGAAGACGGGTTAGGTCGAACGGAAACTCCGCCCGACTATGTCTTATTCATTCTGAATTATCACCGCAATCTGAAGGACCGAAATTACCATCCAACTCAATGTCCAGCCATGAAGATTCGTTATAATCTGCACCAGCATGAGCTATACCTCCTAAAAACATGGATATAAACAGCAGTGCAAACAATTTTTTTTAATATAGTGGGTTAAATACCTGGATTTGAATCCCTTTGTTGAATTGTTTTATTTTGATAAGTAATCATAAGCAACTCTCCTGATCTAATAACGTTAGCTTCGACGATTATTTTAGAAGCTAATAGCTAGATACAATTTTTGGTATCTTTTATTACTGACGCCTAACCCGCAGTCTATAGAATATTATTTTTGGCGCAGAAAACCCGAAAATTTTTTATGAATCTTTGGATTAGCTGTTGGTTTATAGGCCTCATACTCCCACGTAACTAATTCCAACAATAATTGTTGCACCAGATCTCGATATCCATCGACTTAATGCTTGAAGCGGCTTGAACCGTTAAAGAAATTAAATTATGAGCAAGAATCGAACTATAAAAATAATGGCTGCAAATCTTAATCGGTTTTAATCCCTACCATGTTCGGCAAATAATAAACAAAGACTGTGTAGAGAATGATTTTTTCAAATCAAAATACACCGCCACATGAAATAGAAAAAAGGAAATCCACATGAACAACAATCAAAAAATAATACTCAGTCTGGGATTGATACTTTTACTCAGCGCCTGTGGCGGTGGCACAGAAACCTCAGACGAAACAACAACGGGTAATACATCTCATTCCATCACAGCCAAAGCTAAGGTCATTGCCCCAGGTGATGTGGATTGTGTTTTTGGTGGCATATCTGTAGAAACTGGTTTTGATAAAAACGATAACGGTGTGTTAGATGCCGAAGAAATTAATCAAACACAAAAAGTGTGTCATGGTACGCCCGGCACCGACGGAGCCCCGGGTGAAAATGGCAGCGATGGCAGCCCGGGAAGCAATGGTGTTGATGGTGTTAACGGAACTGACGGTGCAGATGGCGCGCCAGGGTTAAACGGTACAGACGGGGTTGATGGTGCCGATGGCGCTTCCGGAACCAATGGTACCAACGGGATTGATGGAGCCCCGGGTATAAACGGCATTGATGGCACAAACGGATACCATGCCCTACTCGCTATTAATCCTGAAAACCCCGGCAACAATTGTCTTTATGGTGGACAGGCCATTGATGCCGGATTGGATAGCAATGACAATGGAGTTTTAGATCTTAGTGAAACCGGCACCACACGTTATGTCTGTAACGGCGAACCTGGCGGCGGAAACGGTAGCGGCATTAATGGTCTCAACAACCTCATTTTCATGAGCAGTGAAACCGCTGGCACCAACTGTGTCAACGGTGGGCAACGCATTGAATCCGGACTGGATTTCAATCGCAATGGCATCTTGGAGCCTGCTGAAGTGGGTCCAACAACATTTGTTTGTAACGGATTAAACGGAACGGATGGCAGCAATGGTATCGATGGTGCACCCGGCACCGACGGGATCGATGGTTTAACCTCCCTCATGACTACCGAAATTGAACCCGCCGGCGCCAACTGCAGTAGCGGCGGACAACGCATTAACGCAGGATTGGATAGCAACCACAATAATACACTCGATGCGAATGAGATTGGCCCAAGCATTTATCTTTGTAATGGGTCTAACGGTGCGACAGGTGCAACGGGCATCGATGGCAACAACGGCCTCAACGCCCTAGCAGAAACTACGATCGAAGCGGCAGGCAATAATTGCAGCGCTGGAGGAGTCGGTATCAAAACAGGACTCGATAGTAATAACAACGGCACGTTAGACGACGGTGAATTTACGACACGTTATCTATGCAACGGAGTTGACGGCAGCGATGGCGCGCAGGGTGAAACCGGGGCACAAGGACAGACCGGTTCCGATGGCGAAGCTGGACACAACGCCCTGGCAGAAACCAGTATAGAAGCCATCGGAATTAACTGTGCCAATGCCGGTGTGAGACTCGACACCGGTTTGGATGTGAATGACAACGGCAACCTGGACAGTGGTGAATTAAACACACGTTATATTTGTCACGGTAGCAATGGACTCAATGGCGAAAACGGTGTTGATGGTGCCGACGGGGCAACTGGCCCACAAGGTGAAACAGGCATTGATGGCACGGATGGCATTGACGGTATCGATGGCGTTGATGGGGCTAACTGGTGGGAAAGCCTGGGAAGCACTGGAGGTCTGGAAGGATATGTTTATTTTGAAACAGGTGTGCCTGCAGAAAATATCTTTGTCCACCTCAGCGGTACCGGCCAATACGCCTTTACTGATGGGTTTGGCTATTACCAATTTAGCTACGTCAGCGTAGGACACCAGGCGCTAAAGATTTGGGAAGACGGTTACCACGCACAGGAACTGGATGGTCTGCCAGTGGTTAGCGGTAATACCACACCCGTTCGTAAGGTTCGATTGAACAAACAGCGTAAACCGTTTGATGCAAAAACATCATTGGTAAATGCACATAGTTTTCCTGGTTTAGCAGCGGGTGATACTACAGGAACTTCAGTCGCGATTGCAGGTGATGTGAACGGCGATGGTTATGACGATATTCTTATAGGCGCTACTGACGATATCGTTGATGTAAACAAAGCCTATCTGATTTTTGGTAGACCAGGCTTAGATTTATCTACGGTTAAAACGATGGTTCCCGATGTGACTTTTACCGGCAATACAAATGAATTGTCTGGTAGTGAAGTGACTTCAGCTGATGATATTAATGGTGACGGTTTCGCTGACATCGTGATCTCAGCACAGGGTGATGGGCCTGCTGGAGCTGTATATCTCATATATGGCAGCAATACTTTGACAGATATAGACTTATCAAATGCAGATTTTACCATTAATGGTTATATCTTTATCCCTGATGGAGGAATCAAAAAATCAATTTCAGGTGCCGGTGATGTTAATGGCGATGGTTATGATGACATTCTCATTCTTGGTGGACCAGACCCTCTTGATTCCAGTGAAACCCAAACCACGAATCTCATCTATGGTGGTGAATTATCAGGATCCATCAATTTAGATGATCCGTCTGTAATGACATTTACCTCACCCGATTCTGCAAGTGCAGCTGCAGGCGTGGGAGATGTTGATGGCGATGGCTATGATGATATTCTTATCAGTGATGCATTTGATACTGTAGTTGGGTACCTTATCTTTGGCGCCGCCAACCTGGTTGGCGGCGCAACAAACGAGATTGGGATTAGTTACAGTCGTGAGGCCCCCACCATATCTGCGGGTAAAATTGTTGCAGCCGCAGGTGATGTTAACGGAGATGGCTATGACGATTTTCTTATTGGTGCCGAAAATGCTAATAGCGTGGCAGGAAAAACTTACCTAATTTATGGTAGATCGAGAGGCAAACTAGGAGATATGTCATTGGCTGCGGCTGATGCAATATTTACAGGCATTAATGCCGGCGATAGAAGTGGTGCTTCATTAGCTGGAGCTGGTGATATAAATAATGATGGTTATGGCGATTTTCTTATCGGTGCTCTGTACGCCACATCGGATGGTTTCATCAGTGCAGGTGAAACTTATCTCATTTATGGTAGTGCAGTTCTAAACAGTAGATCATTGAGTTCGGCTGACGTTACTTTTACCGGTTTTATGACGTCTAGTTTTAGCGGTGAGACGATTAGTAATGAGGGCGACGTAAATGGTGATGGCTTCGACAACATACTCATCGGCGCCAGTGGTGCCAGCCCAGATGGTTTAAGTAATGCTGGCGAAGCTTACTTACTGATGGGTAGAGAGCGTGAGGTTTTCAGCAAGGGTAATTTTCTCAGTGGCACACGTCCAGTGACAACGGCTGATGCTCGTTTTATGGGAGTCGCTTCAGGTGATGAAAGTGGAGGCTCAGTTGCTAATGCCGGAGATGTTAACGGCGATGGTTATGACGATATTCTTATCGGTGCTGGTTTAGCGGATTCGGGCGGCTTGGAAAATACTGGAGAAAGTTACTTGATTTATGGCGGAGCGGGCATCGATAAAACCCTTGCCCTTTCTTTAAAACCCGATGTTATTTTCACAGGTAAAGCCGTAGGCGATCTCAGCGGAACAGTCGTGGCTGGCGCTGGAGATGTCAATGCTGATGGTTATGATGACCTACTCATTGGTGCTGTAGGAGCTAACGGAGTGTGTCAAGGTACCTGTCGCCTCAAACTTAATAGTTAAGCCGCCAATTTATCTGGCACCTCAAGATCAATATTTTGCTTCTTAGCAGGATTTAATAAAACCTCACTTTCTCTTTCCCAGTT
>Ga0316207_10000951_pt1 | contig 39897 bp, 33 predicted proteins | sample 6weekpyrite_MG_FD_204943 | JGI IMG/M metagenome (GOLD analysis project Ga0316207, IMG submission 204943) | Microbial mat bacterial communities from mineral coupon in-situ incubated in ocean water Damariscotta River, Maine, United States -... | ecosystem: Environmental > Aquatic > Marine >... | reverse complement strand
TAGACCTACTCCCAATAATTAGGGAGTAGGCATATCCGGTTATAGTGTTGTTTTAGAGACTTTTAGAGATTGTGAAGACAAAGCGATCATCAGATAATTTATCTGTTGCCGCAGCACCTGCATCATCGCCATCGATATCTGTGTCATGGTAATTAAGAGCGAAATCGAAACCACCTAAAGACTTACTTAAGCCAAGACTCCATTCGCTGTAGTCATCTAGATCATCGATGTCTTGATTACCGTAATGTAGGTTAAGAGCAAATTCATTTGGTAATGGCACGTCAACGTCGATCGTTGCGTAAAGCGAATCACCTGTATCACCAAAGAAATCACTTGAGTGAGCAAGGCCACCTGTTAGTGCTGCTGGACCAAAGTCGTAAGAAAGCGAACCGTAAACTTCAGTGAAGTCGTAATCGCCTGTATCAGCAGCACTTGAATCTGGGTAAGAGTAGTAAAGTACACCTACGTCCCAACCGATCTTGTTACTGAATTCACCGGCAACACCTGCGTAGTAATCAATTTCGATATCTGCATCATCACCGAAATCTAAGTTCGACGCCCAAACACCCGCATAAAAACCACTGCTGTGCTCAAGATCAAAACCACCTTGAATAGCTGCGCCTTCATCCGTTTGTGAAACACCGCGGTAAACGTAATCTGTTGTTAAAGCAACGTTACCACTGAAAGTAACTTCTGCTGCTGCTGTTGAAATGGCAAGCGGTGACGCAGTCATTAATACTGCTGCTGCCAATGTAGTCATTTTTGTATTCATTTTTTGAACTCCTCATTCAAAGTATTTAAAATTTTCCAAAAAAATCTTTTATCTTGGTGGTTGTTTTAGCCACTTGGTGCGCTAATGTCTGTTTATAGTGCACAGCCCGTGCCAGATACAAAAAATACAATATAATCAATAACTAAAGAAACATTCTTAATGTTTTTAATTTATTTTGATTGCACCAAGTTAGCACTGCAATACCCTTGTCGCACAATTATGGTGCATATGGTGACCTTTTAATGACTAGTTATTTTTCAGTAAAATCAGCGTAGGATCGGCTGTAAACCAATAGGAAAATCATGGATACACGTAAAGCATTTATTGATGAACTCACGCAGCAATTAGAGGGAGGGCTTCCTTCTGGACTCGGTTTGCTGCGCGAAGATATCGAAGCCATTGTTAAGGCCAGCATGTCAGGTGCTTTATCGCGCCTTGACCTCGTCACACGTGAAGAATTTGATGTGCAAACAGCCGTATTGCTTCGTAGCCGTGAAAAATTAGAAGCACTCGCTGAACGCTTAGAAAAACTAGAACAAAATGACTAAACTCTTTTAAATTAAACTGATTCAATATGGCCAGGATGGCCATATACAAGCAAAGGAACTGCTCATGTCACTCGCTATTGTCTCTACCCGTGCCAGTCACGGTATTCATGCCCCCCTTGTTAGTGTTGAAGTCCACTTATCAAATGGCCTGCCTTCTCTGTCGATTGTGGGTCTTGCCGACACGGAAGTAAAAGAAAGCAAAGATCGTGTTCGCAGTGCAATCATTAATTCAAAATTTGAATTTCCAGCTCGGCGCATCACCATCAATCTTGCCCCTGCTGATTTACCGAAACAAGGTGCCCGTTTCGATCTCGCCATTGCCATTGGTATTCTTGTTGCCTCCAAACAAATAGAAGCACCTCAGCTACAGGAATATGAATTTATTGGTGAACTTGCGCTAACAGGAAACATTCGTACTGTTACTGCCGCGTTACCTACAGCACTTGCTACACGCGAAGCAAACCATAGGCTTATCCTTCCCTCTACCAATAAGCAAGAAGCTACGTTAATTAGCAATGCCGAACAATATGCAGCGACACACTTACTTGATGTCTGTGCGCATTTAAATGGAAATAAGAAACTTGAACTTGTCGCGCAGGATAAAAACGAAATAAACATTTCCGCAGTTGAAGACATGGCCGACATTCGCGCGCAACGTCATGCACGGCGCGCCTTAGAAATTGCCGCAGCCGGAAATCATAGCCTCATCATGATCGGCCCGCCAGGAACAGGTAAAACAATGTTGGCAAAACGCCTACCCAGTATTCTTCCGGAGATGACTGAAGATGAAGCGATTGAATCTGCTGCGGTGAAATCCATTTGTGGACAAATTCCTTCTGAACATAATTGGCGTCTGCGCCCTTTTAGATCGCCTCATCACACAGCATCGGCTGTTGCCTTGGTTGGTGGCGGTGTTAATTACAACTGTAAATGCGAATTAACAACAAGAATGCGAATATTTACCACATCGCTCCAACCACCAACTTAATTTTAGGTGTAGTATTAATTTATTTGCGATTAATGAACAATAAACACGAATAATTAATTGCGAACTATAATCCATAACTCACCAATATCAATAAGCTATTATCCATGAGGATATAATCTAATCATTTAGAGAAATCTATGTTTCCTAGTTAATATAAATTGCCCACATTCGACCCATAGCGGCCGTTCACTAAATATCGGCAAATGACAGCTGCATACACAATGCAGCCGTTCACTATCTATCTGTAAATGGCCACCTTAAGCGGTCATTCATACACTGGCTCTATTCAATAACTACACATCAAACTGTCATCATATTTATTCTATGAGTGTGCATTGCAGAATGCAGCGGCGTGCCACGATTTACCTATATTGCTAATAGGGCAGTAAAACTATAATCTTTAAGCAGAACAATGAAATACAACATATTATTAGAAACGAATTATACTATTTATACGGACCGGTGGGTCCGTATAATCAACTGTTAGAAATCACGGAACGTAATGAGTCGTATTGAGTTATTTGCTTTGATTCCCTCGCTTATGTCAGCGATAGCCGCAATTGCAGCTGCTATTGCAGCATTTGTTGCGTTGAGAATTAGCCGAAAAGCGCATTCTCTTAATGAGAGTAGCGTTTTAGCCGTTCATCACAATTCAGCCGTATTGGAGCTTTCAAGTGGAATCGATACGCTCCATAAATCAACCCGAAATCTATCGGACTTTTCATATCGCCTATGGGCAGATTGGGCCAGTCAAATCGAGGCGAAAGACATCCGTTCCAATGGTGGAACCAATCCTAGACCGTTGAGGCATGTTCTAACCAACGGAAGTGAGATGTTGGCGGAGCATGGAAAACATCATCGGCGACCGTATAGGTACACTCAAAACGCAATGTTTTCCATAATACGGGATGGCGTAACAGGGGTAAACGATTCTGAATACAACGCTCTACTAAGAAAAGCTGATGGTTCATACTCTGATTTTGAGGGGGTCTTCGGTGTTCCATCTCAAAATGAAAGCATCTCCAACTCTGACGCATTCAGATGGGTCTGCTATCAACTAGCAAGGCGTGTCGAAGAAAAGGATTGGAGCAAAATATGGAAGGATGCTTGGGAGCCCGATGGCTGGATAAGCAAGTACCGGACTGAATTTTCGAACGTTAAGCCGGTTCTTAAGGAAGTGCTTTCCTCACTTAGAGCAGAAAAAACCAAAGTGGCTCATAGCGCATTCCCACTTGAGTCCAATCCTTCGCTGAATAAGAAGTACCAAACACTTTTCTATGCATTGGAGGTTCTTCTTGAAAACGGCGATCTAAGCATATTAGAGCACTATCAAGATGCGAAATTTTGTGAAGACATACCTCAACTAGTACTTTACTCAATGGGAATGGCCTATTTTGTGGCGCAAGTTTTAGGTGAAGTTACGTCAGGCGAGGCAAGAGGTGATTTCTAACAAGCGCCTGCAAGGGACGTTATGCAATCCAAATAATCAAACAGTCAACAAACCATTTTGGTAGGGGAGTATTATGAATAATGTTGTGCAAGTGAGTGAGCCGCAAGGTGAGGAAGAGTCATCCATGATGTATGCAACCGTTGATATCACCTACGATAATAGGATTGTTTTACAAACCAATAAAGAACGAATGCATTTACAGCGAGAAGAATACGAGCCTGTTGAGATAATAGAAAACTATTTACCAGCGTTAACTAACGAATTAGCTAAGCGTCTTACTTCAGCATTGCAGGTTGAGATATCAGTTTATGTTATAGAAATTAGCGAAGGTAGTGTAAAGGTCAGGTTAGGCATATCTATCCGCAATTCTGCACTTGCCATTATTTTGGGTATAACAGCCAATTTTGTAACTGATGAAATAAAAGAATTTCTTGCTAATCCAACACCTGAAGTCGAGGTTGAAATAGCTAAATATGAGAAGAAGTGTAAAATCACTGAGAAAATTACAGAGGAGACATTAAATGAATTTGATCATATTCATTTTAAGTCCAGCGAATATAAAATAAGAACAAAAACTATAGAGTCCATTTGCACATCTTCCGAGAACTCATGAAGTAAGTATTAATATGGGTTGTTTTTGCATAACAAGGCGCTCGTTCGGGTGCAAACTACGCTACGCTTCGTTTGCACCGCACAGCTTGGTCGTTATATTGCTGTCACGAAAGTTGAATATACTTAACGGAATGTTCTATGGAACAGGAAAAAAATAAATGTAATGCGCCGCGAGGGGCTCACGGTGCGACACATACGGATTGGGCTTATCGTCGTGAGGCGGTTATTTGGATTGATGGACAACCGGTTAGACCTAATATGGTTCCATTTGCGCGAGAAATGTCGCTCTGGACTAAACAGAAGATCCCTTCGTTGCCAGTTCATACGAAACTTGACCAAGGAGTCGATGGAGAAATGGATAATCCCTATGTCTATAGCTTGGGAGCGTTAAGTCTATCAATTGGCGCGATCATTAATGATGCTTTTGAGTTTTCTGAATCTACTTCGCGCATTAATCCTATCGACGCCGAAATTCAAAGAATAAGATTCGAATCAGAACTCATTATTTATGCGGCACGTTTCTGTGAAGCAGCCATAAAGCAGATGCTCTACTGCACGCAAATTCCTAAAGGTATGTATGAGCGGGCATCAATGGGAAAATTGCTGGCGCAAGAATGCGTAGAGTGTAAAAAGTATGGGAGGCCAAGACATGATATTTCTCTATTGGGTTCTTTAGCCCATCGTTTCTTCCTTTGTCACATGCTGGACGGCTGTGCAATCGATCATCTTCAAATAGTTGCGCGACGCCGAAACTTAGAGGCTGCCCATTCAGAATCTCAATCAATACATCCGAGAACTTCGATCGACTCAAGAAATCAACTAGATAAGTCTATTCGAGAAATTGGTGGCGAGCTAGGTCATCTGGCAGATCACATAGGAACAATTGAAGAAAGTATGATTAAAGAAACGGAAGTATTCATTGAAAACTATCCTAACGTTTCTCCGCATGCGGAGTTGATGAAAATACCCGTACGCAACCTTGAACAATATATTCAGAATACATGAGTTCTGAGTAAGGGATTCAGTCAAATGCAGAAAAATATGCAAATCGATCTAACAAGCGCGTCCGCTGTGGCTTGGCGAAATTGAATGACTGCTTTTGGTAGCCCCATGCCTGAGAGATTTATTTACCAAACGACTCCTTACGCTGAGAAGCGGGCCCTGACAAAGAAAATATAAATGGCGCTTCAATACACAAAGCAGCCGTTCAGAATCTTTCTGTAAATGGCCACCTTAAGCGGTCATTCATACACTGGCTCTACCCAATGACTACGAATCAAACTGCCATCATATTTATTCTAAGAGAGCGTATTGCAGAATGCAGCGGCGTGTCACGATTTACCTATATTGCTAATAGGGCAGTAAAACGATAATCTTCAAGAAGAACAATGAAATACATAATAATATTAGAAACATATTATATTAACTATACGGACCGAGCTGGGTTCGTATAGTAACTGTTAGGGTCAAAAAAACATGATTAAACAGAAAGTCACATAAAGGAGAAATAATATGAAAAATGATATTACTTTCCGTGCAGTAATTATCGGCTTTATTTGCATAATTACCCTTAGTTCTGCTCATGCTGGGTTTTATGGTCACATTGAGAGTATGCCCGAAGGAAATATAGGTACATGGGTTGTCGGCGGACAAAAAGTTGAAGTAACAAACGATACAGAGTTAACAAGAGATCATGGCCAATTAAATGTTGGCGCTTGTGTTGGTGTTGAATATGAAAAAGATTTCGTAAAGAAAATACAAAGTGAGCCGCAAAATAGATGCAAATAAAACGCTATGTAAAGTTCACCCTAACAAGTCGCTCCAGCCGACCGGCTGGGCTGTCACTTGGCTTGCAAAGCAAGCCGCGTGCCTGCCTGGCGCCGGCTCCTGAGCTCAACCGTTATACCTATCATTTTTCACATAGCCTCAACCTATAAAGTTAAGCTTTTTCTAAATTAATAAGCTTAGCGCCAGCTTGGCGCATATGGTTGTGAGTTTGGCGTGAATTGCCAGTTATATTTTTTTCTCTAATGTTATTTTTGTTATATTGACTAAGGTCGGTTGCACTGTGTAATAGTGGTGAAACTAAATTACTTTATACTGTTTTTGAGATACTCTGGTTGAGGTTCCTTTGGTCGGGACTTCTTTGAGTTTTGGATGACTCTTTATGTTAAAAAAATTACTTATTGCAGGCATTGCGGTTACGTTACTGGTTGGCGCTATTATTTTCGTGAAACTCGGGCAGTTTGGCGCGATGGGTGAAGCGGCATCTAAGATGACATTCCCACCTGAAACCGTCACCGCTTATACCGCCAACGATGATCAATGGGAGCAGTTCATTCCTGCGACAGCTTCGGTAACTGCTGTACAGGGTGTGCTTGTTAGTGCTGAAGCCGGCGGTCGTGTGACTGAAATCAAGTTCGATTCAGATGACAGTGTTAAAGAGGGGCAAGTTCTGGTGCAACTGGATACCAGTAGTGAAAACGCACAACTCGCTTCGTCCATAGCTTCAGCCGCTCAGGCCAGAGCCGACCTGAAACGAATACGTACCCTGATCGATAAAAAGCTGGTTTCTGAAGATGCGGTTGATCAGGCGATTACCCATGTCAAAGAAGCCGAGGCTCAGGTTGAGGTGATCAAAGCTTCACTCGATAAGAAAACGATACGTGCAGCGTTTGCCGGACGTCTGGGCATTCGCCAGGTAAATCAGGGGCAGATACTTTCTATCGGTGACCCGATTGTTGCATTGCAGATGTTAAGTCGGGTGTATGTGGATTTTTCTGTCCCACAGCAAAAACTGTCGCAGTTGGCGCGAGACATGAAAGTACGTGTGAAATCGGATGCCACGCCCGGCGAAGTTTTTAATGGCGAGATTACGGCTGTTAATCTTGAAGTTGATCCGGTGACCCGTAACGTACAGGTTCGTGCGGTGGTCGAAAATCCGGATGAGAAACTTCGCACTGGCATGTTCGTTAATGTCGAGTTGATATTGCCTAACGCGCAAAAAGTCTTGGCGATTCCGGCGACGGCTGTGCTGTATGCGCCGTTTGGTAACTCGGTTTTTGTTATCGATAAGAAGAAAAATGAGGAAACCGGCGAAACCCAGAAGGTGCTGCGCCAGCAATTCATTATTCTGGGGCAGGCGCGTGGTGATTATGTTGACGTGACAGATGGTTTGAAAAATGGCGAGACTGTGGTGACCAGCGGGGTGTTTAAGTTGCGCTCTGGATCGCAAGTGGTCATTGATAATACGCTGGCTCCCAAACCCAGTCTTGAGCCTGATCCGAAGGATTCCTGATGCCATCAGCTAAGCCCAGCTTTACGGACTTATTTATCCAGCGCCCCGTACTGGCTCTGGTAATCAATCTGTTGATTATCATTGCCGGTTTAAGTGCCTGGAACTCATTAAGTGTTCGACAATATCCGTTGAGTGAAAATGCATCGGTACAGATATCAACTGTGTATGTCGGCGCCAGTGCCGAACTGGTTCGCGGGTTTATCACCACGCCTCTTGAGCGAGCCATTGCGGCGGCTGAAGGCATAGACTACATCGAATCAAAAAGTTTGCAGGGCGTTTCGATTATTAATGCTCGCCTGAAACTCAACCAGGATTCCACCAAAGCGCTGGCCGATATTTCGGCTAAGGTTGATCAGGTTCGTAATGATTTACCTGTCGAAGCGCAATTGCCTACTATCAGTGTGCAGTCTGCGGACTCCGAGTTTGCTGCTGCCTATCTAAGTTTCTGGTCTAATATTCTGTCGCCAGAACAAATTACCGATTACCTGACACGTGTCGTTCAGCCACGCCTGTCTGCGGTTGCCGGTGTTCAGCGAATAGAGATTTTTGGGGCACGTACTTTTGCCATGCGTGTCTGGCTTAAGCCCGATCGAATGGCGGCTTTGCATGTCACACCTTCTCAGGTCAGTCAGGCGCTGGCGGCAAATAATTATCTTGCCGCTATTGGCAGTACCAAAGGTGCTTTGGTGCAAACTTATCTGGCAGCCAATACTGATCTGCATAATGCTGATGATTTCCGGCGACTGGTCGTTTATAAGAGTAACGGCAGCATCATCAGGCTAGAGGATATAGCCGATGTAGAATTGGGTGCAGAAGACTACGATACCATGGTGCGATATTCAGGTGATACTGCGGTATTCATCGGTATATTTCCTCAGCCCAATGCTAATATTATCGATGTCATTGATGGCGTTCGTGTTGAACTAGATAAGTTAAAACAGGAAATGCCGGCGGGACTGGATGCCAGCATCGGTTATGACGCTTCACAATATGTCAGTGACGCTGTTGATGAGGTTACCGGAACACTGGTTGAAACGTTGCTGATTGTTGTTGTGGTTATCTTTTTATTCCTTGGCTCGGTGCGCTCAGTACTGGTGCCGGTGATGGCAATTCCGGTCTCACTGATCGGCGGTATTTTTTTGATGCAGATGTTTGGCTTTACGCTGAACCTGCTTACCCTGTTAGCGATTGTACTGTCAGTTGGACTGGTGGTGGATGATGCCATTGTCGTGGTCGAAAATGTCGAGCGTCATCTGCGGGAAGGGCGCTCGCCACGCGAGGCTGCTATGTTAGGTGCGCGTGAGCTAGTGTCGCCTATTATCGCCATGACCTTAACGCTTGTTGCGGTTTATATTCCAATCGGATTGCAAGGTGGATTAACGGGAGCACTATTCCGTGAGTTTACTTTCTCACTGGCGGGGGCCGTTGCCATATCCGGTGTGGTTGCGTTGACATTATCTCCAGCCATGGCAGCGAGACTATTGCCTAGCGCCAAGGAAGAAGAGCGTGGTTTGAGTGGCTGGCTAAACCATCGTTTCGACCGGCTTCAACAAGTGTATGGACGGTTGTTGGGTACAACGCTTAATGCCAGACCGGCAGTCTATCTGGTATGGCTTGTTATCAGTCTTAGTACGATTCCAATGTTTATATTTTCTCCCAATGAACTGGCGCCAACGGAGGATCAAAGTGTCCTGTTCGGTATAATCAATACAGCGTCCAACGCCACCGTAGACCAAAATGCGGTCTACGCCGAAGCCGCTGAACAAGTGATGCTTGATGTCCCTGAGGCCGCATTGACTTTCCAGCTGCTATTCCCTCCCTCAGTCGGAGCGACGATTGGTGCCGACGGTTTTAGTGGTGTGGTGGTAAAACCCTGGGGCGAACGTACCCGAACGGTTACCGAGATGGTGCCGGAAGTGCAGGCGAAGGTATCTCAAATACCGGGTCTACAGATGTTTATCACCACGCCGCCCGCATTACCCGGTGGCAGTAATTTCCCCGTCGAGTTTGTCATCACCTCGACAGCGGATGCTGACGAGTTGCTTGAGATTGCCAGGCTATTGCAACAGAAAGCTATGGAGAGTGGCTTGTTTGCTTTCCCTCCGGATATCGACCTGAAACTGGATCAACCACAGGACACAATCGTTTTAGACCGGGATAAAGTCGCTGATCTGGGTCTGAACTTGTCGCAGGTTGGCGTTGACCTTGCCGTCGCCACCAGTGGTAATTTTGTTAACCGTTTTAATATGGATGGACGAAGCTATAAAGTCATACCGGTTATCAAACGTGTGAGCAGGTTAAACAGTGAGCAGCTGGGCGATATTCATATCGCGGGACTGGACGGCCAGATGGTGCCACTGTCATCAATTGCTCATATCGAACATTCGGTAGTAGCGCGTTCGCTTAATCGATTTCAGCAGCTGAATTCGGTCAAGTTATCCGGTGTGAGTACGCGTACATTAGACGAAGCCTTAAGCTTTCTGGAAAAAGAGGCCGCTGAAATTCTTCCACCAGGTTATAGCTACGACTATACGGGTGAATCTCGCCAGTTGCGTACTGAGGGTAATAAGTTCCTGCCCGCGTTTTCGTTAGCAATCTTGATGATATTTCTTGTGCTGGCAGTTCAGTTTAATGCCTTCCGCGATCCATTAGTTATTCTGGCTGGTTCTGTTCCATTAGCAATGTTTGGCGCGCTGGTGTTCACCCTGTTGAAAATGCCTGATCCCAATATGCCGTACTGGACTAATGGCTGGACAACCACCATGAATATCTATGCGCAGGTAGGGCTGGTAACACTGGTTGGGCTTATCGCCAAGAATGGTATCTTGATTGTCGAGTTTGCCAACAAGCTGCAACTGGATGGTGTCGATAAGCTCGAAGCCGTGCATGAAGCCGCAATGATACGTCTACGCCCGGTACTAATGACAACCTTCGCTACCATCGCCGGGCATTTTCCGTTGGTGCTGGTCACTGGCGCCGGCGCTGCTGCACGTAACTCGATAGGACTGGTTCTGGTCGGTGGTATGGCAATCGGAACCCTGTTTACTCTGTTTGTTGTGCCATCACTTTATGTATTGATCGCGAAAAAACACACAAAAGAAGACGAACAATAATATCTTTTTTACCGAGATAGTAGGACCAGAATAATTATGAACTAATCACTCGCAGCAACGCTGCTTCTCATCGTTGCTGTATCACTGGGATTTTATCTAGTCTTCGTTGGCATCCGTCGACGCAAACGTATACCCACTTTGGGACTGACACACGTCGGTTAATTCAAACATTATTGAATGACTGCTCTTGGTGGGTTCAAGTCTGATAGATGTATTTATTGAACGGCTGCTTCCGCTGATGATCAGACATGAGTAAAGGAAACATAGATGACGCTTCAATACACAGATCAGCCACTGGGAAGGAAACAATGATATACTGGAGTCGACCCTAAGCGGACATTTGTTAGACTCGGGTACTGAGACCTTATGAAGTTTACACGATTAATATTAGTTGCAAGTTGCTTTTCCCTCTCAACAAACACATTAGCTGGAATGATGGGAGGTACGGGAATAGTGTTGGATGTATCGTCAAACAAACCGATCCCTAACGCAAGCATCCGTCTAGAATGCAAAAGAAACCTATTACATGGCTCCACAAAGGTCAAAGATATTACGGTAACGACAGACTCGTTAGGTCGGTTTGATTTTGATTCACAACAGTTATCAGATTGCGACTTCGCGTATGTTCATGCAAAAAAAACCGGTTATATAGAAACAAAAAAAAGTGACATTAGATATTTGAATACAGCTTATAAGAATCTACCGCAAAAAGTGTATATGTCGCCAATAGCTAGTTCACGTATGCAGCATCTGCAATTTCTTAATGCATTAGCAAGCGGTAGTAGCGTGTCGAAGAAACATGAATATTTGAATATATACACTCAGTTTTATGCTTCAAAAAGAATAGCTGAATCGGTTCAAGAAATACAATACGTGCGCAGCCAATATTGCAACAGATTGCTTACTTTATACGATGATTTAGCCGATTCTGACAAGAGCTGGCTTAAGCAAAAGACTGTGCAGTATTCTTGGAACAATACAATAAATTATGGGAAAGTGGACAACCTCAAAGAAGTAATAGAGATCTGCAAATCGCCATAACTCTTGAATTAAAAAATCGTTCAATAACGTGAAATTAACGAAGACAATCCTGAAGTTCTAAATAATATTGATCATGTGACTTGTTTTCTAGACAAAACTTTTCCTGAACCAATAATAACTATCGATGACCCTAGTTTAGGATTTGCAGTAAATTTATGTGGCTGGGATGAATTTGATATTGGCGCTCAAATTGAATTCAAGGATGGCAAAACTGAAATAGATGTTTATTCTCTAGTTTTATCTAAACCATGGAATATGGAGAACATATGATGGAGATTAATCAGATTAAAACAGAAACCGATTACGATGCTGCCCTGGAGCGCATTGGAGATCTTATGGGTGCTGAGGTTAACACTCCTGAAGGTGACGAATTAGACATACTAGTGACCTTGGTGGATGCTTACGAAGAAAAACACCATCCTATTACACCAATAGTTGATATTTGAATCGTAAATGGCCTATTTCAAGTAGAGGCAATCATTTGGTAAACATATCAAATACGCAATCTCAATCAAATATATCCTATTGTTTTTTTTATATGTAAGTTCCTTTTCCTTTGAATTGGTTACGTTACAGCAGGTTGTTCGCCAGACTCAACAATGCGACCTAGGACAGCATGTACAGTAAATCCGTTTTGCAACGCAATGACCAGATATTGTGCTGTGCCAAGATCAGAAATTCCTTGCCATAACAAACCGAAGATGAGTGGCGAGCCTACAATACCAATTTGGAAATCAAGGGACCTAAAAGCCTCACTAATAGCTGTAGACCATTTGGCTCCCTGTTGTCCGGCAGATTTTTTCTGAATGAGAAGACGATATAGCGATCCAAGTGCAACACCAATTACCATAGTGATATAACCAAGGCTTGCCATCAATATCGTCGACACATAACTTGGCGCACCAGGAATCTCGAAAGCACCACGAATTTCTGCTCCTGATTTCTGAGCGGCAAAGAAATAAAAAATAGCTGCTCCAATGAGACACAATACAGTGGATATTGTTGTTCGTTTCATATACTACCTCCTTAGTTGATGTCATCTATACGATTCGAATAATCGACCAAATACCCTTTTCTGGCGTTACTTATCCAGATCAAAGTCCGGTCATTGCCCAAATTCGTAAATTGGAGTGCTCTATTTCCGGGATTGAATGCAATATTTACGCTTTTCGGAGTTACGTGCCAAACAGAACCAGTATCACTCCAAACAAGAAGTTTGCTAGAGCTTAGATGTTTCAAATAAAACTGGCTAGAATCCAAGTCTCGCCCATAACTATGATCGCCACTATTGTCTATAAAATTATAAAATGTGGGATAACGATCTAATAAAATTAGTTCGCCATCGGATGATACCCAATAAAAAGAAAGATACTCGCCTTCATCTTGAGAACTTGCTTCACTTAATACAAACCAACCTTTTCCTAAAGGTGCAACAGTGTCGATCTCAATCTCTCCTTCTTCTGGCTTAAATCGAAAGGAAGAGCCTCGAACTTTTGCAGAAGATGGTTCGACATGAAGGAGTTTCAATTCATGATCATTTGACGCCAATAACACGGGAAAAGTAATAACATCCGAAAGCCTATAAGGAATCCCGATCTTGGTTATTGAATTACCATATATTTGCTTGCCTGCTTGACTCAATATTTCTTCCGAAATTTGCACAATTTCATGCGAAGATTTCCAAGACCAAAGCTTGGCAGAGCTGTCGTAAGAAAAACCAACAGACTTTCTAAGCCACGGCGTTCGATGCGCACCAAACTTAGTCTTCCACCATTCTTGCGTGGGTAATCCGAGCTCTGGAGCACCCATTCTCAACAGACGATTTAACCAATCTCCAGCAATCCTATCGCTATCCGTTGTTTTCCCTTCTGCCACCTGTTCAAATTCTATCCCTGAGGTTGTTTCTTTCATCCGGTAGAGGGCTTCTCCTAATGGTGAAGTAGATGGTTGACCTCGGTGCGTCGAAACTATCCCACTCCAAAGGTGGCCTCCACGCCACTCAACACGTGCAACAGGTCCGGGAAATACGATCTCTTTACTTTTCCATCGAGCTAGAGCTTTTGTTCGTCGTACCCGTTCCTCCACAACAGGAGCCTGTCCTTTTATCAACGAATTTCCATCGCGAATTGAGCTTTCAACCGCTGCCAAAGCGCGAGATAAGAAATCTGGATGAGCTTCGTCATGAAAAAATGGGCTATATGGTCCCGAGCCAAACTGCATTAGCATAGACATACCAATAAGTCCGCTGAAGACTTGCCCAGCGGCGAGAACCTCAGGCGTATCACCACGTAAGCCTGAAAATTTAAGAGAATTTTCTTTGATAAATTCAGGTGCGTTCCCTGTTCCATGTGCCTCAGAAATTAACTGCACCGCATATTCATCGGATTTAATCTCTGAATCGACGGTATTCTTAGAGGAACTAAGCCAGTCGATCGCAAAAAAAGCTCCACCCTTACGACCAATCTGTCGATGTCCAAGTTCATGCGCAATGATGAATGTTAGATAATTTTCTACGAAATCTAATTCTGTGAGAGCGAGGGTGGATTGGACATAAGGTCCAGTCTCGCCAACATGAAGCATATCCTGCGGAGCAACCAAATATTTATCGATAAAGATTGTGTCGAGGGACGGATCGTAGATCGCATTTCCATGACCTGTTAGGGTGAGTTGCTCGAACTCAGGCGTTGTCACAACCAGATCTAGACGATCTTTACTGATCGGACCATTGACAGCAATAGGCTTAGATATCCCTGCGCTAGTAGTAAGCCACATAAAAATGGAGGAAAGTTTTTCTTGAGAGGCATCATCTATCTTAGCGATTCGATCGGTGTTAATTGCAGCATTAATCCCCTTAAGTCGTCGATCGGAGATTGTCTCTGAAGTCGCCAGTGCATACACTACAAGAAGAAATACGAGAGCCAAGATGATACGGGGCTTGTTCATTTAGTCCCACTAAGTCTAACCGTTATTATAATTCTAGTTGAAACTTGAAATATACTGAACGTCAGCATTAGTCCTCTCCAAATGACAATAACCTATCATTAACATAAAACTCAATGTCTGCTTCGCAAGTAAATTTCCCTTGTTAGCAGTCTTATTTACTAATTTAAGTATCCAATAAAACCAGCCAGCCACATTGCAATAGCGAAAACTGAAAACCAAATTGGTGCAAGGTAATCAATATCATGAACCATCGCCAACTCATGAGAGTACTTTGGCAAAGAATATTCAACAAATAATCTATCTTGATCTGTTTCCGGCTCTACTATACCCACTCCCTTTGAACCTAAAGAAGGAAAAGCCTCATTTAACTCACGTATTATGTCTGTGCGCGACTCCCCTTGAAACAGTTTATATTTATAGTCAGAGAACGAATTACCAGATCTCTCCTCCATCAGTACTTTTCTAAACCTGCGAGGACTCAGGTTTTTAACCAATCCATATAAAATAAATCGCAACAATGCATAAACAGTTGCTGCTACTAGGCCTATTCCGAGTAGCTCAGGGTTATTTATTGTAAGAGGGATACCCAAAGGAGATATTGTTTGCCCAACATCTAGTTTTACTGCTGCTGCTGCGTACGTAATTAAAATTAAGCTAAGAATAATACATAGACGTCGCATACGCTGTAGATCTGGGTTTTCTATCGTGGCAACTGTTCGCGGCGAAAGGTGCGCTTCTTGTACGTCAGTATTTTCTTTAGAAGTATCAACCGAATGCTCCGCATTGGAGTCATTTGAATTATTACTGTCCTTTGATTCGCTCACAAAACATCCTTTTGCTTATTTTGACTATATAGAAACAGCTCCTACTGATAGTATTTAAGCTAGTAGTTACTAGCCGCCAAAAGTGACTTTTACTATTTTTCTATTTCAATATATATATTACCACCAAAACTATACCCTCGTAATTTTGCCTTACGTATCATTTTATCTACATCACTTTCACTGAGCCCCATACGTTTTGCGTAGACATCTATTCTTTCAGGGTTATTTATATATTTTGACACTTTAGCCAATTCATTATTATATTCTGGGGTTCCTTCTAGCATCTTAGTACTATTATGTTGATTCGACGCCAATTTATCTGAAAGCGCTACCATCCCAATAATCCAACAGATAATTATTGAAATTATCCCATGGTAAATATATACAACATCTTCTATACCAAGCAGTATGGCAATATGGCCGGGGACAATAAGAAAATAACCATAAAAAGGAATAACTGTAGGCGCAATAAGTAAAGATAGAATAAATGTGTTTATTACTACCATCCACATAGAAGGAAACATTCTTTCTTTATATTTCCATAATGAAAAAAGAACGATAAATGTACAAATAAGATATAACGGGCCAAGTCCGCTTTTCCCAAGGATGGCCGCTCCCATTAAGAGTTCAATAATAACAACAATCAGTACTACAGCTTTTAAATATTGCCTCATACAACTGACTCTAGATCAAATTAATAAAGATCATTTCTTTGAACTCCCACTAATCATATAGTCGTGGTACAGCTCCATTATCTCCAAGGTAAACAATAGAAAGAAACGTGTTAGGTAATACGCTACCATGTGGTGATGCTGTTAAGCCAGCATCCCTTGAAATAGCTAATGGAGCAGGTGATCGCGGTCTATAAACCAGCAATGTATCATTGCCAAGATATATAAGAGAACCACCAAGAATTGGAGATTGAGAGTCAGCAACAACAGACCAATTTTCACCACCATCAGTAGATCGATAAGCTAATTCCCCAGAACTCGTAACTAACAATTGATTATTACCAAGATTCACCATCGTGCTCAAAAAACGCACCGACCATAATGGAGTTGAAAAATGAAGAAATGACCACGTTTGTCCACCATCTAATGATCGGGTAAGGAACGGTCCCAGCTCGAATCGTTTTACTGCTAAAATCACATCATTACCCAGATAAGTAGTGCCAATGTGGAATCTATTTCGGAACACAGGCAATGGATGCATTTTTCCTAACCTTGTCCACGTTAAGCCATTATCACTCGTTATCTGTGTAAAGTTATTACTGTCACTTGCCAAAATAGTGTTATTACCAATATATGCCCAGGATTCATTTTCTCCTTGTACAAAAAATGGTAAATAGGACCCATCCAATGTCTTAATCCACGTATGGCCACCATCATCCGAACGATAAACTACGCTATACCCAAAATTAGTAGCTGTACTTTCCGTGAAAAGAAGAACGGTACCATCGCCCATATATATGGTTCTTTGAGAACTACTACAAAAAGTCTCAGATATCGTACTAATAAGTGTCCAACTTAAACCTTCATCTGATGATTCATAGAAAGTACAATTGCCAATATTATTAAATGAAGTCGACAGTAATGTATTTGGATGCCCTCCACTTGTGAGTGTTATTTTTTTTCCTGCAACAGCACCTATTGAATTTGCTGTAGGATTTTCACTACCAATAGTACCGACAAACACAATCGTATATTCACCAGAAATTGAGGGGGCAGGAAATGACGGTATAGTAAAACGTGGTACCGACATTGACTCACCACTTGCTAATACCCCACCTATTGCAAAATCTCCAGTTGTCCATTCTGCACCTGGAACCTGCCGTCTAATATCATTGTTGTCGTAATAAAGCTTAAACGTACCATTTATTTCTTCATTGCCTAAGTTACTTATTAAAAGGCGGGTGCTATCATTTTGATCATTTTCAAGATTAATTTTCCCCCTGAAAAAGTAATCAATCAATCCTGCACTATAACCAACTGAACGCGGGATTAGAAAGCCCTGTGCACGGAAAAAGTTAAATCTATTTAAGGAAAAAAAACCTCTGCCATCACTGCCAGCCGAAGTGTAAAAAGTTAATGACGAATCAAATATTGAGCGCGACGTAGCAAATTGATTAAATTGCGTCCTTGTTGAATCATAACTGTCAACAACTGTATTACCATAGAACTCAACATTACCTACTAATGTCGTAGTTGGATCTAATGTTTTTATATCAACCAAAAGCTGAGTTGTTTCATCGTATATTGGTGATGGCAGGCCTGTTGTATTAGACACCACACCATTTGTGACTACAAAATTAGTATTATCTGAAACAAAACCTCGGTTTGAATATTCTGCTAATCCTTTCTTATTCGAAATATTATTAAATGGATCTAAATCATTAGGTTGTGTATGCCAAAATTCCCTTGCAGCATTAACAACAACATTCGGGTATCCATCATAAGGAAGAGACGAAACCATATCATTAGTAATTCTTTCGTATAGACTTCCAGAGCCATGCGAATCATTTCGAGTATGTTCTGGCTGACCAGAATCTTGAATAAGATGCGCAACATGTCCTAATGTAATAAACATGCCGGTGAAACCAACTTCCCTGTCACGGGGAGTCGTCGCAGTTAAGGCTGAAAGGAAATTAGCACGAGCATCTATAAACGATCTATCTTGACCACGTATATTCCCCCCATCCTCGAGTCCCCAGAGCGGAGAGGGAAGTCCGTTCGGTAAAATTGGGTGCGTGAAACCTTCGCCATTCAAAGGATTATAAAAGTGATTAACAAACCTAAGACCACTGGGATCTAATATTGGAGGAATGTCATCTTCATCTACCGCACCTCTTCTAATTAATTCGATGATCGTTTGACCAAAGAATTTCTGTGTCATAAGAGGCTGTAATCCTAAGTCACTCAAAACACCCGTTGAATCATTTAAAGTTGTTCTTAATGCTGCACGTTCTGACATCTCTGCATGTGTTGATGTTTCATATGCATGCGCTATATGAGTCATAAATAAGTATGTTAAGAGCAGGACGAAAAAGAAGCTACGTACCAGCGTGTTCTTGACTAATTTCCGATTACATATTTTCATCACATTGAATCCATTCGCCATACACCATCATCATCTGGTATAAAATAGATAAGAAATAATCGATCGATACCGTTAACAGATGTATTGATGCCATACTCTGCATACTCAGAGGTAATTTTTGATTGCTGTAGTGATGACCACCCAGAAATAATATCAGGGAAGTTTATAGCTAATGTTTCAAATACTGGTCGATACCGCTCACGTGACGACAGTGAGACATAGTTTAGAGACAATTGAGTGTTAAGACCTGCCAAGCTATCGATCATACCGTCGTAACTGAGCGCTACTATCTCATCAATTTCATTTTTGCTATATACCCTTATGAACAATTCCTTAGTATAAATCTGCCCTAATTCATCTATAACAGTAATATTTGCGATATACGTACCACTATTTTGATAAGTAAATGTTATTGAACCCGTTGGGTTCTCAGAAGAAAAATCATCGACTCCATCACCATCTAGATCAGCAGTCACACTTGTCGCACGTTGTGTCCCTGAGTATTGATACCTAAAAACTGCCTGCGTCGGCATAAGACCTGTATTATTATCGACTACAAATCTAATAATATCTCCACCACTTGCTGTAATTTCTATTTCATTAACTACCTGATTACCGAGCGGCGTGGTCGCAACTGCTTTAATGTTATTAAGGCCCGAGGTTAATGGGACAATTGCATAAAAATTATTTCCATCTGTTACTGCTGGAATATTATTAACTGTAATCCCGGTATTTACTGGCCCCACATAAGTGCCAGTGATCGAAATAGTATTTCCCTGTACTACAGCTCCTAATAATGGATTACTTATTAAAATATCGGGAGGACTTATTTCAATGAGCCTTTTCGATATTGCACAGTACTCTATCTCTCTATCATTATTTCTTTTAATTCTACTGAGACGCTTAGGCTGTACCGTAATATTACCCGTGTGCGCATCAGCAACGCCTCCTTTGATTTTAATGATTTCATCTTCCTTTAAATCGAAACCCAATCGCCAGTCATAAACATTACTCGGTCCGATATTTCTAACTTTCACCTCTATACAATAATTAGCGTTACTGTGATGGTCTTCATATTTTGTATTATCTTCTTCGTCATGATTTTCATACCTACCATCATGTCGCTTCCTACCTTTTTTTTCTCTCTTATTTTTCTTAGAGCTTTTATTAATCTCTACCTCGTAGCTAGTAACAAGCTGTGCAGTAGGCAGTGGATACTTAATTTCAAGCGAATCGATAGCGGATTGAATTGAGCTCTTACCATCAGTGCAAAAACTAATTTTTTTAGACTTCCCTCCATAAATTATTTCATGCTTCTTAGTTGGTGATAAAATCAATTTATCCCCAATAATATTTGACTCAACTCCTTTTACTTTAAATACAGCACTGCCCTTAAGTGAGGCTATTATTGTCCAACCTTGATGTGCTTCAGTATTCGTATTAGTTAGCTTTAATCGTGCACAATAAACATTGCCTGATTTCTTCTTAATTCTGGAATCAAGTGATAAAGGAATTGCCCGCGGAAAAATTGGCTCTACATGATATATGGCAGGCACAGGTACCCCATTAGCAGATACCAAAGTATGTACAATCAATAAAAACACACTTATTAGCATACGCTTATACATGCGCATGATTCCCCCCCTAGCTTCTTATATTATTTTCATTGAAGTATAGTTAATATTTTTGTTCTCGCAGTAAAATATACGTTCTCTCACATTCTTTACATATCACTAGTACCATCATATATTCGCTCAAGTACTTCTTCCCTGAACACAGAAATACTTTTTTCTGCCTCCGTACCTAATCTTGCTTGATTTCCTTTTATCTCAAGCACAATGACTTCAATCTCTTCACCAGTGGCGGTCTGAATAACTAGTGATTCACCAATTTTCCGTGAAAGTACAAGCATGTCGGTCTCCTTACCGATTATGTAACTTCATCGTATATTCATACCGCCATGAATAAATATCAGCATTTATCTACTCTTTTTGTAAGTTATCTCTTACATTGATGTATCAACAGTATATGCATACCCCCATTCTCTTCTTCCAATTTATTGAATCTAAACCGTAATTAAAAAACAATTAAATGACATGGAAACTGACATTAAATTAAAATTATGATGAATATTTTTATAAAAGAGGGTTTGTGCTTTCCTAGTGCTAGAGTTAAGCTCCAAACAAGTGTTCTAGTTTGCAAGGAGGCAGCACTATGAAAGTATTTCAAGAAGTATCTATCAGTATATGTTTGATATTTACCATGTTTGTTCCGTGCAACGCTTTTGCAGAATCAGCCCTAACTAACTGCACTGATCAATTTATTGATGGACTAGCTACAAATGCTCCTAGCATCTACAACAGTCCTGTTGAAAGTCCTCATGGTACTAATCAACACTTGTGCTACCGAGATGATAACGTCAGTTTTTATGCCATGGAGTACTGGCCGGAAGCCTTTTCACCTAGATGGTCCGCCTATAAACTCACCCCCCAGAACTATGGCCAAAATGGTTGTAACACCTACACGAGAGATATCGCAAATTGTTATATCAGTGAAGATAGCTGGAGCGATTTTCTGAGCTGTAGTGAAGGTAGTGATCCGTTTCATAGCGATACCATGTTAAACGGCACAAAATTAAGTAAAAGTGACTTCTCGAATACTGGGCATGATCGTGGACACATTGCTCCACGACAAGCCTTTAGCTGGCATGTGTGTGGCACATATCAAACTTTTACTATGGCCAACATGTCACCACAGCGTGCTTTTCTAAATCAAGATATCTGGATGTACCTAGAACGACAAGTTCTAACCTGGGGAATTGATGAAGGACCTGTATATGTCATTTCGGGTACCACCTTTCAAAAATTCCCACATCAACGCTTTCAGGTATATCAAGAGGCAGTCTTAAATCCTAGCCAAATATATTCACGCAATACGAACATGCAAACAGCAGTAACGCATCACCAAGCTAATTTTAACGCGACATCTAAGGGTGATCTGCTACGACCAAAACGCAATGCTAAATCTGATAGGGTGAAGAACAAAGTCAAAGATATGCGCATACCCACTGGTTACTTTAAAGTTATCTATCGACCCGCTAAGGATGGCGAGCCTGCCCATGCTATTGGTTTCTTGTTGCCGCATAGTTTTGAGAATCTTAATCTAGCTGCAGACCAATACAGCAACCTAACAAAAGAAGAGGCGTTTTGGCTGTTTGTTTCAAGAATTGATTTAATAGAAGAAACCAGTGGTGTACGCTTTTCAGGAATACCACAGGCTATGAAATCTCAATGGGGTGATAACTGGTTTTTTGCGAATGACACATCTCGAAGCAATTTACGTTCGAGCACCTGTGGCAGAGGTACACCACAAGGTGTTGTTGAAAATTCTACCAAAGCTCAACGCATTGCAGCCTGTACCGATCAACTACATTAATTTAAATCGTTTCATTAGATTTTATATCTATTAACATTATGTATAGTTGGTATTAGAAATTCAGCAAGCTATTAATTAAGTTGTTCTATTAAAAGGGGAGCACGCTTGCTTTCTGAATATTTTATAAAAGGGATAACATCCGTCTCAATAAACCCAGTCCGTCTATTGCTTAAGTAACTGTAACCTGCAGGATAATTACCTTCCTCATCATCAATCGCTGCCCATACCTCATTTTCGCTACGATTATTTTCAAGCCAAGCAACAACTTCTCTCACACGAGGCCATTTCAAGAAAGGATCTAGATCTAAATCTGGAGTGACACCAATCACTCTATCACCAATTTCACTACCCAAAAACGTGCGCAGCTCATCAATGCTGCGGTCTAGCCGCCAAGTGCTCGTAATAACAATGTCAGCATCTAACTGATTAAATGTCTCTGCCAATGCATCCAGACAAGCTAGTTGAAAAGGTTGTGAACCACTAACGGGATGAGTAACACCATCAAAATCTAAAAAAATAATCATATCTTAAAAATTACCATAACTAATCACACTAAACATCCACTATATATCATCCCTAATAATCACATAGCGATTGATTAGTTTAATAAAGATTAATTTTACGTAGTACAGTTCTAGTATCGATTGATATAAAAATCAATCCATAATAAAAATATATTCTTCAGACTTCACTTTAAGTTACCCATCAAAATCGCAGTCTGAGACTACGATTACTATTTCTCATCATTTTTACACTAGTAATGCGTGTGTTGACAAGTAAACATGCGATCGCCTATGTTCTTAAATAACTTATTTTTACAGCTTTATAAAATAGGAATTTAAATACTATGGCAGAACAGTGGACAGGTGTTTTTATTGATTTCCCCCAAGATGATCGTTACTGGCGAGTAGATTGGCTCGGGGATTTCCTTCATGAAATTAATACTCCAACTGAACCTAAAATTGCAGTCATGCTTAGTCCACTTGATCCTGAAAAATTTCAAAATCATAATGTTCGTCACGTCAATATTGTCAAACACCAAGAACAAATTATTATTTATATAAACGTAGGATATTTACCGTATATTCATAAGGGTGCATTTTTTAAAAATGGGCGACTTATTGTTGAACCTAGATTCCGAAAATACAAAATTGAAAAACAAATTCTTGAGATAACCAATGGAAAAACAGCCCGAATACTACCTGCAAATTTCCAAATACAACATGGTGATGATACTGATTTTATTATTCCCCAAAAGGCACATAGACTAGGTCATAAGGGGCTAGAAACAAAATTATTTGCTATTGACCATGGCAACACCAAAAACAAGTATCTAATTCCCACTATAGAAATTGGGCGGCACTTCTACTTCAACAGCACTAAGTTAACTCGACAATTACTTTGGGGTGGGTTAAAAGGTAGCAATACTATCTATAATCCTGCCAAGTCATATCTTACCGAAGATGGACAAGGCTTCCTCTGCTTAAGAGAAAAAATTGACGATGCTGATAGCTGGGTAGTTTCTCAATTTGCATTTAATAAAGACACTTTCAATCGTGTAACACAAATTCATAATTCGATTATAAAGTGCAAACTGGAAGACAAACCTCTTAATCCAGAGATACTTCCCCCTATAGACGGCACCTATAAGTTAACTATGAATGGAAAATGGATTAAATCTGGAGGTGATTGGCGCTTTTTGGTGTTCTGGATACAACTTAGTAACTATTCCTTTCCTACAGGAAAACTAAATATTACTCGCGATAATGATGGCCGCAACAATGGTACACATAATAATTCACTGCCTATATACAAAAGAAATATCAAGAATAATTTCTTAGGGAAAAGGAAGCAGTCAAATTTACCCGAATTAACCACCCGCGAGGAACCCGATAAAAATATTAGCAATATATTGTCGCTATTACATGATAGTCGTTTTGAATGGCTAACTGGTAAGCAGTATAAAAAACTCCCGCCAGGTGAGCACACACATCGTGCCGACCCAAACAATCACTTCATCACCCCAAGCATCGTTGATACAGTAGCCACTGGAGATGGATTACATAATGATACAAATATAGCAGCTTTAAATATCCAATCTAGTCAGAACTACAATACGCACACTAAAAGCAAACGTCCGAAGGCTCCATCTGCAGATCTTGATAAATTTGAAACTGTATTAAAGAATCTAACTCTTCTCAATGCATCTTATCGTTTCATCACTTTTGATTCATTTTCTCCAAGTGATGAAAAGTATTGTCATTTCCCATCTTTTAATAATTCCCGCCGCTCTAGCTGGTCATTAAACGATCATAATGAACCTAGGAGACTACTTTTAGTTGAAATAACATTCCTTGATTCCATTTTTTATCTATTCGAAGCCGAAGTTCGTAAAGAGAAAAGTCTCACTACTTTGCTTTTACATAATGTTCAATATTCTATTATACATAAAGATATATTATCCAAGGTAATATACTCAACTACAAAGAACAAAGGTGTCTGGGATAAATCACGAGCATCAAGTGAGCTATGCTATCGAAAACTCAAGCATACTTGGGTACAATCCACCGATTTTGCCACAACATTGCTAGATGAGTTTAAGTCTCATATTAATCAGACTTCTGATAAGTGTGAGCTATGCTTCACAGAATTACAGGTAGAAAAGAAACATCCTTAATTGAATTTTATAATTTAATTCATTCTAAACGCATTAGCCTAATTGAATATTTCCTGAATTCTATTTTCCGCATTCAAGAAACATATGTGCAAGTATAATTTTACCATTATATGGTGCTTTATCTGGAGACCTACGATGCTCAGTATCAAACACAGCAACCTTTTCAACTGCAACTGATGGACGTCGAATATAATTCCCAACATCATTGGGAACCATTTCTAGCTCACTACGCACACTAGGTTTTTCAAGTGACTTACAGATCGCATTCACCGATTGTTTGCTTGAATCTTTAGTAATTCCAACCATCAGCGCAAGTGGCTGGCCTATAGAATAATTACCATCAACAAAACGGCGCATGCCATCTTTACCTAGATAAGCAGATACAGAAGATCTTGATAGTTTTTTAAATTCAAAAACTAATTCAATCCGATTACCAGCAACATTGGACTGATATATTATGTCCTTTTTTATTCTATTTTCTAGTTCACCATTTTCATCATAGAATGTCGACTGGTTTTCATTTCCCCAGAAACCAAGAAGCCCCGATTCTGCTCTGAAAGCACTCAGGTATGAACAAAGTCTTTCTGTTAGTTTTGGTTCGTGCTCTGAATACCGAACTTTATCTGGTTGCAATTCAATGAGCCGTTTCCATGTTCTGTCAAGAAATTCTATTGCAACTCTTGCTTCATCAGCTGGAATCAATTTATCCCAAGAAGAGTTATTACTCACTACGCAGACACCATGTCACTTCTAGTTGATGTAATGTGTTGAACAATACGCTCGACATCACGGTATGCCTCTGATCGCAGCCATAATCTGTAATTAAGCGCCTTAATGAGATAAATCGACTCACCAACGCGAATTACTGTATCTGCGGCAAGGTATAGGTTTCTAGACACCTCAAGAGGAAGTAGTTCAAACTGTTCAAACTGTTGTAGAAGCTGAACAACTACTTTGTCATTGATAGTTGTACCAATCCCTTTAGTATTTTTAGGGTCTGTCATTGGTTCTACACGCACGATACCTAATGCGCCACATGTATCAGTTGAATTAACACTAACCGATACTGAGACACTACCTTTCCCTCCGCGTGCTGTTAACCATACTTTAAATTCTGCGCGTAGCGCCCGCATATAACCTTCTACATGTGCCATATTTGGACGTCGTTGAAGCATTGTATCCAGACCTAAAACAGAGCTAGGTTGCAGGTTAGGAGCAATATCATTAACAACTTCTCGAACCCGAGCCTGCTGAAGACGGGTCAACCCAAAGTACTCGAGAATTAAGGTATCGCATTCATGTCCATCATATGGTTGATGTAATAGAGCATTTTTCCTTGCAAGCTTGGTCATCTTGCTAGCAATTTCATGAACTATTTGCCATGCACGGTCCTTATCATGATGATGATCAGGATGTATAAATGCTAGCTTTCGGATATCCTTGAGAGTGATTCGCTCACGTTCAAAATTAACCTGATAGGCTGTCAATAAAATTACGTACTGAACAAGGCTAGAATGTAGATATGCTGCAACAAATTTTAATAAAGATTCATCTTTCTTAGGACCTGAAATTACTCCTATGCTGCTACAAAATGAGAAGGCCTTATTTGTAAACGCCGCACGAATTCCCCGCTGGTTTGTCATCCCATCTGTAAAGACAATTTTCGGTCCATTAAAAGCTTCTAATAGATCATCTGGTAATCGGGCTACCGTTTCAATATTGTCTGGAAATTTTACGAGCAGATTGTGATCAAATATTGGTCCATCAACAACAAGTTGCTTCGCATCTAGATATGGTTTCTTATGTAATAACTTAGAGGAAACGGGATCATCAATAGATGTATCATGTTTATGAAAACCTTTACGCGTGTTCCATGGACCATTTTTCCCAATCACATCATCAAGTTCTCCTAATAAGCGAAGCCCTGCAATGGTAGCCACATCTCGCGCCGTCCCCCAGTACAGAGATGTCAATATTTCATTGCTAATGCTAAGGTTCTTACTCTGTATTATGTGCCGATCTGAGCTATGGAGTGTTAACCGATTAAATGCGAAACTGATATCCGCTTTTGGTACCCAGTATTCAAATTTTTCCGCACCAGGGATATTTCCAATTAATTGTTTTTTACGTGGCATTCCCATTGCAACGACGCATGGCTGTTTCGCAGTACTAAATAAAAGCTTGCGCAAATCACCAAAATTTATGAGGCGAGAAAGCTGGTATCTTTCGAGCCATGTTCTTACGAAACTAGTACTAGTAGGTGCGGCAAGAATACTAATAGGAAGGATAAGACAAATACGACCATTTGGTACAAGGCTGGCTTCTGCTCGTAACATAAATGCCCCGGCAGTTTGTCGGCGAGGTATTTTTAAATTTTCCTGTTTTGCCCATCGATCACTTTCCAAAATTTCATTCTTACTTGGTTCAACCCAAGGTGGATTTGATAGTAAAATTGTAAATGATCTGGATTCCGCAAAGCGGTTTTTAGATGAAAAGAAGTCACCAACTACACTTCCACCTTTAAGATTATTCTTACTTAGAGATGGAAGCTTAACGTTATTGTTTTCTTGAAGGTCGGCAATATCTGCTGGCTGGAGACCCTCCAGCATTGATAAATAAAGACTAAATGCAGTAACACGACATGCAGATTCATTCAGATCTGATCCAAAAATGTGTTCTTCCAATAGCCTTCTACGTTCTTCAAATTCAAGTGGACGCTGATTTTTAAATTCAGCATAAGCCAGCATTCTACGATACGCCGTCGTCAACAATATTCCAGAACCACAAGCACCATCATAGATTCGTTCTGTTAGTATGTTGTTTGAATCCGAAAATACTTGATCGACTACAAGATTGGCGAGGTGTCGTGGAGTATAATACGCACCAATTTTACGCTTTTCATCGGATAGAAACGACTCATAGATACCAGAAATCAATTCGACCGGAATATAGCGAAAATCATAATTCCACAGATCCTGTTGCCCAGAATCTAGATCAACACGGCCAAGAAACTCTGCGAGACGGCCTAGTGCTTTATCAGAAAGCATTTTCCATAGAGCTGAGCCTTTAGTTTCTGGTTCTAGAAAATCGCCATTAAAATCTCGCTTAAGCTGCCTCAGTAACCGTGTAATACCGGTACGATTTTTCTTTATAATCAACTCTTCAAAATGCTTTAGATTATGTTTTTTCCGATATGTCTCACCAATGATTTCTCTATGCTCAAGGTAGGATACAAATAGGACTTGAGCCATCAGATACTGCGCATCAACCTTTTTAAACCCGAATGTTTCAAGGTCTTGAACAATACGATAAAGATTTCGTAAAAGATCTTGGTCTACGCGTGCTTCTGGGGTAAACCAATCAGTATGACGATGAAAGATATCACCTGACTGCATATCTCTACACGAATATGGTCCTGTCTCATGAGCTTTTGATAGCTCCATTTTATCGCTTTTGTATTCACGCTGATTAACAGGAACTGCTAGAACTTCGTTTTCACTTACAACGAGAACAATAGAAATCAGATTCTGATTCCATATCTTCTCTCGTATTCGATCGAGAGCAACTGGATCTTCTGCTAAGCGACCGTCGTCCTCAATAAAACAGACCGTTGGGACACCATCTACATCAAACACCGCAGTTGCCTGGATAATACGGTCAGGATCCAAGAGCTCTTCAAGTTCAGTTCGATAAGCATATGTTGCTGGCGTAGATGTGGAGCGACTATGAAGCCCATCACTTGAGGTTTTATAGCCCCAAGCGTCAAGCCAACGTTGTATTACTGACTGATTCACAGCGTTATTTATTCGTCCCTAGTTTAATGCAGTATAAATATACTTATATTAATTGCGAATATCAATATATTTGCTACAATGCTAAGAAGTATACCACTCGTCATGATTAGGGATAAATGGCCACTGCCAACATAGAAACTACCCACGCTCCAGATGCCACTCCGGACAAAGCAAAATGGCTGGAGGGGTTAAGCTATGCTCAGCACCAACGACTTCGTTTTTTCGAGGCAAAACTGTTATGGGAAGGACAAATCAATCGACAAAGCGTATGTTTACAGTTTGGGGTAACAGCAAACCATTTCACACGCGAAGTTCGAGATTACCGGCACTATTTTCCAAATAACCTCTGGTATGACGTTTCAGACCGCGTATATAGACCTACCGAAAAATTTCAAGCTGGTGTAGCTACAGGTCAGCCAAATGAATACCTCGCGCTTCTCAAGATATATACCCACAACCCATCAAATGCTCTCTTGGCAGAAATGGGAACTACAGTAGAATGTGAGATTTTTGCAGAACCGCAAGGCCAGGTAGATCAAAATGTTTTTCGTTTGCTTCTCGCTGCTATTCATTGCCAAAGTGGTTGTCAAGTTATGTATCAGTCTTTTTCCTCGGCGACAGCACAGAAACGTACAATCTGGCCCCACGCATTAGCATGGTCAGGTGAGCGGTGGCATGTTCGTGCATATGATTCTAAGCGTCATACATATCTTGACTTCGCGCTTCCACGAATCACATCAGCCTCTGCAGAAAAATCTTCATTACCAGATAACGCAGATGAAGATAAAGACTGGCTTGAAACCTTAAACATAGAGGTCATCCCAAATCCTAAGCTATCTGCATCTCAACAGCGTGTAATTGCTAATGAATATGGAATGAAGAGAAAATCAAATGGTTATGTTTGGTCTACTACATTACGTCGATGCATGATACCTTACTTCTTATATCGATATCGTTTAGATGATCTACAAAATACAAAACAAACTCACAACCTTCCTATTCCTCGAATCATAGTTCGTGACTATACGATTATAAAAAAATATTCATTTACTTCAAAAAATTACAATTTATAAATATCTATCCAAATAGAAAGCATGGATCAGACTCTAACAAAACTTTCACAACTAATTAAACCAGGAACACTTGGCTTTTACACTCATTTCGAAGTCACTGAAGTAGTCGCTTTCGAGGATGCCACATGTTCAGCCATCAATATTTTTACAATTGTGTCGGTAGAGACTAGACCCCAAAATTCACCTCAAATAAAAGGTTTTCTAAACCATAAGCGTATAAAATTGAAATCGCTCACCGGCTGGAGTTTCGGCGTTATGCGATACACCCAACCAGTTTCAGAGCTTATACCCGCCCTTGAAATATTAAGTAATAGTGGTGAATGGAAACAATCAGGAAAGTCCTTAAAGATGGGTAACCTCTTTCCGCTCCCATTGCAGTTCGTGCCGCCAGATTCTAGTAATGCAGTAGCATTAAACTGTATCCTAAAAAATAATTTTTGGAACGGCTCTCACGTATTTGAATGGGTGGATAAGGAAAAATTGGCTTTACATCCTTTTTTCGATGACCCTCGTAGACTTCAGGAGCTTTCTGAAGCTATTCAATCATTTGTACCTCTTCGACTAGCTAGCATATCAGATCGGCTAGGTAATCTTCTTATACAACTACCCGTAACTGTACTAATGAGTAAATTTAGACACTCTGCCGGCGCTAATGGACTTCTTGTAGAACTTGCCTGGCATCCGAATGCAACTGCGCGTCCTTTGCAAGCTAATTGTGATCTCGAATTCGATGGTGTTATCTGTGGGTACATGTCATCCGCTATTCTAGATCCAGAAACTCATATACCAATGCCTCATGGTCAAGGGGTTAATCGTGGTGTCATTTGGGATGAGCAGCATCAGATCATTCTATCAGCCATTGGGGCACTCTCCTCTATAAACACTATTTCTCTTAATATGCATATTAGTGATCCTGAACCTAGAGTATTTGTTACTAAACAAAAAGGAGGAGAGCTAAAGTCACATAGTATTAATTTATCCGGTGCTCCCATCAATAGTCTTATAGGTGAGCCTCATAGCGATACCAATGGCAGTTGGACCCAGAAACGGATCTATACCAATGAATTGAGCCAACTAACCAAAGATCGTCGTTTTGTTCAATACAAACCTGGGGCACAGCAGCGCAAAATAAGCCACGAGGATGCATTGAAAGATATACGTCATCTGATAAACCTGTACGGTGAAAAAGGTGTCTGGCTATGGGACCCGTACCTAAGCGCACATGACATTCTTGAAACCCTCTTTCATTGTAAACATTCTGGTGCTGTTCTAAGAGCCTTAACCAGTATAAATGAAGCTCCTGATATCCAACCAACACCATCTGAAAAGTATTCATCCAACATCCGAATGCTTTTTACATCTCTGCTAAAATTATTATCAGTTAAGAAGGAACCTTCAAAAAGAAAGCTAAACTTTATGGAGAGGCAGATAGCAGAACTTGAGGGCAGCCAAAGTAATTGGAGAGGTCTTCATCTTGAATATCGCATTAGACGTGGCCAGGATGGTTGGGGCTTCCATGATAGATTTTTAATTTTTCCTAAAACTGAACGAGGACCACTCGCATGGTCTCTTGGTACATCCGTTAACAGCTTTGGAGTTAATCATCATATATTGCAACAAGTAGATGATGGTCAGTTAGTAGTCGATGCATTTTTAGACCTCTGGGAGCAGTTAAATAAACCTGAGTATCTAATATGGAAAAAACCATGAATAACAATCAACTGCTTACTGAAGTGCTCCTAAAAGCCAAAACATCAGGTAATGAGTTGGAACCATCAGATCTCTTAAATGTAGTGAACAGACACTCCGATCCTATACATGCACTTTCTAATATTGACCAAAGCAACGAATTCTTTGCGTCAATACAGGCTCAATTCGGATTTATACAATCTACCAAGATATCTTACAACAAGCCTAATACCGAAGAATTTGAGAAGTGGGCTGCCTTGATACGATGGTTGATGCGAGAACTTATTCATTGGCACAAGGATAATGATCCTAAGTTTCATAAACTAACAGCACTATTCGTTACTGCTAATTACTGTGATATTAATGATCAATTATGGACATTGTTACCACCTGCACTTGATAAACAGAGCAATCTCCTAGACACCCTTGAGGAAATTATTGCGAAGGCCAATTATAGTTTATCAATAAATTCACATACTCCAATATGGGAGAAAGAAATATTTGAACAGTTTATGAAGGCTGAGGCTGATGGGGACTGGGTGACAATTAGTGAATTATGGATATCACTTGAAGCTGCAGTTATGGTGCCAAATATACTTATTACTCAAACTATTCGTTGTTTTTATCATTTCGGATTCACACGCCTCATTAAAACTTTAGAAGTCACTCACCAAACATTTATGGCAATGCATATCGCTGATTCAATTAATATAGAACAACGGCTAAAACTTAGCAGTGAAAGTAACAATCCTTATATCCAGTTCGCATGTGTTTACCATACATTTCTCAACCGTAGGCAACCAAATGTTGTCACTAAAACTGAAAAAAAATTGTTAGTGAAGACACTATCAAAAGTAGCAGATGATGCTCCACGCTGGACGATGTGGATGCATATCTACAATCGTTACCCATTACGATATCCATCAATTCAAGAAGCACTAGGGCTAACTCTTGCTTGCGCACCAGAATCAGCAATTCAGTCATATATTGAGGCTATTAATCTTAGCACCAGATATAATGCGAGTCGAAAAGCTGTCGCTATCTGTTTAAGTACATTTAAATCTGTTGCATCCAATAAACGTAGGCTAGACCTATGGAGGTTAGCTTACGATCATTGGTCTAAGTGGAATACTGATATTTCTAACGATGATATGTACCTATCGGGAATAGGTTATTCTGAGCTCGATTATGCCATTGTCGCATACTCTATTGAGTGCATGAACAATATAGAAAGAGATGCTGAGCTAGCCAATCTCCAGCACAAACTTGAAGTTCTCAATAGCACTTGGTACGCATCTCTCACAGATTGCGCCTCAAGTTGGAATCGCCTTCTTTCCCAATTTCAACCCTATGCCCATGCTCAAAAAGTCATAGGTATGCCCGAAGACTGGTTATTAGAAGACAAATACTATGCACCTGATATAGTTAATGAACATTATATAACTATGATGTATCAAATGTACTAATTTATAGCCCATATGTGCTGAATAATTTATATTTCAAAATACTTCTGTCGAAATTATTAACATCCACGAAAGCCTCTCAGAAACATTACGACAAAGCCGTGCAACGCACACGAAACGTAGTTTGCGTCAGAACAAACGCCTTGTTAAGAGTCATCTTCATGTTCCTTTTGCTCCTCGATCACTTTGCTCAGTAGCTCTCGGTGTGACTCCTTCTTTATATCTGCAAATCGAGGAACAGCATGCTGATTAAGAAAGTCAGACACATCGCAGTCGGTTATAAGCCAGCCAAATTGACTGTTTAATTCCGCTGCGTCTAATATCTCGGTTACCTCCTTAAGTGAAAAATAGGTATATTTGTCTAACTTAGCAATAAGGTCATGAGTCCTCGCGAAGTTTCCTGAATTTGCTAGCCTTTCAATTAACCCCTGCTTTTCTTTGTCGTATGAGAATGCAATTCCGTCAAAATGCTCTTTCGTAAACTCCGATAACGTTCGGTATACGTAAACTTTACCTTTATTCTTTCGTTCCCATTCCTTAACAAGGAAAGCGCTTGGTTTATGCTCATTCAAAACGGAGTAGTAGTCGCCATCTGCCGAAATGATGTGGACATCGTTATCATTAGGAACTTTCTCTAAAAGTATTTCCCAATTTATTGCATCACCGAGACTTCCTTTTTTACCTGGGGGGTTCCCGCGTGCTAGGCGTGCATTCGCAACGTCCATACGTTTAGTCGTAACCTTCGTAGAACTAGACTCTTTAAATATCTTTAAGATTAACTTGTCAGCTGGAAGCTGTTCCTTTGCAATTTTATTATTGATTTTCTTCAATATTGACTTGCTAAGATTCTTTGCCTCATTAGCAATTTCTCGCAACCGCTCGTACTCATCATACCCTTTCATAAAAGATGGAAATTGCGGGTGCATTTTAGAATCATTGAATTTTTTTAGTGCATCCTTGATCTTTCCATCTCGATTCCGAACAAATTCATCTTTTACCTGCTCAGTTATATATACTGTAGCTGAACCATGTTCATGATCGGTGAACACATCATTCAGTGCATCAAGCTCATCGCTTGAGTAATGATAGAAACTCAATAATATATTTGTGTCTACAAAGACGTGCATAATTTTCTCATGTGCATGAGGTTTTTAAAAACTTGAAAATATAGTATTACGAATGTATGAGCAAGACTTTATTTTATATAAGTTTTGATTTTAGTATTACAATTTCTTTAGACACGTCCATTCTTTTTCAAAATATAAATTTATTTCATTAATAATATTTGGTATTTCTTTTAGTATTTTGTTATCCCCGTAATCCTTAGCCTAATACCTATGTGAAATGGATTTAATAACATTATTTCTGATAATCATTACTTGTTTCAGCTGATCTAGATATGTTTTCTATTTTGGGGTTATCTGAATTAGATTTATGCAGGATTTGTAGTATCAATAATAAGTATTGAAATCAATATTTATTGTATCGCTTACGATATACCTGATTAACCCCAAGAAGCTGGGAAACTATTTTCTCTGATACTGGTATATTCATACCTTTTAAATACTTTAGCACAGAATTAATTTCTTGCTCCGCAACAACATAGTTAGGAAAATACAAATGTTCTCTCACAATACTATAATACCAATATGGTATATCCTTCATATCTTTAAGTAACGTTGAACTCCATATTCCTTTAATTTTACATACGGTTATAAATCGTTCTGGCCAATCAGATAATACCCATTCCACCATAAGCATTAATGCACGCCGATATATAACATCATGTTTTTCAATATCAGCTATCTGGTTATCTTCTAAGTCATTTGGCATAAGCTCATAAATAAAATACGGCATTATTCCTTCCAACTCTTTATGCTTAACCAATAATACTTTCATTATTTGTCGTAATACATTAAATAATAATATTGAATACATTTGCTCTTTATCTGAAATTACATACCAACCATCTTTTATTCCATAGACTAATTTTTTCTGAAATATTATCTCTTGTTTATAACTTGTGCGCTGATATTTCGCGCAGTCACGCATATCTTCACCACAAATATGACAAATCGTTATAGATTTGTCTTGATACTGGTTTCGATGAAAATTCATTGGTTCTTCGCAAATAGGGCACCTATCCAGAAGAGTTTTATTATGAATAGTGCAGGTCGTTATAAAGGCTAAACGCCATATACGTCTAAAATAAGGATCTTCATCATCTTTAAGGCACGCTGCACAAAATTGTAATCCATAGCCTTTATGTATCCTATGGTATATCCCTAACGATAATATCAATCGTGTATTCCCATAAGGATTATGTTTCTCATAAACCATTCCTTCAAAATCAGCTAACGCGGTCTGTCGTACACGTTCAATAGCAGTCCCTGTCTTTCTCGCCAAAACATTCAGAACTTCATCGTCTACTGATTTATCAATATCTCGATTCCACATAGCCTTACCTGGCCACGTAATCGAACAAAAGGTGTGTAATTTTAATGAATGAGCGCGCGCGAGTCGCACAAGCCAAGAAGATAATAATTCATCAGGAAGTGGTTTTAGATGGGCAGGCCAGACTGTTCCTGAAAGTAACATTTCATACAATATTTTCGACTGACAATCTACGCTGAGAAGGAATACTCCAATCTATAGCATCAATTGTCTTTAAATTAATACACTCACTACCTGTTTCTATCGCTGTTACCGCTGCTCTGCGTAATAACATCGACATTTCACCTATAGTGCCTTCACTTAGGCTTAATATCTTTGTTGCCATTGATGTTTCAATAAGATTTGATGGTTTTCTCAATGGTAGCATGCGCTCAAAACTCATCAATAATTTAAGATATTCTTCATCCATTTGCCATTTTGGCAACGGCTCAGGTTCAAATCGATTTGCTAACTGTGGATCATTTTGAATCGCACGAATAGCTTCCTTGGTTCCTACTCCAACAATAGGTACCTTTAATTCATTTCCTATATATTTAATTACATTAAGAAATTGTCGCTGCTTATCTAAATGACCTGCAAGTATATGCTGTATCTCATCAATAATAAGCATTTTAAGTCCAACACGTTTTAACAAGCTTATTACTTGAATTTGTTTTTTTGAAACATGATCATGCGGCTTATATGGCGCAAACAAGCGATCCAGAATAATATTATAAAACCGATTTTCATCCGGTACAGGAGGTGCCTGTATCATGAGTACCGGTACATCAACATCATCACCTTCCATATTATCTGAGGCCGGATGCTTTGATGCAAAACGACTTACAATCATTGTTTTACCATTATTAGTGCGCCCGACAATAAGGAGATTCGGCATCCGATGTGTTTTAGGGTATTTTAAAAGAGCATCTAAACGCTTAGTAATTTTTATTGCACGCGTGTAACCAATCCAGCGTTCACCCAATATACGCTCAATACGCTCGTCATCACTTAGATCAAGAAGCTTTTCTGCAGCAGGGCTAAGATGTTCAACTAGCGATGGGGAGGCTTTCATTCTAGTTCCTCCAACTCATCAAATGGCGTTATATTTGGTGTAATTGATGTTGTTGAATGCAGTATATGTATTTTATTTTTTACTTTCGGTTTTTTAGATGACTTATCATTCTTTCTTCTTTGATTTGCGCGCCGAATTTTCTTTGTTTCCTTAACAGCATCATCGGCAATTTGACGCATCTTCTCATATGCATCAAAAATTAGCTCTTCATTTATATCCTTTATTCCTTGTTCTTTTAATTTACGTCTAGCTTCTCGTAATTCCCACAAACTAATACCTGGACGCGAGCTATCACGATATGGAACTTCAAAATATTCATTAAGTTCAGGATCGTAAAAATAAAGAAAACTAATATCACGTGGGTTGCGTCTTACAATAAATTTTCTTTTCAATTTAGGGTTATCTGGATCTTCTGCATGGATCCATCTATTCAGTACATGACTGTAATATTGGATTTCATCCAGAGCAATACCATAACTCTGGACTGTGCGTTCCTCGTAGGGTAAGAAATCTATATATAAACGCTCCGTGTCTATTACTTTATCAGGAAGTCCTCGAGCGACGACTGATTCTGTCCCGAATACTCCATCAGTCCATTTCTTAATAGGAGCCATATCAATTCCATTATGAAATTCCTGATGGTAAACCTCTGTAATATACGTCACTAGCCACTTTTCAAATTCAGCTAAGGTCATCGCTGCTTCTTTATCTGAATTGTAGTCACCTTTATCACGAGGATTCGCAAACGTTGTACCTGGTAGTGTCTCGATATCTCGTTTAAATGTACCTAACAAACGCTCAATATGAGCACCGAATTTTGGCCGTGCGACAGGCCGCCAATAAATATCCATTCCATATTCATTTGCGGCACGACGTAACATCTTCCCACGAAATTCTTTTGCATTGTCCATATGTATAGCATCTGGTAATCCCCAGACAGGCCAAGGGGTTTTGATATCGTAACTTGATAACCAATTATCTTTAGGAATAATCGTGTTTGCCATACATAGGCCGGTTGCATCTGCGCTAGGTGGATTAAGCGAAACACAGAGTCCTGCCACCATCCGACTATATACGTCTATCGCCACCGTCAGCCATGGCCTACCAATCGGCTTGCGATTAACTTCGTCCACAATAATGACGTTAGCCGGCGTATGATCAATTTGAACGACTGATAATATCCATTTTGCATCAGGATATTTACCCATAATGGGATCGTATTTTTCACCTGATTGTTTGCTAAGACGTTTTTTCACTCGCTCTTTCTCGGTCAGCGCATTAATCCTATTACGAATCGTATTAGGGTGGGGTGGGCTTATTCCAGCATTTACGCACTGTCTCTTCACTTCGTTACACGTTTTCTTCACTGATGGCTTGCGCTGGGTTAAGTGAAATTCCTGTATTGTCGTCTGGATAATCGCTTCGACATCATCAGGAAGCCTGCTCCCACGCTTAACAGAACGATCGGTTGGCAAAAGTGATGACATCATGCCGCTACGCTCATAGGCATCAAGCCATCGATATACGGTGGCGCGGTGAACTCCTGCTTTTTCTGCTTGTTCCTCAACAAGCTTTGCTGTGCGCTTATCTGCTTCTATCAGTGGGCGTATTGCCAAAAATCTTTCCTGCGCACATTCCCAATCCTCATCGGTCACTTTTGCCAGATCTAATCGATCAGTATTTGTAGCGACTTCATCAAAATTAAGAGATATGTCAGATATCGATAATCGTTTTAGCTCTCCTGTCTCCTCTTCCTTTGCCATAACAAACTCAAAATCAACCACATGAACAATGCGATAGAGCTCACGTTTGCATGTCACAAGTTCTCCTGACTTTAGAGACAGTTTATTCACTTAACACTCCATACACTTACAGGAGAAAGGCTGCATTGCATTGTTAGCATTTTAGATAAATCACAGCCGATACGTTTGGTGGCAACGAGGTGCCATATTATTTTTACAAGTTCAGCACGTTCCCATACATCCGTTGTTATATATGACAGTAAGCTATCTGGATTGGTCTCTCCGAGTATGGCAATTGCGCTTAATAATTTTTTGACACTTTTTTGATCTGCCGACTTCTTCTTAAATCCACGTAAAAATTGGGCAGTTTCAAGCTGCGGGCCACGTATTTCCTTTTCAGTGATAATCTTAAACTTCCAACCCTGCTTACGCGCATAACGTCTTGCCGCTTTAAAACGAGACTTACAAGCAGGCCATTCTTTACGAAGATCATCTCGGTACTTTATTTCATACAATTCAGGTTTCCGATCAGTAACACCCATCGGGGTAGGTTTAAAAGTAACTAAAACATCAGGGGTATATTTACGTCGTGAGCCTTCATGGTCAAATTCAATTAATACTGGTTGCTCCTCAAAATCATGGTCATGAAAATCTAGTAGAAAATAGAAATCGCGCTCCAACGTAGACTCAAAACCACTCATACGATTAGCTTTCGTGTTTTTTATAACACCTGTTAAGTTTCTGTAATTCTTAGGTATTTTTCTAACTGGCATGGCTCTATAACCTCGTTTAAGGTGTTCGCATTAGCACTGTAACATATCTATCTATTCGCGCTGCTAAATAGTTATGTTCGTACATCATATTGTAGTTAATATACATAACTCTTTGTTTCATTCATGACATATTCGCATGATTAAAAGTAAATGACAGGCGGCAGCCAACCACGGCCAGGTGAAATTTCTTTAGCGCATCATGGCGTATTGTTTCTTGATGAGCTCGCTGAATTTGAGCGTCGTGTATTAGAAGTGTTACGTGAACCAATCGAAAGTGGTCAGATCCATATTTCGCGCGCAGCAAGGCAAGTTGTTTTTCCCGCAAGATTCCAACTCATTGCTGCAATGAATCCTTGCCCGTGTGGTTATCTTGGCGATCCTAATGGAAAATGTCATTGCAGTGCTGAACAAGTTCATCGTTACCGAGGAAAAATATCAGGTCCCTTACTGGATCGTATCGACATGCACATTGAGGTTCCTCGTTTACAATATTCTAAATTACATGAACAACAAACAGGTGAATCTAGTGATATTGTTCGACAACGCGTCATCAAAGCCCGCGAAATACAGCAGCAACGCAGCCAATGTGCAAACCAGGCGCTGAGTAATAAAGATATAGATACACACTGTAGCCTACAAAAACAGGATCGTGAGCTTCTTGAGCAGGCCATTGAGCGACTTGGCTTATCTGCCCGCGCGTGGCATCGAATATTAAAACTTGCACGCACTATTGCTGATCTTGATAGCCATGCTGATATCCAAACTAAACACTTACAAGAAGCAATTAGCTACCGCCGCCTGGATCGTTCTCCCACATAATCAACGCACTGGCTTTTACGTATTTGTTCGGTTAGCATCGCGGGTAATTATTCACTTCGAACACTCTAAATGAAAAAAATCCGTTTACGAATCCCTGGCAGTTTTGGTGCCGCACTCGGTGCCGAGCTTGATTTACCTCAACGTGATAAGCCACATGCATGGGCTTTATTCGCACATTGCTTTACTTGTTCGCGAAACCTAAAAGCCTTTCACATTATTTGTGAACATTTAGCCCAAAA
>Ga0316207_10000950_pt1 | contig 39917 bp, 33 predicted proteins | sample 6weekpyrite_MG_FD_204943 | JGI IMG/M metagenome (GOLD analysis project Ga0316207, IMG submission 204943) | Microbial mat bacterial communities from mineral coupon in-situ incubated in ocean water Damariscotta River, Maine, United States -... | ecosystem: Environmental > Aquatic > Marine >... | reverse complement strand
GCCCGGTGACACAGGCTTCAAGCCGATCCAAACCAGCATCGGTTCATTAGGTGTGATGATCTGCTGGGATCAATGGTTTCCTGAAGCTGCACGATTAATGGCGCTGGCTGGCGCACAGGTTCTGTTATACCCGACTGCGATTGGCTGGGATAACAATGACAGTGATGAGGAGCAAAAGAGACAATTCCAGGCATGGCAAATGATCCAGCGCAGCCATGCCATCGCCAACAGCTTGCCTGTTTTAAGCTGTAACCGTGTCGGTTTTGAACAAAATAAAGCGGATAGCGGTACAGGCATCCAATTTTTCGGTGGCAGTTTTGTCACGGGACCGCAGGGAGAAATGCTGGCAGAGGCCCCTCATAATAAAGAATCCGTGTTGGTGACCGATATAAATATGAATCTTACCAGTAATTTACGTATTACCTGGCCATTTTTAAGAGACAGACGCGTCGATGCCTATGCGAGCTTGTTGAACTTGTATCAGGATGACAGGTAAAGCGTTTGTTAAGTTATTGTTATGTTGAATAATTTTTAAGGTTGTATGAAAAACAGCATAAATAGAAGTAGTATACGGAAAAGGTTGCTTGCCATTGTTACAGTATGCAGCCTGATTTTGCTCAGCTGCACCATTATAGCCCAGATTATCGTCTCGCGTTTTGCTAACCAGAGTGCAGACAATATAGAACGCAGGCATGCAGCCCTTGCTCAAAGCCGTGACCTGAGAACCAATCTGTCTTCTGCAAATGATATCCTTACCAGCCACCTGCTGCGCCCGAGTAAAGATGTAAAAATACAATGGCAGAAAAAAATATCGGAAACCATCATTCGCACGAATAACCTGAGTAATTCCCCCTGGATACAGCAAAAAAAGCTGGGAGACATGATTAACAAGCTGCAACACAGCCTGTTGCTATATGACAAGGAGGTACTATCACTGATCGACATACGCATGGATGCAGCAAAACAGCACCCTGCCCTTTTCTATGCCAGGGAAACCATGCTTCCCCTGAACAGAAAATTTATTACCGCACTGAACCTGGCTCTGGAAGAAGTACTGGAGGAACACGAACTGGGGGCCAATTCGAGTATCTACCAGACATTAATTGCAGCCAGGCATCTATGGGTACAGATGATCTCGAATTTTCGCATGTATATCATCAACCGGCTCGGCTCATTTAATGAGGTAACGCTGATCGCCCAGGAAGCTGACATCGACATATTGTACAGACAAATCAGCGAATCCATCACGACCGCGATTAATGACAAAGAACGTCTGGAGGTGGGTTTTCAAACCGAACAGTCTCTTGAATTAATGTATGCCGCCGCGCAAGGCTGGTCAAGGGATTTTAGTATCGTCAAATCCATTCATGCCACACCAAACTGGCGTATGGATGTCGAAATCATTCGTGATACCATCAAGCCCCTGGACAGCAATATCCTTCAATACCTACAAGACCTAGAATTCAATATCGCTGATTCGGCAGTAACGGATGTCAATGCACTCACATCCATGGCCGAAGGAATCATCTTTGCATTGTGGTCACTATTACTGGCTGGCGGGGTGGTTGTCAGCCTGGGTTACCTATATCTTAACCGGTCTGTGTTGCAACCTATTGCGATCCTTACCAAGGCCATCAAGGCTGAGGCCTCTGAAAACCAGCGTATCATGCTGCCGGAAATCGAGTCTGAAGAAACCCAGAACCTGATAGAGGCCTTCTCAATGATGAGAAATCAGATTCATACGCGCCAGGCTGCACTGGAACACCAGGCGTTACATGACGCACTGACAGGCCTGCCAAACAGAAACCTGCTGTTTGATCGCGTAAAACAATACATCAACGCAATGCATCGGGAACACGGTACAATGGCCCTGCTGATGTTGGACCTTGACCGCTTCAAGGAAATTAATGATACCCTCGGACACCAGATTGGCGACCGGATACTTGAACAGGTATCACTACGCCTGGTGGATACGCTTCGCGACACCGATACCGTAGCACGACTGGGTGGCGATGAATTCTCAATGGCCTTGCCTTTACAACACCCCGATCACGTTAACATTGTTGCCCAGAAGATTCTGACTTCGCTGGAAAAACCGTTTATGGTCGAAGGGTATCAGTTATTTGTTGGCGGCAGTATAGGTCTGGCCTTATACCCGACACATGGTGACAATGTGGAAACCTTGTTGCAAAGGGCTGACGTGGCCATGTATGTCGCAAAACGAAATAACACGGGCTTTGAGCTATATGAACCCTTGCAGGATAAGGACAGCATGGGCCGCCTGGCGTTGAGCAATGATTTAAGAAATGCCATTAGTGCAGAAGAACTGATGGTGTACTACCAACCAAAACTGGACTTGAAAACAGGACAGACACGCGGTGTTGAGGCATTGATCCGCTGGAACCATCCGGAGCGGGGATTCATTTCACCTGACCAGATTATTTACATAGCTGAACATACCGGCTTGATCAAGCCCCTGACCCGTTGGGTTCTGAAAACGGCGATATCACAGTGCAGTGAATGGCATAAGCAAGGTATGTTTCTATCGGTCGCCGTTAACCTGTCAACTCAAAATCTGCAGGACCCAAGCCTGTCTGAGGTCATTCAAAATGCCCTGAGCACCTATAATTTTCCGCCGGAATGCCTTGTACTTGAAGTCACCGAGAGTGCCATGATGTTGGAACCCGAGCATGCCAATGCCATATTGTCACACCTCGACAGCATGGGTGTCTGGATCTCAATCGATGATTTTGGCACCGGTTTTTCATCACTCTCTTACCTCAAGCAATTACCGGTTGACGAGCTGAAAATCGATAAATCGTTTGTTATGAATATGCAAAGCAATGACAATGATGCGGTCATCGTCAGGTCAACCATTGATCTCGCTCGTAACCTAGGTCTGAAAGTCGTGGCGGAAGGCATAGAAGATGAGGCCACTTGGGAGCTGCTCGGTCTTCTGGGTTGTGATTTTGCCCAGGGGTTTTACATGAGTAAACCCCTCCCCGCAGCAGACTTTGAAGTCTGGGCGCAACAGGAAAAATCAAAAGAGCCTGTTTCAGTTTAATACAAAATTGTGTATATATAACAATACGTGTTAATTGCCATAACGGACCTGGAATCATGATTCTCATTCTATCACCTGATATCGACAGTAATAGCCAGGAATACCAGAAGCTGATCGAATACCTGCATAATCTGCCAGGCATCGATTTCAGAACCCACCAGGAAACGGGAAACCTGCAAACACTCACTGAAATCTACCTGATTGGAGATACGGCCGGCTTATCGATCGAGGATATGAGCCAGCTTCCAGGTGTTGAGCGTGTTGTCCGGATATCCGAGGAGTATCATATACTGGGGCGTCACCGTGATGACAAACGCAGTACCTACTTCAAATACAATGATGTTCACTTTGGGCAGGACAACCTGAATATCTTTGCCGGTTTGTGCGCCGTAGACAACCCGCAACACGTCGAACTCATGATGAAGGCATTGCATGATAATGGCCAGGTATGTACCCGCATGGGCGCTTACAAGCCACGTACCAATCCATATTCCTTTCAGGGGCACGGTAAGGAATGCTTGCATTATGTTTTCGAACTGGCAGGAAAATATGGCATCAAGGTCATCGCCATGGAGGTCACGCACGAGTCGCATATCGAGGAGATTCAAAGCATATTGTCAGAAACCGGTCACCCGACGGGTGTCATGCTGCAGATTGGAACACGCAACACACAGAACTTCGAACTGCTGAAAAGCGCCGGCAGACAAAAGGAATTCCCTGTCCTGCTAAAAAGAGGCTTTGGTATAACCCTGGAAGAATCCCTGAATGCTGCAGAATACCTAGCCAGTGAAGGTAACACGCGTGTCATATTCGGTCTCAGGGGCATGAAGACCAACATGGGAGACCCACACCGGAATTTTGTCGATTTTGCCCATGTGCCCGTGGTAAAACGGCTCACACGCATGCCTGTCTGTATCGATCCTTCTCACTCAGTAGGCACACGAGAAAAAGGCGCTGATAATATTATGGATGTCATGCATGTAACAGCGCAGGGGGTGATTGCCGGCGCCAATATGATTCTTGTTGATTTCCATCCGGAACCAAGCAAGGCCCTGGTAGATGGGCCACAAGCCTTGACGCTGGATGAGCTACCCTATTTCCTCGATGATGTCGCCATCGCACAGGACGCCTATAAAAAGCGTATCAAGTTACTAAAAAAATACCATATCACTTGAGCCCCGGGTATAACTCCCTATAAAGCACTGGTTAATCTGGAGGTCAATACGGTCTATAATGCAGGGCTACCGAGTCGATCAACCTTAACATTTAACAGAGGAACCATAATGAGCAATATTCAGTTATCTGAGGAGCTGCTGCTGGACATCCAGAAAACACTTATCCAGCACGATGAACAAGCACAGGATATGGGGGTTGCTGTACAGTACCTTTCAGCCATCATCGGCCTGATGCTGGCGAATTTCAAATCCTATGATACCGAACAAAAGAAAGCCTTGCTCTCGCGACTGGCCGAGTTTTCCGAGCACGTTATGCTGGATAATGAATCCCAGGAGCAAAAACAGCAGCCCACGGATGAGGCATTTGGTATATGGAAGCCTTAAAGTATTAATCTTCCTGTGATCTGGCGCCCACAATCAATGGATGCATCTGTTTAGCCATTCTTGTGGCGCAGTGATCATGTTTTATCCTGTGCCCTGTATACCCCTGGTGTGCTTTTGTAAATAAGACATTGATAACCCGGAGGGCTAAGCCTCTTCCATTTTTGTGCTGGATCCACTTCCAAACATCAATTCCACTATCTAAAAGTAATTCAGCTCGACGTCAGCTGAAAAATGAATATTTTGTTGATTATTCATTTTTCAGCTGCTATATATAGGCAATGCCACAAATACCTGCCAGCCGCATGGAACAAACTCAGGATGATATCCTCGATGCGGCAGTCGAACGCTTCAGCTACTACGGAGTCAGTAAAACAACCCTGTCAGACATCGCATCGGATGTAGATATGTCCACGGCTAACCTATACCGCTATTTCAAAAACAAGGAAGACATCCTGGTTGCCTGCTGCAGGCGATGCCTGAATGACAGAATTAACTGCCTGGAACAGGTCGTTGCCGATACAACCCTCAAGGCCGATGAAAAGCTTGGCGTTTTTTTTCATGAAATATTGAAATATACCTATGATCAGTTTGAAACCAATTCAGGAATTAACGAGTTGGTCAACATCATCGCGGAAAAGCACAAGCAAGTCGTTCATGACAAAAACAAGGCAGAGCAAGCGCTCATTAAACGTATTCTCGAACAGGGGATTACAGAGCATCTGTTTAACATTGCCGACCTGGAAAAATCAACCATCGCTGTGCATACCTCCCTACACTTGTTCCAGCTACCCTTATCCATGTCAATTCATGATCTGGAGACGCTGAAAAATATGGCGAACATGACAACCGACCTATTGTTAAATGGGTTATATACAAAAAACAGCAGTTAACATTTCAACAAAGGATTTCGCATGAAGGAATTGGAAAACGAAATAGGCAGCTGGGTTATAAAAAACAGGCTATGGATTATACTGGCCACAATCCTTGTAACAATAGTGTCAGTCGTAGGCGCAAGCAACCTCAGCATGGTCACAAACTACCGTGTGTTCTTTAGTGAGAACAACCCTCAATTACTTGCGTTTGAAGCTTTGGAAAAAACCTATGCCAATAATGATAACGTTCTGTTTGTACTAACGCCCAAAAACAACAAGGTATTCAGTAAATCTTCACTGAAGGCGATAATTGATCTTACCAAATCATCATGGCAGATACCCTACTCTACGCGTGTCGATTCAGTCAGCAATTTTCAGTATACCTATGCAAATGAAGATGAACTTGTCGTGGGTGATCTTATCAAGGAGCCGGAAAGATTGACTGATGAGCAGCTGATCAGCAAACAAAAGATCGCGCTGAGTGAGCCGCTGTTAATAAATCGCCTGATATCGCCCGAAGCCAGCGTTACCGGCGTTAATGTAACGATTCAGTTACCTGGCATTAACCCTGCGACTGAAAACCCGGAGGTTGTTTTATATGCGCGTAAAATTGCGCAAAAATTCAGGGAAGCGCATCCCGACATAGAGATTCGGCTTGCCGGCATGTCACTCATGAATTTTGCATTTACGGAATCCGCACAAAATGATTTTACTTCCCTCGTGCCACTGAGTTTCATGCTCATGCTGTTTATATTGACCCTGTTAATTCGCAGTATCACTGGTAGTATTATCACGCTTTTTGTCATCATTCTGTCTATTATAATTGCCATGGGCTCTGGCGGCTGGATCGGTTTTCCGATCTCCCCTCCACTGTCATCAGTGCCGACCATCATACTCACTATCGCGATTGCCAGTTCTGTTCACCTGCTGGTCACCTTTTTTCATGAAATGGAAAAAGGTCATGACAGGTTTGATAGTATAAGGGAATCATTACGTATCAACTTCCAACCTATTGGGTTAACCTGCCTGACAACTGCGCTGGGTTTCCAGAGCATGAATTTTTCCGAGGTCCCACCCTTTCAGCATCTTGGCAATCTGGTCTCGATAGGTGTGATAGCCTCTTTCTTTCTGGTGATATTTTTTATGCCAGCGGTTTTATCACTGATACCGATCAAAAGAAAAAGACGAACTAGTAATGATAACGACCCGATTCTCAACAAAGTCTCTTCATTTATTATCAAATACAGAAAACTATTACTGTATAGCATGACCCTGGCAGTGGTGGTGCTTGTTGCCCAGATACCGAGAAACGAGTTGAATGATGTGTTTGTTCATTACTTTGACAAGGATATCACCTTCAGACAGGATGTTGATTATGCCTCAGAACATTTGACCGGCACCTATATTATTGACTATTCACTTGAATCGGGCGAGCCTGGCGGCATCAGTAACCCTGCCTTCCTCAATGACGTAGAGAAATTTGCCGCCTGGTACAGGGATCAGCCCGAAACCATACATGTCAACACCCTTACTGACATCATGAAACGGCTCAACAGGAACATGCACGCAGACAGACCCGAGGAATACAAGTTGCCTGCAAAACGTGATTTATCTGCACAATACTTACTGCTATACGAAATGTCACTACCGTACGGCCTTGACCTTAACAACCAGATTAACGTCGACAAATCCTCAACCCGTTTTGTCGTCACGCTCAAGATACTGTCTACCAAACAGGTGTTGGCGTTGGAAAATCGTGCACGCGACTGGTTAAAGGCGAATACGAAACACATTACCCGCTACGAAGGCAGTGGTCCGACTGTCATGTTTGCACATATAGGCTCGCGCAACATCAAAAGTATGTTGCTAGGGACAACGGTTGCCCTTGTTTTCATATCACTGATACTGATCTTTGCCTTTCGCTCTTTCAAAATAGGTCTGATCAGTATGGTGCCAAACCTTATTCCTGCAGCGGTAGGCTTTGGTATCTGGGGTATTTTTGTTGGCGAAGTCGGTCTGGCGCTGGCAATTGTAACCGGTATGACCCTCGGAATCGTCGTTGATGACACAATTCACCTCATGAGTAAATACCTGAGGGCCAGGCGCGAACAAGGAATGGATACGTTTAAATCTGTTCAGTATGCCTTTAATACCGTGGGTCGTGCACTGGTCATTACTTCTATTGTGCTTATACTTGGGTTCCTTGTGCTTGCGTTATCAAGTTTCAAGCTGAATTCCGGCATGGGATTGTTAACAGCAATTATCATCGCACTGGCAATATTGGCAGACTTTTTCCTGTTACCGCCTCTGCTTATGAAACTGGAGGAAAAGAAACATGTATAAACTTTTCGCGATTATTTTATTACTTGGTTGGTCTGCAGCTTATGCTCAAACAGCTGAAGAACGCGGACTTGAAATAGCCATTGAAGCCGACAAGAGAGATAACGGCTGGCAGGACCAGAAATCTGACATGATTATGGTTTTATATAACCGGCAAGGTCAGAAAAGCGAACGAAAAATGCATAATCGCTCACTGGAAATTGAAAATGACGGTGACAAAACCATGATCATCTTTGGCCATCCTCGCGATGTTAAAGGCACGGCATTCCTTACCTATACACATTCTATCCGGCCTGATGACCAATGGCTATATTTGCCTGCTCTGAAGCGCATTAAAAGAATATCCTCAAGTAACAAATCCGGCCCTTTTATGGGAAGTGAGTACGCCTATGAAGATCTGGCTTCACAGGAAGTAGACAAGTACAGCTACAAATATATCAGGGATGATGTATATGAAGGACGTAAGGTTTTTGTGGTTGAGCGCTACCCGGCCTACGAGCATTCCGGCTATACCAAGCAAATTGGCTATATCGACCAGGAAATGTACCAGCCCCTGAAAATGGTATTCTTTGATCGAAAATCGGCCAAGCTAAAAACATTGCTCTTTCAGGACTATCGCTTACATCTGAACAAGTATTGGCGTGCAAATAAAATGCGTATGGAAAACCACCAGAACGGCAAATCAACTGACCTGGTGTGGAGTAATATCCAGTTCCGTAATGGCTACAATGAAAAAGATTTCAATAAAAACAGCCTGAAACAGGCTCGCTGATCACAGAATATATGAAAAGGCATTGTACCCTTATTCTGTCGATGTACTTGTTTGCAGCTTTCAATGTCTCGGCCTACGAATGGTCCGGCAATGCAATTATAGAATCACGGCTGTTTAACCATGATCCACTGCAGTCGATACAGTCGCAAAACAGCCTGTCACTATCGTTTAACCCTGAATTTTATACCGACTGGAATAATGCAAACCAGACTTTGACTATTGAGCCCTTTGTACGTTGGGATGAAGCCGACAAGGAAAGGAGCCACTTTGATTTTCGAGAGTTTATCTTTTACTCCAACCATGATGACTGGGAAATCAAGGCGGGTATTGGCAAGGTTTTCTGGGGCGTAACCGAATCACAGCATCTTGTCGACATTATCAACCAGACAGATACGATTGAAAGCCTGGATGGGGAAGAAAAACTGGGGCAACCCATGATTAATTACACCTCTATACAAGACTGGGGTAATGTCGATGTGTTTATACTGCCCTACTTCCGCACACGGATATTTCCGGGTATCAAGGGCCGCTTACGCACACAGGCTTATGTGGATAATGATAATGAACTGTATCAGTCCAGTAAAATGAACCGGCATATCGATTACGCTTTCAGATATAGCCATACCATCGATGACTGGGATTTTGGGCTGTCGCATTTTTACGGCACCAACCGGGAGCCGGAATTTTCTGCAGGCCTGGATGCCCGTGGCAACCCGGTTCTTACGCCATTCTATTACCTGCTACGCCAGACTGGTATCGATGTGCAGCTCGTCAGGGATGACTGGTTGTGGAAACTCGAGGCCGTACATAAACGCAGCAACGGGCAAAAGTACAATGCCTCAACTTTTGGATTTGAATACACCTATGTAGGCATCCTGGATACCCAGGCAGACCTGGGGCTGATCTCGGAGTATATGTATGACAGCCGTGACAACCTGGCCAGTTCGCCATTTGAGGACGATGCCTTGCTTGCAATGCGGCTGAGTTTTAACGACACGCAATCATCCGAAATTCTATTTGGATTGATCATTGATCTGGACAAACAGGAGAAGCTGTACACTCTCGAGGCATCAACTCGGCTGACCGACAACTGGAAACTGAATGTCGAGGCACGTGTATTTTCCAATACACAGCCCACTTCGCTACTCAGTGATCTTAGAAAGGACGATCACCTGCAAATTGAGTTGCAATATTATTTTTAGTCCTGGTAGGCCTGCACACAAACAAAGCTCAGATCGTCCGCCAGTTCCATATCTTCAGAATGTTCCAATATCCTGGCAAGCAGATATTGTTTTATAAACATCGGTGACAAAACTTCGCATGACTTCAAGACCTGCATGATATTTTCCTTGCCCAATTGGGTATTGTGTTTGTCTCGCAGTTCGGACAGGCCATCGGTATAGGCCAGCAAGACACTACCTGGCTCAAATGGACGGTTAATGACTTCATAATCCAGGTTATCAACGACTCCGAGCACCGGTCCGCCATCACCCAGTTCCGTGATCTCATTATTGGCATCGATAACCATGGGCGGGTTGTGACCACAATTAATATAACTGACTGTATTGTTATTTGGATCCAGCATCATCAACACGATAGTGACAAATTTTCCTCTAACGCTGTTATTGATTATTGATTTATTGATTAATTTAACAATATCCTCAATCGAATAATTCTGGTTTGCCAGTGTTTTTACCATCGCCTGTATATTGGACATCATCAATGCTGCCGCATAACCCTTTCCGGAAACATCGGCAATAACGACCAGGCAGCGGTCACCGGCCAACTGAATTACATCAAAATAGTCACCTCCTACCTGTTTGGCAGGACTGTAATAGGTTTCAACGTTATAGCAACGTGGGTTAAGATAACTGCTGGGAATCAGCCGTGCCTGTATTTCGGCCGCCTGCGCCATTTCTTCATCTATGAACTTGATACTTTCCTCATAACTGACCTGTGTTACTACTCGCTTGAGCATGTTGCGCAATGTTCTGGCAATGAGCATGGCAACGATGCCCATCACCATAAACACCGTGGCCTTGAGAATGATCTGCACCCACTCTGCCGTCATCGAAGAGATACCGGGCATATACATAATATCCTGTAACCATAACGCATAGACGCCGATATATTGCCCTGCTGCAAAACCTCCGGCCAGCAATGATAATAAGGGTTTGATCGACAAACTCGTCAGGGCAATAATCATTAGATAGAACAGCGGCGCTGTAGACGAGGCAGCAAAGTCTGCATTAACAAGCTTGGCAGTCACCAGCATGTAAAAGGTGACTGTCGATACCTGCAGGATAATATTCAGGTACTTAAAAAACGGGTGGTATATACCACGTGAGATCAGCAGGGATGTGCCCAGAAACCACACAATCAATGACGCACTAAGCAGGTGAGTAAACCTGAGAAACTCCGACATGCCCGGCTCCTGGCCGAACCGTACGAAGATATTCATAATGATGATAGTAAATGCCAGTACCCAGCCAGATATTTTCTGTGAGCGCATTTCAACATTCAGGATTTCTGATTCGAGCAGGCTTTTATAACTTTTATGTTTAATACGACTGTTCTTCATTCCATTTACAACCGTGATCTAATGACCAACAAATAGATACTGGAACACATCAAGCTGATAATTCCCAGGCTATAGACTGTATTTTGAACCCCAATCACCTCTGATACAGAACCAGAGACAAGGCTGCCAATGGGCATAAACCCGATGAAGACCGTTGAAAAAACGGACATCACCCGCCCCCTGAGCTTATCCTCTACCAATGATTGTATCATGGTATTTGTCGAGGCAGCCAAAATTGTCTGGCAATAGCCAAAAAGTGCCAACAACGGTAAAGCCAGCATGACAACCGATATTGATGGAAAAACCAGCAAGCACAGTCCTGCCACAAAACCGGCTACGCCAATCCTGATATGCAACAGGTGGTAACTGGAATGATATGCCAGCGTAAATGCTCCCAACAGCGCACCCAGTCCCATTGCACCCAGTAATGTACCCAGTACTTCGGAATCCCCAAGGAAGATAATATCAGTAAAAACTGGCATAAGCACCGTTAACGAGGTGCCAACAATACTGAATACACTCAATAACATTAAACTCAGCCTGATTTGTCTGTTCGACCAGGCAAAAACCAGCCCTTGCCTGATTTTTAGTAAAACAGGCATGTTTTCCCCATCAGTAATTACCGGTGAAATCCGCATTAGTTGCAGTCCATACAAGACGGCCAGAAAACTTGCTGCATTGATCATGAAAACAACGCCCTCACCCCATAAAGCGACCAGGATGCCGGCCATAAACGGCCCCAGAAAACGTGCAATATTAAAAGCGCTGGAATTCAGTGCAATGGCATTGGGAAGGTTTTTACGGGTTACCATGTCTGAAATAAATGAATGCCTGGCCGGCATTTCAAACGCATGTATGATGCCAAGGACTGTTGAAAATACCAGGATATGCCAGGGCTCTACCAAACCGCTCAGGGTAAGCAGTCCCAACAGGAATGCCTGTATCAGCCCGGCCGTATGTGCAATGATCAACAACCTGTGGCGATTAACATGGTCTGCAATTACACCACCCCACAGGCCTAACAACAGTACCGGGAACAGGCCGCAGAACGCTGCCAGACCCAACATGAAGCTCGATTCGGTTAAACGGTAAATGAGCCATGCCTGGGCCACGTTTTGCATCCAGGTGCCATTCAGTGAGATCAATTGCCCCAGGTAATACAGCCTGAAATTTCGATGTTGTAATGATTTAAATACTGAAATACCACTTGCCCCTGCTTGTGCTCTGTTTTGCCATCCCATTATAATGCAAATTGTCTCTCTATTGCTTAGTTGCGAGCGTGGCCTGTGTCCCTTTCTGAATTTCAAATGATCAATAACTATTTTGATGTCCCCACCTTTTCAAGAGCGGATACCCTGCTATCGATTGGTGACGATGCCGCAATCATAAAAATACCGACTGGCCATCACCTGGTGTGCAATTTGACGCAATGGATAGAGGGCGTGGATTATTCAAAGCAGGCACCCGCTATGGAGACGGGTAAACAATGCCTGCTTTCCAGCCTGGAGCATTTCACCCATCGATTCAAAACGGCGAACTGGATGACCTTGTCGATCTCGATGACCGAGATCAATGATGACTGGCTGTTACCGTTTAGTCAGGGTCTGCTTGCCACAGCAAAAAGACGACAGATCCAGTTAATTGGTGGTGATACCAGTCGTGGCCCTGAGGCGATTAGAATACACCTGATGGGTACACAAAAGGACGCTTAAGTTTTTATTCTTTGGCGTAACGGCGCTTTAAGCTTTTCCTGCATTCCCAGCAGCAGTTTTTCAGTAGTATCCCAACCGATGCAGGCATCCGTGACCGATACACCGTATTTTAACGCCGATAAATCATCTGGTACCGACTGGTTACCCTCAAACAGGTTACTCTCAAGCATCAGGCCAACGATGGACTGGTTACCTTCAATGATCTGGTTAATGCAATTGTCGACGACCAGTGGTTGTAAATTGTAGTCCTTCATGGAATTGCCATGACTGCAGTCAACCACCAGGTTGGTAGGCAAACTGGCCTTCTCCAGCTCCTGTTCGCATAGCGAAATACTCACTGAATCGTAGTTGGACTTGCCGCCACCACCTCGTAGAACAACATGCCCACAACTGTTTCCACGTGTATGAAATACAGCACACTGCCCTTGCTGATTAATACCCAGAAAATGATGCGGCTGCGAAACAGAATGCAATGCGTTAATAGCGACTGACAGACTGCCATCTGTCCCGTTTTTAAAGCCAACCGGAGTAGACAGCCCACTGGCCATCTCGCGATGGGTCTGTGACTCGGTAGTGCGCGCGCCAATTGCCGTCCAGGTAATCAGGTCAGACAAATATTGGGGGGTAATCGGGTCCAGTGCCTCAGTCGCGGTTGGAATACCCATCTCGGCCAGTTCCATGAGTATCTGGCGTGACATGTGCAGGCCTTTTTCGATATGAAAGGAATCATCCATGTACGGGTCATTGATCAGGCCTTTCCAGCCAACCGATGTACGTGGTTTTTCAAAATATACCCGCATGACGATATAGATAGTATCGCTAACCTCATCTGCGAGTTTTTTCAGTTTGCGGGCATACTCTCTTGCTGCGTCAAGATCATGGATCGAACAGGGCCCGACGACCACAAACAGGCGATGATCAAGCCGGTTGAGGATATTTCTCACGGTTTCCCTGCCAGACAGTACAGTTGCCACTCCGTTGTCAGTTAACGGTATATCAGCCTTGACCTCGGCCGGTGTTGGCAGCAGGTCTTGCGAAATGACATTGATATTATTGAGGTTCTTACCAGTCATAATGTTGTTTCTATTCAGGGATCATGCCCTGGTTGATATTCACTTCAGTCAGTTTTTACGAGCCCTGTATCATACCCTATTTCTTGATTTTACTTAAACTTTCAGGGTTTTTATTGCTTTGCAGTGCTATTCCCTATAAAACGGGGGTATTTACCGATGAATCATGGCCTTATAATCGCCAAACCCAATTTTGCGCATTGACGTTTTATATACTCACAAAGAGGTTTTTTATGACAAACCAGGACTCTGATAGCAACCTTGACCTTTCCAGTGGCATCGCTGCTTTTGAAGGCAAACATTTCTCGACAGCCTCACGCCTGTTGTCCCCGCTGGCCGAACAAGGCGATGATGAAGCGCAATTCCGCATGGCCATCATGGCGCAAAACGGCCTGGGCATGGTAGTGAATGAAAAGCTGGCCTTTGACAACATGCTGGCCGCGGCCGAACAGGGTCACGCTCTCGCCATGCATGGACTCGGTTTCATGTACCTGGAAGGCGAATGTGCTGAAAAAGATACAGCCAAGGCCGCTGACTGGTTCCACAAGGCGGCAGATGCTGGTATGCAAGGTTCGATGACAACGCTGGCCATGATGTATCGCGATGGCAATGGTGTTGAGCAAAACCAGCAAGAAGCCAATCGCCTGTTTGAAATGGCCGGTTTTGATCCCAAGGAATTTTCCTGATCAGCAGCCTTTGTTAACATAAAAGTTACCCATGTGGGAGCGACATTCAGTCGCGATATGTATTCGCGACTGAATGACCGTTTACATGTTTTTCAAAAAGAATGGCCTGTTAGTCGCTCCCACATGATATTTTTCTAGTAGTACTGCTATATCAAGACAAGGACTTCGACGCTATTTCATAACAATCTCTGGACAAGCCTTCATGTGCCAGGATTTTCTCCAGTTGTTGTTTCATCCTGTCCTGACGCTCGGCGTCATAGCGCTTCCAGCGCGTGAATGACTGCAACAAACGTGCTGCAACCTGAGGATTCATGCTATCCAGTATCAGGATCTGATCGGCAATCAATTCATATCCCTTGCCACTGCGATCATGGAAGAAATAAGGGTTTCTGCTTGCAAAGACACCAAGCAAGGAACGAACCTTGTTAGGATTTTTGATCGAAAACGCCTCATGTTCCAATAACTGCTGCACCCTCGCCAAAGTGTCACTGGCATTGGATTGCGCCTGTAGTGTAAACCACTTGTCCATTACCAGCGGATCAGACTGCCACTGATCATAAAACTGATCAAACACAGGCTGGCGTATACCATCGTTAAAATCGGCTATGCATTTCAACGCCGTCATGACATCGGTCATATTGTGTTGACGCTGGAATTGTTGCAGACATAAGCTCTGACTTGCCTCATCCTTCAGGTATGTGAGCAGGGAAAGTGCCGCATTTTTCAGGCTGCGTGCGGCCACAGAATGACTGTCAAACGTATAGTCCGACGGATCATCATTTTTCATGATCACCGCCAACAGGGTTTCCTTCAGTTTGGAGGCGAAAATCGACTTTAACGACTCAAGACTATGATGAATCGCATCCACATCAACTTCGCCTGTCTGTAATTCAGCCATATACGACTCGGTAGGCAGGGTAAAAATCTCGGCGACAATGCCCTTATCGAGTTTGTCGTTCTGTAAAATCGATCTGAGTGCATCGATCAAGGTACTTTTCACCTTTGCTTCATTGCCCTGGGTGTACGCATCGATCAACGACTGAATGGCATTTTGTATGAGCTCCTGGCTGGCTTGCCAACGATTGAAATCATCTGAGTCATTGAGCATGAGAAAGATCAACTCGTCGTCCGAATACGCATACTCGATTTTTACCGGCGCCGAAAACCCCCTGAGCAACGATGGTACGGGTTTGGTGGTGATATTGTTGAACACAAAGGCCTGTTCAGGATCTTTTAATACCAATAGTATATTACCGTGCTCATCAATCACCCTGTCGTCATCCATCTCAGGTCGCAGGTTGACACCCTCCTCATTGATCAAACCGATGACCACGGGAATAAAAAAGGCATCCTTGGCTGATTTGTCAGCCGTTTCAGGACAATGCTGCTTCATTGTTAACGTATAGGTCGACGTTGCTGCATTGTATTCATCCGTTATCTTTATTTCCGGAGTACCTGCCTGGCTGTACCAACGTTTGAACTGAGTGAGATCATACTGGTTGGCATCTGCCATGGCCGCACAAAAATCATCGGTGGTCACGGCTTGACCGTCGTGACGATTAAAATAGAGGTCCATACCTTGCCTGAAACCGTCAATGCCAAACAATGACTGATACATGCGCACTACCTCGGCACCCTTGTTGTACACCGTCACTGTGTAGAAATTATTGATTTCAACATAGGATTGCGGTCTGACCGGGTGGGCCATGGGGCCGGCATCTTCGGTGAACTGGTAGGCCCGAAGTGTGCGCACATCCTGTATGCGCTTAACCGAACGGGATGTCATATCACTGGAAAACTCCTGGTCACGAAATACGGTCAAGCCTTCTTTCAGGCTTAACTGAAACCAGTCTCGACAGGTGACGCGGTTGCCGGTCCAGTTATGGAAATATTCATGGCCAATAACGCCTTCTATACCGTCGTAGTCAGTGTCTGTCGCTGTTTGCGGGCTGGCGAGTACATATTTGCTGTTAAAGACATTGAGCCCCTTATTCTCCATGGCCCCCATGTTGAAATCGTTGACTGCAACGATCATGTAAATATCCAGATCATACACCAGGCCGTATTTTTGCTCGTCCCATATCATCGCCTTTTTCAGTGACAGCATGGCATGGTCACACTTTTCAATGTTTTCCGGCTCGACATAGATGCGCAACCGGATATCACGGCCATCCATCGCCTGGTAACTGTCTTCAATGAATTTCAGATGCCCGGCCACCAGCGCAAACAGGTAACTGGGTTTTTTAAACGGATCATGCCATTTGACCCAGTGGCGGTTATTATCGAGTTCACCCTGGTCAACCAGGTTGCCATTGGACAGCATTACCGGATACAGATCACGATCGGCGGTGATATTGACCGTATAAACCGCCATCACATCGGGGCGATCAAGAAAATAGGTGATCTTGCGAAACCCTTCCGCCTCACACTGGGTGCAGAAATTACCACTGGACTGATACAGCCCTTCCAGTGAGGTATTCTCCTGCGGCTTGATACGAGTGACGATTTCAAGCCTGCAGCGGTCAGGCAGGCCATCAAGGCTCAGTGAATCCTCATCACAGCTGTATTCACCTTCATCCAGCAGCCTGCCATCCACAGTTACCGAGACCAGTTCAAGTTCCTGCCCGTTCAATACCAGTGGAGCGGCTGTCTGTTTCTCTATTACCAGTGTGGCCGTTACCGTGGTGACTTCCTCGGTCAAATCAAAATCGAGGTCGACCGTATCAATCAAATAATCCGGTGCCTGGTATTCATCCAGGTAAATTGCCTTGGGAGAGTCACCTTTCATGTATATGCCTTGTCTGCTGCAGGGTTAAAAGGTTATTCTAGCGGAATACGACAAGCGATTCATACTATAATATAGTTTATGAACGAACTTGAAGACAGGTTGATCGATTGCCCGTACTGCTATGAGTCTATCCCGATCATAATAGACTGCTCGCAACCCAGTCAGGAATACATTGAAGACTGCCAGGTCTGCTGCCAACCCATCCTGCTGACGATCAACATCAACCAGATCGATGATATCAGCGTGTTGGCCAGGCGCGAAAATGAATAATCACAGCAAAGGTAGTGTTAAATCGGGTATTCCTTCTCTACTTTACAGATCTTGATGGAATACTGTTCATACCACTTTTGTTTCCCCAATTTCTGGGCCTCCCGGTGCCGGGTGTTTTCTTTCCATGAGTTGATCGATTCCAGGCTTTCCCAATATGAGACTGTTATACCGGTTCCGAAGGTATCACGTGCCGAATCAAAGCCGAGAAATCCCGGCTGCCCGCGTACAAGGTTCTCCATCATCCCGGCCATTTGCTGATAACCTTTCTCATCCTTGTCGTTGCGAGTTGAGGTGAAAATGACGGCATAGTAGGGAATCTTGTCAGTCAGGGGTTTCGTTGTCATTTATGTGAGTAAAACTTTGTTTGCAGGACACGCTGTTTGTTATAATCAAAAACCATCGTAGTTACAAGGAATGTTTAACCCCCTGATACCGTCATGGAAACAAACACATGCAACAAGCACTGGCTATCCTGAACGAAACCTTCGGTTATTCCGAATTTAGACATTCACAGGCCGATATCATCAAAACCCTGCTCGAAGGCCAGGATGCACTCGTATTAATGCCCACAGGTGGTGGCAAGTCCCTGTGTTACCAGATACCTGCCCTGATACGCGAGGGTACAGCCATTATTATTTCGCCCCTGATTGCCCTCATGCAAGACCAGGTAGAGGCACTCAGCGAACTGGGCATCAGGGCGGCCTTTTTAAATTCCACGCAGGCTCGCGGTACCCAGCAGGCAATCGAACAGGACTTGATGCAAGGACATATCAACCTGCTGTATGTTGCACCTGAGCGTTTACTCATGGAGCAAACACTCCGCCTGCTCGAACAGATCGACATAGCCCTGTTTGCCATCGATGAGGCCCATTGCGTCTCTCAATGGGGGCATGATTTCAGAAAGGAATATCAGCAACTCTACCTGCTTCATGAGCGTTTTCCAGATGTGCCACGTATCGCATTAACAGCCACCGCAGACACGCGTACGCGACAGGAAATCATCGACCAGCTTCAGTTACAACAGGCCCGGCAATTCATCAACAGCTTTGACCGGCCCAATATTCAATACACCATCAGTGAAGGCCAGAACGGCCGTGATCGCCTATGGCAATTTATTGACAAGGAACACGCTCAGGATGCCGGTATCGTATACTGCCTATCTCGCAAAAAGGTCGAGGCCACTGCACAATGGCTTACCGATAAAGGACGTACCGCCTTGCCCTACCATGCGGGCCTGTCCGCTGATGTTCGCCAACAACATCAGCAGCGCTTCTTGCGTGAAGAAGGCGTGATTATTGTCGCGACAATCGCGTTTGGCATGGGTATCGATAAACCCGATGTACGATTTGTTGCCCACCTGAGCCTGCCCAAAAGCATCGAGGCCTATTACCAGGAAACAGGGCGCGCCGGTCGTGATGGCGAACCGGCCAATGCCTGGATGGCCTATGGACTACAGGATGTCATCAGCCTGAGACAAATGATGCAGGACTCCGATGCCGATGAGCAATTCAAACGCATTGCACAACAAAAACTCGAGGCCATGCTCGGGCTGTGTGAACTGACCTCCTGCCGACGCCAAACCCTGCTCGATTATTTCAACGAGGCCTTGCCTGAACCTTGCGGTAATTGCGACTGTTGCATCAATCCACCTGAAACCTGGGACGGCACCGAGGCGGCACAGAAGGCATTGTCCTGCGTGTACCGCACCGGTCAACGTTTTGGTGTGAATTATATTATCGACGTACTCACAGGCAAGGACGATAAACGCATACAGCAATACCGTCATGACCAACTCAGTACCTTCGGCATTGGCACAGAACTCAGTGCCGTGGAATGGCGCTCGATATTCAGGCAACTCATTTCACGTGGTTATCTTGATGCCGATGTTGAGGCCTATGGTGCTCTTAAACTTACCGAGCAGTCACGGCCTTTACTACGTGGCGAAACAGACCTGCATTTACGCAAGCAAGTCAAACCGGTTAGCAAGCAAAAGAAACGCACGGGCAAAATCACCCATGCATTATCTGAGGCAGATGAAGCCCTGTTTGATGAACTCAGAAATAAACGCCTGCAACTGGCACAGGAACAGGGATTGCCGCCCTATATAATTTTTCACGACAGCACCTTGCAACAGATGGCCGCTGACAAACCTGCCACCCTCTCGGACATGGGCCTGATCTCTGGCGTTGGCGAGCAAAAACTGGAAAAATACGGCAAAGTTTTTATTGACCTGATCAAACAACACACCACGTCAGGCGCGCTTTAACTCCTGGTCCCGGTAATGGGAATTAACCCAACACTGAGGCAAGACCTCACCGGACGGGAATACCAGATCTTTCTTGTTGAATCTGGCCGGATCCTGCATTTCTTCACCGTGATGATAACGACCCATGATCTCATCCATATAGGGGTTTAACAGCTCTTCGACAAACAGTACCTCGACCAACTCACCCCTTGTTCTCTCTTTTAAAAACATGTCCCTGCTCCTTGTTGTAGTGTGACAACCTTGATAGTGACAGAAATGTTTTTACTGCTTTTATAAGTTTAAATCTAGTTCAAAATTCAGACTTACACCAGACTGGTCTATATGTATCTGGCCATAATGTCAGCAAACATGAGTAAAGCATATCTCTCTCAATACCAAACAACGCCAAAGAAATACCGGATTAAACATGTATTATTTTCATCTAATGACCTGAAATTATGTGTTTCTGGCAGATTAAAAATAAATTAATCACTCAAGTAAACTTTTCGTGATGTGTCACCACTAATGGCATAAGAACAACAAAACGACATGGAATAAACAAACAACCCGGGACAGGGCAACATGGAAAAAGCATTAAACAAAGAACTCAATAAAATAATTGGTATGCAACAATCTCGCCGCGAATTTCTCAAGCTATTAGGCAAAGGCATTGGCTATTCAGCACTGGCAACCACCTTGCCTGGCTGTGGTGGCGGAGGTGGTTCGCCCGTTATACCTGTTCTGCCCACCTCGGCTGAATACAGTGCTTTAAAGCGTACCAGCTTCGGTGTGCACCGTGATGAACTGACTCTCATTCAGAGCATGGGCATCAATGCCTACCTGGAACAACAGCTCGATTACCAGAATATCAATGACGGTAACCTGGAAAACACGATTCAAACCCTGTTCCCTTTGCCATACCAGACCCCCGTACAATTACTGGCAGGTTTCCCGGATAACTCCCAGTCTATTTACACAGACATGATAGCAGCCAGTCATTATCGGCAGATCTTCAGTAAACGGCAGTTGTATGAAGTCATGGTCGAATTCTGGAGTGAACATTTTAATATCCAACTGACTAATGGTCTGGGACCCGTACTCAAGCCTACCGATGACCTTCAGGTCATCCGTACTCATGCGTTGGGTAATTTCCGAAACCTGCTTCACGCCTCTGCCAGCAGCCCAGCCATGCTGTTTTACCTTGATAACTTTTTTAACCAGGCCGCCGCCCCGAATGAAAACTATGCGCGTGAACTCATGGAATTACACACCCTGGGCGTTAACGGTGGTTATACCGAAACCGACATCAAGGAAGTCGCGCGCTGCTTCACAGGCTGGAGCATTCGATTCCCGAACGACCAGATCGGTAACCCGGGTGACTTCGTATTTCATCCTTCTATTCATGACAACAATGCAAAAACCGTACTGCAAAACAACATCCCGGCCAATGGTGGGCAATCTGATGGTACACAGGTACTGGACATCCTGGCCTCGCACCCGTCCACAGCACAGCACATTGCCAGAAAGCTGTGTATTCGTTTTATCAGTGACCAGCCTGAGCAGGCAACCATCAACAGTGTGGCCGCAGCCTTCACCAGCTCGAATGGTGAGATCACCGACACCCTGCGTGCGCTGTTTGCCAGCTATGAATTCCAGAATATTACTGACCAGAAATTTTGCCGTCCGTCAGAATACCTGGCGGGCATGGTTCGCTCGTTAGCACCAGACACCGCATACCCTACCGATAATGGCGCATTATTCACTGCAGCACTTTCGATACTTGGGCAATTACCCTTTAACTGGCCAACACCCGATGGACACCCGGATTCACAAACATACTGGAACAGCACCAGCGGCTGGCTGAATCGTTGGCGTATGTCTTTTATCAGCTATGCCACACTCGTGCCCTCCATCAATGTCTTCCAGATTGACTACAACGCCATGCTTAATGGCGCCGATACCATAACAACCATCGTTGATGCTTTAACCAGTAGCATCCTCATGCGACCGGTATCGACCGCAGACAGGGATCACCTGCTTAACTGGCTAATGGCAGAAACAGGTCAGGCCGATAACGTCAGCCTGCCACAAACGACCATCGATCAGCTTGCACCTGGCATCGCAGCCGTGCTCGTCAGCTCGGCATATTTCCAACTCAGATAGGGATCATCATGACAAATCACATCAACAATAAAGATATTCTGATATGCATATTTCAACGTGGTGCTGCCGACGGACTGAACGCCCTTGTGCCTTACGGAGATAACGAGTATTACCTGAAGCGCCCGAACGTTGCCGTGCCCCAACCCGGTAATAATAACGGTGCCATTGACCTGGACGGCTTTTTCGGTTTTCACCCTGCCATGTCGCCACTCAAACCGATCTACGACGCCGGCGACCTGGCATTGATCCATGCCACGGGCGTACCGCATGGTTCGCGTTCGCACTTTGCTGCACAAGGGCTCATGGAACGCGGCGTAAGCAATCAAAACGGGCCATTTGACGGCTGGCTTGGCAGGCACCTGTCACTCGATACCACGCCAGCGACGACTGCCTTTCGGGCAGTGTCCCTCAGTGGTAATGTCCCGTTGACCCTTAATGGCGCGGATGATCCGCTAGCCATCAGTGATATCAATTCATTTGGTTTTGATCAGAGTGTACTTGATTCGGGCTACCTGACCGTACTAGGCAACCTGTTTCAGGTCCCGGCGCCTTTTTCCGGTACCACACAGGCTGCACTGGCCGCAGTCGGTGAACTGGCTACAGCCAACCCGGGGGCCTTCACCCCTGACAATGGTGTGACCTACCCCATTTCCGACCTCGGCAAAAAACTCGAACAGACCGCACAGCTGATCAAATCGACACTACCGGTTGAAGTGATCTGTCTCGACACCAATGACTGGGATCATCATGAAAATATCCCGGTCTATATCCAGCAAAAACTCACAGAACTGTCTACCTCGCTGAGCGCGTTCTACACCGACATGGGACCCCGCATGCAAAACATCACCGTCATGATCCATACTGAATTTGGACGACGTGTCGCTGAAAATGCCTCGGCCGGCGTCGACCATGGTACGGGCTCGCTTGCCTATGTCATGGGGGGCGGTGTCAATGGTGGTCAGGTCTACAGTGACTGGCCGGGTCTGCGTGACCTGGATCTGGAAATGAATGAAGACCTGAAAATCACCACTGACCTAAGAAATGTCATGGGGGAACTGCTGACAAAGCGACTCGGTGGCACAGACCTGAACACTGTCTTTCCAGGCTTTAGTTATACGCCAGGCGGAATATTTAATTAAACGCTATCTCATGTAGGAGCGGCTAACAGGCCATGCCTTGGAAAGACAGATAAACGGTCCCCATGTCCGCGATAGCTGAACTACTCGCCCGACTCGAACATGCCAATGTCCGGCGCCTTACCATTGTACTGCAAGCTCAGCCCCTGACCTTCCTCCCAGCTCAGAGGCTTTTCCAGTGTCAGCGACTTATTCTCATAGTCAATAGAAACTATCCGAGCCGTTTCCTGCTGACCTTGAAGCTGCACCAAATCACCCTGTTCACCCGGAATACCAAACCCGTCATAGAAATAACTGACATCCTTAACAGGTATGACCGTGCCACTTCCTGAACGGGTTGTTTGTGTCAGAAAGGCACCCCTGTCAATCAGCGGACTTTTGTTTGAAAGCCTGAAATCCCTTTTCTCTGCATTAACAAATTCCGGATCATTCTTGACCGTATTGTTCACCAACTCAGGATACTCCGATTCCCATTCCGCAATATCTATCTGCCCACTCCTGAAGCCGGGCTTTCGCCAACCGTGCGTAATAAGCCAGGCCTCGCCCGGTTCATTAGCAAAAAAGGAATTATTGTTAAATGCAAACCCGTTTAGCCGTGCAGCCATCACCTGCACCGGCCGACCTTCCACCCAATGAACCCACCACTGCCAACGCCTGTCATTGGCAACAAACTTGCTCTTTGCGAAAATATTATTTACAAATATATTATCTTCCATGTTCGGGCCTGGTGCGATTGTCACTCCCGCGAATTGGGTTGCATAAAATACATTGTGATAAGTGCGATTGCCTGTATTATGCCTGGCTTCCCTACCATAAAGCGCAAACCGGATACCCGGCCCGGTCAAATCATGAAACTGGTTAAAACGAATAATGCCATCCTGGCCGGCATACTGGATCCCCGAATACGGAGATGAATTACCGCTGGATGGTACAAAGGCAAAATCATTACCTTCAATTAAATTACGTTTGGTCGCATTATAGCGCTTGTAGCCGGCTGTTTTATGGCAATCATACACCTCGCCTATTTTCTGTCGCTTGTTATGAAAATAGTTATTACGAATCACATTAAAATTACCACAGCGGATGACCCACAAGGCATGTCGGGCAAAGCGGAAGATATTGTCCTCAACAATATTCCTGTCTGAGCTGATTATCGACAAGGCATCACCGGCATTGCCTTCAAAGTGGTTACCCGTCACACGATTATATTTGGCATTGCTGAAAAATATGCCTATCTTAGAACCACCACCCTTGTTCCAGGCCTTGTAGAATTTATTGTTCTTAAGCAGGTTATGGTTGGCATTCACGAGATAAAACCAGCGAGCCACATTATCAACCTCAAGTCCTTCAATCACAATGTATTCGCGGTTGGTAAGATCTATCGCGGGCCGGTGCTCACCGGTAATCACGGCCTTTTCACCGTTATAGTTTTTATAGGTAATGACTTTACCTTTAACACCCGATACCTGCGGCCTTAATGGGTTTTTGTATACCCCTTGACGTATAAAAACCGTATCACCTGGCCGTGTTTTTTCAATCACACCAGAAAACTGATGAAAAGCCCTGGCATGCCCCCCACTACAATCACGCGTAGCCGGGCTGTATGTGTTACAACTGCCATCTATGTTTTGGTCAACGTAATAATTAGCAGCCTGCACATTGGCAAAAGCTGACAGTAGCCCAAATGTTAAAATAATGTGATATGTAAATCTCAAAATAGTTTTATCCTTAAATAAGGCCAGGCACATTTTTAAAAATAATTACGCTGTAAGACTAGCGTCAAGAAAGGTGACATTACAAAATCATATCGTAATTGATTATACAACAACCCACAATTACATAGGTGTATATTTCTACACAGCTAGCAATAATTAGCCCTCGAAGACTAAATAATAACCGAAATTTAAAAATGCACTGGCATAAACATTGCTTTACTCAGCACAGGAATTGGTCAGGCAGTTAATTATCAACTAATCTGGCTACCTCTATTGGGTATAAATTGATATGTGATCTACTTGCTTCAATGTCGACCATGTTGTAAGCCATTAGTGAATAATAGACACTTCAGGAAGCGCCTGTTTTAGCTTCGTTACTCCGTCTTTTGTTATATTTGTGTTTACAAGTGATAAAAGTGACAGGTTCTTTAAAGTAGAAAGGCTTTTAATTGAGGCGTCGCTTAGCGGAACGCTATCGAGTTTCAGTGAGGTCAGGCTTTTTGATAACGACGATAGTTTTTCTATACCCTGTTCTGTGATACGCGTACCAGTGAGATTCAGACTACTCAGTTTTGGTAACAGGATAAGGGAAGCTACACCATTGTCCGTTAGTTTGGTTCTTGCCAGCTCAATGGCAATCAAACTCTTTTGCTTGCTTAAGCTACGCAAGCCCTGATCATCAATGGGAGTATCATTTGCATAGAGCACACTAAGCGCTGCAAAACCCGATATACTTTCACCTTTGATAGAAGTTTTACTAACATCAAGAGTACTGAGTTGATCGAGGCTACTCAGGTACCGTACACCGTTATCATCTATTGCATTATTACTCAGGTTAAGGGTCCTGAGGTTCTTGAGTGACGCCAGGCTTTTCAACCCCGTGTTTGATATTGGCGTACCTGCAAGATCAATCGATTGCAGTGTTGTTATGTTCGAGAGATAGACAATACCTGAATCAGTCACTCTGGACTGACCGATGCCCAGGCGATAAAGCTCGGGCTTACCTTGTGCCAACTTATTTAAATCTGCATCTGTAATGGGTGTGGATGTAAATTCAATGCTTGCTATGGCATCACGCCCAGGTTGTTTAACATCAAAACGTTTGAAATTTCGACCTATGAAATAGGCATCATGCTTTTTAGCCCAGGCCTCTGGCGTGGTGGTTTGTTCTGCCGCAGTGCAAGCAGAACAAACCATCAAAAACATTAGATATACGCTAAATAACAGCCTGCGAATAAAATAACCGTCAGGCATAGGAGTAACCCATATCATTTGTTTTACGTGAAGCCTTATCAATATGCACACCAAAAGGCTGTAATACTGACCACTTGGCAGCAAATTGCTTTTTCTTGGCGGGATCAGTGGTATGGACTGCATCTATAACTGGTTTCAACGAAGGGTTTTTCTTTTGCCAAAGCGCCCAAATACGATCAACATTCGCATGATGCATCCAGAACATTGGATCAGTCGGCGAAATCTCAGTTCTCATTTGATGACCTAATAAATTATGGCCATTGTTATGCGGCCCTCTTTCCAACGCAGTAGAGAAAGAGGCAAAATCGGGTTGAGCAAGAATAGCATCAATCTTTTTTTGAGTTGTAATCGCCGAGGTCAGGTTAATTCGATTTACATTGATCGTCTGTGGCGGGTGAAACGTCGGATTTGGGTCCATATGTGATGATTTCAACCTTGTAACACCTCCAACTGTCGGTTTAAAAGTCTCTATCCATTTAGGTACTCCACCATCTACCCATTTCCAGTATGGAATATAGGCCGTGGGTTCTACTCGCCTCAAGGCTTTTTCAAATTCCAGAAGATAGATCCTGTGCCAGGCCAAAAAGCGAAGCATGCCGACCTTTGCATCAAAACCCATAGCATGCATACGATAACCTCCCATGTTTGCATGCCAGTTAATAAATTTTACATATTCACCTTTCTTATTGAGTTTTGAAATAGCACTCATGAACACCGCTTGAGCTTTCGACTCAGTTTTATCAAATGCACTTTTTCGAACAATCATGATTCAATTCTCCTTTTGAATTTAAATATATCAGACTATATTGACTGACTTTTCCCATTATTTTCTGCATGAAGTTAAAAGGAATCGCCCCACTCGCTTACATTATTTTCTCCCATACTCCTGCAATTGTTGCCTCACTTTTAACCTGTCTGTAGATGGGTTCTTTTTCTGCAAGTAATCAACAAAATCGATTGATGCGAGCTTGTATTGACTGTCTTTTAGCATTGGATCGGCACCGTTTTCGAGCAGAAACTTTACCAGCTCTGCGTCATTGATGACCACTGCAGCGTGCAGCGGTGTCAGGCCATCAATCACGCTTAGTTTATTAGTAGAAACGCCTTTTTTAACAAAATAACGTAAGTATTTATCGCGTTTCGGTTGATCTTTTATGCCAAATACAAATGCGATGCCGGATGAGTTGGTTTCCAGGTACTGTATGTCTTCTTGCGTTAAACGGTGATTGAATAAATAGTATTCACATACAGATGATGGGATGTAGTGAGAGTCATCATTGATTGCGCAAATTGTAACATCATCAATATTGGCGTTCATGATTGAAAAGAGGCCAAAACCTGCGACGCTCAAAGGAAGACCCAGTATAAACAGTAGAAGAAATTTTTTCATAACTTGATCTGACTCGCTTATATTCGTTGTGGTGTCATATGTAATTACGCAACGTTACTCACATGAACTATATTTTTCAGGGCAATGCCATTCGAATGTAAAATCATGATCCTGCCGAAGTTGATCTCCAGTCGTTGACGTACAATTTCGTATATCTCGATTTCCAGAAGATCTTTCTCGGTGGCATGTTTAAACCAGTGCTTCAGTGCTTTTTTACCGAACTTCTTAAGAATATTTTTAACGCCAGCCCTTGGGTTTGCGATACTACGGAAAATCGCCTCAACGTAGCCCATGGCGTAGGATGCATCAACCGCTTCTACCAGTAGCCCCTGAGCAAACTCTCTGACCTTGTCTGTTATTCGCGTCCTGTCTACAACAGCATGACTATTTTTAAATATGAATTTGAGAATGAGGATGGTTTCTTCCTCATTAAAGATCAGTTCTTCGGTTTTGAATTTACGCAGGTGTACATGTGTGCTCATTTCACTCTCCTTGTTGATAATTCATCCATTGTTCTTTCAGTTATCAGGAGTATTGAAATTAGTCCTTATTCTCTACTCCACAACGTCATTATTAATTATACACAGTTTTTGTCAACCATTTAGCTGTTAAAAAGGCCTTCTAAGGCTTGCTTTTGGTTGTTTTTACTTTCTTTTTTCTATGCTTTCAGTTAGATGACTAGGTCCGAGCCCGAAAATTCCCACGCCTTTTCTTGAATCCAAATTACATAATCACGATATATTGTGGAGAAAATAACTAATTCCAAATGAAGCCGGAATACTCTGACCTGGGATTACTATATGATTGTATACAACGATAATAAGCCAAGTAAAATCAATACCCAACCTATGAGTCTTACAAAGAATAATCTACTCGTCAATTGCTGCTCATCTGCATAATGCACAAGTGGATAGTTGCTGTAAAACTTTTTAAGTTTTACAGCAACCATTTCGGGTCTGAGTGAGATGAAAAAACCTAGTGCAGTAATACTGAAACTTATTAAAACTAACATAATTTGTTTAGTCATGATTGCTTCACTCTGCTGATTTAGTGCATCCAATAAGCCAGATTATGAGAGCCACCTATTTCAACCAGCCTTAATCACATTGCCGATGGAACCACCAACGCAAAACCTTAATTCAAATTCTCTGATTTTCATAAATAATCCTTTATTTATATAGTATGGAGGGAAATTGTCTAAAAAAAGAATATTAATAGACATGTATTCATTAAATGCCATTCCCTAGCATGTAACACTCTATAACAAAATAAAAAGCATGTCTAACTTGATATCAATGGAGTTAAGGCGAAAAAATACCGAGAACTATAGTTTTTATCTGGATACTGGCCATAAGACACCAGTTAGAGTGAAATTGGTCGGGGTGAGAGGATTCGAACCTCCGACCACCGGCACCCCATGCCGGTGCGCTACCAGGCTGCGCTACACCCCGAATTGCCTTGTCTGGCAAGCTGCGAATAATATCAGATAGATGGGTTAAAAAACAGTTGGATGACGACTCATCAGCTTTTGAGGATGTGCAGGATCTCTTCAAGCTCGTTTCGCATTTGCTTGATGACTTGCTGGGATTGATTGCTGTCGTCTTTGGCTTCTTCGCCGGATAGTTTTTGACGGGCACCGCCAATGGTAAAGCCCTGGTCGTATAATAGACCACGGATCTGACGGATCATGATGACGTCATGACGCTGATAATAACGACGGTTACCGCGGCGTTTTATCGGCTTTAGTTGTGGAAATTCCTGTTCCCAATACCGGAGTACGTGCGGTTTAACGCCGCACAGATCACTGACTTCACCTATCGTGAAATAGCGCTTACTCGGAATCGGGGGAAGTTCACTGTTGTTCCCCGCTTCCAGCATAGGCCTCTACTCGTGCTTTCAGTTTTTGTCCTGGGCGGAATGTCACTACACGACGCGCAGTTATTGGTATTTCCTCACCTGTCTTCGGGTTTCTGCCCGGGCGCTGGTTTTTGTCACGAAGATCAAAATTACCAAACCCGGAGAGTTTCACCTGTCGGCCGGTTTCGAGAGCATGCCTGATGTCCTCAAAGAAGATTTCTACAAATTCTTTGGCTTCCCTTTTGTTGAGACCCAACTCTTCAAAAAGGCGTTCTGCCATATCAGCTTTGGTCAATGCCATAGTCTAATCTCTTAATGTTGCCCCAAGTTGTTTTTCTAGTTTCTCCACAACTAAATTTGTTGCAGAATCAACATCCTGATCTGTAAGAGTGCGCGAAGATTCCTGTAAAATCAAGCCCAAAGCAACACTTTTTCGACCAGAATCTACACCTTTGCCTGTATATACGTCAAATATCAGCACTTCTTTAAGAATTTCGGGTAAACTCTGCTCAATAACCTCAGTAATTGCATGGCTACTAATCCCTTCATCGATCACAACAGCCAGGTCTCTTCTGATAGACGGGTACTTGGATAGAGGTGAAAATGCAGGTAATTTTGTATTTGAAATGGCTTGCCACTCTACTTCAAACACATAGACATCCTGTTTAAGACCCAGTTTTTGCAGTACTTTTGGATGCAAGCGTCCTATCCAGCCAATGGCTTCTCCAGCTTTAAGGATACGCGCAGACTGCCCTGGGTGCAGGCTTGGGTGTACATCAGCCGCAAAGCTGAACCGCCCTTTGTCAGCCGTCAGATCCAACATCGCCTCTACATCGCCTTTCAGGTCATAAAAATCGACCTTGCGTTCTTTCTGGCCCCACTGCTCATTTTCTAAGTTGCCACAGACAGCACCGGATATAACATTTATTTGTTTAATATCATTATCTTGCTTACTAAACTTAAGACCATACTCGAAGATACGAACTCTGTCCTGCTGGCGTTTCAGGTTATAGATGGATGCCTGAACCAGGCCGGGCCACAGACTGGTACGCATGACCGACATATCGGATGAGATAGGATTGGCGAGTTCCACACCGTTTGCTTCGGGGTCAAGCAATGCCTGTATCTCTGGGTCGACAAAGCTGTAGGTAATGACTTCCTGGTAGCCTCGGTCAAACAGACGCTCGTGTAACCTGTCCTGTTCCAGCTCACACTCAGGTACCTCGTGCATGTGCATGCTGCCCATGAAGGCCTGGGTCGGTAACTGGTTATAGCCGTATATACGCGCTATCTCTTCTATCAGATCGGCCTCAATAGCGATATCGAAACGGAACGAAGGTGAGACCACTTCCCAGCCAGCTTTTGTGGCTTTTACCTGCATGCCCAGCCTGACGAGCATGTTTTCAACCGATTTGTCGTCAATGGAGACACCCAGAATACGTGACAGCTGCTCTTTTCTGAGCAGTATAGCTTTATGATCCGGTAGGTATTGCGCGGACTCCTCGACCGTGATCGGGCCAGCAGTACCGCCACAGATATCGATCAGCAGTTGCGTTGCGCGTTGCATGGCATTTTCCAGGCCGTCCGGGTTTACGCCACGCTCAAACCGGTGTGATGAGTCTGTCTGTATGCCAAAGCTTCTAGCCTTGCCTGCGATGGTAGTCGGTTGAAAATAGGCGCATTCAAGAAACACGTCGGTCGTTTCATCGGTAACCGAGCTGCCCTGCCCGCCCATAATACCGGCAATAGCCAATGGTTGTTTTTTATCGGCAATAACGAGTACGTCATCACTCAATTCAACTTCTTTTTCATCCAGCAGGATCAGTTTTTCACCTTTAACGGCCTTTCGGATAACAATGCCGCCATCGAGTTTAGACAGATCAAAGGCGTGCATGGGGTGACCTAACTCCATTAGTACATAGTTAGTCACATCGACCATGGCCGAGATGCTGCGCAGACCGCTCCTGGTGAGTTTTTCTATCATCCAGTTAGGTGTTGGTGCCTGTGGATTAATTCCCTTGATGACACGCCCGAGATACCTGGGGCAATCTTCCGCTGACTGTGCCTTAACCGGAAAGGTTTCTTTTGATGAGGCTTTTACAGCTTCGAATGCTGGCAGAGTGACATCAACCTTGTTTATTACCGATACTTCCCTGGCGACACCTGCAATACTCAGGCAGTCGCCACGGTTAGGCGTAAGATCAACTTCGATCACTTTGTCATCGAGATTCAGGTAATCCCTGATGTTTACTCCTACAGGTGCGTCGGCAGGCAGTTCCATCAAGCCGTCACTGCTTTCCTCAAGCCCCAGCTCACTGGCGCCACACAACATGCCCTGCGATAGTTCGCCACGCAGTTTGGATTTCTTTATTTTAAAATCGCCCGGCAGTTTTGCGCCGACAACGGCTGCCGGTATGCGCAGGCCAACACGAACGTTACTGGCACCACAGACGATTTGCAGTGGTTCACCTTCACCGGTATTAACCTTACAAACACGCAGCTTGTCGGCATTCGGGTGTGGTTCTACTTCAAGTACTTCGGCAACCAGTACCTTACTGAATTCCGGCGCGGCAGATTCCACACCGTCGACCTCGAGGCCGGCCATGGTTAACTGTTCGGCCAGCGTGTCGGTATCGATATCGGGATTAACCCATTCCCTTAACCATGATTCACTGATTTTCATTGTTTATGTTGTATCCGGTCTATTTATTTAAATTGTTTCAGGAAGCGCAGATCGTTTTCGAAGAACAGACGCAGGTCATTGACGCCATAGCGCAACATGGCCAGACGCTCAACGCCCATGCCGAAGGCATAACCTGAATATTTTTCGGTATCCACCTTGGCCATCTCGAATACACGTGGATGCACCATGCCGCAACCCAGCACTTCGAGCCAGCCTGTGTGACTACATACACGGCAACCTTCGCCGCCACAGATCACGCATTCCATGTCCACTTCAGCCGAAGGCTCGGTAAACGGGAAATAGGACGGTCGGAAACGCACGGCCAGATCACGTTCAAAAAACAACCTCAGGAATTCAATAATAATGCCTTTGAGGTCGGCAAAGCTGACGTTTTCTTCGACCAGCAGTCCTTCTACCTGGTGAAACATGGGCGTGTGGGTGACATCCGAATCACAACGGTAGACCCTGCCCGGCGCGATAACACGCAAGGGTGGCTCGTTGTTTTCCATCACCCTTACCTGGACGGGAGAAGTATGCGTTCGCAACAGGGTGTGCTCATCAAAATAAAACGTATCGTGCATCGCACGTGCAGGATGATGAGCCGGAATGTTCAAGGCCTCGAAGTTATGATAATCGTCTTCGATCTCGGGGCCATGTGCGATGGAAAAACCCATACGCTTGAACATGTCCTCAATACGCCTGAGTGTTCTGCGTACCGGGTGCGCACCGCCGTTTTCCTGTCCACGTCCTGGTAGTGTGACATCGATGGTTTCCTGCTGTAACTGTGCGTCCAGCTTTGAAGACTGCAGGTCCTCCTTACGGGCCTCGATACTTTCCTGCAGTGTTTTCTTTGCGACATTGATTGCCTGGCCTGCTTTCGGGCGTTCTTCTGCCGACAGCTTGCCTAGCTGTTTTAATAAGTCGGTCATGCTGCCTTTTTTACCCAGGTAGGCAACACGTACTTCGTCCAGCACTTTAAGGTCTGCAGCCTGCGCTACCTTTTGCTGCGCTTCTGTTAACAGCGAATCTACATCTATCATTTGATTTCGTCTTGGTTATTTTTTTAACAATAAAAAAGGGGATAGGTTGTGAAACCTGTCCCCTTTTATTTTTAAGCTGTCAATAAAGATTGATCGGCTTATGTACTATAGACAGGCCTTGGCTTTCTCCGCGATCGCGGTAAATCCTGCCTTGTCAAATACAGCTATGTCAGCCAGTACCTTGCGGTCGATCTCGACACCGGCCTTTTTCAGACCATTGATGAGACGGCTGTAAGAAAGACCATTTTCACGGGCTGCCGCGTTGATGCGGGCAATCCATAACTGACGGAACTGACGCTTGCGCTGACGACGGTCACGGTAGGCGTACTGGCCTGCCTTGATTACCGCCTGTTTCGCAACACGATAGACCTTGCGACGGGCACCGTAGTAACCCTTGGCTTTCTTGAGAACTTTTTTGTGTCTGGCGTGAGCTGTGACGCCACGTTTTACTCTTGGCATATCATCTCTCCCGCTTAACTGTAAGGCAACATACGTTTGACCATGGCTACATCAGACTCATGGACTTCCATGGGACAACGCAGCTGGCGTTTACGCTTGCTGGATTTCTTGGTCAAAATATGTCGACGATGCGACTGGTTTCTTTTAAAACCGCCTGAGCCTGTGCGCGAAAAACGCTTGGCAGCACCACGGTTGGTTTTCATCTTGGGCATTTCACTAACTCCGCATTCAAAAGTTTAAAATTTTTCAGGTGTCGGCCGCTGGTGTTGATTTCTTGGTAAACCCTTTCTTGGTTGGTGCTCTTGGACCAAACACCATAACCAGTTGTCTACCTTCCATCTTAGGACGTTGTTCGACCGTGCCGTATTCCTCAAGGTCGACTTCTATCCTTTCCAGCAGTTGCATGCCGAGTTCCTGATGGGCCATTTCACGACCACGGTACCTTACGGTAACCTTGGCCTTGTCCCCACCTTCCAGGAAACGTATAAGGTTGCGTAGCTTTACCTTATAGTCGCCAATATCCGTCCCGGGACGAAACTTGATTTCCTTAATCTGTATCTGCTTCTGTTTCTTGCGAGCAGACTGAGAACTTTTCTTTTGCTCAAATCTGTATTTGCCATAGTCCATGATGCGACAAACAGGTGGTTCCGCGTTTGGCGAGACTTCCACCAGGTCCAGGCTGGCGTCTTTGGCAATTTGTTTAGCTTCCGTCGTTGGTACAACACCGACCTGTTCTCCATCGGCCCCGATTAATCTGACTTCAGGGTACGTTATCGTGTCGTTTGTACGTACTTTGTTTTTTGCTGCGATTTGGCTAGTCCTCTAAAATAGTTAAGCCGCGGTTCGCTATCTCGGTAGCAAGAAAGGTTCCCACCTCGTCCAGGGTCTTTACACCCAGGTCCTCACCACTTCGCGTTCGCACGGCTACAGTACCTGATTCCGCCTCACGATCGCCAATGACCAACATGTACGGAATCCGTTCAATTGTATGTTCGCGGATTTTAAAGCCTATTTTCTCATTTCTCAAGTCTGAAATGGCCCTAATTCCTTTATTTTTCAAGAATTCTTCGGTATTTTGAACCGCATCGTGCTGTTTATCGGTTATATTCATGATCACCGCCTGCACAGGCGCCAGCCAAAGCGGCAAATGCCCCTCATAATGCTCGATCAAAACACCGATAAATCGCTCGATTGACCCCAGAATGGCACGATGCAGCATGACCGGGGTGATGCGATCACCGCTTTCGGCGACATATTGGGCATTCAGACGGCCCGGCATGGAAAAATCGACCTGCATGGTGCCGCACTGCCACTCTCGTCCCAGGCAATCCCGCAGTACAAACTCAATTTTCGGGCCGTAAAACGCGCCTTCTCCAGGCTGCAGCTTCCACTCCAGACCCTTGTTATTCAACGCGGTCTCCAGGGCATGTTCGGCCTTGGTCCACAGTTCATCGCTACCGACCCGCTGATCCGGACGTGTTGATAATGCCACGGCGATATCGGTGAAACCAAAGTCCCTGTATACCTCATAGACAAGGTCAATAAAGCTGTCAACTTCAGACAGGATCTGGTCTTCGGTGCAGAATATATGCGCATCATCCTGCACAAAATTACGCACCCGCATGAGGCCGTGTAACGTGCCCGAAGGTTCATTGCGGTGACAGGAACCGAACTCCGCCATTCTCAATGGCAGATCACGGTAGCTCTTGAGCCCCTGGTTAAATACCTGGATATGACACGGGCAGTTCATGGGCTTAACCGCGTAATCACGACTTTCAGAATGTGTGGTGAACATCATTTCACTGAATTTTTCCCAGTGACCTGATTTTTCCCACAATGTCCGGTCGACTATCTGCGGCGTATGGATTTCCTGGTAGTCATGCTGCTTGAGCTTCTGGCGAATGTAATCCTGCACGGCCAGGTAGATCTCCCAACCCCGTTCATGCCAGAACACCATACCCGGCGCTTCTTCCTGGGTATGGAACAGGTTCATGATCTTGCCGATACGGCGGTGATCGCGTTTTTCAGCCTCTTCCAGCCGCTTCAGATAGGTCTTGAGGTCTTTCTTGTTAGACCATGAAGTGCCGTAGATGCGTTGCAGCATCTCATTGTCCGAGTTGCCGCGCCAGTAGGCACCGGCGATCTTCATGAGCTTGACGGCCTTTAGTTTGCCGGTGCTCGGCACATGCGGCCCGCGGCATAGATCGATGAAGTCTCCCTGGCGATACAGGGACAGGGTTTCACCCTTGGGAATACCTTCGATGATCTCGGCTTTGTATTCTTCACCCATGTCACGGAAAAACTGGATCGCATCTTCGCGTGTCATGACACTGCGTTCAACCTTGAAATCCTGCTTGGCCAGCTCCTGCATTTTTTTCTCAATGGCTTGCAGGTCTTCCGGGGTAAATGATTCCTCGTATGAGAAGTCATAGTAAAAACCGTTTTCAATCACAGGGCCTATGGTGACCTGCGCCTTGGGAAAGAGTTCTTTTACAGCCTGTGCGAGCAGATGCGCACTGGAATGACGAATAACCTCCAGACCCTCTTCATCACGATCGGTAATGATCGACAGGTTGACATCGTTTTCAATGACATAGGAGGTATCGAGCAGATCTTCACCGATTTTTCCGGCCAACGCGGCTTTCGCCAGCCCGGGGCCGATATCAGCGGCGATTTCTTCAATAGTGACAGGATTGGCAAAGGTACGCTGACTACCGTCAGGCAGAGTGATTACTGGCATGTTGTGACCCTTCTTCAGTGGCGATCTGTACGTAAGACCGCTTGTTTATCATTGATCAGTCCATACGCAAGACTGATCCCAAGGTAAAAAGGCGACCTGTCTCCAGATCACCTTTAAAATTATATACAAATCTCGTTCTCATCCATTCGTGACAAAATCTAAGGAAAAGAACCTGTATTTGGTAGTCGCGAGTGGATTACTACGGACGTCCTGTCCTTCGCCCTACGGGCCAGCAAATCCAATTTCATTGGCTTTGCTGTTCAAAATCGCTCCTGGCGATTTTGTCGAACTTCGTTCTCATCCACTCGCGACAAAATCTAAGGAAAAGAACCTGTATTTGGTAGTCGCGAGTGGATTCGAACCACCGACCCCCACCATGTCAAGGTGGTGCTCTAACCAACTGAGCTACGCGACTGTAATAGCCCGTGTATTCTACTTTTTTTCTCGCCACTGTCAATGATTCAACGCAAACAGTATGAAAAATAAAGAGAAATGCGCGTTCAACTGCAATTACCCTGACCTTTACGACAAAAGGCAGCTGTTGCAAGACAAGCCAGCATATCCATGAAAAATAAGTCACAAGATAGCCAACCATATTTGACCAAAATCGCTATTTGTTAAGCACTATTAAGGGTTGGTAAATATCGAATTTTTTTCAACTTTATGGCTCAAGCTTTATATAAACAGGCCGACGAACGGGTAAGTACAAAGCAAGGAACACACGGAGTGCGCTATGCAGGTAAATTTACTGAATGATCTTTTTCCAAATCGGCTGTTTGCACAGACCAGGCCCACATTTAACCTGGCCAATCGTATTGCATCCTATGCACAAGACAAGGTGCAAACTAATGTCTCTGCTACAGGTTTACCAACTAGCACACTGGAATTACTTGAAAAACGCCTGTCTGCCGCTTTTACGGGCGAACAATCCACACAAAACTATATTCGTGCAAACGAGGTTGAAGGTGCTCAGCGGGGTCATCAACTAATCGACCGTGTTTTAAGTGATGCAAGACAACTGTTATCGCAATCAGATACCGACATTGATGATGTACGCAGCAAAATTGAACAAGGTTTCAGGGAAACCTACGAGGCGCTGGAGAATCTGCAACAACTGGATGATTCTGCCAAAGTGGAATTGACCAGTCTCTATAAACACATTCAACAAGGACTGAATACTCTCTCTAGCGATGTTAGCGATAGAGATGGAGAGCATGATGATGTAGACGATGATGACGGCATAGGTGCTGGCGAGTTAACCCTCAACAGTGTATCCCATACAGCGAGTATCGACATACAGCGCTCTTTATCAAGCACGTTACAAATTCAGACGGCTGAAGGCGATATTGTCAACATTCAATTAAGTCGAAATAGCAGCGCTCAATTTGACCAGGCATACCAGGCCGACGCAAACGGTTTCAGCTTTAGCAGCAATCGATCCGTTAGTGCTGAGTTTAACCTCGAATATTCCGTGGAAGGTGAGCTTAATGAAAATGAAAATGCTGCTATTAAGGATCTAATCAAGGATGTTAATATCCTGGCCAGCAAGGCCTATGATGGTAACCTGCAAAATGCATTGAAAAAAGCAGCCGGACTCAGTTCATTTTATGAAGAAATAAACAGTTTCGACCTGCAACTTAGCTATGAACAATCCATTACAGCGCAAAGCCAGACCGAAATCAGTTTTAGTGGTAGAGAAATATCACCTGAACTGATCGACAACGTCATCAATAAGCTTTCAACAGACAGCCCTGCTGATTCCTTATTTAATAACATTAATCACTTTGCAAAAGATGTTTATGACATTAATATCATAAACCGCTTCAATGAAGACAGCTATGTGAAAACCCTGGATGATGATACAAAAGCAGACCTACAGGCAAATCTCGGGGTGGATGATCAGAAAACCGTAGCGGATGCCGAGTAAAAAAGGGGCACAGTGATTACTTTCAGTTCTAGTGCCACGCCTATATTCGCTGAAAACTTTTCACCACTGTCTCAAATTGATTCAGGCTTCTGGAGAAGTAATATATCTTCGGTGCCTGATAGATCAGACGATAAAAGCCTTTCTTGTCAGCCAATCCATAAACGATTCTTTCAAGTGTTAAACCCCTGTCATTATAGAATCGCATATGTACACGGAACGCTTCCTTGTTGTCGATGGTGACTGGCTGATTACTGAGCACTTCAATATTCAGGTTAGATGATTCAGCCTTCAGATTGGAAATGGTCAGCTCGGCAAGTTCAGATGCCAACATGTCCGCCTTGGATGGTTTTTTTATATTTTCAAACGCATCCTCATGATCTTTTTTTTGAGCTACAATCTTTTGCAAATCAGGGCCTTCTACACTCATCAATAATAAATTATTTGCAGAAAGCAGCATCCAGCCTGACGGTGTCTTAACTTTAAAGCTGCCATCAGGTGACTGAGTCATGCTGTTACCCGAAGGTTTTACCCAGGTTCCGCAACCATGTATTGTTAATATCGCGAATCCAACAATTAGTAGTTTTATTATATTTAATTTCATGATTGCCCCGCCAGTTTTTTAATTTGTTCTATATAGCCTTTCACGTAACCTGCATCGCCTTGGTCATTGGCCATGCGTAGATATTCATTAAAATATTCCAATGCCTGCTCATGCTGGCTGGACTTCATATGATACAAACCCATGGCCTTGTAACCAGCCGCAAATCCGGGCTGTTTTTGAATAACTTTCTGATATTCCTTGCCTGCTTTTTCCAGGTCACCCTTTTCCGCACGAAGCCGGTAGGCCTCCCCCAGATAATAATGTGCTGTTGAGCCATATTTTTCTATTGCACCCTGTTTTTCCAATACCAGGATGACACTCTTGTAACGATTCAGCTGTATGTCTGACTTGAGACAGTCTGTGCGAATTTTCTTCATTTTCGCGTCATACACTTCCTTATTGACAATACCGCCCTTGTTTCCATTTTTGGCATTGAGATCGTTGAATGTATCTATCCTGTCCTGCAGCTTGGGATGCGTTGAGAAAAAATAGGGGCTTTCTATATCCAGGGCCTTCACTTCAGCCAGCAAGTACTCAAACCCTTTGCTGGTTTCACGTGTGTCGTAACCTTTTTGCAGTACACGTTGGTACGCTACCTTGTCAGATTCACGCTCATGTTCCTGCGAAAAACCCGAGATCGATGACATAGCAATAACATTACCGATCACCGGTACTCCCGCAATGGCCAGACCCATGGCAAACGCAGATGAAGTCTTGATGTTTTCTCTCTGCTTATAGCCATGCTTATGAATAAAATGAGCGCCTTCATGACCTAACAAGGTAGCCAGTTGCGCCTCATTATCAAATCTTGCCAGCATACCAAGATGTATATAGACACTGCCATTGGGTAATGCAAAGGCATTGAGTACCGGTGTTTTTACTATTTTTACCCTGATTTTTCCTTGAAATTCAGGAAACAGACTATCCATAATATCCTGGAGATATTGCGTGGCCTCGTCGTCCTGGTAGATAGAATTTTGTTTATAGATGGCC